>Ga0187893_10006770_pt1 | contig 19314 bp, 17 predicted proteins | sample MA1701074metaG_FD_139574 | JGI IMG/M metagenome (GOLD analysis project Ga0187893, IMG submission 139574) | White microbial mat communities from a basaltic lava cave in the Kipuka Kanohina Cave System on the Island of Hawaii, USA - MA170107-4 metaG ... | reverse complement strand
TGCACGAGCATGAGCGCGGCGGCCGCGATCGAGAGCGGCAGCGCGGCGAGGCTGATCAGCGCCGCGCGCGCGTCGCGCAGGAACGCGATCAGCACGAGCACCACCATCGCGGCGCCGAGCGCCATCGCGACCGCCAGATTGCGGATCGAGAGCTCGACGAACGTCGCCGGCCGGAAGATCGTCGAGTCGATTGCGACGTCGCCGAGCGCCGGCTGCAGTGCCGCGAGCGCGGCCTCGACGCCGTGCGTGACGTCGAGCGTGTTTCCCCACGGCTGCTTCTCGACGATCAGTAACAAGCCCGGCCCGTCGTTGATCACCGCGTCGCCGATCGGAAGCGGCGCGCCGACGCGCACGTCCGCGACGTCGCCGAGCCGCAGCGCGTAATCGCCGCGCAGCGCGACCACCGTGCGCGCGAGATCCTCGGGCGTCGTGATCGGCGAGAGGTGGCGGACCGGCAGCCGCTGATTCGGCGTGTCGACGAAGCCGCCCGCGCCGATCACCGCGGCGTCGCCGGCCGCGCGCACTACCGCGTCGAGGCTCACGCCGTTCGCCGCGAGCCGCGCCGGATCGACCAGCACCTGGAGCTGCCGATCGCGCTGGCCCCAGACCGCGACGTTCGCGACGCCGGGCACCGCCATCAGGCGCGGGCGAATCGTCCACTTCGCGAGCTCCGAGAGCTCCATCTGCGAGAGCGTCTTCGACGTGACGCCGACCTTCAGCGCGCGCGAGAGCGACGAGAGCGGCGGCAGCATGTGCGGTGGGCGCGCGACCGCGGGCAGCGAGACGGCGCCGAGCCGCTCCTGCACGAGCTGGCGCGCCCGTAACAAATCGGTGCCCGGCTCGAAGCGCAGCTCGACCGAGCTGAGGCCGAGCACCGACTTCGAGCGCAGCGTCGTCAGCCACGAGACGCCGTTCAGCGCCTGCTCGAGCGGCAGCGTGACGAGCGACTCCACTTCTTCGGTCGAGAGGCCCGGCGCCTCGGTCTGGATCTCGACGCGCGGGGGCGCGAACTCCGGGAACACGTCGAGCGGAGCGCGCTGCGCCGCGCGCACGCCCAGCACGAGCGCGAGCGCGGCCAGCGCGAGCACCACGACGCGCCCACGCAGCGAGCGCTCGACCAGCCAACGCAGCATCGCGAGCTCCGCCTACTTTCCGGCGCCGAACTCGGCGCCGAACAGCTCGGCGACGCCGACGCTCGCGATCTCGCGGCCCGCGAGCGCATCGCCGAGCAGCGCGACCTCGGCGCCGACGACGGCGCCGATCTGCACGCGCCGCCGCGCGTAGGTGTTCGGCGCGACGCGCTCGTAGACCCAGCTCCCGCCGTCGGCGTCGTAGACGACCGCGCTCCACGGCACGACCACCGCCGGCTCGGCGCTGCGCAGCGGGAGCGTCACGCCGACGCGCTGGCCGAGCCGCAGCGCGCCTCCGCCGTCGCGCACCTCGTAGAAGAAATCGATCGCCGGCGAAGAGGAGCGCGCCGCGGGCGGGCGCCGCACCGGCAGCGCGCGCAGCGCGGCGTCGTTCGCGCGGCCCGAGACTCCGCCGACGCGCGCCTCGCGCGCGGAGTCGACCTCGGCCGCCTCGCTCGCGTGCACCGCCACGCGCACCCACACGCGCGCGCCCGAGCTCGGCAGCTGCGCGGAACCGAGCAGTCCGAGCTGACTCTCCGCCGCGGCCACCTGCGCGGCCGCGACCGCCACCTGCGTGCGCGCGTCGTCGACCTCGCGCTGGCTGCCGGCGCCGTCGCGCAGCATCTGCTCCGCGCGCGCGAGCGCGCGGCGTGCCCCTTCGCGCTGCGCGCGCGCGACCGCGACCGCTCCCTGCGCAGCCACCTGCGCCTCGGCGAGCCTCGCTGCGTCCGTCGCGCCGCCCGCGAGCGGCGAGACGCCGTTCGCTCCGCGCAGCGGCGCGATCACCTCGCCGGCGAAGAGGCGCGTGCGCGCCAGCGGACGCTTCTCGGCGGTCGCGACTTGAACGCCGAGCCTGCGCTCGGACTCCGGCGTGAGCGCGAGCGTCGTGAGCGCGCCCTCGGAGACCGCGTTCGCGACCTGCGACGGCACCGAGGAGGGGTTCGAGCCATCCGCGTACGCAGGAAGCGCAAGCGCGCCCGCGAGCACGGCGATCGTCGTGAGGGCGCTGGACGAGCTCATGGATTCACCGACTCCGAAGCGGGCGCTGGAGATCGCGCTGCCGCGAGATCGAGCCGCCCACCGCGCGCTCGAGCTCGGCATGAGCGCGGCGCCAAGCGAACTGCGCATCTGCGGAATCGAGCGCGCCCGCGTCGTGCGCGATCGTCGCTTCGAGCAGCGCGCCACGGTCGATGCCGCCGGCCGCGTAGGCGGCCTCCGCTCGCTGCCGCCAGGCCTCGAGCTCAGGCAGCCGCTCGCCGCTCCACGCGCGCAGCGTGCGCGCCGCAGCGCTCGCCTGCGCGTGCGCCTCTCGGACCTCGCGTAGCACCCGCGCGAGCGCAGCCTGATAGCTGGCGCTCGCCTTCTCGAGCCGCGCGTCGGCGGCCCGGCGCGTCGCGCGCCCGCCGTCGAGCGGAATCGGCAGCTCGATCCCTGGGCCGGCCTCGAACGGGTCGCCGGAGCCGTTCGCGTCGAACACCGCGATCAGCTGGAAGATCTCGCGCCGTGCGAGGCCGGCGCGCTCGCCAGCCGCCTCGAGCGCGAGCTCGGCCGCGCGCAGATCGGGACGCGCCGCGCGCGCCCGTTCGAGGAGCTCTTCGAGCGGGGGCAGCTCCGCGAGCGCGCCGTCCGCGAGCCGCGGGCCGCAATCGCGCGGCCGCGCGGCTTCCACGCCGACCAGCTCGGCGATGCGCGCTTCGGCGACGAGCAGCAGCCCCTGCTCGCGCTCCGCGCGGTCGCTCGCGGCGGCGGCGCGCGCGCGCGCGGCGGTGACGTCGTTCTCGGCGAGCGCGCCCGCGCGGAAGCGCTTCTCGGCGAACTCGACGTAGAACGATTCGGCATTGTGGGAGGCGAGCTCGAGGCGCGCCTGCGCCGCCGCGCGATCCGCGCACGCGACGCGCACGTCGCGAACCAGATCGAGCCCGTACTGGACGACCGACTGCGCGGTCGCCTCCCAATCTCGCTTCGCCGCTGCGACGCGCTTCGGACGCAGCCAGATCACGTCGACCGGAAACTTCGCGGCGTACTCGAGCTGCTTCGGGCCGAGCGGGAACAGCATGCTGAACGAGACGGGCGGCAGGCCGCCCGCGCGCAGCCACTCCGCCTCGGCGATGCCGAGATCCGCGAGCGCCGCGCGGAAGCCCGCGTTGTTGCGCAACGCGAGCGCGACCAGCGCGTCCTCGTCGAGCGCGCCGGTGGTCGCGGGCGCTTCCGAAGCCGGCACCGCGGCGGCGGCGACGCCGCGCTCCGAGAGCGCAGCACGCACGTGCTCGCTGCCATCGGGAGGCGACACACAGCTCACCAGCGCCGTCGCTGTGGCGGCCATCCCGAGCGTGCGCGTCAGAGCTGGCAACCGCGTCTCCCTAGCAAGCGAAGCGCGCAGCGAGGCGCAGCCGAGCAGAGTCGGACAGTGGCCTCTGCGTGCGCTGGGCCATCGGCGTGCCGTGTTCGCGCATCCCGAGTCGGTCTCCTAGCGATTCGTCTGCGCGATCACCGTCTCGCCGAAGCGCAGCATCTGCTCGCGCTTCTGCGCGAGCGTCGAGCTCGGACCGAGCGTGAAGCTGAAGGGGAACGAGTTCGCGCCGGTCATGCCGCGCTCCCCGAGACGCCGCAGCGTGGGTGCCTCGAGCGGCGTCGTCAGTGGCAGGATCGTCTCGAACGGCTCGCGCTCGCGGCCGGCCGCGCGCCGCAGCGCGGCCAGCTTGCCGAGGATCTGCTCGGCCTCTTCCGGCGTGTTTCCGACGCCGAGCCAGCCGTCGCCGAGCGCGGTCGCGCGCTTCATCGCGACGTCGGAGAGCCCGCCGAACCAGATCGGCACGCTGCGCGGCGGCGCCGGGCTCATCTGCACCGGCGGGAAATCGAAGAAGCGCCCGTGGTGCTCGACGACCTCGCCGCTCCACAGCTTGCGCATCGCGACGACCATCTCGTCCATGCGCCGCCCGCGCGTGTGGAAGTCGATGCCGAGCGCGTCGAACTCCTCGCGGATCCAGCCAGCGCCGGCGCCGAGCGCGACGCGCCCGCCGGTCAGCAGTGCGAGCGTGCCGAGCGTCTTCGCGAGCTGGATGGGCTCGCGCAGCGGCAGGATGAACACGAACGTCGCGAAGTGGAGCCGCTTCGTGACGGCCGCCATCGCCGCAATCGTCGTCCACGGATCGGGGAACGGCGTGCGCCCGTCGAACATCGGCGTGCCGTCCTCGGAGTACGGGTACTTCGACTTCAGCTCGGCCGGGAAGAACAGGTGATCCGCCAATAACAAGCCGTGGAAGCCCGTCTCCTCCGCGGCCTGCGCGATCCCGATCAGCTGATCGGGCTCCGCGAACGAGATCGCCTGCCAGAACTTCATCGCCACCTCGACCACTCCGGGATGGCCGCAGGTCGACGTGACCGGCGCTGCGCCCGTGGCGATTGGATAGCCGAGGCGGGCGCGCAGTTCGCGGCGCGGATTTCGCCGCGAAGGGGGGCTAGTACCGGACGCCGAGCCCGATCGTCACGAGATTCCGCGTGAAGGAGGTCTCTTCCTCGCTCAGATTCCCAGCACCGGAGATGTCTGCGCTGTAGTCGTCGCGACCGTACGCGAGGTACGCCGAAGCGATCCGCCAGGAGTACTCGAGCCGCGCGTCGAAGTGATGTGCGGGGTCGACGCGGTCGCGATGGATCGGATCGAGCGCGGCCGAGTTGTTCGTCGTGTAGGCGCGGCGCGCATAGCGGTACTTCAGCGAGCCGACGAGCCGATCGTCGAGGAAGCGCAGCACGGGCCCCGCCTCGATCGCGAGCCGCCAGAACGAGCGGTCGTAGCTCGAGAGCCGAGCCGGCGCCCGCATCCATTCGAGCTCGACGTCGGCGGCGAGCGCGAGCCACTCGCTGGCGTCGAACCCCGCCGCCGTCCCGAGCTCGGCGCCGCCGAGCGTGCGCGGGTCGTCGATCCCGCCGTCGTACAGCAGCAGCTGACCGGCCAGCCGCGGCGTCAGGCTCCATTGATCCGAGAAGCGATGGCGGAAGCGTGTATCGAAGCGGTGCACGTCGTAGAACTTCGACTCGATCACGCCCGGATTCGCGGGATCCTCGAGCTCGCCCGCGTAGCCGCGGCGCAGCCACGTGTACGAGCCGCGCAGCGCGTCTCGCCAGCCGACGCGATGCTGGAGATAGAGGTTCATCACCTCGTTGCTCTTGATCGCGTTGTCGACGTAGCGATCGACGCTCAGCCGCGCCCCGACCGTGGTCTCGTCGAAGGCGACGCCGCCTTGCAGCCAGAGCCGCGTGACGAAGTCGTCGACGCTGTCGATGCGAAATTGCTGCGGCGACGCGCCGCTCTCGAACAGCTGGATGCGCGACTCGGAGAGCCCGAGCACGTTGTCGTTGTACGAGAAGTCGACGCCGCCTGCGAAGTGCGGCCCTGCGGCAATGGACGCACTGGGAATTGCCGCTGCAGCGAAGCTGCCTACCAACAGAGCCGACACCGCGAGCGCTCTCATGGCCCCTCCGAGCGCCGCCGGCCCGCGTGGCAGCGGGCCACGCGGCGGCTAGCGCACTTGGCGTCGAGCGAGGCCGTTAGGCGTCGCCGTCGTCGCTGTCGCCCATCTCGCCGTCATCGACGTCGTCGAGATCGCCGTCGTCCACGTCGTCGACAGCGCCATCGTCGATGTTGCCCACGTCGCCCTCGTCGAGATCGTCGAGCGCGCCGTCGTCGATGTTCCCGACCTCGCCGTCATCGAAGTCACCCTCGGTCTCCGCGAACGCGGCCTGGGCGGCGCCCAGCGACAGCGCGCAAGCGAGGGCGAGTAGTTGCTTTGATCTGCGCATCAGCTCTCCTTTGCCGGAAGAGTGGCGTTGGCTGCCGATCCGGTCGGCAGTCGTATCGACCCCGCTCACCCGCTTGCTGGTGACGCACTTCACGGCAGGGATTGCGCATGAGCGAGCAGCAGCGCGGCGAGAGCTCGGCAGAAGGGCAGCGAGGGACAGGACAAGCCAGCGCTAAGCGGGTACGAACCGGCTGATCGTGTCGACGACGCAGGCTGGACGCTCACTGCCTTCGATCTCGACGCTGACGCGCACCGTCACCTGCACGGCGCCGCCCTTCACTTCTTCGGCGGCGATCACCTCGCCGACGCCGCGCACCCGCGAGCCGACGCGCACCGGCGCCGGAAAGCGGACCCGCTCGCAGCCGTAATTCACTCCCATCGACGTGCCGCGCACGTCGAGCAGCTGCGGCAGGAATTGGTTCACGAGCGAGAGTGTCAGGTAACCGTGCGCGATCGTCGCGCCGAACGGGCCGCTCTTCGCGCGCTCCGGGTCGACGTGGATCCACTGGTGATCGCCGGTCGCGCGCGCGAACTCGTCGATGCGCGGCTGCTCGATCGCGAGCCACTCGCTCGCGCCGAGCTTCTGGCCGACGGCGCCGAGCAGCTCCTTCGGCGTCGCGAAAATCGTCGCCATGCGGCTCCTCCGTCTCGGACGCGGGTTACCTCGTTTCGCGGCGCTCCGCGACGGGCGCTCGAACTTGGAGGGTGCATGGGGGTTGCATCGGGGACGTGCTTGCCTCCTCGGGCTCGTCCTCGAACGACGCATAAGATCCGGGCCAGGAGGTCTCCCGTGGCGGGGCCGCTCGCGATCTCAGGCTCGTTCGCCTTGTTGCTCAGCGTCGTCGCTTGCCGAAACATAATGCCCCCGCCGCTCGCACCAGCCGCACGCGTAGAGCCGAGCGAGCGTGTGAACGCGCTCGCGGACGCCACCGTCGCCGAGGTGTTCGAGTACTCGCCCGAGCGCGTGGCGCTGCTGCGGCCGCCGGGCGCCCGCTACGACTCGCTCCCTGATGAGTCGCCCGCCGCCGTGCTCGCGCGCGAGCAGCGCTGGCGCAGCGAGCTCGCCGAGCTCGCGGCGATCCCGCGCTCCGAGCTGGCCGACGACGACACGCGCCTCGCCTACGACCTCGCGCGCGATTGGCGCGAGCGCGCGCTCGAGCGCCGCGTGTGCCGCAGCGAGCTGTGGGGCGTCAGCCAGATGGGCGGCTGGCAGGTCTCGCTCGCGAACCTCGCCGTCGCGCAGCCGGTCGGCAGCGCGGACGAGCGCGCGCAGGCGCTGGCGCGCTTCGCGCAGCTGCCGCGCTACGTGGACACGCAGATCGCGGCGCTGCGCGAGGGTCTCGCGGCCGGCTGGAGCGCGCCGCGGCTGGTGGTCGACCACGTCGTGCGGCAGCTCGAGATCCTGCTCGCGACGCCGCGCGATCAGTCGCCGTTCGCGAGCCCCGCGCTCCGGGGCGAAGACGAAGAGTTCCGCGCCGCGTTCCTCGCGCTAGTCGACGAGGCCGTGATCCCTTCGCTGCGTCGCTATCGCGAGCTCCTGGTGAGCGAGTACGCGCCCGCAGCGCGCGCCGAGCTCGCGCTCGCTGCGACACCGGGCGGTGTCGCGTGCTACCGGGCCGCGCTGCGGAGTGCGAACACGCTCCGGCTCTCGCCCGAGGAGATCCACGCACGCGGGCACGAGGCGCTACGCGAGACGCTGCGCGCGATGGACGAGGTCGCGGCGCGCAGCTTCGCGGGCAAGCCGCCGAAGGAGGTGCTCGCGCTGCTGCGCAGCGACGCGCACTACCGCTATCGCGACGAGGCGCACGTGCTCGCCCACGCGCAGCAGGCGATGGATCGCGCGTGGGCGGCGCTACCGCGAGCGTTCACGCAGCTGCCGCGGGCGCGCGCGCAGGCGGAGCCGATTCCGGCGCATCAAGCGCGCACCGCCGCGGCTCATTATTTGGTGGCGGCGCTCGATGGCAGCCGGCCGGGCACCTATCGCGTACGCACGATCGAGCCGAGCGGGCAGAGCTGGTCGAACGGCGAGAGCGTCGCGTTCCACGAGATCGTGCCGGGCCATCACCTCCAGATCGCGCTCGCCAGCGAGAACGAGGCGCTTCCGCCGATCGCCCGCTTCCTCGGCAACAGCGGCTTCAGCGAAGGCTGGGCGCTCTATGCGGAGCAGCTCGCGGACGAGCTCGGCCTGTTCAGCAGCGACGTCGACCGCATCGGCATGCTGAGCGCCCGCGCATTCCGCGCGGCGCGGCTGGTGCTCGACACAGGCATCCACGCGCTCGGCTGGGAGCGCGAGCGAGCGGTCCAGTTCCTCACCGACCACACCGTGCTCGCGCGCCTCCAAGCCGAGCAGGAGATCGACCGCTACGTCGCGCAGCCCGGCCAGGCCACCGCCTACTACCTCGGTTATCAGGAAATTCTCGCGCTGCGCGCCGAGGCGCAACGGACCCTCGGCGACCGCTTCGACCTACGCGAGTTCCACACCGTCGTGCTCGGCGGCGGCGGCGTCACGCTGCCGCTGCTGCGCGAACGCGTCGCCGCATGGATCCGCCAGAGCGCGCGCGACTGAGAGACAAAGGCGCGAGCAACGCAGAAAAGTGACGCGGCTGCGCCTCGATGGCGCAGCCGCGTCACCTTTCTCCTCCCAATGCGTGCCGAAGGCGTGAAACAAGGAGCTGCGCGGGGAGGCGGGGGTCGCGGAGCGAAGCCCCAGGCGTGACCGCGCGCAATCTCGAACGCATCGCGGACGACCTCGTATGGCGCACTGCTCGATTCATCGCGGTCACGCGGGTGAGCGGAGCGAGCCCCCGCCGCACCGCGCAGCGGCGCCCCGAACGAGAATGCTCCAGGCGACCGCACCTCGTTACGGGTGCTGACTCGACACCGCGACGATCTCGCCGGTCATGTACGACGCGTAATCACTCGCGAGAAACACCATCACGTTCGCCACCTCGAACGGAGCCGCCGCACGCCCGAAGGCCTCGCGCTTCTCCAGCTCTTCGAGCAGCCCGTCCGGCGTCACCTTCGAGAGGAACTCGTGCAGCGCGAGGCTCGGCGCGACGGCGTTGATGCGCACGCCGCTCGGCGCGGCCTCCAGCGCGACGCAGCGCGTGAACGCCATCACGCCCGCCTTCGCGGCGGCGTAGTGACTCTGGCCGGGCTGCGCGCGCCAGCCGAGCACCGACGCGTTGTTCACGATCGCGCCGCTGCCGCGCGCGAGCATGTGCGGCAGGAATGCGCGCGTGACGCGCATCGTGCCGTTCAGTGTCACGTCGAGAACCTTGGTCCACTGCGCGTCGGTCATGTCGACGAGATTTGCAGTGCCGCCGAGGCCCGCGTTGTTGACGAGCACGTCCACGCTGCCGAGCGCCGCCAGCGCCGCGTCGCGCAGCGCGTCGACCTGCGCCTGCTGGGTGACGTCGCACAGCGCAGTCGCGGGCTTCACGCCCGTGAGCTCGGCGAGCTTCTCGGCGCTCTCCTCGAGGCGCCGCGGATGCAGATCGCTGATCAGCAGCCGCGCGCCCTCTTCCGCGAAGCGCCGCGCCGCCCAGAAGCCGATGCCGGTGCCGGCCGCCGCCGTAATCACTGCGCTCTTGCCCGCGAGCAGCTGCTTCCCGTGCGGGTAGTCGGGCACCGTGCGGCTCATCGTGGTCTCCGGGCCCGCGCGCCCAGCGCGACGACCCCAGCATCGACCCTCGAGTCAGCCACTGTTCGACTCCGTTCGCCTTCGGCTCACTGCGCGCGGCACTAGGCGCCGCTTGCCCTCGCCTCGCGCGGCAGCCCGAGCGCGCGCTCGGCGATTTGATTGCGCTGGATCTCGTTCGAGCCGCCGTAGATCGTGTCGCTGCGCGTGAACAGGTAGAGGCGCTGCAGCGGCGTCAGCTCGTACGGGAAGCCGGCGGCGATGTCGCCCTCGGGCCCGAGCACGTCCATCGCGAGCTCGCCGAGGCGCTGGTGCCAGCTCGCCCAGAAGATCTTGTGGATCATGCCGGCGCCGGAGAGCGCGGCGTCGTCGCTGAGCGTGCGCAAGGCGTTCCAGCGCTGGATCTCGAGCCCGATCCACGCGTCGGCGATGCGCTGGCGGATCAGCGGATCGCGCGCGCTCCCGTTCTGCTTGGCGATCCGGATGATCGCGTCGAGCTCGTTGCGGAACAGCATCTGCTGGCCGAGCGTCGAGACGCCGCGCTCGAACGCGAGCGTCGCCATCGCGACGCGCCAGCCCTCGCCCGGCACGCCCAACACATTCTCGCGCGCGGTGCGGGCGCCGTCGTAGAACACCTCGAAGAACTCGGCGTCGCCGGTGATCTGACGGATCGGGCGGATCGAGACTCCGGGCTGTTTCATCGGCACGAGCAGGTACGAGAGGCCGGCGTGTCGCTTCGACTCGGGATCGCTGCGCGCGATCACGAAGCAGAAGTCCGCCCACTCCGCCCACGACGTCCACACCTTCTGGCCGTCGATCACCCACTCGTCGCCGTCGAGCCGCGCGCGCGTCTGCACGTTCGCGAGATCGCTGCCGGCGTTCGGCTCGGAATAGCCCTGACACCAAATCGTTTCGCCGCGAGCGATGCCCGGTAAGAAGCGCGCCTTCTGCTCGGGCGTCCCGAACGCGATGCAGGTCGGGCCGAACAGCGTCTCGCCCATGTGGTTGAGGCGTCCCGGCCCGCCGGCGCGCGCGTACTCCTCGTAGAAGACCACTTGTTGGGAGAGCGAGAGGCCGCGCCCGCCGTGCTCGCGCGGCCAGCCGACGCAGGTCCAGCCGCCGCTCGCGAGCTTCTTCTCCCACGCGCGCCGCTCTGCGATCAGCGCGCCCTCGTCGCCGGGGCCGCCGCGATCGCGCAGCGCCTCGAACTCACCGGTGAGCGCGCCTGCGAGCCACGCCGCGACCTCGCGACGGAAGGCTTCGTCCTCTGCGGAGAAGTGGATGTCCACGATTCGCTCGCTCTCGCTCACTGCCTGCCGCGCCGATTGCGATTTGCCAGACGGCGTGGCCCGGCGCCACATTACGATACGATCCGTCTCGCAGCCAGAAAAACCGAGCAACTCCCGCAACTTCCGAGAGTCGAGGGCGGCCGTGAACAGCAGCGATGAACGACGCCGCGGCGCAAAGCCGAAGGACGCGCGCAAAGCGGCGCGGCCCAACGACGCCCACCGAAAGGTGGACAGCGCCACGAACCCTCGGCCGCAAACGCCGCGAAGCGGCGCGCGCAGCGAGCCGCAGGCGAGCGAAGCCCAACAAGGCTGGGCCGCAATGACCATCCCGCGCACGCTCGAGCGCGCGGCGGCGCTCTGGCCGAACGCGTCGGCCATCGAGGATGGCGACGTGCGGCTCAGCTTCTCGCAGCTCGCCGCGCAGGTGGAGCGCGCTGCGCGCGGCCTGATCGCGGCCGGCGTCGCGAAGGGCGATCGCGTCGCGATCTGGGCGCCTAACAGCTCGGCCTGGGAGATCGCCGCGCTCGCCGCGCATAGCGCGGGCGCCGTGCTCGTCACGCTGAACACGCGCTTCAAGGCGCACGAAGCGGCCTACGTGCTCGCGAAGAGCGGCGCGCGGCTCTTGCTCACGGTCGGCGACTTCCTCGGCATGAACTACGCCGAGGCGATCGCCGAGCAGGATCTCCCGCGGCTCGCGCGCGTCGTCACGCTCGCCGGGATTGCGAAGAACGCGACGAGCTGGAGCGAGCTGCTCGCCGGCGGCGATGCGGTGCCCGCAGCGGCGGCGCGCGAGCGCGCGGCGTCCGTAACACCCGACGACCTCAGCGACATCCTGTTCACGAGCGGCACGACAGGCTTTCCGAAGGGCGTGATGACCGCGCACGGGCAGAACCTGCGCGTGTTCGACGCGTGGAGCGCCGGCGTCGGACTGCGCGCGGGCGACCGCTACCTGATCATCAATCCCTACTTCCACAGCTTCGGATACAAGGCCGGCTGGCTGAGCTGCCTGATGCGCGGGGCGACCGCGCTGCCGCACGCGGTGTTCGACGTCGCGAAGGTGCTGGCGCGCTGCGAGCGCGAACGCATCACGGTGCTGCCCGGCCCGCCGACGCTCTACCAATCGATCCTCGCGCAGGAAGGTCGCGAGAAGTTCGAGCTCTCGAGCCTGCGTCTCGCGGTGACCGGCGCCGCCGCGGTTCCGGTCGAGCTCGTGAAGCGCATGAAGAGCGAGCTCGGCTTCGAGACCGTGATCACCGCGTACGGGCTCACCGAGAGCTGCGGGACGGTCTCGCTCTGCACGCCGGCCGACGACGCGGAGACGATCGCCACGACCTCCGGCAAACCACTGCCCGACACCGAAGTGAAGTGCGTGCGCGAGGACGGCTGCGAAGCGCCGCGCGGCGAGCCGGGCGAGCTGTGGGTGCGCGGATACAACGTGATGCGCGGCTACTTCGAGGATTCCGCGGAGAGCGCGAAGGCGGTCGACTCCGATGGCTGGCTGCACACCGGCGACGTCGCGGTGATGGACGCGCGCGGCTACCTGCGCATCACCGACCGCATCAAGGACATGTACATCTACGGCGGCTTCAATTGTTATCCCGCCGAGATCGAGAACCTGATCTACAAGCACCCCGGCGTCGCGCAGGTGGCCGTGATCGGCGTGCCGCACGAGCGCCAGGGCGAGATCGGGATGGCGTTCGTGGTGCCGAGGCCGAGCGCCGCGCTCGAGCCCGACGCGCTGATCCGCTGGTGCCGTGACAACATGGCGAACTACAAGGTGCCGGGATCGGTGCGCATCGTGAGCGCGCTGCCGCAGAACGCATCGGGCAAGGTGCTGAAGACGGAGCTGCGCAAGCTGGCAGCCGAGCGCGCCTGAGCGCAGCGCCGAGATGAGCTCGCTCGCGCACCTCACCGACCTCTGGCCGCTGCTCGAAGCGCGCGCGGCGGCGACGCCGGCGGCGCTGTTCGCGCAGGACGAGCGCGGGCGCGCGCTCTCGTTCGCGCAGCTGCGCGACGAGGCGCTGCGCTGCGCGGCGGGGCTCGCGGCGCTCGGCGTCGCGCGCGACGTGCGCGTCTCGTGGCAGCTGCCGACGCGGCTCGACGCGTACGTGCTGAGCGCGGCGCTCGCGCGGCTCGGCGCGCTGCAGAACCCGCTGCTGCCGATCCTGCGCGAGCGTGAGGTCGGCTTCATCGCGCGGCAGCTCGCGACCCAGCACCTGATCGTGCCGCGCGTGTTCCGCGGCTTCGATCACGAGGCGATGGCGCACGCGATCGCGAAGCAGGCGCCCGGCCTCGCGGTGCACTGCGTCGAAGATGGGCTCCCGAGCGGCGACCCGGCGGCGCTCCCGCCCGCACCGATTGTTACGGAGCCCGCTGCCGCGCCGGCGCGCTGGGTGCTCTACAGCTCGGGCACGACCGCCGATCCGAAGGGCGCGCGGCACACCGATCACTCGGTCGGCGCCGCCGGGCGCGCGATGAGCGAGGTGCTCGCGCTCGCGCCGACCGACCGCGCCGCGCTGCCGTTCCCAGTGACGCACGTGGGCGGAATCAATTGGCTGTTCGGGAGCCTGATGACCGGCTGCGCGCTCTTGCTCGTCGAGGTTTTCGACGCGAAGCGCACGCCGCTCTGGCTCGCCGAGCAGCACGCGACGCTGCTCGGCGCCGGCACGGTATTCCATCAGGCCTATCTCGCGGCGCAGCGCGAAGCGAGCCCGCGCCGCCTGTTCGCGGACGTGCGCGGGTTCCCGGGCGGCGGCGCGCCGAAGCCGCCGCAGCTGTTCTGGGATCTGCTGCGTGAAACCGGCGCGCCGATCGTCTCCGGCTACGGGCTCACGGAGCATCCGATCGCCGCGATGGCCACGGTGCGCGATCCGCATGAGAAGCTCGCCGCGACCGAGGGCCGCGCGACGCGCGGCACGCAGCTTCGCATCGTGAAGGCCGACGGCACGAACGCAGCGGCGGGAGAGGAAGGCGAGCTGCGCGTGCGCGGCCCGCATCTGTTCCGCGGCTACGTGGACGCCGCGCTCGATGCGCACGCGTTCGACGAGCTCGGCTACCTGAGAACCGGCGACCTCGGCGCGCTCGACGCGGACGGCTTCCTGACGATCACCGGGCGGCTCAAGGACATCATCATTCGCAAGGGCGAAAACATCTCCGCCAAGGAGATCGAGGATCATCTCCACGCGCATGCGAGCGTGCGCGAGGCCGCGGTGATCGGGCTCGCCGATCCGGAGCGCGGCGAACGCGTCTGCGCAGTGCTCGCGCTGCGCGATGGCGCCGCACCGCTCGCGGTCGCCGAGGTCGCCGCGTTCCTGCGCGCGCGCGGGGTCGCCACCTACAAGCTGCCGGAGCAGGTCGAGCGGGTCGGCGAGCTGCCGCGCAATCCTTCCGGCAAGGTGCTGAAACGGGAGCTCCAGGCGCGATACGCTGGCTCCGCTCGCTGAACGTCCAAGGCACCGCCATGCTCGAGACTTCGTTCACGCGGCTGATCGGCTGCCGCCGCCCGATTCAGCTCGCGCCGATCGGCGGGGCGGATCTGGTCGCCGCGGTGTGCGACGCCGGTGGGCTCGGGATGGTCGATCAGCACTATCCGTCGCCTCCCGCTCTGGACGCGGGCCTCGACGCGCTCGCGGCGCGCACGCGCGGCGTGTTTGGCGTCAACTTCCTCATGCCGTTCCTGGACGAACGGTGCCTCGAAGTCGCCGCGCGCAAGGCGCGCGTGGTCGAGTTCTTCTACGCGAGCCCGGACGCGGCGCTCGTCGAGAAGGCGGGGGCGGCCGGTGCGCTCGTCGCCTGGCAGGTGGGGTCGCTCGCCGAGGCGCAGGCGGCAGAGGCGGCGGGGTGCGACTTCGTCGTGGTACAGGGCTGCGAATCGGGCGGACACGTGCGCGGCACGGTCGCCCTCTTACCGCTGCTCTCGCAGGCCGTGGAGCGGCTCCACGTGCCCGTCGTCGCCGCGGGCGGGATTGCAACGGCGCGCGACCTCGCCGCGGTGTTGGCCTGCGGCGCGAGCGCCGCCCGTCTCGGTACGCGCTTTCTGGCGTCGCACGAGGCGGACGCGCACCCGAGCTACGTGGCGGCGCTGCTCGCCGCGGGCGCAGAGGACACGACCTTGACCACCGCCTTCGGCGCGGACTGGCCCGACGCCCCGCACCGCGTGTTGCGCTCCGCGGTCGAGGCTGCCGAGCGCTGCACGGACGAGCGGGTCGGAGAGATCCGCATGCACGGCGAGCCGCTGCCGGTCGCGCGCTTCGCGTCGGCCTACCCGACACGCGACGCCACGGGCCGCGTCGATGCGATGTGCCTCTACGCGGGCGAATCGGTCGCGAACATCGAAGCCGTGATGTCCGCCGGCGAAATCGTGCGCGAGCTGTGCGACGGGGCTGAGGCGCTCTTGCGATCCGGGGCGGCTCTCGTTCGCTGAGGCGCGGCTCGTCGGTTCACTGCGCTTCGCGTCGTCGCGATCGTGTCAGCCGCCCGCGACCCGGAGCTCGCGCTTCGCCTTCTTCTCCGCGGCGAGGCGCTCTTGCTCGGCGAGATACGCGGCGACGGTGGCGGTGAGGTCGACGTCGAAGATCTCCGTGTCGAATACGACGGCCTTCGGCGGAAAGCCGACGCGGTACTCCCGGCCGTCGCGCGTCCGCTCGAGGTGCCCGTAGTCGACGAGCCAGCGCCGCAGCGTCACGTGATCGCAGTCGAGCGCCGGGGCGATCTCGCGCTTCCAGCGCTTCAGCTGCGCGTTGATCTCGCGCTCCGAGTACGTGCGCTTCTCGTCGAGCTCCAGCGCGACGCTCTTCATCAGGATCTCGCGATCGCGCCGCGCGCGCGGGAAACCGCGCGGGCCGCGATCGGCGCCGAGCCGCAGCAGGCGCTCGACGAATTCCTCGAGCGAGATCATCGGCGGCGGAACGTAGGCCGCGCGCGAAGTGGCGACATCACGGCTGGCTCGCGGCGCTCGCTTCGGCCTCGGGATAGCTGCCCGCGAATTCGTGGCCGTAGCCCCACCGGAAGTAGAGCGGCACCACCGGATGCCCGCCGACGCGGACGCCGAGCCACATCAGTCGTCCGTACAACGCACCGCGCCGCTCGGCGACGCACGCGCGCAGGCCCTCGTCGGCGGCCGCACGCGCGTCCGGCGCGCCGCCGCACCAATACGCGTAGTCGTGCGTCTGGCAGCAGTCGCGGTAGTCGCCGTCCGGCCACCACGAGCAGCCGTCGAAGCGGAACGGCAGCGTGGGTTTGCCGCCCGGGTACTCGCGCTCGGCGCACCAATCGGCAGCGGTGCGCTCGATCTGCTGCGCGGCGGCCGGATCGCGATCGTACGGCTCCGCGGTGTGGCGCGAGAGCGTCGTGCACGACGTGAGCGCGACGACGTACGAGAAGAGCAGCAGCGCCGGGACGAGGATCAGGAACCGTCTCATCCGCGCAGCATAATATCTTCCGACTGCGACCGGTGGAGAAACCACGATGCAGCTGCTCGATCACGTCTCGATCGCCGTGCGCGATCTCGCCCGCGCGAAGCCGTTCTACCGCGCCGTGCTGGGCGCACTCGCCGCGGCTGAGGTCTACGACGAGCCGCGCGCGATCGGCTTCGGGGAGCGCAGCGCCGGCGGCGACGACGCCCATTCTTATCTGAGCGTGTTCGAGTCGCCCCAGGCGCAGCCCGATCCGCGCCGGCACGTCTGCTTGCGCGCCGCGAGCCGCGCACAGGTGCGGGCTTTCTTCGAGGCCGGGCTGCGCGCCGGAGGCGCGAGCGACGGCGCTCCGGGCCTACGCCCGGACTACCACGCGAGCTACTACGCAGCGTTTCTACTCGATCCCGAGGGCAATCGCGTCGAAGCCGTGAGCCACCGGCCGGCTGAGGATCCCTGAGCGCCGCGCGAGAGAGAAAATCCGCTGCATCTCGCGAGCGAGCAGAGTAAACAGAGCCGAGCGCCACGGTGCCCGACATGCAGACCGACAGCGAAACCCTGCAAGCTCAGGATCTCTCCGATGCCTGGCCGTTCCTCGATCTCGAGGAGCGGCTCGAGGGCTTTCGCTTGCTCGCGTCCGACGAGGCCGAGCGCTTCTTCGACGCACTCGACTCGCGCGAAGAGTGCGAGCTGCTGACCGCGTTCGAGGCACCCGAACGTCAGCGCTGGATGCGGCTACTCGCACCGGACGACGCCGCCGACGTCGTGCAGGCCGCTGCGCCCGGGCAGCGCGAATCGCTGCTCGGCGCGCTCGACGCGCTCGCGCGGCGCGAGGTCGGCGCGCTGCTCGCTTATGCGGAGGACGAGGCCGGCGGCCTGATGAGCCCGCGCTACGTGCGGCTGCGCCCCGAGATGACGGTCGACGAGGCGATCGCGTACCTGCGCCGCGCGGCGCGCGAGCGCGTCGAGACGATCTACTACATCTACGTGCTCGACGCCGAGAACCGCCTGTTGGGGGTCGCGTCGTTCCGCGATCTGTTCGCCGCGCCGCCTCACAGGCTGGTGCGCGAGGTGATGCGCACCAAGGTCGTGACCGTGCGCGATGACCTCGATCAGGAGGCGGTCGCGAACGTGATCGCCGAGAACAATCTGATGGCCGTGCCGGTCGTCAACGCGCAGGGTCAGCTGCAGGGCATCGTCACGATCGACGACGTCGTCGACGTGGTGCGCGAAGAGGCGACCGAAGACATCCAGAAGATCGGCGGCAGCGCAGCGCTCGACGCGCCCTATCTCGAGACGAGCATCCTCGGTCTGGTGAGGAAGCGTGCGACCTGGCTGACGGTGCTCTTCCTCGGGCAGTTCCTGACGACCTCCGCGATGAGCTTCTTCGAGGACGAGCTCGCGCGCGCGCTCGTGCTCTCGCTGTTCATTCCCCTCGTGATCTCGAGCGGCGGCAACTCGGGCTCGCAGGCCAGCACGCTCGTGATCCGCGCGATGGCGATGGAGGAAGTGCGGCTGCGCGACTGGTGGCGCGTGCTGCGCCGCGAGCTCGTGATCGGCTTGTTACTGGGTCTCGTGCTCGCCGCGATCGGCTTCGGCTGGATCGTGCTCTTCCCGGGCGCAGAGAAGAACTTCGGCGAGCACTTCGTGCTGATCGGCCTGGCGGTCTCGCTCTCGCTGGTGTGGATCGTGATGTGGGGCGCGACCGCCGGCGCGATGCTGCCGTTCGCGCTGCGCCGCCTCGGCTTCGACCCCGCCAGCGCGAGCGCCCCGTTCGTCGCGACACTGGTCGACGTCACCGGCCTCGTGATCTACTTCAGCATCGCGACGCTGGTGCTCGGCGGGACGCTGTTGTGAAGGAGCGCGCGCGATGACGTCGGTCCGCTACCTCGTGCACGACGTCGGCGCCGCGGTCGCGTTCTACACGCAGCGCCTCGGCTTCACGCTGCAGCAGCAGTTCGGCCCCGCGCTGGCGATCGTGCGGCACGACGGCCTGACGCTCTGGCTCGCCGGCCCCGCCGCTTCTGCAGCGAGACCGATGCCCGACGGCCGCAAGCCCGAGCCGGGCGGCTGGAACCGCTTCGTGCTCCAGGTCGACGATCTCGCGCGGCTCGTCGCCGAGCTGCGCGCGGCGGGCGTCCCGTTCCGCAATGACATCGTGCGCGGCCCGGGCGGACAGCAAATTCTGTGCGAAGACCCGTCGGGCAACGTGGTCGAGCTGTTCCAGCCGAGCTCCGCCTAGCAGCACCCGCGCCGCTGCTCCGCCCGCTGCGCGAGCGCGGCGCGGACTGCGTGCGCGTCGTGCGCAAGGCGCCTCGCGCCGACGAAGCCGCGCAGAAAATCGCGCAGCGCGCGGGCCGCAGTGAGCAGCGCGGCGCTCACGACGCGGCTCCTGCGAGCGACGGTGCCGCCGCCGGCGCGCGCAGCGTGCGCAGCCAGACGCGCGCGGCGTCGAGCAGCACGATCCAGACGATCGCCATGAACACGCCCGTAATCACCGCGTCGAGCTGCGCGTTGAACATCACGATGCTCGTCTCGGCGATCTTCTCGGGCGCGATCGCACCGGCCGCGAGCTGGCCTTGCAGGAAGTCGGCCTGCGCGAGGAAGCCGATGCGGCGGTCGGGATTCCAAATCTTGTGCCAGCCCGCGGTCATCGTGACGGTGACGAGCCACGTGAGCGGCAGCGCGGTGCAGATCGCGTAGATCGGCCGCGCGCCCTTGATCAAGATCGTCGTGCCGAGCGTCAACGCGATCGACGCGAGCAGCTGATTCGCGATGCCGAACAGCGGCCAGAGCGTGTTGATGCCGCCGAGCGGATCGATCACGCCCTGAACCAGGAAGTAGCCCCAGCCGCCGACGATCAGCGCAGAGGCAACGACGTTGCCGCTGAGCGAGCTGGTGCGACCGAGCGTCTTCGAGAACTGCCCCAACAAGTCCTGCATCATGAAGCGGCCGACGCGCGTGCCGGCGTCGAGCGTGGTCAGGATGAAGAGCGCCTCGAACATGATCGCGAAGTGGTACCAGAGCGCCTTCAGCGCCTCGCCGCCG
>Ga0187893_10006769_pt1 | contig 19315 bp, 13 predicted proteins | sample MA1701074metaG_FD_139574 | JGI IMG/M metagenome (GOLD analysis project Ga0187893, IMG submission 139574) | White microbial mat communities from a basaltic lava cave in the Kipuka Kanohina Cave System on the Island of Hawaii, USA - MA170107-4 metaG ... | reverse complement strand
ATCCCTGTCCGGATTGCGGACAGTGTCCGTCGCGAGTGCTCCGAAGCCGCGCACCGCTCACACCCCGTGGCCCGCCGATGCGAGCGTCGTCGCTGGCACGCCGGGTGCTTCGATCCGCGACGCCTCCCGCGTCGTCATGTCCATCATCTTGGAGCGCGAGGTCGTGATCGTTTCGAACGACGGCGAAGTGCACCGCGAGGTGAGCGCTGCCGTCGCGCGTCATCCCGGCGCGCGGACGGTGCCGGGCGGACCGGACGGACTCGCGCCCGGGGGCACGCGCGCGACGCGCATCGTCGTGATCGACGACGCGGCGAAGGAGGATGCCCTCGGGCTGCTCCACCAGGTGCTGACCGACCCGCATCGGGCGTCCGTGGTCTACCTGGCCGCCGATCACAGCACGGCGCTCGAGCGCGCGGTGCGGCGGGCCGGGGCCAGCTTCTATTGCGTGAAATCGGCGCGCGACGGGCAGCTCGCGCGCGTGATCGAGACGTTGCTCGGGCAGCGAGAATGACGAGTCATCCAGACAGGAGGGGATCCGCGATGGTCACACGCAGTCGGATCGTTGGGAGCGCGGTGGTGCTGGCGGCCTGGGCCGCCGTGGCCATGGCGCAGTCGTTCGTCGAGTTCGAAAGCGTCGCGACGCGGCCGATGGCGCTCTCGGCGTCGGGCACCGAGCTGTACGTCGTCAACACGCCGGACAACCAGCTCGAGATCCTGAACGTGGGCGCGGCAGGCGTATCGCGGAAGGCCTCGGTGCCGGTCGGGATGGAGCCGGTGGCGGTGGCCGTGCGTCCGGGGACGAGCGAGGTGTGGGTCGCGAACCACCTCTCCGACAGCGTGAGCATCGTGGACGCGGGCTCGACGCCGGTGCGCGTCGTGCGCACGCTGCTCGTCGGCGACGAGCCGCGCGACATCGTCTTCGCGGGCACGGGGGGCGGCCGCGCCTTCGTCACCACGGCACATCGCGGGCAGAACGGCCCGGTAAACCCGCAGCTCACCACGTCGGGCGTCGGGCGCGCCGACGTGTGGGTGTTCAACGCCGCGAGTCTCGGCACGTCGCTCGGCGGCACGCCGCTCACCGTGCTGACGCTCTTCGGCGACACCCCGCGCCCGCTCGCGGTGAGCCCGAACGGCGCCACGGTCTATGCGGCCGTGTTCAACTCCGGCAATCGGACCGCGGCCGTGAACGAAGGCGTCGTCTGCAACGGCGGCGCGGGCACGGGCTCGTGCCGTGTGCCGATCCTGATCGGGCCACAATACCCCGGCGGCCTGCCGGCGCCGAACGCCAACGTGGCCGGCCAGACGGGCCCCGAGACCGGCCTCATCGTGAGGCACAACGGCTCGAACTGGGTCGACCAGCTCGGCCGCAACTGGAACAACGCCGTGCGCTTCTCGCTGCCGGACTTCGACGTGTTCGCGATCAACGCGACGGCGACGACGCCGGTGCAGAGCCAGTCGTGGTCCGGGGTCGGCACGACGATCTTCAATCTCGCGGTCAATCCGGTGACCGGTCGCGTCTACGTCTCGAACACGGACTCGCGCAACGAAGTGCGGTTCGAGGGGCCGGGCTCGATCTCGACCACCGTGCAGGGGCGGCTGGCCGAGGCGCGCATCACGGTGCTGAACGGCACGACGGTCACGCCGCGGCACCTGAACAAGCACATCAACTACGCGATCCGACCCGCACCCGCGGGCGTGAAGGACCACAGCCTCGCGCAGCCGAACGGCATGGCGGTGTCGAGCGACGGTGCGACGCTCTACGTCGCGGCCTTTGGCTCGAGCAAGGTGGGAATCTTCAACACGGCCCAGCTGGAGGCGAACACGTTCACGCCGAGCGCGGCGAACCACATTGCCCTGAGCGGCGGCGGCCCGGCGGGCGTGCTGCTGAACGAGGTGCGCGGGCACTTGTACGTCTACACGCGCTTCGACAACGCGGTGAAGGTCGTGAGCACGGCTACCCGCACCGAGATCCGCTCCGTGCCGCTGCACAACCCCGAGCCGGCGAGCGTCGTTGCCGGGCGGCCGTTCCTCTATGACGCGCGCCTCACGTCGAGCAACGGCGAGGCTTCGTGCGCGAGCTGCCATATCTTCGGCGACATGGACCAGCTCGCCTGGGACCTCGGGAATCCGGACGACACGACGATCAACAACCCGGGGCCGGTACGGCTCGAGGTGGGCGCCGCCCTCTTCGGCGCCATGGTCGACTTCCATCCCATGAAGGGCCCCATGACGACGCAGAGCCTGCGCGGCATGGCGAACCATGGCTCCCTGCACTGGCGTGGCGACCGCACGGGGGGGAACGATCCGGGCGGTTCGGCATTCGACGAGAACGCGGGGTTCCTGAAGTTCATCGTGGCGTTCGAAGGCTTGCTCGGTGCCGCCGCGCCGATCTCGGGCGCGCAGATGCAGCAATTCTCGGACTTCATTCTGCAGGTCACGTATCCGCCGAACCCGATCCGGGCGCTCGACAACTCGCGCACCGCGGATCAACAAGCGGGGCTCAACTTCATGACCGGGTCGCGCCGCTCCGACGGCCTGCCGTTCGACATCGGCGGCCCCGGGGGCTTCAACTGCGTGGGCTGCCACACCTTCAATCCCGGGCAGGGATTCTTCGGGACCGACGGCCAGTGGAGCTTCGAGGGGGAGCCCCAGGTCATCAAGATTCCCCACCTCCGCAACATGTACCAGAAGGTCGGCATGTTCGGGATGCCGTTCGTGGGCGAGATCCTGGGCGGCGACAACGGCCACAAGGGCAACCAGATCCGCGGCTTCGGGTTCCTGCACGACGGCAGCATCGACACCGTCTTCCGCTTCTTCCGTGCGAACGTCTTCTCGGCGCTGCCGCCGTCGTCCTTCGGGACGGGCTTCCAGAGCGACACGCAGCGCCGTCAGGTCGAAGCCTTCGTGATGGCGATCGATTCGAACCTGGCGCCGATCGTAGGCCAGCAGATCACCCGGACGTCCAGCAACGGGGCCACCGTCGATCCTCGCATCACGTTGCTGATCGCGCGGGCGCGTACCACCTTCCCGAGCCTGCAGTTCCCGGGGGCGCGCGAGTGCGATCTCACGGCCAAGGCGCGCACGAGCGGGCGCGTGAAAGGGTGGCTGCTCGACGCGGGCACCGGCAACTTCGCGCCGGACGACGGCGGCGCCGTCATCACCGACACCACGCTGCGCAACCTCGCCGCGACGGCGGGGCAGGAGGTGACGTATACCTGCGTGCCCCCGGGCTCGGGGCCGCGCGTGGCCCTCGACCGCGATCTCGACGGCCGCGTGAACGGGCTCGACAACTGTCCGGGAACGAGCAACGCGACCCAGACGGACGGCGACGGGGACGGGGTGGGGACCTCCTGCGACAACTGCCCGTCGACCGCCAACGCTACGCAGACGGACACCGACGGCAACGGCGTCGGCGACGCCTGCCAAGTCTGAGCGAATTGGGGTAAGGCACGGGGGACCCGGCTGGTGCCGGGTCCCCCGACGCCCGCATGAGGATCGCACGCCGCATCGCGCTCGTGGCACTGCTGGCCGGCACGCCGGCCGGGGCCGACTCCGGCGCGGTGTCTTACGGCGACGGGCGGGTGACGGCGCACCTGCAGCAAGCGGAGCTCGGCTCCGTGCTCGACGAGCTCGCGCGGCAGACCCATCTGGACATCCGCGGCCGGCCGACGCCGCCGGCTCCGGTGACGATCCGGCTGGACCGCGTCCCGCTCGAGCAGGCGCTCGAGCGACTTCTCGCCGGCCACAGCTTCACGTTCACCTACGGCGTGGCGGGGCTGAAGGGCGTGCGGCTGTTCGGCGGGTCGGAGCTGGCGGCCGAGCGGACGATCCCGCCCGGGGCGCCGGGGTGGACGGAGCCGGCCCCGCCCGAGGCGTCCGGCTCGCTCGCCGCGAGCCACCGGCCGGTCGCGATCGGTGGACGGCTCGCCCGGGCGCTCGGCTCGGAGCAGGCGAGCTTCTCCGACATCGTGGGTGTGGCCTTCCAGGGCACCGACACGCGCGTGCGCGCCGACGCCCTTCGCGTCGCGTTCCGGATCCTGCAGACCGAGCCCGAGCTGTACGCCGACGTGGTGCACACGGTGGGGGCCTTCGACGATCGGGCCTTGGCCAACTGGCTGGCGAAGGCGGCCGGCACCCACGCCTCCGAGGTCGCGCAACGGGCGGCCCGGACCGCCCACGCGGGCGTGCTGCGCGAGCGGGCGGCGGCGGTCGAGCGATTGCTCCAGGGCGGCTGACGAATCGCGAGCATTCCCGCCCGCCTCCCTGTATAAGGGGCGGCGCCAGCCATGAGGGGAAGCCAGCGCCTTTTCGCACTGGTCATTGCTGCGCTCGCCGCCGGGATCTGCGCGACCGAGGTGTCGGCAGCCGCTGCGGCCGTCGTCCGCATGCCGGCCAGCGAGCACTACGAGCGCAACCGCGTCCACCGGTTCGTCTTCGGCGGGGGCTACCGCGACCTGTGGCAGGCGCCGATTGCCGTGCCGGTCCTCGACTTCGATCGCGAGGGCGGGGGGCTCGCGCCGACGCGGCGATTCGGGGGCAAGCAGACGCCCGTGCTCGGTTTCAAGGGTCGCGACGGCCGTCCCTACACGTTCCGGGGCACGGACAAGGATCCGTCGGTCATGCTCCCCGAACAGCTGCAGGACACTTTCGTGAGCGCGGTCGTGCAGGACCAGATGGCCGCGCAGCATCCCGGCGCGCCGCTCGCCGCCGGCGTGCTGACCGAGGCTGCGGGCGTGCTCACCCAGCACGAGCGCCTGGTCGTCATGCCGGACGATCCCCGGCTCGGCGAGTTCCGGCAGGACTTCGCCGGTACGCTCGGCACCTTCTACGAGTTCCCGCAGCCTGGCTTCCACGGCGCGACCGAGATCATCGATCACGAGGAGCTCTACGAGCGGCTGGCGCGCGACCCCGCCGAGCGCGTCGACCCCCGCGCCTTCCTGCGCGCGCGGCTCGTCGACCTGTTGATGGGGGACTTCGACCGCCACCGCAAGCAGTGGCGCTGGGCGAAACTGCCTGGAAAGCAGGGCTGGCAGCCGATTCCCGAGGATCGTGACATGGCCTTCGTGCGCTACGAAGGCGTGGCGCCGCGCATCGGGCACATGTACCTGCGTATTCTGCAGCACTACGGTCCGCGCTACGACGACATCCAGGGGCTCACGCTGCACGGCTGGGAGCAGGACCGCTGGCTCTTGCCGGAGCTGTCGTGGAGCGATTGGGTGCCCGTGGCGCGCGACGTGCAGGCGCGCATCACCGATGCGGTGATCGAGCAGGCGGTGGCCCAGCTGCCGCCGGAGTACGTACAGCTCGACGGCAAGCGTCTCGCCGCCGCGATCCGCGGCCGCCGCGACCGCCTCGTGGACGCGGCGCGGACGTTCTACGAGCACCTGGCCGAGGACGTGGACGTTCAGGCGACGGACGCCACCGAGACGGTGACCGTGACCCGTTTCGGCGGCGATGACATGACGGTCGAGGTGGCGGCGGAGGACGTGAACGGCATCCCGGGCGAGCCGTACTTCCGGCGTACGTTCCTCGGCGAGGAAACCGACGAGGTCCGCATCTATCTCCGCGGCGGCGGCGACCACGTCGTCGCGCGCGGTGGCGGACGGCCCATCCGGCTCCGCGTCATCTCGGGCGGCGGAGAAGGGCAGTTCGACACCCGGATGGCCGAGGGTACCTACTTCTACGATCCCGGCGGGACGTACGACGTCGTGGGCGAGGACCGGGTGCAGGTCGACCGCCGCCCCTACGAGCCGCCGCCCCCGTCGTCCTGGAGCTTCATCCAGCCCGACGACGTGCCGCAGCGCGACTGGGGCAGCGACTGGTATCCGTTGCCGCGCATCTCGTACGAGAAGGACGTAGGGCTCTTCCTCGGCGTCGGCTTGGTCCGCAAGGGCTACTCCTTCCGGAAGTCTCCCTGGGCGAGCCACCAGGTGCTGGGCGGCGGCTGGGCGTTCACCGCCGACGAGCCGAGAGTCGACTACGTCGGGCGCTTCCGGCGCACGAACTCGCGGCTGATCGGCCGCCTCGAGCTGCTGGGCTCGGGCATCGAGACGCTGCGCTTCTACGGCTTCGGCAACGAGACCAGCGACAACGCGACGGATGAGACCTTCCGCGTGCGCAACCAGCAGTTCCGCGTGCGGCCCACGGTCGAGCTGCCGCTCTGGACCGACGGTCCGGTGCTGCTGGTGGGACAATGGCTGGAGTATTCCCGCACCAAGCACGGCGGGCGGCTGATCAATCGCCTCAAACCCTACGGCTCGGGAAAGTTCGGGACGGTCGGCGCCTTCTCCGAGCTGCGCTACGACACGCGCACCTCGCTGCCCGAGTCACGGCTCACCCTGGCGCTGCCCATCCACGGCGACAACGTCGCCTCCGGCTACCCCCTGCGCGGCATGTTCATCGAGCTGAAGGGGGGCGTTTCGCCGCCGCTCTGGGACGTCGAGAGCACGTGGGGCTACATCGGCGGCGCGGCATCGGGCTATCTCAGCGCGGGTGACGACGGCCGCGTCACGCTGGCGGCGCGGGTCGGCGGCAAGCAGGTCCTCGGGAAGTATCCGTATTTCGGCGCGGCGTACGTCGGTGGCGGGGAGCTGACGCGCGGCGAGGAGACCATCCGCGGCTTCCGCGCGCAGCGGTTCGGCGGTGACGCCTCGGTGTTCGGCAACCTCGACGTGCGCGTGTTCGTCGCCACCGTGAAGCTGTTCCTGCCCACCGACCTCGGCTTCCTGGTCTTCGGCGACGCGGGCCGTGTCTTCTTCGACGACGAAGATACCTCGCGCTGGCACGCGAGCTGGGGCGGCGGCATCTGGTTCGCGCCGCTCGCACGCACCAACGCGTTCAGCGTCTCGGTCGCCGACAGCAGCGAAGAGACGCTCTTCTATCTGCGCAACGGATTCCATTTCTGACGCGCGAGTCGCCCGTCGGCGGGCCCGCTGGTCGCCGCGTCGGTGCGTGGGCGCGGAGGGCGGGTTCTCCGCTTCGCATTCGCCGCGCCCCACGGAAGTGCATCGCGCGATTGCGATGCGCGGCTCATGAGGCGCTCCGAACCCGCCCTCCGCACCCACGCCACGGCCTGGCAACAACGCACCGCACCACACGCTCGACACGCCTGTCCACGATGCCGGCCGTTGCACCGCTCGCTCGCGCCGCCGGGTAGGCGGGATCGCTAGTGCCGGTGGGTTGGTGGCGCGGGCGTGGGGGCGTTCGTGGAGCGCCTCTGACGCGCCGTAGCTGGCTCGCCGGTGGTTTGCGGCCTCCTGGGGCGCGGAAGCGAAGCGGAACGAACGCCCCCGCGCCCGCGCTCCAACGCGACAGCGATGCGGCGATCCCGCCTACCCGGCGGCGCGACGATCGAATTCGCGGCCGGCGTAGCGGACGGCCCCGAGCCAGATGGCCCCCAGCGCGGCTATGGAGAACGCGAGCCAACGGAGCATGACGCCGTCGGCGAACAACGTCGTGATGGCGAGCGTGGCGAGCAGCGCGATCGCCTTGGCGGCACGCTGGCCGAACATGTCGATGAAGGCCTTGGCGCCGTACCGCTCGGTGCGCGAGGTGGACGTGTAGAGGGCTTCCTTGGCCGACTGGTGCAGCGAGTATCCGAAGGCACCGCCGGTCGTGTTGAGGACCCCGCCCATCCAGGGCGTCGGCGCGGCGAGGAACGCCATGGAGGCCAGCGTCATGGCCGCCGGCTGGACGGCGAGCGTGGTGCCGACCCCGAAGCGGCTCAGCAGCGTGCTCGTGAGCAGGAGCTGGACGCCGAGGGCGGCCCAGTTCATCGCCGAGAAGACGCGCGCGAAGTACGCACCGATCGCCGGGCCGGCGAAATGATCGACCGCCACGGTGGTGGTCATGAACTCGAGCAGTGTGGAGGCGATCTCGTGACAGCCGACGACGACCAGGATGGCGAGCAGGTACGGCGAGCGCAGGACCAGCCGGGCCCCGAAGGTCTGCGTGCGCGGCGGTGGCGGCACCGTCAGCGATCGCGGCGGGTCGGGCAGGGTCCGCCGGTCCGCGATCCGACCCGCGATCGCCGCGAGGACCGCCGTCGCCAGGCCGAGGCCCGTGCAGATCCACAGCCAGGACGAGATGGAGAGCGTGCCGATCCAGCCGGCGACCACGCTCGATCCGACCACGCCGCCCGCGGCGCCGCCGACCACGATGGGACCGTAGAGCCGCTCGGATTCGTCGGGCAAGACGCTGTCGCTCAGGAAGGCGAAGAAGGTGGCCACCATCAAGGTGCTGAAGAGATCGCCGAACAGATAGAACGTCCAGACGGTCGCGGCGCCAGGCTGCTGCATCAGGTGCGCGAAGAGCAGGAAGCCCGCGCACGAGAACGCCGTGAAGACGTAGGTGAGCTGCTGGCGGCGAAGCGAGCGGGCGAGCAGCGTGAACGCCGCGGTCGCCAGCAGCGCGATGGCGACGTTCGCGATCTTCGCGAGCAGCTCGCCCTGCGCCGCGCTCAAGTGCAGCGGGCCGACCGTGATGCCGGCGCGGTGGTAGAAGGAGATCAGCAACCCCTTCTTCAGCGGCTTCAGCACCCAGAAGGTCGCGATCACGAGAAAGAAGTAGCCGAACATCGCGGCCACGAACGGCCGCTCGCTCGGCGCGAGCGCGAGCCGGGTCCACGACCGTCCTCTCCCCCCCAACGCCGCCACGCTCGTCCCCCTCGACCTGCCCTCCGAAGGTAGCGCAACCATGTTACGAGTTCGAGACGGCGAGCGCTGATTCCCGCGCGGCGCGGGTCAGAAAACCGACACGCAGAGCCGTGGTTACGGCGAAGCGGGGGAGCCTGCTCGAGGTCCGAAGTAGATGATGGCCATGCCGGCCACGCAGACCGTCGCGCCGATCACATCCCAGCGGTCCGGTGTCTGGCCGTCCACCAGCCAGAGCCACGCGACCGCGGTTGCGACGTAGACCCCGCCGTAGGCGGCGTACGTCCTGCCGGCGGCCTGCGGATGCAGAGCCAGCAGCCAGGCGAAGAGCGCGAGGCTCGCCGCGGCCGGCACGAGCAGTCCGGTCGATCGACCCTGCCGGAGCCAGAGATACGAAAGGTAACAGCCGATGATCTCGGCACAGGCCGTGGCGACGAAGAGCGCGACGGTGCGCAGCATCGCGGATGCTAGCGCGTTGTTCGCCGGGTGGTCCAGCCCTATGGTAGCCCACCCACCTGGAGGTCCCGCATGTCGGTCCGTCGCCCGGTCACCGTCCTCGCGCTCCTGCTCGTCTGCATCGTTCCGCTGGTCGGGAAAGCCGGATCCAAAGGCGCGACGACCCTCGACCGCCGGCTGGCGCGGGTGCTGGCGGCCGACGGCTTCACCGGACGCGTGCAATCGACTCTCGAAGCGCGCCTCGGCCGGCCGCTCGATCCCGCGCTCGTGGATCTCGGGCGGCTCTTGTTCTTCGACAAAATCCTCGGACTGCACGGGGACAACTCGTGCGCCGGATGCCACTCGCCGGCCTTCGGCTTCGGCGACTCGCAGCCGATGGCGATCGGCGTCGACAACAACGACGTCGTCGGTCCGGGCCGGCGGGGCCCGCGCAATCAGCGCCGGTCGCCGCTGGTCGCCAACACGGCCTTCTATCCGGCGCTCATGTGGACGCCGCGCTTCGTGGCCGTCTCCGGCGATCCGTTCGACGCGTCGCTCGGGTTCGAGTTCCCGGCGCCCGAAGGGCTGGTGACGGACGCCCCCACGCTGCTCGCGGCGCAGGGCTCGCTGCCCTCGACCGAGCTGGTGGAGATGGCGGGGTTCACCGGCATCACGGCCAACCCCGGGCCGTTCGGGCCGCGCCACTTCCCGTTCGACGACGGGGACGGGGAGACGCTGCCCGGGCCCGACGAGACGGGTTTCCACAACGTTCCGATCCAGGACGCGGTCGACGCGCGGCTCAATGCCGTGCCGGCGTACCGCGAGCGCTTCGGCGCCATCTTCGACGGCCGCATCACGATCCACATGCGCCGCCTCGCCATCGCCGAGTTCCAGATGAGCCTGACCGCGGCGGATGCGCCGCTCGACCGCTTCGCGCGCGGCCACCACGGTGCCATGACGCCCGCGCAGAAGCGGGGCGCCCTGCTGTTCTTCACCAAGGCGCGCTGCGTGGCGTGCCACGCCGTTGGCGGCGCGTCGAACGAGATGTTCAGCGACTTCGCTCCGCATCGCATCGGCGGCCCGCAGGTCGCCCCCGTCTTCGCCGTGGGGACCGGGAACGTGATCTTCGACGGGCCGGACGAGAACGAGGATTTCGGCTTCCAGCAGACGACGGGCGACCCGACGCTGCGCTACACCTTCCGCACGGCGCCGCTCCGCAATCTCAAGGTGGCCCCGGCGTTCTTCCACAACGGCGCCTTCGGCAGCCTGGAGGCAGCCATCCGCCATCACCTCGACGTGAAGAAGTCGCTCACTCACTACGATCCGCGAGCCAACCGGCTGCCGCCGGATCTGCTGCCCGCGCCGGCCACGGGCATCCTCGCGGCCGGCATCGATCCGCTGCTGCGTAGGCCGATCGTGCTCTCCAAGCAGGAGTTCCACGACCTGGTATCGTTCGTGCGCGACGGCCTGTTCGACCGCCGCGTGCGCACGTTCTGCGAGCAGCTGCCCGCCGAGGTGCCGAGCGGGCTCCCGCTGCAGCGGTTCGAGGGCTGCGACTAGCGAGCGTCGGACGCCGGCACGGCCCGCGGCTGGCGCCGCCCGGCGGGGACGTACGCGATGCCGGTCTTCAGGCGGTTGAGCGGGCCTTCGACGAGCTGCCACGAAAGCCCCGCCGCGAGGACCGTGAGCACCAGCACCCAGAGGAAACGCACCAGGCCGTGGTCCGGAATGGTGTACGGGCGCCCGACCAGTTCGTCTAGGTGATCGACGAGCGGTGCCACGAAGTTGTGCCAGAGGTACGCCCCGTAGCTGACGCCGCCCACGGCGACCATCGGCCGCCAGGTGAGCACCTGGCCGGCGATGCCCTGGAAGCCCTTCGCGGCGCGGTCGACGAGCCACAGGTTCACGAGCGCGTAGCCGGCATCGCGCGTGAACACGCTCGTCACGTCCCAGAATCCACCGGCGCGCTCGCCCGCGATGCCGAGCGCAAACGAGAGCAGACCCACGGGCAGGCCGAATCCGATCAGCCGATGGCGGAACGGTTGGACTGCGGGGTCGGCGCGCCACGAGAGCGCCAGTAAGCCGCCCAGTGCGAGCTTGTCGAGCAGCGACGGCATCATCAGCCACGCCCAGAAGCCGTCGCCGCCGGTGGCGACGAAGGTGACGATGCGGAAGACGGGCGCCACCAGCATGGCGGCGATCATGACGGTCGCCAGGCGCGCGCGCGGGGTGGAGAGCACGATCAGCGGCCAGAGGAGATAGAACTGTTCCTCGACCGACAGCGACCAGAGATGGCTCACCGCGCCGGGCCATTCGCCCTCGCGCGCGACGTAGACGTTGGAGAGGTACGCCAGGTGCCAGCCGATCGACTCGCGCACCGGATGGATGTTGGCCGCGTAGGCCACCAGCAGGACCAGGTAGTAGGCCGGAAAGATGCGCAGCGCGCGCCGCGCGTAGAAGGGGCCGATCGGGCTCCAGCGCGACGACCCCTGCGCCTCGGCGCCCTCGCGCGCCCGGAGCAGGATGCCCGTGATGAGGAACCCGCTCTGCACGAAGAACATCTGCAGCGCCCAGTCGCCCAGCTCGAGGTCGTAGGCGGGGTGCCCCGGGAGAAAGCAATGCTGCATGATGACCAGCGCCAGCCCGATGGCGCGCAGCGCGTCGAGCTGCACCATGTACCCCGCGCCCGGTGCGGCCAGGGCGGCTGGGGGCGCGGAACTCATGGTGCTCCATGGATGGCAGGGCCATCGGGGAATCAAAAGCAGTCGAAAATCGTCGATCCTGGTCACCAACCGTCGTCTCCCGTCACCGGCCGCGCGGCCAGTGGCAAGGTTGCTCCTGCAAACGATGAAGGAGGTCCCTATGACGCCCGACGGTGCCGAGCCTCAGGTTCCGGCCGTTCCGCCCTGGATCCTCGGGGTTGGTGCGCTAGGCGGGTTGACGATGGCCTGGGTCGCGGTCTTTCGCCTCGATGGGCCGCAACGCGACCTCGTCATTTGCGTCTCGCTCGCGATCGTCCTGGCTCTCTTCGGTACGACCGCGGAAGTGAAGCGGCGCTGGTGGATCATCACCGGCGCAGGCGCGACGGCCGTCGTCCTCTTCTGGGTGCTGCAGGCCGCAGGGCACTCCAAGTGCTCCGTCATCACGCGCGGCATCATCCGCACGAAGCATGGCGGCTTCCTCAAGACCGACGCCAGGTCTCCGGAGGTGCTGGTGAAGGATCTCGAGTACCTTCCCGGCGTCATGGATGCCGACTACCAGCAGTTCCGGTTCGTCGTGGACCAGTCGGATCTGCGGGCGTCCTTCATCAAGATCTACATCTCCGAGCCGAACGTGGCCCTGGCGGAGTTCAGCGTGCAGAAGACGGCGCTCGCCAGCTACGTCGCGTCACGGGATCTGATCGAGCTCGAGTACGACCGCGAATCCCAGTGTCTGACCGATACGAAGACGCAGAAGGAGGTGGCCTGCTTCCGCCGGCCTGGCGTTTCGCCGGCCGTCGCCGTCGGTAGCGCCCCATTCTCGTTCGTGCGGAGCGCGTTTGCCGCCGAGCCTCCGTGCGCGGGAGACGCGCCCTCACTCGTGAATGCGCTCTTCGCCCGCGGGGATCTCCGCGCGCAGGTCGAGGCGCGGGAGTGTCTGGTGAATCGTGAGGAAGCGATCGCCTTGCTGGTCGAACGGGTCTCCTCGGGGAAGGAGACCGACCGATACGACGCGCTCTACGTTCTCGCAGCCTCGTTGCCACAGGATGCGGGGTACGCGGACGCGACCAGGAAGGCGTTCACGCCGTCCGCGTTGCGGGCCGTGGTCGGGATGTTGGGGGGCGACAACCGGGGGGCCCGACGGCTGGCGATGACGTTCCTGATGGACCTCCGGGACACGTCCTCCGTTGCGCCGCTCATCGAAGCCGTACGCACGGGCCACAACGACGAATGCCGGTACAACGCGGCGTTGGTCCTCGAGAGCATGGTGGACGTGCTGAGCGAGTCCGAGTCGAACGCCGTCCGGGCCGCCGTAGCCTCGGCTGCCACGCGCGATCGGAGTCCCGTGAGAACGTCGATGCTGCGTGCCTTCGGCGAGAAGCGGTTCTACGTGGTCGCCAGGACCGTCGACGACATGCCCGAAGGAATCACGCTCGCACAGGGCCTGCGCGGCAGCGGGTTCCCCGACGCCACGGTCGAACAGCTCGAGTCGGGCGCATTCGCCGTCTCCCTCGGTCGCTACCGTCTCCCCGAGGCCGGCGCCGTCAAGACAAAGGCCGTCGGCGACGGTGTCGCGGGGCGCGATGCCTGGATCACGCCCGGCACCTCGTTCACGAAAACGGTCTTTCCGCCGACGGCCTAGGGTGCGTGTGGTCAGACCAGGCCGTGCGCGCGGGCGAAGGGGTCCCAGGCGGCGTCGCGATGCCACTCGTACTCGGTGGCGAGCGCCAACTGCTCGCTGGTCTCCTGGCCGTAGAGCTTGGCGATCACCGCCAGCGCCATGTCGATCCCGGCCGAGACGCCCGACGAGGTCACGTAGCGGCCGTCCTCGACCCAGCGGGCCTCGCGAACCCAGTCGACGTTCGTGGCCTGCTCGGCGATCTCGTTGAAGAACATCTTGTTCGTGGTGGCGCGCCGGCCGTCGAGCAGTCCGGCCGCCGCGAGCAGCGCGCTGCCCGAGCAGACCGACATCGTGACCTCGCTCTCCGGCCCGCGCTGGCGAAGGAACTTCAGCAGCGCGGGATTCTGATACTCGGTACGCGTGCCGAACCCGCCGGGAACGAGGAGCAGGTCGAGCGGCGGACACTCGGCGAGGCCGTGGTGCGCGAGCACGTCCGGCCCCTGCGCGCTAGTCACCGGGCCCGGGCGCTCGGCGGTGACGACGATCTCGACGCGATCGCTCAGGATGCCGAACATCTCGAGCGGCCCGAACACGTCGAGCAGCTCGAACACGGGATACAGCACCACCCCCAACCGTCGCTTCCGATCCGTCATCGTCGCTTCTCCTTTCAGCTCGCGTGCCGCTCGGGTCCGAGCTGGAACCGGCGGCGGTATTCGATGGGCACCACGCCCACGTGACGCAGGAACGTTCGGCGCATCTGCTCGCCCGACCCGAAGCCGCAGCGTGTCGCCACGCCTTCGAGCCCGTCGTTGCCGTCTTCGAGCAGCCGGCGGGCCGCATCGACGCGTGCCCGCTCGACGTACTTGGCCGGGGTGCAGCCGGTTTCGCGGCGGAACACGCGGGCGAAGTGCCGTGGGCTCATCGCGGCACGTGCCGCGAGGCGCTCGATCGACAGGTCCTCGCCGAGATGCTCGACGATCCATCCGGAGAGATCGCGCAGCGCCTCCGGTCCCACGTCCTGCGCGGCGAGGTGGCTGCTGAACTGGGATTGCCCGCCCGGACGCTTCAGAAAGACCACGAGCCGCCGCGCCACGGCCAGCGCGATCGGACGGCCCAGGTCTTCCTCGATCAGGGCGAGCGCCAGGTCGATGCCCGCCGTGACCCCCGCCGAGGTGTAGACCGGTCTGTCGCGCACGAAGATGGCGTCCGGCTCGACCGTGATGCGCGGATAGCGCTGCTGCAGGAGCGAGACCGCGAGCCAGTGGGTCGTCGCACGCCGCCCGTCGAGCAGGCCGGCCTCGGCCAGGATGAAGGCCCCGCTGCAGACCGACGCCAGGCGGCGCACGCGCGGGGCCATGGTGCGCAACCACCGGCGGAGCCGGAGATCGGTGGCCGCCGCCATCACGTCGCCGCCGGCGACGAGCAGCGTGTCCACGCCGCCGCGAACCCGCTCGTAGGCGCGGTCGGCGACCAGCCGTAGCCCCGAGCCCATGCGCACCACCCCCGGCCGGGCCGCCAGGACCTCGACCAGGTACGGCGGGGCGACTCCGGGGGCACGCTCGCGGGTGACGACGCTCGCGATCGAGAACGCCTCGAGCGGCCCCGTCACGTCGAGCGACTGCGCGCCGTCGAACGCCACGATCGCCACCCGTCGTGTCCCCGAGCGCCGACCGGCGATCACGTTCCGCGTCATCACCCCCAGGCTAGCCGCGCTTGGCCGTGTCTACAATGACAAAGAACACGCAAATCCTGCCATTCCTCGCTCGCTTCATCGACGCGTCCGTTCGCCGTCGTAGCGTCCCACGGGGGCCCGCGTTCGGCTCCCCGATAATCGCCTCGGCGCGGGCCCCCGTGGGACGCCACGACGGCGCTGACTCAGCGGTGAAGCATACGCGGATTGTGCGGGTCTGCTTCGCTTTCGACTGCGATGACCGCGATCGTGACTCTCCAATCGTGACGTAGTCGTTGCGTGATCGCCGAATTCGAAGCCGGGACGGTGCCCGGGGGGTGCCGCGCCGAGGCGATTATCGGGGAGCCGAACGCGGCACCCCCCGGGCACCGTCCGCCTCCGCATGCGTGCGATCACACAAACGAAGACGCGGCTGGAGAGTCGCGCACCCGCCTGATAGCTGTGGGCGACGTGAGCCGTGCCGAGCCCCCGTTCTTCGTCGTCGGCAACCCGCGCTCGGGCACCAAGATGCTGCGCGAGCTGCTGAACGCCAGCCCGGCCGTCTGGATCTCCGACGTCGAGTCGAACTTCATCCCGCGCTTCACGCGCGAGATTCATCGCTACGGCGACCTCGCCCGCTTCGAATCGTTCGCCCGTCTGGCGACGGATCTCGAAGGTACGCGCGCCTTCTGGCACTGGCAGCGGCGCGGCGTCGTGTTCGATCATCGGCGCTGGTTCGAGGCCTGTCCGCGCCACGACTGGCCCGGCGTGCTGACCGGCTTGTTCCGTATCGTCTATCCGCAAGAGATGCCGGGCGACCCACGGGCCTGGGACTCGATCGTGTGGGGCGACAAGACGCCGCTCTACATGGTCGAGATGCCGCTCTTGGCGGGGATCTTCCCGCGCGCGCGTTTCGTGCACATCGTGCGCGACCCGCGGGACTGCGCCCTCTCGTCGGCCGAGGCGTGGGGCAACTCGCTCTTGCGGACGGCCCAGGAGTGGGCGGACCGCGTGCGCACGTGCCGGGCCGATGGGGCACGGCTCGGTCCCGAGCGCTACGTCGAGATTCGCTACGAGGATCTGCTGGCCGACGTGGAGGGGACGACCGGCCGTCTCTTCGCGTTCCTCGGCGTCCCCGCGCCGGCCGACCGTGGCCGCCTGGCGCGCGTACCCGAGAACGTGGGCGCGGCCCGCGGCGAGGCGCGCGTCGTCGCCGAGAACCAGCGCAAGTGGCAGCGACGCATGGCACCGTCGATGCGGCGGCGCTTCGAGCGGGTGTGCGGGGGCCTGCTGGACGCCCTCGGCTACGAGCGCGAGTACCCCGACATCGAGCCCTGGCGCGTGCCCGCGCTGCGCATGCGCGCCTATCGGCTGCGCGACGCGTGGCGGCAGGTGCAGTTCCGCCGGCGCGAGCTGGGCGGGTGGGTCCCGAGCCTCGGCTTCCTGTTCACGCGGCGCGAGCGGATCTGACCGACCGCGACGGATGCGGCATCACGGCAGCGGTTCGAAGAGCGCTGCGGCGAGCCGCTCGCCGTCGGGCCCCGCGCGCCTGGTCGCCTCGTAGGCGAGGCGGGCGCGGGGGACGCCCTCGGCGGCGATGGCACTGGCGCGTACCACCTCGCGCTCGACCACGCTCTCGAGCCCGCGGTAGCTGCCCCAACCGCGCTGCACGCGTCCGTTCACGACGAAGCTCGGCGTCGCGGCGACGCTCAGCTGCTGGGCCAACGCCGACTCGTAGCGGACCTGTGCCACCACCGCCTCGTCGTCGAGGTCGCGCGCAAACGCCGCCGTGTCCAGCCCGACGTCGCGCGCCAGTGCGACGAGCTCGAGACGGCCGAGGCGGGTCTGGTCGACGAAGAGCCGATCCTGCAGCGCCCAGAACCGTTGCTGGCGAAACGCGGCGAGCGATGCCGCGGCGGCGTCGGCCGCCAGCGGGTGGCGGGACGACACCGCGTGCTTCACGATCACGCAGACGTCGGTGGGAAACGACCGCGACAGCAGCTTGAGCGGCTCCAGCGCGCGGCGGCAGACTGGGCACTGATAGTCGGTGAAGACGTAGACGCGCACGGGGGCGTCGAGCGGCCCGGCGGCAGGGGAGCTGTTCGGCATCCCGGTCAATCTGGGAAGGGCGCGGGTCGGCGGAGCCGCGACGTCGGTGAGGGGCGGCGTGCTGGCGGGCATCCCTTCGAGGTCCTTCGTATCCGTCGTCGTACGCACCGGCGCCGTGGTCGAGACGGCCGCGGCGCGCACCGTCGTCGTGGTGGCGGGGGGCTCCGCGGCCCGCCGCTCACATCCGGCCGTGAGGGCGAGGATCGCCACGGCCGTACGCCATCGTCCGTGCATGCGCGTCAGCCGGGGGGCTGGGCCCGCAGCCCGATGACGTTCGCCGGACGCTCGCCGATCGGCACGCCCGCGGCGGCGGCCAGACGGCCGAGCGCGGCCTCGATGGCCCGCACGAAGAAGCGGAGGTCGGGCACCAGCTCGTAGTCGCCGTTGAACCCCCAGCAGAGCTTGCCGTCGAAGCTGAAGAGCGCGACGCCGATGCCGGTCGTCTGCATCAGCGGCACCTGCGGAAACACCTCGAGCAGCCGGCAGCCGAGCAGGTAGAGCGCCACCTGCGGGCCCGGCACGTTGGTGACGATCATGTTGATGGGCCCGGAGGCCGCGCGCGCGCCGAGCGACAGGAGGACGGACGGCGTCCACTCCGCGACGGCCATCATGGTCTCGACGCCCAGTGCCTGACGCGAGCGCTTCAGCTCCTCCGTGACGGCGTGCACGCGCTCGAGCTGGGCCAGCGGCTCCGCTTCGTCGACGGGAAGGCGCACGATCCACGACGACACGTGATTGCCCATCTCGCCGCGCTGCTCGTCGCGGCGGACGCTGACGGGTGCCGAGACGCGAAAGTCGATCTGCTCCGGGCGCACGCGGCGTCGCACGAGGAAATCGCGCACGGCCCCGGTGACGAGGGCCAGCACCACGTCGTTCACCGAGCAACCGACCTTCTTGGCGACCCGCTTCACGTCGGCGAGCGGGGTCACCAGGAACTCGAAGCGCCGGTGCGGGCCGACGCGGCCGTTGATCGGCGTCTCGGACGCCGGCGCCACCGCCCAGCCGACGAGCCCGGCCAGCGCCCGCACGCGCATCCAGAGATCGGTGCGCGCCTCGGCGGTGAGACGCGGCAGCTGTCCCAGCCCGGCGAGTGCGCGCAGCGGCATGGCGAGCCGCTGCGAGAGCGAGTCGCGGAAGAGCTCCATGCCGGTCGGCGACGGGCGTGGCATGTAGGCCATGGGCTCGTTCGGCTCGGGTTGGGGCGAGAGCGACAGCAGGATGTGCGCCAGGTCGGCGCCTGCCTGTCCGTCGAGCATGCAGTGGTGCATCTTGCTGATGATCGCGAAGCGGTTTCCCGCGAGCCCCTCGGTGACCCAGAACTCCCAGAGCGGCCGCGTGCGATCGAGCGGCTGGTCCATGATGCGCCCGCAGAGGCGCTTCAACTGCTCGTCGCCGCCCGGGCGCGGAAGCGCGGTGTGGCGGATGTGGTAGTCGAGGTTGAAGTGGTGATCGTCGACCCACACCGGATGGTTCTCGAACGGGATCCACTTGAGCCGCTGGCGGTAGCGCGGGATGAGATGCAGCACCGACTCGACCGCGCGCTTGATGGCGGGAAAGTCGATCCCGCCGTCCGACGTCGCGAGCGGCCCCGCGTCGAATATCTGCGTCCCGGTGATGTGCATGGGGAGGCTGGGAGTCTCGGCGACCAGGAACGAGGCGTCCTGGGCCGAGAGGCGCTCGAAGCTGTAGCGCGGCATCGCTCTAACCCAGCGGAGGGCATGGCGGCTGTCAAGGAGGCGGCGATTCTCGTTGAGGGGCCGGCCGGCGGGGTGGTATGGGCCCCGTCCATGGTGGAGACGGTGGGGCGCGGGGTTGGGCTGGCGATGCGCGCCATGGCGGCGCCACTGATCGCGGGCGCGCGCTGGGGCGACGGCCGCGCGCTGCGCACGCTGCGCGGCGTGGCGCAGTCGCGTGCGTCATGGACCGTCGGGCTGAAGGCGGCGTTCGACGAGGTGTTCTTCCTGACCGAGGTCGTGGCCGGTGCGCCGCTCGCGTTCCTCGAGACCCCGCGGCTCACCGAGGAGGCCGCGCGCGCGCTCGAGCAGTTCGACGAGCGCGGCTGGCTCGCTCGACCCGAGACCTGCCACCGCACGCCACCGCCGCTCGTCTCGCCCGACGTCGAGGCGACCGT
>Ga0187893_10006768_pt1 | contig 19319 bp, 20 predicted proteins | sample MA1701074metaG_FD_139574 | JGI IMG/M metagenome (GOLD analysis project Ga0187893, IMG submission 139574) | White microbial mat communities from a basaltic lava cave in the Kipuka Kanohina Cave System on the Island of Hawaii, USA - MA170107-4 metaG ... | reverse complement strand
GACTTCGGGCGAAGCGACCGCCGGAACCTGCGGCGCCAGCGAGCGCCGGGGACGACGCATGGGACTTCTTTCAGACGAACGCGGAGCGGTCATTCGACAGACTTTCTCCGCAGCCTGCTAGGCACGCGATTCGCGCTACCCTCGCTCGCGAGATGAGCGAGCCCCTGCTCGAAGGCGGATGCCTGTGCGGCGCCGTGCGCTACCGCGCGCTCGGCGAGGTCGGCTCGCCGACGCTGTGCCACTGCGCGACCTGCCGCCGCGCCTCGGGCGCGCCGCTGGTCGCGTGGCTCACCGTGCCGCGCGCCGGCTTCTCGTTCACGCGCGGCAAGCCGATCGAGTTCCGCTCCTCCGAGCCGGTCACGCGCACCTTTTGCGGCGCGTGCGGCACGGCGCTCACCTACCAGAGCGCACAGCTGCCGGACGAGATCGACGTGACGATCGGCAGCGCCGACGATCCCGGGCTGTACGCGCCGCGCGACCACATCTGGATCAGCCAGGGGATCGGCTGGATGCAGGCCGACGACGGCCGGCCGCGCCACCGCGAGACGCGCGACCGCTCGCTCGGCGCGAAGATCGAGATGTTCGGCGAGAAGCTGCCGGGCAGGAGCTACACCGTCCGGCGTGCGGCCTATGCGGTGATCTTCGGCGACGACGGGCGCGTGGCGACCGTGAAGACGCGGCGCGGCCACTTCCTGCCCGGCGGCGGCGTCGAGCGCGGCGAGAGCGACGAGGCGGGCCTCTTGCGCGAGGTGCGCGAGGAGTGCGCGCGCGAGCTCGTGCTCGCGCGCTGCCTCGGCGAGGCGGTGCAGTGGTTCCGCGCCTCGCGCGGCTTCTTCGAGGGCCACCACGTGTTCTTCGCCGGCCGCTTCGCGGGCGACTCGAACGGGCGCGGCGAACACGAGCTGGTCTGGCTCGAGCCCGCGCGCGCAGCGACGGCGTTCTTCCACGCCAGTCACGCCTGGGCGATCGGCCTGCCGCGCATGGGCTAGACTCGACCGATGGGGAAGATCCTCACCGAGCGACTGACGGCGGAGATCGGCGGCGACGAGGTCTGCGTGTTCATGATCGGCATGCGCGTGAACAAGCGCTGGAAGGTGCACCGCTGGTGGCCGGTCGCGCGCGCCATGAGCCGCATGCTCGCCGAGCTCCAGGCGCGGCCCGAGCTGGGCTTCCTCGGCTACCAGTCGTGGTTCGGGAATCCGTCGATCTTCGTGCAGTACTGGCGCTCGTTCGATCTCCTCGAGGCCTACGCCACCCACCGCGGCCTCGCGCACCTGCCCGCGTGGGCCGACTTCAACCGCCGCGTCGGCAGCAACGGCGACGTCGGCATCTGGCACGAGACCTACCGCGTGCGCCCGGGCGACTTCGAGTGCGTGTACAACAACATGCCGCCGTTCGGGCTAGGCAAGGCGACGCGCATCGTGCCGGCGGTGGGGCGGCGCGAGCTCGCGCCGGGCCGGATGAGCGCGTGACGAGCGAGCGCGGGCGGGACGGCGCGTGCCCGTCGAGGTGATCGGGATCGACCACGTCTATCTCGCCGTGCGCGACCTGGCGCGCTCGGCGCGCTTCTACGACGGGGTGATGGCGGTGCTCGGCTACCGCAAGGTCGAGAGCGCGATCGGCGGAGACCCGCACGTGCACTACTACAACCGCCAGTTCGGCTTCTCGCTGCGGCCCGCGCGCGCCGGCACGCCCGCGCACGATCCCTACGCGCCGGGCCTGCACCACTTCTGCTTCCGCGTGGTCGACGAGCGCGCGGTCGACCGCGCCGCCGACGAGCTGCGCGCGCTCGGGGTGAGCGTGACCGATGCGCGCCTCTATCCCGAGTACGCGCCCGACTACTACGCGGTGTTCTTCGACGACCCCGACGGCATCCGCCTCGAGCTCACCAACTTCCGCGCCGGCCGCCGCCAGCGCATGTACCAGTGGGACGGCTGAGGCGCTAGACGTCGTCGACGCCGAGCGGGCGCGGCGCGCGGCCATCGACGTCCGTGAAGCCGTACTCGCGCGCGAGCGCCGCCGCGACCAGCACCTCGCCGCTGCGGCGCAGCACGTCCGGATCCGCCGCCAGCGCGGCGACCGCGCGGCCGACGAACTCCGGCGACTCGGAGTTCGAGAGATCGAGATAGTCGGCGGCGCGCATCACGCTCTCCGTGCGCACGAGGCCGGGGTAGAGCGACACGACCGCGACGCCGTGCGGCCGCAGCTCGTGCGCGCAGTCGCGGGTCAGCCGGTCGGTCGCCGCCTTCGATACGCCGTAGGCGACGTTCGACACGTACTTCTGCGCCGCGAAGAAAGAAACGTTCACGATCAGGCCGCGCCTCTGCGCGAGCATCAGCCGCGCGCCGAGCGCGCTCGCCACGTAGTGCGCGCGCACGCCGGCCGCGAACATCGCGTCCCAGCGCCAGAGCGGCTGTTGCCAGAACGGCTCCGCGAACCGGTACACGCCGTCCTCGCTCATGCGCTCGTAGCCGCCCCAGACGTTGTTCACGAGCAGGTCGAGCCGGCCGTGGTCGGCGGCGATGCGCGCGAACACGGACTCGACCTGGGCGTCGTCGCGGTGGTCGCAGCGCAGCGCCACGGCGCGGCCGCCCGCCGCGCCGACGTCTCGCGCCGTCGCGTCGATCGTGCCGGGCAGCTCGCCCGGCGGATCGGCGTCGGTCGTGCGGCCGGTCAGGTAGATCGTCGCGCCCGCGCCGCCGAGCGCGAGCGCGATCCCGCGCCCGACCCCGCGGCTGGCGCCCGTCACGAGAGCGACGCACCCGTCGAGACGCTTCACGGCTTGCCTCCGCTAGTGGGTGTCGACCTCGTCCGTGGCGACCTGGCCGGTCAGCCGGCGGCGCGTGTGCGACCAGCTCATGCCGATCGACATCACCACCGCGACCACGACCAGACCGACGTGCGTGAGCGTCGGCAGGTTCGACATCGAGAACACGCCGCGGTCGACCAGCAGCCAGATCACGCCCGCGCACAGCGCGACGACCAGGAAGATCCCGACGCCGCCGAGCGAGCGGCGCGTGGCGTTCGCGTACACCACCCAGGCGATCGCGAGCACGACGCCGACCACGAACTTCGCCGCGGGCGAGGCGAGCCAGCTCGACTCGTCGCCGGGCGCGAAATCGCCGATCAGCCACGACGCGTACGAGATTCCCCACGGGTTGTAGGTCGCGTAGACGAGCAGGAGCGCGAAGCCCAGCCGCAGCGCGAAGCCGCCGAATCCGGGCCCGTCCCTCGAGTCACCGTTCATTCGTGCGATCATACTCCCGAGTCCCGGCGGAAGGGCCTTCCATGTACGCGAGCGTGAACGGTGTGCGGCTCTACTTCGACGTCGAGGGGGCGAAGCTCGTGCCCGACGGCCCGGTCATGCGCGAGCTGCCGACGCTCCTGCTCCTGCACGGCGGACCGGGCCTCGATCACACCGGCTACAAGCCCGACTTCGCGCGGCTCGCCGATGTGGCGCAGCTCGTCTACCTCGACCACCGCGGCAACGGGCGCAGCGACAAGAGCGACCCCGCGCACTGGACGCTCGACCAGTGGGCGGACGACGTGCGCGGCCTGTGCGACGCGCTCGGGATCGAGAAGCCGATCGTGATGGGCCAGAGCTTCGGCGGCATGGTCGCGATGGCCTACGCCGCGCGTCACCCGGACCACCCCTCGAAGCTCGTGTTCTCGAGCACGTCCGCGCGCCACGACCTCGAGCGGATGGTCCGCCGCTTCGGGGAGCGCGGCGGGCCCGAGGTCGCCGCCGCCGCGCGCCGCTTCTGGAGCGAGACGAGCCGCGAGTCGCTCCCCGACTACCTGCGGCTCGCGATGCCCACCTACAACGCGCGACCCGGCGATCCGGACGGGATGCGCCGCGCGCGCGTCAACGTCGAGCTGATGCTGCACTTCCTGGGCGGCGAGGGCCGCACCATGAACCTGTTGCCCGGCCTCGCGAACGTGCGCTGCCCGACGCTCGTGCTCGGCGGCGAGCTCGACCCCGTCTGCCCGATCGAGCTGCAGGCGGAGATCGCCGCGGCGCTCCCGCGCGAGCACGTCCGCTTCGAGCGCTTCGCGAGCTGCGGCCACGGCGTGTTCCGCGACGACCCGGAGCGCGGCTTCGCGGTGATCCGGAGCTTCGTTCAGGCGTCGTAGACGGGAATCAGCTTCTCGCCGATCGTGCGCAGCGAGGCCTGGATGCGCGCGTGTGGGATGCCCGCGAACTGCACCAGGCACATCAGGCGATCGACGCCGATGTCGCGGTAGGCCTCGATCTTGCGCTTGCAGGACGCGATGTCGCCGATGATCACCGAGGGCAGCGGCTCGAGCAGCTCGTAGACCTCTTCGTTCGAGACGGGCTCGCCCGCGGCGAGGCGCTTGAGCAGCGCGACCACGGGAACCTCCGCCGGCGGCTCCGGCGAGCCGATCACGGCGCTCGAACCGATCGCGCCCGCCTGCAGCGAGCGCGTCGCCGCGGGGTCGCCGGCGAGGAAGCCGCCGCGGATCTGGCCGTACCAGATCTCGGCCGGGGCGTTGAAGATGCGCGGGGCGGTGTTCACGTACCAGCAGGCCCCCGCGGCCGCGCCGCTCGCGATCGCGTCCTTCTTCGACTCGGTCACGTGCACGAAGGTGAAGACGGCGGCCTGCGCGTTCACGAACTGGCCCGCGGGATCGGTGCACGAGGCGAGGCCGCTGCGGTACTCCTTGAGCAGCGACTCCATCTGCGAGAGCGGCGTGAGCAGCGTCGTGCCGAGCGCGCCGACGCCGAGTTTCCCCGCGAGGTGGAACGACTCCGGGCTGCCGCAGGTCTGCCAGAGCGGCGGGTGCGGCCGCTGCAAGGGCTTGGGGATCACGTTCTTCGGCGGGATGTGCAGCAGCGCGCTGTCCCACTCGAACGACTCCTGCGTCCACATCTTCGGGATCATGCGCATGGCTTCGCAGAGCTCCTCGCGCGTGGTCGACGGCTCGACGTGGAAGGTGTCCCACTCGTTGCCACCCGAGCGCGCCAGCCCGAGCTCGAGCCGGCCGCCCGAGAGCACGTCGAGCATGGCCGCGCGTTCTGCGACGCGCAGCGGGTGGTTGATGCGGAACGGCGCGAGCACGCCCGCGTGACCCAGGTGGATGCGGCGCGTGTGCTGCGAGAGATAGGTGAGGAAGACCTCGGGCGCCGAGCTCCACGAGAACTCTGCCGCGCCGTGGTGCTCGACCTCCCACCAGCAGCGGAAGCCGAGCTCGTCGGCGAGCACCGCCTGCTCGAGCGTCTCCTGGAACAGAGCGCGCTCGTGGTCCGCGACCCACGGCCGCGCTTTCTGGATCTCGCAGAAGATGTCGAACTTCACGCCGCCCTCGCGCACCGCTGATCCGGATGCTCTGGTATCGTCGCGGTCACCCCGCCCCGGAGGACGCGATGAGCGACGCCTGGGAGATCCACGGCATCTTCCACTTCACCGTCAACGTCTCGAACTTCGAGCGCTCGCTGGCATTCTATCAGCAGATCGGCTTCCGCTTGCTGCGCGACAACCGCGACGTGATCTGGCCGGACTTCGTGGCGCGCAACTTCGGCATGAAGCGCGCCCAGGCGCGCGGCGCGCTGCTCGCGATCGGGGAGGGCGCGGAGCACACGCGCATCGACCTGCTCGAGTGGCTCGAGCCGAAGCTCGTCGACCCCCAGGCGCACTTGCCGATCGAGGAGCGCGTGCCGCGCATCGTCGCGCTGCGCACGCGCAACGCGCGGGCGGCCTACGAGGACCTGCGGCGCAAGGGCGTGCCGTTCCTGACCGAGCCGTTCGTTCCGGACAAGGCGCTCGGCATCGAGGCCGTGGTCTGCTGCCGCGATCCCGACGGCCTGATCGTGGAGTTCATCGAGTACGCGCCGGGCGTGCTCGGCAGCCGCATCCAGAGCCTCGAGCGGCGCGCGAGCTCTTGAGGCGCGCGTGGTCAGCCGCGAGCTGAGCTTGCGCGCGTCGACGCACGGCTTCGAGCCGGCGCAGTTCGCCGCGCTCGTCCACGAGTTCTCGGCCCGCGACCGCGCGCGTCGCGCGCTGCGCCGCTTCCTGCCGGTCTTCGGCGCCGGCTGTGCGGCGCTGCTGATTCCGCCGCACGTGGTGTGGCTGCTCGCCTTCACGGCCACCGGCGGCGTGCTCGCGCTGCAGCGCTATCGCGAAGAGCGCGAGATCCTCGACGTGCGCGGGCGCTGTCCCGCGTGCGCGGGCGAGCAGGCGCTCGCGAGCCCGAGAACGCTGCCCGCGATCCAGCGCTGTCCGGGCTGCGGCGCGTTCCTCAAGCTCGAGGAGCCCGAGTGACCGACACGGGCTTCATCGATCCCGTGTGCGGGATGACGGTGCGCCCCGACGGTCCACACCACTGCGAGCACCGGGGCCAGACGTACCGCTTCTGCAACCCGCGCTGCCTCGCGAAGTTCCAGGCGGAGCCCGAGCGCTACCTCGCGCCAAAGCCCGCTCCGGCCGAGCCGAGCGCGGCCGAGGCGGGCGCGACCTACACCTGCCCGATGCACCCCGAGGTGCGAAAGCGTGGTCCCGGCTCGTGCCCGATCTGCGGCATGGCGCTCGAGCCGCTCGAGGTGTCGCTCGACGAGGGGGAGAACCCGGAGCTCGCGGTCATGACGCGGCGCTTCTGGATCGCGGCGCTGCTCTCGGCACCCTTGTTCGTCGTCGCGATGTCGGAGATGTGGCCGGGGCTCGGGCTCGCGCACGCGCTGTCGCCCGCGCTCCTCGGCTTCGGCCAGCTCGCGCTGGCGACGCCGGTGGTGCTGTACTGCGGCTGGCCGTTCTTCGTGCGCGGCTGGGCCTCGCTCGTCACCCGCCAGCTCAACATGTTCACGCTGATCGCGCTCGGCACCGGCGTAGCGTGGCTGTACAGCCTGGCCGCGGTGCTCGCGCCGGGGCTGTTCCCGGACGCGTTCCGGGGCCACGGCGGCGGCATCGCGCTCTACTTCGAGGCGGCCGCGGTGATCGTCACGCTGGTGCTGCTCGGCCAGGTGCTCGAGCTGCGCGCGCGCGGGCGAACCGGCGACGCCCTGCGCGCGCTGCTCGGGCTCGCGCCCACCCACGCCCGGCTGGTGCGCGAGAACGGGCTCGAGCTCGACGTGCCGCTCGCCGAGGTGCGCGTCGGCGACCGCCTGCGCGTGCGGCCGGGCGAGAAGATCCCGGTCGACGCGCGCGTGCTCGAGGGCGCGTCGAGCGTCGACGAGTCGCTGCTCTCGGGCGAGCCGATCCCGGTCGAGAAATACGCGGGCGAGCGCGTGACCGGCGGCACGCTGAACCAGAGCGGGACGCTCGTGATCGCCGCCGAGCGCGTCGGCCGCGACACCCTGCTCGCGCAGATCGTCGCGCGCGTGGCCGAGGCGCAGCGCAGCCGCGCGCCGATCCAGCGCCTGGCCGATCGGGTCGCGGCGGTGTTCGTGCCGGCGGTGCTCGCGGTCGCTCTGGTCGCGTTCGCGGCTTGGGCGGCGCTCGGGCCCGAGCCGCGGCTCGCGCACGCGCTGGTGAGCGCGGTGGCGGTGCTGATCATCGCCTGCCCGTGCGCGCTCGGCCTGGCGACGCCGATGTCGATCATGGTGGCGATCGGGCGCGGCGCGCAGGCGGGCGTGCTGTTCAAGGACGCGGAGGCGATCGAGCGGCTGCGCGAGATCGACACGCTGGTGGTCGACAAGACCGGCACCCTCACCGAGGGCAAGCCGCGGCTCGCCACGCTCCTGCGCGCGCCGGGCGTCGACGAGGCGACGCTGCTCGGTGTCGCGGCCTCGCTCGAGCTCGGCAGCGAGCACCCGCTCGCGGCGGCGATCACGGCGGGCGCGCGCGAGCGCGGCGTCGCGCTGCGGCCGGCGGCTGCGTTCGCGTCGCGGCCGGGCCACGGCATCATCGGCACGCTCGACGGCGAGCGCGCGGCGCTCGGCAACCGTCTCCTGCTCGCCGAGCTCGGTGTGGACGCCGCCGAGCTCGACGCGCTCGAGCGCGGTGCGGAGCCGCTGCGCGCGCGCGGCGAGACGGTCGTGCACGCCTGGCGGAGCGGGCGCGTGCTCGGCTCGGTCGGCGCGCTCGACCCGATCAAGCCGCACGCGCGCGACGCGCTGCGCGCGCTGGCCGCCGACGGCGTGCGCGTGGTCATGCTGACCGGCGACAGCCGGCGCACCGCGGACGCGGTGGCGCGCGAGCTCGGCATCGCGGAAGCGATCGCCGAGGTGCTGCCGACCGGGAAGGCGGACGTGATCGCGCGGCTCGAGTCCGAGGGCCGCGCCGTGGCGATGGCTGGCGACGGTGTCAACGACGCACCCGCGCTGGCGCGCGCGCGCGTCGGCATCGCCATGGGCACGGGCGCCGACGTCGCGATCGAGAGCGCGGGCGTCACGCTCCTGCAGGGCGACCTGCGCGGCATCGCGCGCGCGCGTGCCCTGTCGCGCGCCACGGTCGCGAACATCCGCCAGAACCTGTTCCTCGCCTTCGTCTACAACGCGCTCGGCGTGCCGATCGCCGCCGGCGCGCTCTACCCGTTCACCGGGCTCCTGCTCTCGCCGATGCTCGCCGCCGCCGCGATGAGCGCGAGCTCGGTCAGCGTCATAGCCAACGCGCTCCGCCTGCGACGGGCGCCGCTCTAGCGCACGTCCGCCCTCAGCCGTAGCACCGCCGCACTTCCAGTTCTTTTCCCTCGCGCACCAGCTTGTACTTGCGGAACAGGCTGGCGTCGATCTCGCGCAGGCTCTTGCGCGTGGTGGCGCGGCGGTAGCGCGACAGGTGGCTCGGGCCGCCGTTGTAGGCGGCGTAGGCGGCGTGCACCAGGTTGTCGACGCCGCCGGGCCGCTCGTGCTCCTGCCTCGCGATCGCGAGGTCGACCAGGTAGTGCAGCAGGATCTCGCTGCCGGCGCGCCCGTTGTAGGCGATGTCGCGCGTCAGGCCGACCGGCTCGTAGAAGCCGCGCCAGGCGCGCACGTTCACCTGCATCAGGCCGACCGCGCCCGCGCTCGAGCGCAGCGGGCGGATCGTGCCGCCGAGCCGCACGAACTGGCGCCAGCACGTCTCCTGCCAGGCGGTCGCGAGCTGCAGGTCGAAGTAGAGCTTGCGGTACGCCGGCGCGAGGGACTTCGCGCGCGCGGTGTCGGCCGAGGTCGCGCGCAGCAGGGTGCGGACGAGCGGCAGGTACTCGCCGAGCTCCGCGCGCTTGGGCACCCAGCGGTTCAGGCGCGCGAGCTCTTCGCGCGTGAGCCCGGTCGCGGCGCGCGGATCGACGGGTGCGGCGTGCGCGACGCCGCCGAGCCAGCGCGCGGGATCGAGCAGCGCGCGCAAGCTGCGCGGCGCGAACGAGGTCGCGGGCGGTACCGCGGGCGGGGCGGGCTCGGGCTCCGGCTCGGGCTCGACTTCCGGCGCTGGCTCGGGCGCGGGCAGCGGCTCGCCGAAGCCGAGCGCGCGGCGCAGCTCGGGGTCGACAGCGCCCGGTGTCGCGAGCGGATCCTCGGCCGGGTCCGGCGCGACGATCCGCGCCAGCCGCCGCAGCCCGTCCGCGTTGATCTCGATCCCCATGTCCGCGCCGACCGCGTCGAGCGCCGCGAGCGCGTCGGCGGCGGTGACGAAGCCGAGCCAGCGCAGCGCCTCGCCTTCGCTCTGGCTCGCGTCCAGCCCGCGCAGCGCGAGGCCGAGCTGCTGCCAGGTCGAGACGAACAGCGGCCGCACGGGGTCCGGCTCGGCGAACTGCGGCGTCTCGAGCAGCTCGATCACGCGGTAGCGCGCGTCGAGCAGCACCTCGAGCAGCTGCTCCTGCAGGCGCGGGTCGGCGGAGGCCGCGCCAGCCTGCTTGACCACGAACGTGACGAAGCCGTCCCAGCGCGACAGCTCGGCCTCGAAGGCCGCGAGCTCGTCGGGCGTGAGCGGGGTCTCGGCGCGGCGCGCGGGCAACGGCTGCGCGCGCTCGGGCGCGTGGAGCCGCACGCTGACGATCACGCCCTCGTCGGCGACCGAGACGCGCTCGAGCGCGAGCGACGCGACCAGCGCCTCGGCGCGCGCCGCGTCCGACGCGGACAGGAAGAGCGGCAGCACGGCGCGCAGGTCGTCGAGCGGCCGGGCGAGGTCGATCGTGAGCCGCTCGAGCCGCGGGTGGACGTAGCGCTTCACCCAGTCCCAGAGCGTGCCCGCCGCGCCGGCCGGCGAGCCATCGCGCTCGAGCAGCGCGGAGTCGACCACCGTGAAGTGCACGAGCGGCAGCGTCGGGTCGAGGCGCGGCTCGAGCTCGGCCTCGACCCGGCCCTGCCACGACACCGGGAAGAAGCACAGGCCCAGCACGAGCGTGCCGAAGTACGCCTCGGCCTCGCTCGTCACGCGCAGCCGCGCTCCGCCGGCGGCGACCTCGGGACGGAGCAGCGTCACCGAGTTGCAGCCGACCCCGTCCGAGTAGACCCGCGCGCTCTGTTCCGGATCGGTGTAGGCGCGCGCGAGCAGCAGCCCGCGCAGGAAGCCGAAGTCGACGCGCATCGGCACGCGCACCTCGCTCGCGGCCGAGCGACTCGCGAGCGGGCCGGCCGCGACCAGCGAGAGCGCGAGTGCGAGCAGCGCGCGCATCAACGGCCGCGAAGGGTATCATCGCCGCGACGGAGCGCCGCCAGCTTGCTCTTGTTCTGCTACGGATCGCTCGAGTTCGAAGCGGTGATGCGCGAGGTCACCGGCCGGAGCTTTGCCGGCGAGCCGGCCGCGCTCGACGGCTTCGCGCGCTACCGCGTGCGCGACGCGCACTACCCGGGCCTCGTGCCCGAGCCGGGCGCACAAACCCCCGGCACGCTCTACCGCGCGCTCGACGCCGCCGCGCTCGCCGCGCTCGACCGCTTCGAAGGCGCGCTCTACGCGCGCCGCACCCTCGAGGTGGTGCGCCTGCGCGACGCCACCCCCGCCCGGGCCGAGGTCTACGTGGTGCGCGACGCGCACCGGCACACGCTCACCGCCGAGCCGTGGGACAGATCAGACTTCGCGCGCGACCACCTCGCGGCGTTCCTCGCGCAGCTGCGCGGCCAGCCGGCGCGCTAGATCTCGTCGTTCGTCCGGCAGTTCGCCGCGTCGGTCGCGCTCTTGATCTGCAGGTAGCCGGGCCAGCCGTAGAACGGGATGAAGCCGAGCCAGAACTTCTTCTGCGGCGCGTTCGGGAACGGGCCCCAGCCCTTCAGGTACCACTCGCCGAGACCCGGGTGCAGGATCGAGAACCACATCGCGCTCTGCGCGCCACCGCCGCCCGAGCACTTCCTCTCGGCCTGAGCGGGCAGCGCGAGCGACAACGCGAACGTGAATGCCAGAACGGCGGCGATCCGAGTGCCCATGTCGACCTCCTCCCCCCTTAGAACGGGAAGAAGTAGGGAATCAACGTGACCGCGACCACGCCGCACAGGATGTCGAGCGGAACGCCCATGCGCACGAAGTCGCCGAAGCGATAGCCGCCGGGGCCGTACACGATCAGGTGCGTCTGGTAGCCGATCGGCGTCGCGAAGCCGCAGCTCGCGGCGATCGTGACCGCCATCACAAAGCCGCGCACGTCGACACCGAGCTGCGACGCGGCCGCGACCGAGATCGGGAACATGATCGCCGCGGCGGCGTTGTTGCTGATCGCCTCGGTCAGGACCACGGTGGCGAAGTAGATCAGCGCGAGCGCCGCGACCGGCCCGAGGTCGCCGACCACGCCCGTCACCTGCGCGGCGATCGCAGCGGCCACGCCGGTCTTCTCCATCGCCGCGCCGATCCCGAGCGCCGCGGCGATCACGATCAGGATCGACCACTCGATCGAGCGCCGCGCCTGCGCCGCGCTGATGCAGCGCGTGGCGACCAGCGCGCCTGCGGCCAGGAACGACGCCACCGAAATCGGCAGAACGCCCAGCGTCACGATCGCGATCAGACCCGCCAGCACGGCCAGTGCCACCCAGGCGCGGTCGTAGCGCGGGTTCTCGGTCTCCGGCAGCTCGCTCACCAGGTAGAAGTCCGGGCTGTTGCGGTGCACGCGCAGGAAGCCCGGCGCGGTCTGCAGGAGCAGGGTGTCGCCGGGGCGCAGGACGATGTCGCCGATCTTGCCCGCGACGCGCTCGCCGTTGCGGTGCACCGCGATCACCGCCGCGTCGTACTTGGTGCGGAAGCCGGCGTCGCGGATGCTGCGCCCGACCAGCGGCGAGGAGTGCGAGACGACCGCCTCGATCATGCGCCGCCCGGCTTCGGCCGAGGCCGGGCGCTCCTCATCGGTGGCGGGAACCAGGCCCCGAAGACGCGACAGGTCGACGATCGTCTCGACCACGCCCGCGAACACCAGCCGGTCCGATTCCTGGATCACCTCGTCGGAGCCGACCGGCGTGATCACCCGGCCCGCGCGGTCGATCTCGACCAGGAACAGCCCCGGCAAGTGGCGCAGGCCCGCGTCCTCGACCGTGCGGTTGGCGAGCGGCGAGCGCAGCTCGACGATCATCGCCACGGTGTACTCGCGGCGCGCCTCGCCCAGGCCCTCGGTCGGCTCCTTGCGCGCGGGCAGGAGCCGCGGCGACGCCCACAACAGGTAGGCGAGCCCGGCCACGGCCACCGGCACGCCGATCGGCGCGAGCTCGAAGAAGCCCATCGGCGGCATGTCCGCCTGCAGCATCAGGCCCGCCACGGTCAGGTTCGTGCTCGTGCCGATGATGGTCGTGACGCCGCCCAGGATCGTCGCGTAGCTGAGCGGGATCAGGAAGCGGCCGGGCGACATGCGGTTGCGGTGGGCCCAGTCGATCACCACCGGCGTCATCATCGCCACGATCGTGGTGTTGTTCAGGAAGGCCGAGACCGACGCGATCGGCGCCATCATCCGGATCAGGCCCACGCGCTCGCTGCGCGTGCGGCCGAAGATGCGCCCGAACGTCGCCTCGAGCGCGCCGGTGTCGCGCAGCGCGGTGGACAGCACGAGCAGCGCCCCGACCGTGAGCATCGACTCGTTCGCGAAGCCGGCGAACGTCTCGGCGGGCGTGAGCACCCCGGCCGCGGCGAGCGTCACGAGTCCCCCCATCAGGATGACGTCGGGCCCGGCGACCTCCCGCGCCATCGCGGCGATCATCGCGACCAGCACCGCGAGCGTGAGCCAGGCGTGGAAGTCCATGCGCGCGCGACGATAGCCCGAAGCACGCTGGACCGGAAAGCGGCTTGCGCAGGGGCGCGGGGGCGTGTACCCCAAGCCCTCGGAGGGTGGAGCATGCGAGGAGCCAGACTCGCGGGGGCCGTTTGCGCGGCGCTGCTCGTGCTCGCGTGCGGGGGCGGCGAGCGCCCGGCCAACGCGATCGTGGTCGGCCACTTCGCATCGATGACCGGCGACACAGCGACCTTCGGGCGCAGCGCCGATCAGGGCATGCGCATGGCGATCGAGAAGATCAACGCGGCCGGCGGCGCGCTCGGCCGGCCGATCTGGCTGATCACGGAGGACGACCGCTCCGTCACCGAAGAGGCGCGCACCGCCGCGCAGAAGCTGATCCAGCGCGACCAGGTGGTCGCCCTGCTCGGCGAGGTCGCCTCTTCGCGTTCGCTCGCGGCCGCGCCCGAGGCGCAGCGCGCGCAGGTGCCGATGATCTCGCCCGGCTCGACCAACCCGAAGGTGACCGAGGTCGGCGACTACATCTTCCGCGCCTGCTTCATCGATCCGTTCCAGGGCGCGGTGATGGCGCGCTTCGCGATCGACGAGCTGAAAGCGAAGCGGCTCGCGATCCTGTTCGACTTCAAGCAGGACTACTCGGTGGGCCTGGCGGAGTTCTTCCGCGAGACCGCCACCAAGCTCGGCGCCGAGATCGTGGCGGACGAGCGCTACACCAGCGGCGACATCGAGTTCCGCGCGCAGCTCACCACGATCCGCGCCGCCAAGCCCGACGCGATCTTCGTGCCCGGCTACTACACCGAGGTCGGCTTGATCGCGCAGCAGGCGCGCGAGCTCGGCATCGAGGTGCCGCTGCTCGGCGGCGACGGCTGGGACTCGGAGCGGACGCTCGAGATCGGCGGGGCGAACGTCGAGGGCTACTACTTCTCGACCCACTACGCGGCCGACTCGGACAGCCCGCGCGTGCAGGCCTTCGTCGCCGAGTTCAAGGACAAGTACGGCGCGACGCCCGACGGCATGGCGGCGCTCGGCTACGACTCGGCGCTGATCCTGGCCGACGCGCTCGCGCGCGCGGGCTCGACGTCCGGCCCGGCGCTGCGCGACGCGATCGCCGCCACCTCGGACTTCGAGGGCGTGAGCGGCAAGATCACGATGGACGCGCAGCGCAACGCGCGCAAGGACGCCGTGGTGCTGAAGATCGACGGCGGCAAGTTCCGCTACCACCGCACGGTGTCGGCCGAGTAGCGGCCGCGATCCGCGCTTGGAGAACCTGCTCCAGCAGCTCCTGAACGGCGTGACGTGGGGCTCAATCTACGCGCTGATCGCGCTCGGCTACACGATGGTGTACGGCGTGCTGAAGCTGATCAACTTCGCGCACGGCGAGGTGTACATGGTCGGCGCGATGACCGGCTACTACGCCGCGCACGCCTTCGGCGTGGCGGGCGCGCCGTCGATCGCGGGTCTGGTCGCGGTCATGCTGGCGTCGATGATCGTCTGCGCGCTGCTCGGCGCGCTGATCGAGCGCGTGGCCTACCGGCCGCTGCGCAACGCCGGCCGGCTGGCGCCGCTGATCACCGCGATCGGCGTGTCGCTCCTGCTGCAGAACCTGGGTCAGATCGTGTTCGGCGCCGATCCGAAGTTCTTCCCGGCGCTCGTGCGCTCCGAGGAGCTCGTGCGCGTGGGCGGGATCGCGATCTCGAACATCCAGGCGACCGTGCTCGCGACCGCGGTCGTGCTGATGGCGGGCCTGCAGTACGTGGTGCGGCGCACGCGCTTCGGGCGCGCGATGCGCGCGGTCTCGCACGACGCGCCGGCCGCCGCGCTGATGGGCGTGCCGGTCGGGCCGGTGATCCTGGGCACGTTTGTGCTCGGCTCGATCCTGGCCGCCGCGGCCGGCATCCTGGTCGGGCTCTCCAACCCGAAGATCGATCCGCTGATGGGCCTGATGCCGGGGCTGAAGGCGTTCGTCGCCGCGGTGCTGGGCGGGATCGGCAGCGTGCCGGGCGCGATGGCCGGCGGGCTCCTGCTCGGCGTGATCGAGACGCTCGTGACCGGCTACCTCTCGAGCACCTACCGCGACGCGATCGCGTTCCTGATCCTGGTCCTGATCCTGCTCGTGCGGCCGACGGGTCTGTTCGGGGCGCCGCAGACCGAGAAGGTCTGACGCGCATGCGCGTGCGCGCGTGGCTGATCGGCGGCGGCGCGATCGCGGCGCTCGTCGCGCTCGACTGGCTCGCGCCGCGCGCGCTGAACCCGTACTACGTGACGATCCTCTCGCGCATCGGGATCGCGGTGATCGCGGCCGTGTCGCTCCAGCTCGTGAACGGCTTCACCGGCCAGTTCTCGATCGGGCACGCCGGCTTCATGGCGATCGGCGCGTACGCGTCCGCCGCGCTGTCCGTGTACGCCGGCGCCGCGCTGCTCGACGCGGCGTCGCAGATCGCGCCGCTCGGCTTCGCGCGGCTGCTCTACTTCCCGCTCGTGCTCGCGTTCGGCGGGCTGGTCGCGGCGGTGTCGGGCATCGTGGTCGCGGTGCCGGCGCTCCGGCTGCGCGGCGACTACCTGGCGATCGCGACGCTCGGCGCGGGCGAGATCATCCGCATCGCGATCCTGAACATCGACGCGGTGGGCGGCGCGCGCGGCTTCTCGCTCGCCTCGCCCGCGCACCCCGCGATCGACCTGCGCTTCGAGAGCCTGGGCGGCGTCTTCGGCGTGGCGCTGGTCACGATCGCGGTGATCGCGCGGCTGGTGTACGCGGGCGGCGGGCTCGCCTTCCGCGCCGTGCGCGAGGACGAGACCGCCGCCGAGTCGATCGGCATCGCCACCACGCGCGTGAAGGTCGAGGCGTTCCTGGTCGCGAGCTTCTTCGCCGGCGTCGCGGGCGCGCTGTTCGCGCACAGCGAGGGCTACATCCACACCAACAGCTTCGGCTTCGTGCGCTCGTTCGAGCTGGTCGCCTTCGTCGTGCTCGGCGGGCTCGGCTCGCTGTCGGGCGCGATCATCGCCGCCGCCACGCTCACGGCGCTGCCCGAGCTGCTGCGCGGCTTCGGCGACTGGCGCATGGTGCTCTACTCCGTGCTCCTGATCGCGACCATGGTCCTGCGGCCGCAAGGCCTGCTCGGCCAGCGCGAGCTGTGGCCGCTCGCGCGCATGACCCGGGGCGGCGCCAAGTGAACCTGCTCGAGATCTCCGCGCTGACCGTGCGCTTCGGCGGGCTGACCGCCGTGTCGCGCGTCGACTTCGCGATCGAGCCCGGCTCGCTGGTCGCGCTGATCGGGCCGAACGGCGCGGGCAAGACCACGGCCTTCAACGTGATCACCGGCGTGTACGCGCCGAGCGAGGGGCGCGTGGCCTTCGCGGGCGAGCAGATCGGCGGCCGCGCGCCCCACGCGATCTCGCGGCTCGGCGTGGCGCGCACGTTCCAGAACATCCGCCTGTTCCGCTCGCTCTCGGCGCTCGAGAACGTGCGCGCGTCGCTGCAGGGCGCGCGGCGCTCCGGGCTGCGCGACGTGCTCCGCCCCGCGCGCTGGCGCGCGCAGCAGGAGGACGCGGAGAACGAGGCGCGCGGCCTGCTCGACGAGCTCGCGCTCGGCGCGTTCGCCGATGCGCGCGCCGACGCGCTGCCCTACGGCGAGCAGCGCCGGCTCGAGATCGCGCGCGCGCTCGCCACGCGGCCGAAGCTGCTGCTGCTCGACGAGCCCGCCGCCGGCATGAACCCGGCCGAGAAGCAGGACCTGCGCGAGCTGATCCGCCGGCTGCGCGTGCAGCGCGAGCTCACGATCATCCTGATCGACCACGACGTGTCGTTCGTGATGAACCTGTGCGACCGCGTGGTCGTGCTCGACCACGGCGAGAAGATCGCGGACGGCCCGCCCGAGCAGGTGCGCCGCGATCCGGCGGTGATCGAGGCCTACCTCGGCAGCGACGACGAGGCGAGCGCATGAGCCACGCGCTGCTCGCGGTCGAGTCGCTGGACGTGCGCTACGGGGCGATCCACGCGCTGCGCGGCGTCTCGTTCGAGGCGCGCGCGGGCGAGATCGTCACGCTGATCGGCTCGAACGGCGCGGGCAAGTCGACGCTCCTGCGCGCGGTGAGCGGGCTGGTGCGCGCGAGCGCGGGCCGGATCCGGCTCGAGGGCGCCGACATCACTCAAGCGCGCCCGGAGCGGATCGTCGCGCTCGGCTGCTCGCACGTGCCGGAGGGCCGGCGCATCTTCGCGAACCTGTCCGTGCTCGAGAACCTGCAGATGGGCGCGTGGCCGCGCCGCGGCGGCGAGCAGGAGGGGCTCGAGCGCGTGTTCGGGCTGTTCCCGCGCCTGCGCGAACGGCTCGCGCAGGCGGGCGGCACGCTCTCCGGCGGCGAGCAGCAGATGCTCGCGATCGGGCGCGCGCTGATGGCCCAGCCCAAGATCCTGCTGCTCGACGAGCCTTCGCTCGGGCTCGCGCCGCTGCTCGTGAAGCAGATCTTCGAGATCGTGCGCGCGATCAACGAGCAGGGCACGACCGTGGTGCTGGTGGAGCAGAACGCGCATCAGGCGCTGCGCGTCGCGCACCGCGCCTACGTGCTCGAGACCGGCGCGCTTTCGCTCGAGGGCCCCGCGCAGGAGCTCGCGAACGACCCGCGCGTGCGCGCAGCCTATCTCGGCGAGGGCGGCGCGGGGTAGAATCGCGCCATGCCCCCCAAGCTCCGTGCCCTCGCGCTCGTAGTGCTGTTCGCCGTGTTCGCGCCCGTGCTCGCGTCGGCGCAGGCGCTCCCCGACCTGACCGGCACCGCCGACGACATCCACTTCGACTACGACGCGAGCGTGCCCGCGGGCGACGTCGCCGAGGGCTGCGCCAGCGCGACCACCGGCATCGACCTGCTGCGGCTCGGGCTCACCACGCACAACCTGGGTCCCGGCGACCTCACGCTCGGCAACCCGTTCTGTCCGGACTGCGCGGTCGCGCCCGGCTCTTCGTGCGGCCACCCCGACTTCATCTGCAGCCCGGCGGGCGGTCACGGCCATCCGCACTACCTGAACTTCCTGCGCTACGAGCTGGTCGACGCGAGCGGCGCGCAGGTCGGGCTGGGCGGCAAGCGCAGCTTCTGCCTGCGCGAGAGCGGGTGTCTGCTCGCGGGTCCGCGCCACAGCTGCACGAACCAGGGTCTCTCGCCGAGCTGCTGGGACTGGTACCCGTCCTATCTCGGCTGCCAGTACATCGAGATCACCGGCGTGCGCACGGGCCACTACACGCTGCGCATCACGGTCGATCCCGAGGAGCGGATCGCCGAGGCCGACGAGACCAACAACGTGATCGAGTACCCGGTCGAGATCGCGCGCGAGGGCGACTTCGACGTGTCGCTCGAGGGGGGATCGCTCGCGCTGATCCCCGGCAAGCTGCTGCGCGTGCACGCGCGGCGCGTGCCGGCGGAGCCCGCGCCGCCCGAGGCGAGCGACCCGCGCATCGCCGGCGCCGTGCTGCGCGTCGCCGACGTCGCGCACCAGCCCGAGATCGAGCTGCCGCTGCCGGCGTCGGGCTGGAAGAAGCTCGGCTGGCACTCGTGGTCGAGCTACCACTACCGCGGCGCGGGCAGCGCCACCGATCCGTGTCGCTCGGTGGTGATCAGCAGGCACGGCGTCCAGGCGCACTGCCGCGGCTCCGCGATCGACGTCGAGGCGCCGGTCGAGGAGGAGATCTTCGTCCAGCTCGCGATCGGCCAGTTCGGCCAGCGCTTCTGCGCGAGCTACGGCGGGAAGACGCTGCTGAACAGCTCCCGAGGCCTGCTGCGCTACAACCCGCCCGCGTCCACGTGCAGCCCGTTCCACCACCACTGAACGTCCGCGCGCTGCTCTGGGATCTCGATGGCGTCCTGATCGACAGCTACGAGGTCTGGTTCCACCTGTTGAACGCGACCTCGCACGCCTTCGGCGGGATCGAGATCTCGCGCCAGGTCATGCGCGACGGCTGGGGGCAGGGCATCGCCGCCGACGTCGAGCGCTTCTTCCCGCACAAGACCGTCGAGGAGACGGAAGCGCACTACCACGCGCACTTCATGGAGCACGCGGCGCACCTGCGCGTCGACCCCGACGCGCGGGCGGTGACTTCCGAGCTGCGCCGCCGCGGCCTGCGCCAGGCGCTGATCACGAACACCCCGTCGCCGCTCGCGCGCGAGATCCTGTCGCATGCCGGAATCGCGCTCGACGACGCGGTCGGCGGCACCGACGTCCCGAACGCCAAGCCCGCCCCCGACATGGTGCGAGAGGCGTGCCGGCGGCT
>Ga0187893_10006767_pt1 | contig 19319 bp, 26 predicted proteins | sample MA1701074metaG_FD_139574 | JGI IMG/M metagenome (GOLD analysis project Ga0187893, IMG submission 139574) | White microbial mat communities from a basaltic lava cave in the Kipuka Kanohina Cave System on the Island of Hawaii, USA - MA170107-4 metaG ... | reverse complement strand
CACTTAATAATGTAACTGCTCCGGTTATCGTCACCGCAGTTTTATTAAAGTTCCATTTGTCAAACATCTCCAGCATCTCCTGTTTGCCTGTAAACATTGCATAACCTTGTTTTATACCCATAAATACGGCAACTAATATCAGTACAGCGTTGATTATTTTAATGATCATGTTTTATTTTTTGCAGAACCGGAATAATAATTATTTGATGCAACATTGGTTTGTATGCTTGCTCAAAAATTGCTGCAGTACAAAACGTGCTGTCGCTTTTATTTTCGCTTTGCTCAATAAAGCTATGGCAGTCGAAGTTCGCCGCCGCGTAAAGCTATGGCGTACAAGAGTGCGACGCAACAGATGTCTCATTCTTATTCTGAAGTTAGGTACATAAATCTTCTGTCAATTCTTTTGCAGCCAGTCATATATATAATCTGCATCTTCTTTCCATGTGGACTGGCCAACTACAAAATGATTGCGGCCGGAAAATTCTTTATAATCTGTAACAGAGCCGTTATCCTTGGCGTATGCTTTATAATTACGGTTGTTGAGATGCGCGGGAATAATGGTATCAATGCTTCCCGAAGTCAGCAGCAAAGGCACATGCTGCTTTTTGAAATCTACTTTTGCAGCACTGGTTAAACCACCACGTGCAACCGTTTTTGATTCAGGAATAGTGTTCACTTCATAAGCTTTCTTTTGTTCTTCCAAAGGCATATTGTTTACAAATGCATATTGCCAGTCTTTGAAAGACATGAGATAAGTTTTCTTTAGAGAAGTAAATAAACCAAGCGCTTTCCAGCCCGCTTTGAGAAAAGAAAATTCATAAGGAAATACACCTTGCGGCGGCACAGAATGAATTGCAACACCCGCGGCAACAAGATTGCGGCTTACCAGTATTTGTGTAATCAACCCACCAAGCGAGTGGCCAATAGCAATTGGTTTTTCCGGTAAATTTTTTGCAATGTTTACATAATGATCTGTCAGTTCATTTAATGTTAATGCTGCAAGATCTGTATCCTTTGGTTGCCTGTCGCGTAATTCTTTTGCTGTACCATTTTTATAGGGCCATGCAGGTGCAATGGTTTTATAGCCTTTGCTTTCAAAATATTTTTGCCATTCGCTCCATCCAAGATTTGTTACGAAGGCACCGGTCACAAATAAGATCGTTTTTGAATGAATGTTTTGCATAATTAGTTGCTTTTTTATAGTTCCGCCACAGGGGCGGGATTGTGTAAATAATTTTTTAAACTCTTATAGGCGGCAATCGGGGTGTTTTTCTGCCATGGCTTGAAGGTTTAAATGTGTGAACAGGGAAGATAGCGGTGTTAAATTCGATTTTTTATGAAGTTACATGGAAAACAGCTTTCGGCAAATTTTGAAGTTAATTATGCATTAAGTGATGGAAAGCAGATCCTTATATATACAAATGCTGCATCCGTTTGCTGTGCTGATACTATCCAGTATGGCTTTTCATCACATTAAGCCCCTGAGCCTGCATATTTTCCTGTCTTTTTCCAAAATTCTTTTAAAAATTTTTGTCTGGTATGCCGCAGACTTATACCTTTGCGCTCCCAAATTGAAAGTTTGGTTCACGCTATGTCCCAGAGAATCAGAATTAAATTACAGTCTTACGATCACAGTTTAGTAGATAAATCTGCCGAAAAGATCGTAAAAACAGTACGCAGTACTGGTGCCGTAGTAACTGGTCCTATTCCTTTGCCTACTCGCAAAAGAATTTTCACTGTACTTCGTTCACCACACGTAAACAAGAAAAGCCGTGAGCAATTCCAGTTATGTACGCACAAGCGTTTACTGGATATCTACACTTCTTCTTCAAGAACAGTAGATGCACTGAGCAAATTAGACCTGCCTTCAGGTGTTGAAGTTGAGATTAAAGCGTAAGCCCCTTACCCCTGAAGGGGGTAAAGGCAAAAGTTCTTATTAATTCTATCATCTCCCAACTCTGTAAAAAGAAGAAAGGAGCTCTGAAATAAATAAAAAATTCTTATCCCCCTTTAGGGGATAGGGGCACATATAAACAAGCCCTTCGAGGTTTGTTTACTGCCGGTACTTCTGAATCCCGAAAGTTCGGGAACAAAAAGAAAAGGTCGGTGGCAAACAGAGGATCGAGTTCCGCATACATCAGCGGAATGTCCTTATAACCTGCGGGGCAAAAACCGCAAAAAGATGAAAGGAATTATTGGTAAAAAGATTGGGATGACCAGCATCTTCACTTCGGATGGCAAGCAGACAGCCTGCACCATCATTGAAGCTGGCCCCTGTGTTGTAACGCAGGTTAAGACAAAAGACACTGACGGCTACAGCGCATTACAGTTAGGTTTCGGCGATAAGAAAGAAAAACACTCCAACAAATCTGAGATCAACCACTTCTCAAAATCTCAGACAGCTCCCAAAAGCTTCGTAAAAGAATTCCGCGACTATTTCCAGGATAAAAATTTAGGTGAAACAGTTACCGTTGACATTTTTGCTGAAGGCGAAAAAGTTGATGTAGTTGGTACTACAAAAGGTAAAGGTTTCCAGGGTGTTGTAAAACGCCATGGCTTTAGCGGTGTGGGTGAAAAATCTCACGGACAGCACGACCGCCAGAGAGCACCGGGTTCAATCGGTGGATCTTCCTATCCTTCAAGAGTATTCAAAGGAATGAGAATGGCAGGCCGCATGGGTAACGACCGTGTAAAGCTGAAAGGTCTGAAAGTGGTAAAAATATTTCCAGAGAACAATTATATCCTTGTGAGCGGATCAGTTCCAGGTCACAACGGTTCAATCGTTTTAATCCAGAAGTAGAGACGCAAAATTTTGCGTCTCTAACAAAGGCGCATAGATTTTAAAAAAGAAATCAGATGCAAGTAGAAGTTTTAAATACAAAAGGTGAAAAAACCGGTAGAACTGTTGAGTTGCCGGACGATATATTCGGTATTGAGCCTAACGACCATGTAATATACCTGGCTGTTAAACAATACCAGGCTGCACAGCGCCAGGGTACACATAAAGTAAAAACCCGTGCTGAAGTGCAGGGTGCAAGCCGTAAGCTTCACCGCCAGAAAGGTACCGGTGGCAGCCGTAAAGGTAACATCCGTAACCCTTTGTATAAAGGTGGTGGTACCATCTTTGGGCCTAAACCACATGGTTATGGTTTTAAGCTGAACAAAAAAGTAAAGGACCTCGCCAAAATGAGTGCCCTTGCATATAAAGCAAAAGAAAATGCTATCGTCGTTGTTGAAGAGATCAGCCTCGATACTCCCAAAACAAAGCAGGTATTTGATCTAATGAAAGTGCTGAATGTTTCTGACAAGAAAACATTACTCATTACTTCTGAATACAACGATAATCTTTACCTGAGCACACGCAACGTGCCCAACATTGCAAACACGCTGCTCTCTGATATCAATACTTATGATATCATTAATGCAGATGTGTTAGTGATTACAGAAAATGCAGCTAAGATATTTTCAGAAGAAGAAGCTGTTGCAGAAGCATAAATAAGCCCCTAACACCTAAAGGGGAATAAGGCAGAGAAGTTCTAAGAATGGTAGTTCAACTACCGCAAAAGTTGAAGTAAAATTTTTAACCGTTTATAAGTCCGTTAGGGATTTAGGCAAACACTCCCTTTAGGGAGTTGGAGGGCATAAAATGAAACTGAGTGAAATTTTAGTAAAGCCTGTTCTTACAGAAAAAGCAAACAACCAGCAGGAAAAGCTGAGAAGGTATGCTTTCAAAGTAAATCGCAAGGCTAACAAATTAGAAATAAAGAAGGCTGTAGAAGAGTTCTATGGTGTTTCTGTAATAGATGTAAATACAGTAGTTGTTCCAGGTAAAAATAAAACACGCTTTACAAAAGCCGGTTTTATAAAAGGTGTAAAACCTGCCTACAAAAAAGCTTACGTTACAGTAGCTGAAGGCGAAACAATAGACCTGTATTCAAACATATAATGCCCCCATCCCCTAAAGGGGAGTAAGGCAGAGGAAGTAGTTCTAAGAATGGTAGTTCAACTACCGCAAAAGTTGAATAAATTTTTTAATCGCTCAAAAGTCCCATTGGGATTCAGGGCTTCAAAAAAATTCCCCTTTAGGGGTTAGGGGCATATGGCACTAAAGAAATACAAACCAATGACAGCAGGCACCCGGTGGAGAATCGGTAATGCTTATGCTGAAATTACTACCAACAAGCCTGAAAAGAGTTTGCTGGAAGCTCAGCACAGTACTGCCGGTCGTAACGTACAGGGTCGCAGAACAAGCCGTTACATGGGTGGTGGTCATAAGAAACACTATCGTATCATAGATTTCAAGCGTAATAAAAAAGATATTGAAGCTAAGGTTGTTTCAATAGAATACGATCCAAACCGCACAGCATTCATCGCTTTGCTGCAGTATGCTGATGGCGAAAAAAGATACATCATCGCTCCGCAGGGTTTGCAGGTTGGTGCAACCGTTATCTCAGGCGATAATGTAGCACCTGAAATTGGTAATGCATTATTGATGAAAAATATACCGCTTGGTACTATGATTCACAATATTGAAATGCAGCCTGGTCAGGGTGGTAAACTGGTAAGAAGCGCTGGTGCTTCTGCACAGCTTGCCAACAAAGAAGAAAAATATGCTGTATTGAAAATGCCAAGTGGTGAGTTGAGAAAAGTATTGATCAACTGTTATGCTACTGTAGGTGTTGCTTCAAACAGTGACCATAGCCTGGAAACTGCCGGTAAGGCTGGTGTTAACAGGTGGAAAGGTATTCGTCCCCGCAACCGTGGTGTGGCAATGAACCCGGTAGATCACCCGATGGGTGGTGGTGAAGGCAGGGCTTCAGGTGGTCAGCCCCGTTCAAGGAACGGTCAGTACTCAAGAGGTCTTAAGACTCGTACAAAAGGCAAGGGCAGCGATAAACTGATCATCCAGCGCAGAGATGGTAAGAAGCTGTCTAAGTAAGAATATTATGAGCCCGGCAGTTGAATAAGTATTAAGCACCGGTTGCGTCGCACTCTTGTACTGGTGAATGGTGAATCGGCAATGGTGAATAAAAAAACGGGTACAATTTATTGACCATTCACCACTGACCATTCACGAACAGAACGTACAAGTGAGTGACACAACGGAAGATGAGAAAAGAACAATAGCCGGTACCAAAAAATAGATTTGAAAATGTGGCAATTTGAAAATTTGAAAATGGTTTTCACTGCCACTATAAATAAAGAACATTTTCAAATTTTCAAATTTTCAAATTAACTCATTACTATGGGTCGTTCGATTAAAAAAGGTCCTTACGTTGAAGCAAAGCTTGAAACTAAGGTGCTGTCTATAAACGAAGGAAAGAACAAAAAGTCTGTGCTTAAAACATGGAGCCGCCGTTCTACCATTACACCTGATTTTGTAGGACACACATTTGCTGTGCACAACGGCAACAAGTTTATACCTGTTTATGTAACAGAATTTATGGTAGGTCACAAACTTGGTGAGTTTGCTCCAACAAGAAATTTTAAAGGGCATTCAGGAACAAAGAAATAAGTAACCGGGTTGGCGGTTGAAAAGTTGACAAGTTCACAGGTTTGAATGAGTAACTGGAAACTGAAAACTCTTAACTGGAAACTAAATAAAATGGAAGCAGTAGCGAAACTTAGAAATTATCCTACAGGACCGCGCAAAATGCGTTTGCTGGCTGATGTGGTACGTGGCATGGAAGTAGAGAAAGCATTGGCTATCCTGGAGCATCATCCACAGCACAACGCAACGCCTTTGGCAAAATTGCTGAAAAGCGCTATCAACAACTGGGAGCAGAAAAACAGTGGTAGCAGTGCAGCAGATGCTAACCTGGTGGTAAAAACAATTTTCGTAGATGGAGGTCGTGTACTTAAACGCATGCGTCCTGCACCACAGGGTCGTGGCTACAGGGTTCGCAAACGCAGCAACCACGTAACATTGATTGTTGATACCCCCAACCCCTAAAGGGAAGTATTGAGGGTGAAACAAAAAGAAAAATTTTAAAAGTAAAATTTAAAAAAAGGCCTCTTTCCGCAGCGTGTTTCTAAACACCCCTTTAGGGGATGGGGGCTCAAACACATCAATATGGGTCAGAAAGCAAATCCTATAGGTAACAGGTTAGGTATCATCCGCGGATGGGAGAGCAACTGGTATGCCAGCAAAAAAGATTTTGCATCCAAGCTCATCGAGGATAACAAGATCAGATCATACCTGAATGCACGTATTAACAAAGGTGGTATCTCCAAAATTGTTATTGAGCGTACACTCGGTAAACTGATTGTTACTATCCACACATCCAAACCAGGTATCATAATAGGTAAAGGTGGTAATGAAGTTGACCGCATTAAGGAAGAATTGAAGAACCTTACAAGCAAAGATGATGTGCAGATCAATATTCTTGAGATTCGCCGTCCTGAGCTTGATGCAAATATCGTTGGTGATACTATTGCCCGCCAGATTGAAAACCGTATCAACTTTAAACGTGCCATTAAAATGGCGATAGCTTCCACACTTCGTATGGGTGCTGAAGGTATTAAAGTAAAAGTAAGCGGTCGTTTGGGTGGTGCTGAAATTGCCCGCAGCGAAGAATTTAAACAGGGCCGTACACCTTTGCACACATTCCGTATGGATATTGATTATGCAAATGTTTTTGCACAGACTGTTTATGGAAAAATAGGTATCAAAGTATGGATTTGTAAAGGTGAAGTGCTGGGCAAACGTGAGTTGAATCCAAACTTCATCGGTGGCAAGAGTGATGTAAGCGACAGAAGAGACAGGAGAGAGGGTGGTGGAGAAAGACATGACCGCAGAGATGACAGAAGAGGTGGTGGTGATAGAAGGGATGACAGAAGAGGCGGTGGCGGAGACAGAAGAGACAGAAGAAATTAAGCCCCTAACCCCTGAAGGGGGAAAAGGAAAATATAAAAGGTATAAAACTATAACGACTTAAGTCTCCCTTTAGGGAGGTTTGGAGGGTAAATAAAATGTTACAGCCAAAAAGAACGAAACATAGAAAGCAGCAGAAAGGTCGCATCCGGGAAGTTGCAAAACGTGGTACATCCATTTCTTTTGGTTCTTATGCCTTAAAAGCACTGGAACCAATATGGTTGACCAACCGCCAGATTGAAGCTGCCCGCCAGGCAATGACCCGTGCTATGAAACGTGAAGGTAATGTGTGGATCAGGATATTCCCTGACAAGTCAATCACCAAGAAACCTCTTGAAGTGAGGATGGGTAAAGGTAAAGGTAATCCTGAATATTTTGCTGCTGTTATTGAGCCAGGTCGTATCCTGTTTGAGTGTGATGGCGTAGAACTGAAAACAGCGCAGGAGGCTATGAAACTGGCAGCACAGAAGCTCCCCATCAAAACAAAATTTATTGTTAGAAGAGACGTGCAAGCGTAAGACGACAATTTGAGAATGCAAAGGCATCATCAAATTTCAATTATCGAATTTCAAATTACATACAATGGCTAAGAACATAGAATTTCAAAAAAGCCTGAAGGATTTAAACGAAACAGATCTTAAGGCACGCGTACAGGAAGACCAGTTGCGTTTAAAGAAACTGGAATTTGCACATGCGATCTCTCCATTGGAGAATCCTATGAGTATTCGTGGCCTCAGGAAAGATATTTCCCGTTTAAAGACCGAATTAAGAAAAAGAGAACTCGGTATCTAATTTAAAATATACAACAATGGCCGAAAGAAATTTGCGTAAAACAAGGATCGGGGTAGTTAGCAGCAACAAGATGACAAAGACTATCACAGTTGCTGTTGAAAGAAAAGTAAAGCACCCTATCTATGGTAAGTTCGTAAAGAAAACTACCAAATTTCATGCTCATGACGAAAAGAATGAGTGTGGTGTCGGTGACGTGGTAAAGATTATGGAATCCCGTCCGCTGAGCAAAACAAAGCGTTGGAGACTGGTAGAAGTAGTTGAAAAAGCGAAATAAGTAAGAAGAGGTACGAGCTATGAGCTATGAGCTGCAGGCCCGTATGACTTAGATAAGATAAATGTTAGTTATTAATTGCTAGAAGCTCGCAGCTAATAGCTCAAAGCTAAATAAAATGATTCAGCAGGAAAGCAGGCTTAACGTAGCCGATAACAGTGGTGCAAAAGAAGTATTGTGCATCCGTGTATTGGGTAACAGCGGTCAGGACTATGCCAAAATTGGCGATAAAATAGTTGTTACTGTTAAGGATGCCATCCCTGCGGGTGGTATTAAGAAAGGTACTGTTTCAAAAGCAGTTATCGTTCGCACAACCAATAAATTACGTCGCAAAGATGGTTCTTATATCCGTTTTGATGATAACGCGGTAGTGTTATTGAACAATGCAGATGAACCAAGGGGTACACGTATTTTCGGGCCTGTAGCAAGGGAATTGAGGGATAAGGGATATATGAAAATTATCTCTTTGGCACCGGAAGTATTATAGTGAGTGGTAAATGGTGAATAGTGAATAAGGCGTAAAAGTGAGTGACACAACAAAAGACGAAGAAAGTTATAGAGTTGACTTCATAAAAATTATAAAATGAGCAACAGATTTAAACCTAAGTTCAATATTAAAAAAGGCGATTCAGTGGTGGTTATCGCAGGAGACGATAAGGATCTGAAAAAACCACGTACTGTATTAACCGTTATCGTTGACAAAGGCCGTGTGGTGGTTGAAGGCGTAAATATTGTAACGAAGCATACTAAACCTTCTGCCGGTAATACTAAGGGTGGTATTGTAAAGAAGGAAGCTCCCATCAACATCAGCAATGTTATGTTATGGGATGCTAAAGCCGGTGCGCCTGCGAAAGTTAAGCGCAGCAGGGAAGACGGAAAATTAGTTCGTATTGCAAAAAAATCCGGGGAGGTAATTAAATAATGAGCACTGCTAAATATACTCCAAGATTGCAGGACAAATACAACACGGATGTTGTACCTGCTTTAATGAAAAAGTTTGCTTACAAAAGTGTAATGCAGACCCCAAGACTGGAAAAAATCTGTATCAACCGCGGTGTTAACGGCGCTGTGGCTGACAAGAAAACTGTTGATGTTGCAGTAGAAGAGCTGACAATGATCACTGGCCAGAAAGCTGTACCAACAGTAAGTAAGAAAGATATCTCAAACTTCAAACTGCGTAAAGGCATGCCAATTGGTGCACGTGTTACATTACGTGGCGAGAAGATGTATGAATTTCTTGATCGCCTTGTATCTGTGGCTTTACCACGTGTACGTGACTTTAAAGGTATCAGCGACAAAGCATTTGATGGCCGCGGTAATTATACATTGGGTGTTACAGAACAAATCATCTTTCCTGAGATAGATATTGATAAGGTAGCAAAGATTACAGGTATGGATATTACATTCGTAACTACTGCGGCTAATAATGAAGAAGCTTACGAATTGCTGAAAGAGCTGGGAATGCCTTTCAAGAATGCTAAAAAGGATAATAACTAAACAGAAATACGAAAACTGAAATTCTCATTTGAGTTTCAATTTTTAAAAATTCGAATTTCAACATTATATGGCAAAAGAATCAATAAAAGCCAGACAGAGAAAACGCGAAGCAATGGTGGCCAAGTATGCTGAAAAGCGTGCTGCACTAAAAGCTGCCGGTGATTACCAGGCTTTGGATCTGCTTCCAAAGAATGCCTCTCCGGTACGTTTAAAAAACCGTTGCCAGTTAACAGGCCGCCCCAAAGGATACATGCGTTACTTCGGTATGAGCAGGGTTATCTTTCGCGATATGGCACTGAATGGTAAAATACCCGGTGTTAAAAAAGCAAGCTGGTAGAAGCCCCTAACCCCTAAAGGGGATTAAGATGCTTCAAAATGAAATTGAAAACATAAAATTATAATACTCTCCCTTTAGGGAGGTGGAGGGCATAAATATGGTAACTGATGCAATAGCAGATTTCCTTACCAGGATTCGTAACGCACAGATGGCAGGTCACAGGCTGGTGGAGATTCCTGCGTCTAACTTGAAAAAGCGCATGACTGAAATCCTGTACGAGCAGGGCTATATTCTCAAATATAAATTTGAAGATGACAGCAAACAAGGTGTTATTAAGATCGCTCTTAAGTACGATCCTAATACCAAACTGCCTGCAATACGTTCTCTGGAAAGAGTAAGCCGTCCGGGTCTGAGACAATATTCAAAACCTGCAGATTTCAAAAGAGTAATCAATGGTTTGGGTATTGCTATCGTAAGCACTTCTAAAGGTGTAATGACTGATAAACAGGCTAAAACTGAAAACGTAGGTGGCGAAGTACTGTGCTATATCAGCTAATTAAGAATTACGGTCTGACAATTAAGCCTCTTAGTCGTGGCTGAACACAGACCGGTGTTATAATCTCAAAATAAAAAGCGACTATGTCTCGTATAGGTAAACAACCAATTAATATTCCTTCAGGCGTTACAGTAACTGTAGGCAATGATAATGTGATCACTGTTAAAGGTGCAAAAGGCGAATTGAAACAGGCTATTGACAGGGATATTAAAGTAGAAGTAAAAGATGGCCAGGTATTAATCACAAGGCCAACTGAGCAAATACGTCACCGTGCAATGCATGGCCTTTACCGCTCTTTGCTTAACAACCTTGTAAAAGGTGTAACAGAAGGTTTCAAAAAAAACCTCGAATTAGTGGGTGTTGGTTATAAAGCTGCTAACCAGGGTAATATTCTTGATCTTTCTTTGGGTTATTCTCACAATATCATTTTTGAAGTGCCTAAAGAATTGAAAGTTGCTACAGAAACTTTGAAAGGTCAGAACCCAAAGATCAGTTTGGAAGGTACAGACAAGCAATTGCTTGGACAAGTGGCAGCAAAACTCCGCAGCTTACGTAAACCAGAGCCATACAAAGGAAAAGGTGTTAAGTACAGCGACGAAGTGGTACGCCGCAAAGCTGGTAAAGCTGCTGGTAAATAATAAGAGAATTTTTCTGGAGCCAGGCTTCAGAATTACTATAAAGCTCCTGTTGCGTCGCACACTTGTACTTTCAGTTCAATATTGTACAAAGCGTACAAGAGAGTGACACAACGAAGATGAGTAAAGAACCCCGCCTGACCACAAATAAAAAATAAAAGTCAGTCGGGCAGGAAAAGCAGGTAACATAACAAATCTTCCTGGCAGTATCAGGAAGTAACAAATACAAAAAAAATGGATGCTAAAGTTTTAAGAAGACAAAAGATCCGTTACGGGATACGTAAGAAAATTGCAGGCACTACACAAAAGCCCCGCCTTTCTGTATTCCGCAGCAACACAGATATCTATGCACAGATTATTGATGATATAAACGGCAAAACAATTGCTGCAGCTTCATCAAAAGATAAAGACATTGCTGCCCAAAAAGGCACAAAGTCTGAGAAAAGCAAATTGGTTGGTGCTGCTGTAGCACGTAAAGCAGTTGAACTGGGCGTTACTGCAGTAGTATTTGACCGTGGTGGTTATTTATACCATGGCCGTGTAAAATCTGTGGCAGACGGTGCAAGAGAAGGTGGTCTTCAATTTTAGATTGCAGATTGCGGATTGCAGATTAAACTGCAAACGTAGCTGGATCTAAAAAATCTGAAATCAAAAATCTGAAATCTGAAATAATTAAGATGTCTAAAGTAAACGTAAATAAAGTAAAAGCCGGTGGCGACGTAGAACTTAAAGATAAAGTTGTTGCCATTAACCGTGTAGTAAAAACTACAAAAGGTGGCCGTACTTTCAGTTTCTCTGCAATTGTGGTGGTTGGTAATGAAAATGGTGTGGTTGGCCAGGGACTGGGTAAAGCAAAAGAAGTGCAGGAAGCTATTACAAAAGGTATAGAAGATGCAAAAAAGAACTTAGTAAAGGTTCCTGTAATGCATGGTACTATTCCTCACGACCAGTTTGCAAAAGACGGTGCAGCTAAAGTATTGATAAAACCGGCCGCTCATGGTACCGGTGTAATTGCCGGAGGCAGCATGCGTGCAGTATTGGAAAGTGCAGGTGTAACAGACGTATTGGCAAAAAGCCTTGGCTCTGCTAACCCGCATAATGTGGTAAAAGCAACCATCAAAGCGCTTACACTTTTACGCGAACCAATACAGGTTGCTAAAAACCGTAACCTGAAACTGAGCAAAGTATTTAACGGATAATATTTGTTTGAAACTTTTGTAAAAAAGTATCGAACTTCAAAATGTTTGACATGGCAAAGATCAAGATAACACAAGTTAAAAGTGCAATTGACAGACCAGAGCGTCAGAAACTTACTTTGAAAGCATTGGGTTTAAAGAAGCTTAACGCTGTAAAAGAAGTGGAAGCTACTCCGCAAATTCTGGGAATGGTGGAGAAAGTGCATCACCTGGTTAAGGTTGAGCAATTAGGATAATAAATTAATTTAAGCGAGGGGTGATTCCCCGTTGAGTAAAAAATCAGATAAAGTATGAAACTGCACAATTTAAAACCTGCTGAAGGTTCTGTACAAAAAGAAAAACGTATTGGTCGCGGTGAAGCAAGCGGTAAAGGTGGTACTTCTACAAAAGGTAATAAAGGTGGTCAGAGCCGTGCCGGTTACCAGCGTAAGAATGCACATGAAGGCGGGCAGATGCCCATTCAGCGCCGTATTCCAAAACGTGGCTTTAAAAACAATAACCGTGTAGAATACAAAGTTTTCAATCTTGGCCAGATAGACCAGTTAAATGAAAAATATGGTTTCAGCGAATTTAGTACCGAAACACTTTATATCAATGGCCTCATAGGCCGCACAGATAAAGTAAAAGTGCTGGGAAACGGGGAATTGAAAGCTAAGCTTGCCTTTAAAGTAAATGCTGTAAGTGAAAAAGCTAAAGCGGCAATTGAAACAGCAGGCGGCAGCATTGAAATTTTGTAGAGAAATTTAACGATATTTGCCGGACGCACTAAAAGTGCGTCTTTTGGTTTACAGAAAGAATTTACATTTTCAATTCTTATTCAGTGAAAAAACTCATTCAGACTTTTAAGAATATTTGGAGTATCGGGGAATTGCGCAGCAAGATAATAGTTACTCTAACGCTTATATTGGTTTACAGGGTTGGTGCTCACATTGTTTTGCCGGGTATAGATCCTAATAAATTAACGGATTCAACAAGTGCAAACACTGGCCTGCTTGGCCTTTTCGATACGTTTGCCGGCGGCGCATTTTCACATGCTTCTATTTTTGCATTAGGTGTAATGCCATATATTTCTGCCTCCATCTTTATGCAGTTGATGACTATATTGGTTCCGCAAATGCAGAAGATTCAGAAGGAAGGAGAGAGTGGCCGCAAAAAGATCAACCAGTGGACACGCTACCTTACAGTAGTTGTTACCATACTTCAGTCAAGCGCATACATAGCTTATCTAAAAACACCAGAATATGCGGCTGCAATGATTCCTTCATTTCAGCCTTATTTCGTTATATCCACAATTATTCTGCTTACCGCGGGTACATTGTTTGTAATGTGGCTCGGAGAAAAGATACAGGATAAAGGATTGGGTAATGGTACTTCCATCATTATCATGGTGGGTATCCTTGCACGTTTGCCGCAGGCATTCGGGCAGGAATTTTCCTCCAAGTATGAGGAAGGTGCAAAAGGCTTATTAACTTTTACTATCGAAATCGCAGTGCTCATTGCAATCATAATGGGGCTTATTATTCTTATACAGGGTGTAAGAAAAGTTCCGGTGAATTATGCAAAACAAATCATTGGCAACAGGCAGTTTGGTGGTGCAAGACAATTCCTTCCTTTGAAAGTAAACAGCGCCGGTGTAATGCCTATCATCTTTGCACAGGCCATTATGTTCCTGCCTACTTTATTTACTTTTGCCGATCTTGATTCTGCACAGGGCATCGTAAAAATATTCAGCGACCACAGCAATGGATGGTATATGCTTATCTATGCGGTAATGGTAATTGCATTTACTTTCTTATACACAGCTTTGATCTTTAACCCAAAGCAAATGAGTGAAGACCTGAAGCGCAACAACGGATTTATTCCCGGCGTAAAACCTGGTCAGCCAACCGCAGATTATATTGGCGCCATCATGGATAAAATAACTTTGCCAGGCGCTGTATTTCTTGCTATAGTTGGTATCTTCCCGGGCTTTGCGCAAATGCTTGATGTAACACAGCAATTCAGCACTTTCTTTGGCGGCACTTCATTGCTTATTATGGTAGGTGTAATTCTCGACACATTGCAGCAGATTGAAACACACCTGCTGATGCGTCAATACGATGGCTTAATGAAAGGCGGACGCATACAGGGCAGACAGACTGTATCTCCTGCAAGCGGATATTAATTTTTGTATTTGCATACATCTTTTCAACCTGTCAGCAAACTGGCAGGTTGTATTTTTTTAAGAAGAATTTTTTGAGCCAGGCCGCAGAATATGCATTAAGCTTTACTTGCGTCGCACTCTTGTACTGGTGAATAGCTATAAGCTATTAGCTACAAGCCGCAAGCTTTTTGTATTTGCTTGCAGCCAACAGCTTGAAGCTTGCAGCTCAATAAAGTTCCGAACCCTGAAGTGAGTGACACAGCACCCCGAAACTTCGGGGGATGCTATGAAAGACTAAAGCTGGTAACAAAACAAATGTCAGGAAGATTTAATTGTATGATCATAATAAAGACAGAAGCAGAAATTGCAATGATGAAAGAGAGTGCAACACTCGTAAGTAAAACACTTGCAGAAGTTGCCAAAGTGCTGAAGCCTGGCATGACCACGCTGCAGATAGACAGGCTTTGTGGTGAATTTGTTCGTGATCATAAGGCCATTCCGTCTTTTCTAAATTACCGTGGCTACCCCCATAATGTTTGTGCATCTGTAAATGATGTGGTGGTGCATGGGTTCCCTAATAATGAGCCATTAAAGGAAGGAGATATTGTTTCAGTAGATATGGGTGTAATTCTGAAGGGCTGGCATGGAGATCATGCTTATACTTTTATTATCGGCGATGTAAGCGAAGCGGTGTTAAAACTTGTTCGCGTTACAAAAGAATCTTTATACAAAGGCATTGAAAAGGCGATAACGGGTAACAGGGTAGGAGATATTTCTTATGCCATACAGGAATATACAGAAAAGAGAAATGGTTATGGCGTAGTTAGAGAGCTGGTTGGGCATGGGCTTGGCAGAAGCCTGCACGAAGACCCTCAGCTGCCAAACTATGGTAAACGCGGGGATGGAAAAAAGCTGAAAGACAATATGGTCCTTGCAATAGAGCCGATGATAAACATGGGTAGCAAAGATGTTTATACAGAAGATGACGGCTGGACAGTGCGTACACGCGATGGCAAACCATCCGTGCATTTTGAACATGATGTATGCATTAAAAGAAACAAAGCGCTTATACTTTCTGATTACTCCATTATAGAAGCAGCAGAACAGGCTAATCCCAATTTGAATACTGTTTATTATACACCTGCTCTGCTTGTTTAATCATTTAATCATACAAGGGAAATGAGTTTATCGGATAGCGGTATCATTTCTCCCGTTAAGGGGCCAGGAGGCACACTTGTTGTTATTGGTGGCGGCGCCGCCGGTTTTTTCTGTGCTGTAAATGCTGCAGGGTTAAACCCTTTACTAAAAGTTATTATAGTAGAAAAGAGTAACAAAGTATTATCAAAAGTAAAAGTAAGCGGCGGTGGCAGATGCAATGTTACACATGCCTGTTTTGAAATACCTGAATTGGTAAAACGGTATCCGCGCGGTCAAAATTTTTTAAAGAAAGCTTTTCACTGGTTCAATACAAATCATACCATACAATGGTTTGAAGAACGTGGCGTAAGGCTAAAGACAGAAGAAGACGGAAGAATGTTTCCTGTAACAAATGACTCGCAAACGATTATTGATTGCTTAATAAAAGAAGCGAATAAATATGCCGTTGAAATTTTATTTCATACAGAAATAAAAAAAATAATAAAGACAAATAACGGTTTTCAACTCGAAACCGGAAACCGGAAACTGGAAACCAATTTTCTCTGCATTGCTTCCGGCGGCTATCCAAAATCATCGCAGTTTGAATGGCTGAGACAAATTGGCCATACTATCGAAGAACCCGTGCCGTCATTATTTACTTTTAATATTCCCAACAATAGTATTACCTCTTTAATGGGTGTAAGTGTTGAAAAAGCAACTGTAAAAATTCAATCAGCAAAGCTTACGGAAACCGGCCCGCTTTTAATTACACACTGGGGAATGAGCGGCCCGGCAGTATTAAAACTTTCAGCATGGGGTGCAAGAGAACTTGCACAATTGCAGTACAATTTTTATATAACGGTAAATTGGTTACCTGCTTTTAATGAGAACAGTTTAAGAGAAGAATGGATGCAATTGAGAAGACAGTTTGCATCGCAAAAAATAAACAGTAAAAATGCTTTTGGTTTGCCACAGCGATTGTGGCTGCATTTACTGGATGTTTGTAAAATAAACGCCGATACAAGATGGGCTGATCTCTCAGCAGACTTTCAAAACAGACTTATCAAAATCCTTACTGCACAAAACTTTCAGGTAAAAGGTAAAACAACATTTAAAGAAGAATTTGTAACCTGCGGTGGCATAAAATTATCAGAAATAGATGTAAACAGTATGCAAAGCAAACTGGTACCAGGTTTATATTTTACCGGTGAAGTAATGGATGTGGATGGCATCACTGGCGGTTTCAATTTTCAGCATGCATGGACAAGCGGATGGATAGCGGCAAAGCATATTGCCTGGGGGTCAAAAAATATGGAAAACACAAAAGTTCCTGAATAATGTAAATCAAAATGTTGCATACATAAGGTCTGCCAGCCGGATTTACTGCGTATAAATACGGTAAAGCAGCAATCTCAAATACTGTATATTTATTGCCGCAAAACTGCTTTACACCAATATGAAAACCATCAAACACCTCATCCTGCCTGCAATTGCAGTTATATATAATTGCACAGTACCACAAGCATTATATGCGCAAAACCTGAAAGGGCAGGCGCTTGCAGATTCTTTACTGAGTGAACTGCCCAAAACTAAAAGTGATACCGATCATATTAAACTGCTGCACAGCATAGCCAGAGCATTTATAATTATAAACAGTGATGAAGCAATGGGTTATGCTGACAGTACTTTGCAGCTTTCGCGAAAAATTTCATGGAACAAAGGCGTTGGTCTTGCATATCTTAATAAAGCAAGAATATACAGGGCAAAATCAGATTATGCCGCAGGCATGGAATTTGGCAGTAAGTCTTATGAAATTTTCAACAGTTTAAACTTAAAAGTTCAAACGGCAGATGCCCTGGTAGAAATGGCGAATAATTATGAAAGACTTGGAGATTATGCCCAATCAATTGAAAATAATTTTACTGCATTAAAGATTTATGAAGAATTTGGAACTAAACCAAATCTTGCAACGGCATACAATAATCTTGGCATTAATTACTACCGGCTTGATGATTATCCAAAGTCAATTGAGAATTATCAAAAAGCGCTTGTACTGCATAAAGAGAATAACAATAAATTCGGCATTGCTTCGGCGCTGGATAATATTGCAAGCGTTTACAGGGAACAAAAAGAATACGAAAAATCCAATGATTATAATTTACAGGCAATAAGCATATTCGAAGAAATTAATGATGTGGCGGCGCTTGGAAGAATATATTTTAACCGTGGAAATTTTCTGCAGGATCAAAAAGATTTTACTGCTGCTTTGTTATTTTATAAAAAGGCTATGGCAATAGATAAAAAGTTGCATGTAAAAAGCGGTCTTGCATATTGCAATGGTGGTATTGGCGAACTTTATTTTACCCTTGCGAAAAATAAAGATGAAGAATATATTATACCGGATTCTTTTAAAATAAGCAAATCAGAGCTTATACAAAAAGCGCATCATTATTTTTCTGAGGCATTAAAATTCAGCAGGGAAACCGGTGAGCTTTCTTTACTGATGCGGTATACAGCATCCTTATCAGAAACGGAGGAGCTTAGAGGCAATTACAACACTGCGCTTGCTTTGTATAAAGAATCTGCTGTGTATAAAGATTCCATTTTTAATGATGAGAATAAGAAAAAAGTAGCGGCGCTGGAAAACAAAAGGCTTGCGGAAATAAAAGATAAAGAGATACAATTGCTGAATAAAGATAAAGCACTGCAGGCATCTGAAATAAAACGGCAAACAATTATCAAAAATATTGTCATTGGCGCCGTTATAGTTGCCGCGGTTATTACTTTCTTCTTTATGCGTTCGTATAACCGCAGAAGAAAAACAACATTCGGTAAACAGGTGCTTGAAACAGAAATGAAAGCATTGCGTGCACAAATGAACCCGCATTTTATTTTCAACTCACTGCATTCTATTAACAAGTATGTTATGGAAAATGATAAAGAGAATGCATCGGCCTATCTTTCCAAATTTTCAAAACTCATGCGGCTTGTATTGGAAAATTCACGTCAGCAGGAAGTGCCGCTTGAAAGTGATCTTTCCGCCCTTGAATTATATATGCAGCTTGAATCCCTGCGCTTTCAAAACAAGTTTCAGTATATTATCGAGGTAGACCCCAGTATTGATAAAGAAAATACATTGATACCGCCATTGCTGCTGCAGCCTTTCGCAGAAAATTCTATTCTTCATGGCATTCAGAATAAAGAAGGTGGTTTAATAAAAATAAATATAAGCGCCGCGGAAAATAATATGATGCGCTGCACTGTAGAAGATAACGGAACAGGAAGAACCGTACCCGAAACAGAACAGGAACAAAAGTTTGAAAAGAAACGCAAATCGCTTGGCATGAAAATAATGGAAGAACGTTTGTATATTATTAATCAGTTAAAAAGAGCAAAGGCGGCCGTAAATATTTTTGATCTGAAAGATGCAGAAAACAGGCCTGGCGGTTTGCGTGTCGAATTGTTACTGCCACTGGAGTCTGCGTTCTAATGGAACATGTATCTTAGCTTCAATATTTTTATGTGCCCGGCTTTTGGTATTTTATGGCATCCCGGTTGCGTCGCACACTTGTGCAACTGGTATTTTCATCAGCAGAAAAAATTATTGAACTTTTATATGATCGTCAATTAATATGTTGCGGTTTCTGTATTTACACTTAATTTACACGCACACATCTGCACATTAGAAATGTATGATCAAAACAATTATTATTGAAGACGAGGTGCATAGCAGGGATATGCTTAATAACATGCTGACCAGGCATTTTGAAAATGTGGAAATACTGGCCGTTTGCAAAAACACGGAAGAAGGAAAAACTGCTATTGAAAATCTTCATCCTGATCTTGTGCTGACAGATATTGAACTGGAAAAAAAAGCCGTCTTTGATATGCTGCAACAATTGGGAAGTATTGATTTCGAAATTATTTTTACCACAGCTCAT
>Ga0187893_10006766_pt1 | contig 19319 bp, 18 predicted proteins | sample MA1701074metaG_FD_139574 | JGI IMG/M metagenome (GOLD analysis project Ga0187893, IMG submission 139574) | White microbial mat communities from a basaltic lava cave in the Kipuka Kanohina Cave System on the Island of Hawaii, USA - MA170107-4 metaG ... | reverse complement strand
GCGCGGCGCTGGAGAACGGCGTCAGCCAGGTTGAGACTCAGGGCGGCCGCTTTCCTCAAGTCTCCGGGCTGACGTACACGTTCAGCCCCACCCGCCCCGCTGGCTCGCGCATCACCACGGTGACGATCGGGGGCCGGCCGCTGGACCCCGTCGCGCTCTATACTCTTGCGACGAATGATTTCATGCTCAACGGCGGGGACGGCTACACGATGTTCAAAGAGGGTGAGGTCATCATCGGCCCCGCGGGCGGTCCCATCATGGCCACGGCGGTCGCGGCGGCGATCCAACAGGCACAAACTGTTGCCCCGCGGGCTGAGGGCCGGATCACGGTCGCCCCCTAGCCGGATCGCTCAGGACGCCGGCGCAGACAACGCGGCCAGCACATCGTTGACGTGCCCGTCGACGGTCACGGCCGGAAAGATTCGCTGGATGATGCCGTTCTCGTCGATGATGAACGTCGTGCGTTCGGTGCGCATGATCGTGCGGCCGTCGCGGACGCGCTCCTTCCAGACACCGTATGCCGTCACGATGGCCTTATCTTCATCGCTGATCAGGGGAAACGGCAGCCCAAACTTTTGCTTGAAGGCGGCGTGTGAATCCACGCTGTCTGGGCTTACGCCCAAGACGGCCGCGCCCTTCGCGTGGACAGCCGCGAAGCTATCGCGAAAGTCGCACGCCTCCCGGGTGCAGCCCGACGTGTCGTCCTGAGGATAGAAATAGAGCACGACCTTCTTGCCGCGGAAGTCCTTCAGGGATACGGTCGCCCCGGTATCCGTCTTCGCCGTGAACTCGGGCGCGCGCTCACCGACTTGGGGAATTGGCGGTCCTCCCGCCCTTTCCGGTGGCATTCTCTAGTGCCGTGCGCAGGTCAGGCCACCGGAACGCAAATCCACGTTCCTGGAGCTTCGACGGGACGACATGCTGTCCCGCCAGGATCATCTCGTCGGCCATCGCGCCGAGTGCGGCGCGCAACGCGAACGCCGGCGCGCGCAGAACCGCGGGCCGGCGCAGCACGGAGGCCAGCGTGCGTGTGAAGGTCTCGTTCCTGGCAGCCTGGGGCGCGACAAGGTTGATGGCTCCCTCGAACGCCGGGGTTCGCGTCGCCGCCACGAGCGCCGCGATCACGTCATCCAGGTGCACCCAGCTCCACCACTGCTTTCCGGATCCCACCGGTCCGCCAAGACCGAGCCGGAAAATCGTCAGCAGCGGTTTCAGGAATCCGCCGCCGGGCGCCAGAATGAGCCCGAAGCGGGTGCAGACGACGCGGGCGCCCGCGGCCGCTGCGCGCCGGACTTCAGCTTCCCACGCCTGCACGACCTCGGCGAGGAAACCAGCACCCGGCGAAGACGTCTCGGTCAGGATCTCCTCGCCACGATCGCCATAGTAGCCAATAGCCGATGCCGACACCAGCGCGGGCCGCGGCGGTGGTGCTTTCGCGATCGTCTCCGCGAGCAGCCGCGTGGCGTGCACCCGGCTGTTCAAGATATCCGCGCGCACCTTCGGGGTCCATGGCGCAACGAGGCTGCGGCCCGAGAGGTTCACCACCGCGTCGGCGCCGCGCAGATCTTCGGGGTTGAGCGTGCCGTCGTGGGGATCCCACGCGCGCTCATCGGAGGCCGCTGGAGGGCGCCGCACAAGCCGCACCACATCGACGCCCTGCGACCGCAGAGCGGCGGTCAACGCCCGGCCGATCATACCCGATGCTCCGCCGATTACCACGTGTGCCATTGACGGTCTCCTGCGGCGAAGGCCCACACCCCGCCGTGTGCCGCGACGTCCGACCGTACCGCAGTTCGGCAAGTGCGTCGAACTTCCCGTCGGCGTAGGATGACCGACGGACGCGTGGAATTGAGCGCCGGTCTCATCCTCGCGGTGCTGTGCGGGATCATCGCCGGCCTCTACGTTGAGTACCGTTCGTCGATCCCACGCCATCGATCGTTGCCATCCGAGGCGAGCAGGTGAAGCCGACCTCTTTGTGGCCGCTGATCGCGGGTATGGGTGCGCTCACCCTTGCCCTTCGTGCATCGATGATCCTGCTCGTCGGGCGCATGGCCCTCCCACCGCTGGCCCTCCGGGCGCTCGGCTTCGTGCCCGCCGCGGTGCTGTCGGCCCTTGCGGTGCCAGAGCTGCTGGGCGCCGATGGGGCTGCCGGCTTCGCCGCTGGCCCCCGGCTTGTCGCAGGCGTGCTCGCGGTGCTCGTTGCATGGCGTACGCGTAGCGTGTTCTTGACTATCGGCGTGGGAATGGACGTGCTGTGGATCCTGCGGGCTCTACGCTGATGGAACTGCGAGGGCGGCCCAGCTCCTCAATCGAAGGGGCGCCCGCGAATGACGGTCGCGTCAGGCGCGCCGAGTTGTCGGAGGAGGCGTGAGCCGTCGAAGTAGAGCTTCTCGCCTGCGAACAATCCATCGCGCACGGGGAAGAAGATGACGAGTCCAAACTCCACGCGTTTGCCTGAGGGGGGGACACCCATCCAGGCGCCCTGGTGGGTGCCGTACACGACCGACTCTTCGACCAGGCAGTGCTCGTCCACCACGTGCCGCAGCAGCCTCAGCTTCACGTCCGGCAGCGCCGTCCAGAGCTCCCGGTAGAAGCGGCGCACCTCGTCCTTTCCTTTATAGAGCAACCCCCAGGGGACAACCTCGTACACGCTGTCGTCCGTGAGAGTGGCGACGAGCTCCTCGAGCTGCCGGGCGTTCTCGGCCACGGCGTGCCGGTACCACAGCGCCTTCACCTCGGCAGGCGTCATGCCTGTCTAGGGGTTAGAAGGCGGTGCGCAAGACGACGCCGACGAGAAAAGCCCCCAATGTCACGAGCAGCAGGATCAGCGCCATGCGATGCCCTCCAGGGATGTAGGGTGAGGGAATGACTGCGGTAAGCGATTATGGCGGGAGCGACGGGATTCGAACCCGCGATCTCCTGCGTGACAGGCAGGTGTGTTGAACCAGGCTACACTACGCCCCCGCGTTGCGAGGAGACTCCGCCACAGTCATTCTAGGGAGGCATGCTGGGACTGTCAACGAACGCGGGGCCACGAGTTAAGGGGATCAAAATGGCACCCGCTCCTGAGCACCGCTGAACACTGCCTCTACCAACCGATCTGATTTAGTATTACATACCGCTTTCAAAACCTATTGTTCGCTAGTCTTGAAACGAGCGGCCACGTTTGAGAGAATCGCCGTCGTAGATGAACAGAAGGTCTTCACGAGGTTGTTACCGTGGCTAGGCGGAAGGATCGAGACCTTATTGAGGGACCCGGGCTCCGCATCGAACGGATCGGCCGACACATTCAGGTCGAGTCCGCCCGCGGCCCCGAAGAGCAGAGGGAGCTTCAGGAACGCTTAGTTGAGGCTCGCGAGCAGATCCCCAGGCGTGTTGAGCAGCTGGCAGAAGAACTCGATGCATTCTAACCCGATTCGACAGTTTCGACATTATCGCCAACCTCATTTTTACGGAGAGCTTCGCCAATCCGGAAACATACAAGGAATACTTACACGAGGGTCGAGCAGCCTACGTTGAGTATGTAGCACTCCGATGCTTGTCTCGACAGTATGCGACAACCCAGGACCTGCTACCGCCTGACGGGCCATCGTTGGAGCAAATTAGAAGCTTACTAGGTCAGATCTTTTCCGAAACACTATGGTACTACGTAGCTGAGGGCGCTGATCCCGACCGAACTGATCCTCCATCCGCGCTCGAACAGCTGCGTTTCGCAGTTATTAGCGAACAGCTTAATGTTCGCACACCTTGGTATCATCACTATTACTATCCCTTCCTGCAAATGTTACTCGAGCCCTTCGACGACTGGCTCCTGCAACACCTCGGCTTTACCATTTCTGACGCAGTTGACTTTGCTCAGCGGATTCCCGACATCTTATCGGCCCGGTTGATCGCTCGACGGAATGCATCGCGTTCGTCTGAAAAGGAGCTGAAGGCGGCGTTTCGCCGTTATAGGAAAACAGGCGAGCGCGACCCATCGTTTCCACTCGAGCTGCTCGAAGAGCTTTCGACACTGCCGGAGAAAAGGGCGCTGAGGCGCAGCAGGAATCTCGCTGTGATGTGGACATTTGCTAGCCTTGGGCAGACGCTGTCCCTGTCCGCCGAAGAGCTCGCAGAGACCGCACAGCGCCCGAGCGAGCGGGCAGCAGCGTTTTTGCGGACCTTTTGCCTCGACTTCGGCACAGTACTCGATCGAGCCATGCCCCAACCCCTGCACCCATTGCACCTGCGCCCGTTCGCCCACCACGACGGCCGGTATCTGCCAGCGGGCGGCGCGCTACTTGACGTCGCGTAACGGTACCGTACCGAGGATCTGCTTAACCCGGATTCCAGTGACACTGTAAATGCCGATCGTCAGTTGTGGGAACGATACTTGCGACACCGGAAGCGATTACTCGAGTCCGAAGCGCTGCGCTTGCTGAAGGGTGCGTTGCGGACGAATGAGATCTACAGTAACCTCACGTACACTGTGGTTGAAAACTCAATACCTAAACAGGTGGAGCTTGACGGGTTGGTACTCTACGACCGGGCGGCGTTTCTCGTAGAGGCTAAATCCGGCGCGTTTACAGATCCGGCTCGGAGGGGCGCGCCAAAGCGATTGCTGGAGGACATCCGCAAACTCATCGTAGGTGCCCACGACCAGGGGCTCCGTGCCTCGAAGTATATCACCGAGTCGAACGAACCCACGTTTCAGCTGACCGATGGTGCTCAGCTCAAAATAGACAAAAGCCGGTTGAAAAACATCTTCTTGGTTGCGGTCACGCTGGACCAACTCGACCCGATAATGGCCAACCTTGCAGAGGTTGCCAAGTTAGGAATCTTTGGACCGGGCGATCTCCCCTGGGCCGTATCTCTTGGCGACCTGCAGGTGATCGCTGATCTTATCGAATTCCCGTTCATGTTTGTGCACTATCTCATCCGTCGACTGAACCTGAACACGACAACCCGCATAAGTACGCATGACGAGCTCGACTGGTTCGGTCACTATCTAAGAGAAGGCCTTTACTTGAAGGCGATTGATGATCCGCGTTTCGACAAGATCGCGCTAACGACACGAACCACCATGTTTGACGACTACTACTTCTACACGACCGGCGTGCGAAGTACTTTTGCGCCCCGACCGGCACAACCAATGCCTGACCTGATGCGGCGTGTCTTGTCTGAAGTTGCACTAGGAGCTGCCTACGGACACATAGTTGTGGGGCTGGCCCTCTTGGATATGGACGGGGACGCGCGCCGGAGGTTTGCGAAATGGTTCGAAAGGGCGCGGAGGCAGGCGGAGAAAGACCGCCGAATCCATGACTTCACCTTGGGATCCAGCGAAGCCAAAGCAGGATTTACCGTCATGGCTGCGCCGCCGGAAAAGGCAGAGTCGCTCCAAGAGCGGATTGTCACGTATTGCAACCTCAAGAAGTATCAGACGCGAAGCGACGTGTGGGTTGGAATCGGTACTATCGCGGGCGAGGACCGCCTAGTCCACTGCTGGATGGCTGATGACTCTCCTTGGGAACCCGACGAAACTCTAGAGGAAACGCTAAACCTGTTCCTGCAGCACGTCAAGAAGGAAGGCTAGGAATCGGAGTGGGAACGTCATCTGCCTACAGCGTGTTTCTGTTGGCGACTCCTCAAGGACGCCCTCAACTAACCCATCGAAGCGAGTATCTGCACACACCGCAGGTCGTTCGACAAGCGTAGCAGCAGCTTGACCGCTACATGCAGTGACTTGGGAAGTGCGTTCGTGCCACCTTCGGGTAACTGCGGAAGCATGGTGCCAATTGGGTTGAACGCTTCTGGCACGAGAGCTTGGTGCTCCCACAGCAGCCGCTGCGGGTTCGAGGACTCACTCGACCTGGTGAGGAAGCGTCCATTCGGTAGGCCCAGCCCAAGGAGGTTTCTATGCCACTGGCCATTCATGCCGGTCGATTGATCGACGGCACCGGCGCTCCGCCGCGCCGCAACGCGCTCATTCTGATCGAGAAGAATCGCATCGATGTCGTCGCCGGTGAAGACGAGGGCTCGGTTCCTGCGGGGTATGACCACATCGACGCGTCTAACTCCACAGTCCTACCTGGGCTCATCGATTGTCACGTGCACCTCGTCGCTAGTGGCGATCCGCGGGACGGGTTCTTTGGCGTGACCGAACTCGCCAAATCCATCCCTACCACGACGCTCGCCTGCTACCAGAACGCGCTGCGCGACTTGGAGGCCGGCTGGACCACGGTGCGCGACGCGGCGTCCCGCTACTACGCCGACGTGGCGGTGCGCGACGCGATCAACCGGGGCGACCTGGTCGGCCCGCGGTTGTGGTGCTGCGGGCTCGGCATTACCTCGACGGCGGGACACATGGATCGGGAGAAGTACCTGGCGCCGCACCTCAGCCTGCCCGGGCCCTCGGCGGTCGCCGATGATCCCACCGAGGGACGGAAGGCGGTGCGTCTCAACCTGCGCAATGACGTGGACTTCATCAAGATCAATGCGACCCTCACGGAGCACGTGCGCCGGTACTTCGGCTACATGGCGCCGGAGATGACGCGCGAGACCATGGCCGCGATCTTCGAGGAGGCCCACTGGCACGGCCGCCGGGTCACCGCCCACTGCTACGGCGGCCCGGGTGCGACCTGGGCCATCGAAGAAGGCATCGACGGCATCGAGCACGGTTTCTATCTTTCTGACGAGCAACTCGATATGATGGCCGACCGCGGCACGGTGTTGTGCCCTACGCTGTCGGTCGTCGGCCGCTTCCGCGAGCATGGCGACGCGGCGCTCCCACCAGGCAATCCTTATCTGCCGGCATGGCGTGAGAAAGCCATTGCCCACGCGTGGAGGACCGCCGGCCGGGCGCGTGAGCGCGGGGTGAAGATCATCTGCGGGACGGACGCGGCGATGCCGTTCGTCTACCATGGCACCAACGCCTACGAACTCGAGATGCTCGTCGAGGCGGGCCTGACCCCGATGGAAGCCCTCGTCGCCGCCACGGGCGGCGCTGCGGATGCCATCGACTTTAAGGATGTAGGAACGATCGCGCCGGGGAAGTTCGCGGACCTGGTCGTGGTGGACGGCGATCCGCTGGAGGATATTCGGATCCTGCAGGATCTCAAGCGCATTCTGCTGGTGATCAAGGACGGGCGGGTGGTGGCGGAGCGGATGCCGGCGGGGGTGGCGGAGCGAGTTGGGGTCGCCGTGTAGGTACGTTTGAGAGGAGTCTTTCGCCTCGTGTGGTAATAGCGCGATAGGCAGCTACAGTGAATGAAGCTTCAGTCTATTGAGAGCTGAAGAAATCTTCGCTCTGGTGAACAACCGTGTCGCTCAACGATCACGCCACTAGGCTTCTCGAGCCTTCGAGCATTGAAGCCGCGCTGCGTACTTTAGCCGGGACGCTGCAGCGCCTCCGCGAACAGCGCGGCCTGACCCTCGAGGAACTGGCCGAGCGTACGAGCGTTAGCGCGGCCACGCTCAGCCAGCTCGAGCGTGGACAGGGCAACCCCTCGTTTGCGACGTTGCTCAAGATCGCGAACGGTCTTAAGGTTCCGGTTCCCGTCTTCTTTCAGTCCGACTCCGTCGACGAAGGCATCGTGGTACGGCGGCCCCACCGCAAGCGGCTTATGTTCAGTAAGGAAGAGGGGCGGACATACGAACTCCTGACCCCTGACGTCAAGGGCGCGATCGAGATGCTCTGGGTCGAACTCGAGCCCGGCGTCTGGACGGAGGACGAGCGGGTCGCTCATGAGGGGGAGGAGTGCCTGATCGTGGTCGAGGGGCGCCTCGAAGCCCACATCGGGTCGGGGGAACCACAGGTCCTCGATGGCGGCGACTCCATCTACGTCCGCAGCGAGGTTCCCCACTCCTACCGCTGCAGCGACGCCATGCGGACGGTCTTTATCATCGCCATCACGCCGCCATCGTTCTGAGCCAGGGCCCGGGCGCCGGGCAGGGAGAGGTAGCGATGCGGGTGCTGCTCGTTATCGTGGACGACTTGCATCCCCCGGAGACTGACCTGGCGCGCTTCGGGACCCTGGCGCAACGCATCCTCGGTCCGTCTGTTACGTTCTCCGCTGAGCCCATCGAGATCGGCCCGCCCGTCTTTTACGAGTCAGCCCTGGGCATGGGGCTGGCAACACCCGGCATCGTCAAGAAACTGCTCGACGTCCGCGGCCGATGCGACGCCGCCACCATCGGCTGCTTCTGCGATCCCGGGCTCGCCGCCGCCCGCGAGGTGGCGGACTTCCCGGTCGTGGGGACCGGCGAAGCCTGCGCTCACTTCGCCTGCATGCTCGGCGCGCGGTTCGGGATCGTCACGATCCTCGACTCGGACGTCCCGGTCATCGAGACCAACCTGCACGCGATCGGCCTGGCGCACCGATGTCCCTCGGTCCGGGCGATCGAGATCCCGATCCAGCGTCTGGCCGATGACCCGGAGCGTACCCTGCGCCGGCTCGCCGAAGAAGGGCGGCGGGCGATCGCGGATGGGGCCGACGTCTTGGTGCTGGGGTGCTTCGGCTTCTCACTCTTGGAGTGCGCGCCCCGGCTGTCCGAGGAACTCGGCGTTCCAGTCGTCGATCCTCTCTTCGTCGCGGTGAAGACCGCCGAGACGCTCGCGGCTGGCGGGTACCAGGTGAGCCGACGGGCATATCCGAGTCCCGACCTCACGCCCCTGCGGGATTTCCCCTGGTTCCGCGGCGTTCAGACCACGGTCAGGAGAGGAGGTGCGGACGAGTGACATCCCCGTTGATGATGGACGAGCTCACTTGGATGGAGTACGAGGAGCGCGTGCGCCAGGGGGCGCCCGTGCTCATCGTGGCAGGCTCTACCGAGCAACACGGCCCGCATCTGCCGCTGGGCACTGACGTCATCCAGGGAATGGCCATTGCCCGCGATGTCGCGGAGCGCACCGGAGGGATCGTGGCGCCGCCGATCACCTACGGGTACAAGAGCCAGCCCAAAAGCGGCGGCGGGCAGGGCTTCAGCGGCACCACCAGCCTGGATGCGCAGACGCTGGTCTGGCTGGTCCGCGATCTCGTCCGCGAGTTTGTCCGTCACGGGGTCCGCCGCCTGATCTTCATCGACGGCCACTACGAGAACGCCATGTTTCTGACCGAAGGCATCGACTTGGCCATGCGCGACTGCGAGGGCGTCGACGCGAAGATCCTCGTCTTCCACTGGTGGGACCTCATCAGCCAGCAGACGGTCGATGCCATCTTCGACGGCGAGTTCCCGGGCTGGGCGTTGGAACACGCGGCCGTGATGGAGACCTCGGTGACCGGTGCCGTCCGCCCCGATCTCGTGCACTGGGACCGGCTGGTCGACGACCGGGCGGAGCGGCTCCCGCCCTACGACATCTATCCCCCACCCCCCGACATCGTCCCGCAGTCCGGCGTCCTCTCGCCGGCCCGCCGGGCGTCTGCCGCGCACGGCCGGCGCGTCGTGGAGGAGGTCGTGCAAGCCATTGTGGACCTGATGCGCGTCGAGTTCCGCCCGTGACCGGGCAGGTGTGAAGGAGGGACGAATGGCGACCGACCGATTGAACCTCCCATTTACCGGCATCACGTCGTTCTGCAAGCTGCCCGTACACACCGATCTCGCCACGCTGGACGCCGACGTGGCGGTCCTGGGAGCACCATTCGACATGGGCACGCAATACCGGTCCGGCACCCGGTTTGGGCCGAGGGCCATCCGGAACGCATCGGCCCTCTACGCGCTACGCGGGGTGGGCTATTACGACCACGAGTTTGACACGATCTTTCTGCAGGGAGTGCGCATCGTAGACTGCGGGGACGTGGACATGCTCCACATGCGCCCGGACGTCTGCCTGCAGAACATCCACGACGCGGTGAGCCGCATCGTGGCCCGCGGGGCCATGCCCGTCACGCTCGGCGGCGACCATTCGGTGCCCATCCCGATCCTGCGGGCATTGAAGGACAGAGGTCCGCTGTACGTCATTCAAATCGACGCGCACCTGGACTTCGTCGACGAGCGGTTCGGCATCAGGGAAGGGCACGGCAACATCATGCGCCGGGCCGCCGAGATGCCCCACGTCCAGGGCTTTGCCCAGATCGGCATCCGCGGTCCCGGATCGAGCGACCCGTCGGATTTCGCCGACGCCAAGCGCATGGGCAGTCTCATCATCGGTCCGCGGGAGTTTCGCCGGATCGGTGTGGACGGGGTGCTGGCCCGCATTCCTGGGGGCCACCGGTACTATGTCACCATCGACATCGATGGCTTCGAGGCGGGGATCGCTCCGGGCTCGGGTTCGCCGTCGATCGGCGGGCTCGATTACTATGAAGTGACCGATCTGTTGCGTGGCGTGGCCGCCAAGGGAGACGTTGTAGGCTTCGACTTCGTCGAGGTGGCCCCGCAGTATGATCCCACGGAGGTAACGGCACAGCTCGCTGCCAGGGTCATCCTGGACTTCCTGGGCGCCATCTTCTACGAACGGCAGAAGCGTGGGATGTCGACGGCCGCCGCTCAGCGGAGGAGGTGAGACGGCACAGCGCCAGCGGACGGCGAATGTTACCACAGACACCATAGGGGCGGAAGGGAGGCGAAAGTAGTGCGACAGCGTGAGATCTTCAGGAGGCTGTTCGTGCTCGGCTTGGCGGTGCTCGTCGTGGCAGTGCCTCTTCCGGCGGGTGCCGGGGCCACCAAGTTGAAGGTGGCCGCAGCCTTGCCTGGCATCATCACCGACAAGGCCTGGAACCAGAGCGGATACGAAGGCCTCAAGATGGTGGAACGGGAGTTGGGCGCCGAGATTGCCTACACGGAGCGGGTCGCCCAGCCCGATCAGGTGGAAGTCATGAGCGACTACGCCCGCCGTGGTTTTGACATGGTGTTCGGCCATGGGGGCGAGTACGATGCCGCCGGCAAACAGGTGGCGTCGCGGTTTCCCAAAGCGAAGATCATTGTGACCAACGGCACGGTCACCGGGCCCAACCTGGCTTCCCTGCAGATCAACCACTTCCAGGTCAGCTTTCTCGCCGGCGTCGTCGCCGGCATGATGACCAAGACCAACAAGATCGCGGCCATCAGCGCCCAGAAGTTCAAGGCGATCGACGACATGATGGCCGGCTTCGAGCAGGGGGCGAAGTACGTGAACGCTAAGGTGCAGGTGTTCACCTCGTACACGGGCAACTGGGACGACGTCGGCAAAGGCAAGGAAGCGGCCCTGGCCCACATCGCCAAGGGCGCCGATGTTGTCTACCCGCTGCTCGACCACGCGCTCCTGGGTGTCATCGACGCGGCAAAGGAGAAGAACGTCTACGCCGTCGGCTTCGTCGGCGACCAGCTCGACATGGCGCCGAAGAACGTTATTACCAGCGGCATCGAGAACATCTCCATCGCGATGCTCGACCTGGCCAAGGTCGTCGCGGCCGGGAAGTTCCAGGGAAAGAGCTACGTCTTCGGCCTCGAGAACCCGCAGGCCGCGCGGCTGGGGCGCTTCGGCTCCATGGTGCCCAAGAAGGTTCGGGACAAGGCCGCGGAGGTCCAGAAGATGCTCCTCGCCGGCCAGATCAAGCAGAAGTAGGATCTCGCGCCGGGGTCCCCGCGGGCGACCGGGGGGCCCCGGCATCCATCAGGGTGTTCCATGAGCGGTCCGGATCAGAAGCCGATCCTCCGCATGGAAGACATCAGCAAACGGTTCGGGCCGGTTCAGGCCAACGACCGGATCAGCTTCGCCGTGCGGCAGGGCACCGTGCACGCGCTGCTGGGTGAGAACGGGGCCGGCAAGACGACCCTCATGAACATCCTGTACGGCCTGTACCAGCCGGACTCGGGTCGCATACTGCTGCGGGACCGCCCCGTGCACGTTGCGTCGCCGAGGGCTGCGATTCAGCACGGCATCGGCATGATTCACCAGCAGTTCATGCTGGTGCCCCCCTTGACCGTGGCGGAAAACATCGTGCTGGGCCTGCCCCCCCGCCGGCGGGTGTTCCTCGATCTCGCGAGCGTCGAATCCGAGATCGCCGGTCTCTCAAAGGCCTACGGCCTGGATGTCGACCCCCGCGCCAGGATATGGCAGCTCCCGGTGGGAATGCAGCAGCGGGTCGAGATTCTCAAGGCGCTGTACCGGAAGGCCGACCTGTTCATCCTCGACGAGCCCACCTCGGTGCTCACCCCGGCGGAGACCGGCGCGCTGTTCAGCATCATCCGCCGGCTCGTCGCCGAGGGCCATTCCGTGATCTTCATCAGCCACAAGCTTGAGGAAGTCATGCGCATCTGCGACGAGATCACGGTCTTGCGACAGGGACGCGTCGTCGGGACCGTGCCCGCCTCCGAGACGAGCACGGACGCGCTGGCCCGCATGATGGTGGGTCGCGAAGTGATCTTCCGGCTCGACAAGGGTCCAACCAGGCCCGGAGAGGTCGTCTTGGAAGTGCGCGATCTTTCGGCGCTCAACGACCGCGGGTTGCCGGCGCTGCGAGGGGTAAGCTTCAACTTGCGGCGCGGCGAGATCTTCGGCATCGCCGGCGTGGATGGCAATGGGCAGGCCGAGCTGGCCGAGGTGATCATGGGGCTGCGGCCTCCGACGGGCGGGCGCATCGTGCTAAAGGGGCTCGACGTCACCCACCTGCCGCTGCGCAGCCGGATCGCGCAGCGCCTGGCGTACATCCCGGCCGACCGCCACCGCTTTGGGGTGATCCAGGACTTCTCCGTCGCCGACAATCTCGTCCTCAAAGATTTCTACCGCCCGCCGTTCTCGCGGGGGGCGTTTCTCGATCAGTCGGCCATCGCCGGGCACGCGCGGACGCTGGCGGAACGGTTCGACATCCGGATAACAAACGTCCACCAGCCCGTCCGCCAGCTCTCCGGCGGCAACCAGCAGAAGGTAGTGCTGGCCAGGGAGGCGTCCGGCGTCCCCGACCTCCTCAACGCCATGCAGCCGACCCGCGGGCTGGACGTCGGCGCCGCGGAGTTTGTCCTGCGCACGATCCTCGCCCAGCGAGACGCCGGTGCCGCGGTCCTGTACATCTCTACGGAGCTCGAAGAAGTCCTCGCGATGAGCGACCGTCTGGCGGTGCTGTACAACGGGGAGATCATGGGCATCGTCCGGCCGCGCGAAGTGTCTCTGGAGGAGATCAGCCTGATGATGGCCGGCTCGCTCCGCAAGTCGTTCGCGCCGCTTGAGTCGGTGGGATGAAGGTCCGCCTGGCCCTCACCCGCATGCTACCGGTGTGGGCGGTGCTCGCGGCCCTGCTGCTTGGGATGGTCCTGGTCGCACTGGCCGGCGCGAACCCCGTCAGTGCCTACCGCGAGTTGATGCGTGGGGCTTTCGCTGATCTGTTCGGCTTCGCGACGACCCTGGTGAAGACCACACCACTGCTCTTCGCCGGGCTCGGTGTGGCCGTCGCGCTGCGCGCCGGCTTGTTCAACATCGGCGCAGAGGGACAGATCTACCTCGGCGGGCTGGCCGCCGCCCTCGTCGGCTTGTATGTCCACGGCCTGCCGGCCATTCTTCACATCCCCCTGGCCATGCTGGCCGCCTTCGCGGGAGGGGGGGTATGGGCGTTCCTCCCGGCTCTGCTGAAGGTCAGCCGCGGCGTGAACGAAGTCATCACAACGCTGCTGATGAATTACGTCGGCATCTATCTAGTCAGTTTCATCGTCGGTGGCCCCCTGATCGAACCCGGCGCACCCTACCCGTACACGCGGCCCCTGGATCCCGCCACGAACCTGCCGCTGCTCATCCCGGCGACTGACGCCCACGTCGGGATCCTGATCGCGCTGGGCCTCGCGCTGCTGTTGCACGTGCTCTTCGCGCGCACTACCCTCGGCTTTCAACTGAGGGCCGTCGGAGCGAATCCCTCGGCGGCAGCCTACGCCGGCGTGCACGTGAACCGCACGCTCATCCTGGCCATGGTGATGGGGGGAGGGCTCGCCGGGCTGGGCGGCGCCTCCGAGGTCATGGGCCTCAAGCACCGGCTGTTCGAAGGGTTCTCTCCCGGGTACGGGTACGACGCTGTTGTCGTGGCCTTTCTGAGCAACGGCCAGCCGCTGGGCGCCGTGGCCATGGCCTTCTTCTTTGGAGCCCTGCGCAGCGGCGCGAACATTATGCAGCGCAGCGTCGGAATTCCGGTCGCCATCGTGTTCGCCATCCAGGGCCTAGCGGTGTTGTTCCTGGCCGCCAGTCTGGTCGTGCAGCGCCGGTCCCGAGCCCGGGAGCCTCGCCAGCCGTGGGGGGCCCAGCACATCGACGTGGCCAAGCCCGCCGCGGAGGCGGTCAAGCATGAGCCTCTTTGAGAACGCCCTGCTGATCTCGTATCTGACGGCCGCGGTGCGCCTCACGACGCCGATCGGGCTGGCCGCGATGGGGGGTGTGCTCTCCGAGCGCTCCGGAGTCTTCAACATTGCGCTTGAGGGGATGATGCTCACCGGCTCGTTCGCCGCGGTCCTCGGGGCGCACTATCTGGGGGATCCGTGGCTGGGACTCGTCGCCGCGATGGGTGCCGGCGCCATGGTCGGCCTCCTCCTGGCATGCCTCAGCGTGACCCTGGGTGCCAACCAGATCGTCTCCGGCGTCGCGATTAACATAGTCGCGTTTGGCATCACCACCTTTCTGGCCCGCGCGCTGCTTCGCCCGGCGGGCATCGAGCAGGTCCCATCGTTTCAGCCCCTGGTCATCCCGTACCTGTCCCAGCTCCCCTTGATCGGCCCGGTGGTCTTTGCCCAGGGCCCGCTGGTGTACGCGCTCTTCCTGCTCGCGCCGATCCTCACCCTGTTTCTCTTCTGGACTCCCTGGGGGCTAGCCCTGCGCGCCACCGGCGACCACCCGCGCGCGGTCGATACCGCCGGCGTCAACGTGGGCCTGGTCCGTTACTGCGCCGTCACGGCCAGCGGCGTCCTCGCGGGTATGGCGGGCGCGTTTCTCTCGCTGGGGCACCTGAACCTGTTCACAGAGAACATGAGCGCAGGGCGGGGCTTCATCGCGCTCGCCGCCGTCATATTCGGGAAGTGGCATCCCCTTGGCGCGCTGACCGCCGCCTTCCTGTTCGGGGCGGCGGACGCCTTCCAGTTGTTGATCCAGACCTACAATCTCGGCATCCCGTACCAGTTGCCGGTGATGCTTCCCTACGTGCTGGCCCTGCTCGCGCTGGCGGGCGTGGTCGGTCGCTCGACCGCGCCCGCCGCGGGGGGCATTCCGTATCGCGTGGAGGAGGCATGAGCACGACAGGCGGCGGCCCTACGCTGGGCTTCCTCGGGACCCCCTCCATCCCCGAGATGGTCAGGCTGGCCCGGCTCGCTGAGGAGCGGGGCTTCGCGTCGATCTGGGTGGCCGAGACCCGCCTGAGGCGGGACGCCATTTCTGCCGCCGCGGCCATCGCCGCCAGTACGCGCCGTGTGCGGGTCGCAACGGGCCTCATCAACGTCTACACGCGCAATCCCGTGCTCATCGCGGTCACCGCCGCCTCGCTGGCCGAAGTGGCCGGGGGACGGTTCACCCTGGGCCTCGGGACGGGCTCCGAGGAAGTGCTGGCCGCCCAGGGGGAAGACTACGCCAAGCCCTTCACCCGGCTGAAGGAGTACCTTGATGTCCTGCCCCCGTTGCTGCAGGGAAAAGCCGTGACGTATCGAGGGGAGATCATTCAGGTCCGCGGGGCGCAACTGGAGGTCGTCCCCCGGTCGCGCGTGCCGATTTGCCTAGGCGTCACCGGCCCGCGCGGGCTGGCGCTAGCCGGGGCCGCCGCCGACGGGGTCTTGCTTGACGTGTTTATGCCGGTCTCGTACATTCGTCGGGCCGCAATAGCGGTCGCGGAATCGGCAAGTGCGGCGGGGCGCGATCCGTCTGACGTGAAGATTGCGGGCATCGTCATGACGTCCGTCGGCCGGACCGCGGCGGCGGCGCGCGAGGCCGTCCGGCCGGCGGTCGCGGGCTACCTGACGAAGTTCCCGACGATCGCGGCGCAGAGCGGATTTCCGCCCGAGATCGTTTCAGTTCTTCAACGAGATACGCTGGCGCTTGGTGCACAGGCGGGCGCGCGACACGTGACCGACGCGATGGTGGACGCGCTGTGCGTGGCCGGAACCGGCGACGAGTGCCGGGCGGGGGTGGAGCGGTTCCGCGCGGCAGGGCTTGCGTGCCCGGTGCTCATGACGCCTGGAGACGTGGCCGCGCTGATCGACACATTCGGGACCAGGTGACGGGCATGGATTTGCTGGTGACTGGCGGAACCGTCGTGACGATGGACCCTGAACGGCGCATCGTGAGCCCCGGAGCGGTTGCCATCGAGGGGCAGCGCATTACGGCCGTAGGGCCGGCGGACCATGTGGCGGCGCGCGGCCCGGCCGCGCGAACGATCGACGCGTCTGGCAAGGTCGTCCTGCCCGGCCTGATCAACACCCATACGCATCTCTTTCAGACGCTGCTCAAGGGGCCGGCCGACGACCGGCAGCTGGAGGACTGGTTCCGCAACGTCGTCGGCCCCGCAGCGTGCGAGCTGACCGAGGAAGACTGTTACCTGGCGGCAATCGTCGGCTGCGTGGAGGCGGTTCGCTCCGGGACGACGACCGTGAAAGACTTCATGTACGCACACCCACGGCCGGCGCTGTCTGACGCCGTGATCCGCGCGATGCACGAGACCGGCGTTCGGGGCGTCTTCGTGCGCGGCTACATCGATTATGGGGCGGACTACGGCGTGCCCTCGGCGCTCATCCAGCGCACCGAAGACGTGCTGGCAGACTGCGAGCGGGTCGTGAAGCGATTCCAGGGAAGCGCTGACGGCCGAATCGCGGTGCGCTTTGGGCCGTGCATGATCTGGTCCTGCACCAAGGAGGGACTGCAGGCCACGCAGCGCCTGGCGGCTGAGCTGGACGTCGGCCTGACCATTCACGTGGCGGAGACGCCATTCTCGGTGGAGAATGCCATGCAACGATTCGGCGTGGGCGACCTGGCGGCGCTGGAGCGGATCGGTTTTCTGGAGACGCCCACCCTCGCGGTGCACTGCGTGCACCTCACCGATCGGGATCTGCGCATCCTGAAGGCCCGACACACCGCCGTGTCACACAACCCGACGAGCAACATGTACCTGGCCGCGGGCGTGGCCCCGGTCCCGCGGATGCTGAGCGCGGGCATCGATGTCGGCCTGGCAACCGATGGCCCCGCCAGCAACAACAACCAGAACATGATCGAGGCGTTGAAGTTTGCCGCCCTGCTGCACAAGGTGCACACGCTCGATCCGACAGCGATCACGGCGGAACAGGCCCTGGAGATGGCGACGATCGGGGCGGCGGCGGCGCTGGGGTTAGACGACCACATCGGGTCGCTCGAGGACGGGAAATTGGCGGACGTCGTCATCACCGACCTGCGCACCGCCCACGCCTCCCCCGTGCATCATCCCGTCTCCTCGCTCGTGTACTCCGCGGTGGGACCCGAGGTGGAGACGGTCATCGTTGACGGACGCGTCGTCATGGAGGGTCGGCGGATTCTCACGGTCGACGAGCGGCCGGTGTTGGGAGAGGCTCAGCGCGCGGCGGACGACTTGCTGGCTCGTGCGCAGATCGCCCGTCCTCGCGACCGGCGATGGAGACCGTTTGCGTTCTAAGGAGAGGTGGACGCGGTGGACCACCCGATCAACCCCCGTCTTCGGCCGGCCGACGCGCTGCGCACGCCGCGCTTCTCCGGGGTACGCACGTTCATGCGCCTGCCGCACCTCGAATCGGCGCGCGGGGTCGACCTGGCCATTGTCGGCGTGCCCTTCGACACGGGCGCGTCATTCCGCGTCGGCGCCCGGTTCGGCCCGGCGGCGATCCGCGCCGCCTCCGTCTTGCTCAAGCCGTACGCATTCGAGCAAGGCGTGGACATCTTCAGCCGGCGTGGCGCCGCGGACCTGGGCGATGTCGCCGTGGTGCCGGGTTATATCGAAGAGTCCTTTGGACGGATCACGGAGGGGCTGTCGGCCGTCCTCAACGAGGGTGCCGTGCCGTTCGTGCTCGGCGGCGATCATTCGATTCTCTTGCCCGAACTCCGCGCGGTTGCCCGCCGTCACGGTCCCGTCGGCCTGCTCCAATTCGACTCCCACACCGACACCTGGGACGAGTTCTTTGGCCAGAAGTACAACCACGGCACGGTGGTCCGCCGGGCGATTGAGGAGGAACTGATTCGGCCGGACCGGTCCATCCAGGTGGGCATCCGCGGCAGCCTGTACGCGCCCGCCGACGTCGACGACGCCCGCGCCCTTGGGCTCGATGTTGCCCCGATGATGGATGCCCGGCGGTTGGGCCTGCCGGCGCTTGGGCGGCGGATCCGCGATCGGCTGAGTGATGGACCTGCGTTCCTGTCGTTCGATATTGACTTCATCGATCCCGCGTATGCGCCCGGCACCGGGACGCCCCAGGTAGGTGGCCCGGCGTCCTGGGAGGCGCTGGCGCTGCTGCAGGAGTGCTCGGGCCTCCGATTCGTCGCCTGCGACGTCGTCGAGGTTATCCCTGCGTACGATCCTTCGGAAATCACCGCCCTGGCCGCCGCGCAGGTCGTTCACGAGTGCCTGGCCCTGGTTGCCGGGCGCGCACCTGAGAACAACGTGAAGTAGACACCGTGGGCGACATCTTCGAGCTCGCCATCAGAAACGTGCGCCTTCGAGATCGTCCGGACGGCCTGCTGAATATTGGGATACAGGGCGGTCTAATCACCTGTATCACGGCCGACCCGATCGCGGGTGTCGCTGAGCTTGATGGGGAAGGGAATCTCCTGACAGCGTCGTTTGTTGACGCGCATCTTCACCTCTGCAAGGTTTACACACTCCCGCTCATCGGTGATCAGGTCGTTCGGCTGTATACCGCCGGCGGGATGGGGCAGGCAATCACGGCGATCGAGCGGGCGGCAGCGGTAAAGGAGACGTACAACGAGACCTGGATCTACGAGAATGCCAGACGGGCCCTCCTCGAGGGGTTGAAGCACGGTGTCACGCACGTGCAGGCTTTTGCCGACACCGATACTCGTGCCCGGCTCGAAGCCGTGAAGGCGTTGTTGAGACTGCGCGATGAACTACGCCGTGCCGTTGATGTCCGGATTGTGGCGTTCCCCCAAGAAGGCATCCTGCGGGATCCGGGAGCAGAGGATACCGTGCGGGAGGCCCTTGCGCTTGGCGCCGACGTGGTGGGCGGTATTCCGTGGATCGAACACACGGCCCCTGAGGCGCAAGAGCACGTCGACCGGATGCTCCGCCTGGCGAAGGCCTTCGACCGTGATGTGGCGATGTTGGTTGACGATACGGGAGACCCGCGGCTGCTGACAACAGAGATGTTGGCGCATGCGGCGACGCGCGAAGGCTGGGCGGGACGGGTGACCGCCTGCCACGCCAGGGCCATGAGCCTCTACCCCGAGCCGTACT
>Ga0187893_10006765_pt1 | contig 19331 bp, 19 predicted proteins | sample MA1701074metaG_FD_139574 | JGI IMG/M metagenome (GOLD analysis project Ga0187893, IMG submission 139574) | White microbial mat communities from a basaltic lava cave in the Kipuka Kanohina Cave System on the Island of Hawaii, USA - MA170107-4 metaG ... | reverse complement strand
GCCGCGGCTGTGGAAGCAGCACTTCGGTGCCACTCCGCTCCACTCGCTGCTCGACCTCACCCGCGGCTGATCCGACGGAACCGCGCCCCGTCGCGCAAGGACGTCTCAGGCTGACCGGTTACCAGCGCTCGAACCGGCGGCCCGTATGGAACGTGAGACCGCTGGGGAGCCGCCCCCACCGCCCGGGGTCTACTGGAGGCCCCGGGCGGGGAGGCCGCTGAAGAGGACGCCGTGTCGTAGGGCTCGGGTCTCTCGCCCGGCGGCGCGTCCCGGCGCACCGGACGCGCGCGCTCGGCCACGCGCACCGCCAGCGCCTCGTCCGGCTCGACGAGCGCCGCCACCCAGCCGAGCTCCACGGCGACGGCGACCCAGCGCCGGATCGTGGTGCGGCTGTGACCCGTGACGCGACCGATCGCCCGCTGCGGCTCGCCGCGGTGAACCCGGCGCAATACCTCGAGAATCTCCCACATCCCCATCTCCCGGTACGCCATCTCCGACCCCCCCCTTCCTCGGGGGCCGGAGCGTGGCAGAGCCAGGCTCCCAGGGGTGGGATCAAGGTCGTGAGAAAACCACGACCCGAGTGGGATCATGCTCGTGAGAAAACCGGGGGTCGGCTGGGATCAAGGTCGCGAGAAATGACAGAACTGACGACCAGGACTTGTTTATCGGTCCGCTGATCTCACGTCAACAGCGTGCAGCTCGGTACGTATCCAGGGTCCTGATACTCGAACAGGTGGATTTCTCCGACCGACGTCATCTGCTGGCCAAGAAAAACGGCGAGCGCGAAAGGCCCATAGAAGAAGAGCCGCGTGCGCCTGATGCTGTGGGTCTTGAGCAGCTGTCCGAGCTGCTCCCGCACCGCGCGTGCGAAGGCGCACGCCTCCTCGGCACCAGCGATTGATTGGCTGCCGAGCAACGATGGCGCGGCGAAGGCGAACAGCCGCGGTGGCTCGCCGGTGCCGTCGATGTAGCGGCGGATATCCTCGCGGCCGTCACCGCGGATATTCAGCCCCAAGACCAGGTCGGCCCCCCCTGCTTCCATCGATTCGACTTGCAGGTCATAGGGACTCTTTGGCGTGGCATCGGACCGCCAGGCCTCCTTCGCCGGCGGCTGCGGTACCTCGAAGATCCAGCCGCCGACGGCCGGAAACGCGAGGCCCAGGGCAATGCCGCTCGACAGCGGGCACTTGCCGCGAAAACGAATGAGCCGCTCCGCGCGTTCACCCTGAATCTTTTCCCGAAGCGCCTTCAGTTCTGGCAGCAGATCGTTGTTCCACGTTTCGGGTGCGGGGACTCGGCGCGTGCTGCGATCGAAATGTTGCGACCAATCGATCATGTAGTCCGCCGGAACGTCGAAGGTCTCACGCGTCCAGTTCTGCATCCAGAGTGTCGCGCTCTTCTCGCCGGGTACGGCAGCCGCGACCGCCGCGCGCAGCATCTGATCGATATCGGCGCGGTCCAGCACCTGGCCCCGCTTGCCCTGGAGCGCGCGCAATAATTGCGCGAACGCCGGCTGCACCGCTGCCAGTGGTCTGTCCGCGTACTCCGGATGCTTGAGCAGGCGCGCAACGAAAGTCTCAAGCGCACGCTCATCGTGTTGGAGATCGCCGTTGCCGATCTCGAAGGTGACGCACTCGTCAATGAAAGCGATCTCGCCGTCACCAAGCCCGATCTTCCGCAACCGCTCGTCGAGTTCGTCCTTCGTCGGCGCCAACGCCGCCGCGGCGTCATCGTAGAAGGGTTTGGCGTTTCTATATCGCGCGAGCGCCACCTCAATGGGCCGCAGCTTCGCCGAAAGCGCGGGACAGACGAGCGTGAAGCACTTGTAGACGCCGGGCAGGTCTGAACTCAGCTTGCGGAAACGCGCGAGACTCTCCTTGAACTCGGCCGGCGCCACCTCGTGATCCTTCACCTGGATATGAATGCGCGTAGAGATTCCGTTCTCTTGGTAGCGAATGTCGATGTCCCCGGTGCCCTCGTAGAACAGCTGATGAAAAGCCGCCTCCAACAGCCACAGCGGTACGTGGCACACCGCGAACCGGGTCTGGAAGTCAAAGCCCTTGCCGGCATTGATACCGCCCATCGCGTCCGGTGCCAGCAGCGAGCCGGAATGCGGTTTGGATCGGGCGGGGGATTTCTGCTGCTTGCCCATGCGCGTTACTGGCCGAACGTCGCGCCGAATATTTGGCGCCACAGTCTCCGGCTTGGCGTTTCGTTGGTGCTACCCAGCGCCTTGCGCGCGGTCGTTGCCGCCGTCTTGACCTGGTTCATGAAGTCAGTGAAATCGCCGGCTTCCCAATGCTTCGCAACGTTCACCGATGCGTATCCCGGATCTGAAATCACGGGCGCCATGCCCGTGCCGCGATAGGCGCCGTATGAGCTCTCGATGCCTTCCAGCACATTGACGACCGCCGCGGCGTGGGAGGAGGAGGAGGAGCCGATCGTGCGATGGACCAGGCTTTCCAGGATGTACGACTTCAGCCTGCGAGATTCCGTTGGCAGCCGGTCGCGCCAGAACTTCATGAGCTTCACGACCTGGACGTAATAGCCGTTGGTCTCCTTATTCTTGTCGCTTGCCGCCTTGATTTGACCTTTCGGGTGCGTCTGCACCCATTGCTTAGCTTCCCGGTCCGGTATCCACAGCGGCCCGTCATCCGTCGTCACCGGCGTCGCCGGCACGATATCGAGCCACACACCCTTGTCCGCCTGTGCCCCCACCGACCGGCCCTGACGCTTCGTCTTCTTGTAGTACTTGCCGAGGATGGACTGAGTCCAAGCGAGGACGACTTCGGGCTCGGTGATCGACTGATCGATGTCGACGATGCAGATCACGTCGACGTCATTGATGTCGTTGATCGCGGTGTGCCGGGCGTACGAGCCCGAGAGGAACGTGTCCTTGTGCGCCTCCTTGAATTCCTCATCGGTGCGCAGCTGCTCGCGCACCGTCTCGTGTGCGTCCTTCGCATCCGCTACGTCGTCGTCGTCGGGTTGGATGGAGGAAAGAAGAGCCTTGAAATCCGCCGCCAGTTCCACCGTCAGTTTTCCTTTCCCGGCATGGTCGGAAGTTCGCCCATGGAGGCGAGATCGAGGCCGTAATTGCCCGCCAGGGCCGCTAGGAAATCTCCACACGCGGAGCACTCGGCGTCGCGCTCGAAATAGATGCCGTACCAGCGGTGGATGGTCATTTCGTCACTGCTCTCGCTCAAGGGCGGCCAGCCCGCGTAGGACGTGCCAGGCTCCGGGCGATTGAGCCACAGATACCAAGGCGCGTCGAAGTCCCGCTTGAGAATGTTGAGGGAGCTGTCCCTGTCCGCCAGCAGCTCCAGCAGCGCCAGGTTCGTCAGCATGTTCGCGATCGGCAAGACATCTAGGGAAAGGCCCGGTTCAACTGCGACCGGCTGATCGGAGTAGGCGATCCCTTCGGCGTCCGAAGCCGTGGAGATCTCGACATCAGATGCCTGGTCGGGCATGGTCGCGATGAAGCACTGATGGCAGGGCGATTGTTTCGGGCGCACGCGTAACACCTGTCCGCCGTAGGCGCGGCGGAACGCGCCGCCGTAAACCGCTACCACGCCGGCCTCGATGCAAAGCCGATTGATCAACAGCTTGCTGGGCCGGTTGTCGGTGCCGCAGATGACGACGTCGCCGCGCGCGATCAGCTCCCTGATGGCGTCCTGGTTTCCGTAGTCGACGGTGACCGGATGGACTGATACCGTGGCGTCTGGGTTTTTCTCGTGGATCAGATCGCGAATGACGTTGACCTTGTAGCGCCCCACCTGCGAAATGCCACCCGGGTGGCGGACGACGTTCCCGGCCGACAGCCGGTCCCGGTCGACCAAGATGAAATTACCGACGCCGCACTTCGCCAGCTCGATGGCGGCGTGCGCCCCGCCGGTCCCTAGGCCGATCAGAAGAACCGTCTTGTCCTTCAGGACAGTCGTCTCAAGAATGCCGGAGCGGCGGGTTGTCAGTTCCGGCTGCAAATCGGCGAAACAGACCTCGAGTGATTGCCTATCGTCTCCGGCCTGGCGCCAAGCGGAGGCGCGGTGGAACGATCCGTCTGGCGCGACGAACGTCGACGCGTCCGCCTTCACATCCTCCGCTGGGTGCAGAACCACTGTTGTCGCAATGCCTTGCGGCGGCGCGGCATCGCCCAGAAGAACGGCGGCCGTCTCGATGGAAGGGGAGGCCTGCACGCCGAGCGCCGCGTGCGTCAGCGCATCGCCGTCGTCCCAGATTCTGAGGCTGAGCGGCGCCCATCCGCCACGCTTGATGTCCTGCCAGTGCTCGCGCAGCCACAGGCTCGACAGCGTGATGACGGCAAACATGTCTGCGTCGTCAGCCGTAATGTTCAACGCCCGCGGCGCCTGCGTCCCGGCGGCCACCGCGACGATCGTGCGCTTCGTCTTGTCATAAACTAGCTTCGTGCGACCTGGTTTCCGCTCGGCGATCGATTTCATCGCCTCGCGGATCATTTGCTGTTGCTGCGGATCGTTTGTGCTCATAGCGCTTCTGCCATTGTCGAGACGAAATCAGCTAGGGGACGCCCTGTCGCCAGATGCTGCTCGTACGCTTCAATCCAGATCAGGGCCTTCAGGAAGACCTTCCGCAGCAGGATTCCCGAGTGCCAGCGCGCCTCGCGCCAATGGCAGATCTGCGGCCAGCCGACCGCGTGCGGCGTCAGGGTGTGCATCTGGTGCGACACGCCGAGCGAGGAAACTGGATTGCCGTCGAACATCCGCAGCGGGTTGGGATCCGTGATATACAGGGACGGCCGCTGATACGGATATGCGGACGGGATCGGCATGTACAAGCTGTACCGGCACCCGGAGTTTGCCGTGGCCGTCCCCGACGCGCTGTACGCGTCGTCCGAGGGATAGTGATAGATGCTGAACTGATCGAACCCCTCGCGCCGCAGGACTTCGTTTTCTAGGTACAGGCGTTGGCGTTGCTCAGCGCTCCACATGCCGCGTTCCTTTCATCTCGTGAAAAAGCGCGACGAGGCCCGGGACGTCTAGGGCCGTGAGGTTCGCGGGGCTCTTGACGGCTTCCGTTGAGCCGTTCGATCTGTCCATGCGATGCACTTCCAGAACGCACATGGGCCAGGCGGATCCGAGGGCGAAGGCCAAGTACACGGGCTCGGCGAGCTTGGCGACCAGGATGGAGCCAAAACCCGTCGCGTGCTGCTCGATCGCGGCGCCGCTCGCGCTCCTCAAAGCCTCCGTGACGTGCGCCAGCGCCCTTTCCCGTGTCGCGGAATCGACATCGGATACCGGCTCGATCGCCGGTGCCGTGGCGTCGGAGCCAATCCTGACGCGCTGCAGCGCGATCTTCTCCCACGCATGAAGATCCTGTTCGGGCAGAGCACGGCGCGCGATGAGCGCCTGCCGCAGCGGGCTCAGCCCCGGCAGGACTTTCACGCGCAGCGGCGCGGGCGCATCGTCCGCGCCCGAAAGGTCGTAGAGCCAGGGATGGATCCTGACAAAGGGGTCGCCGCGGCTATCGTCCAGCGTAGCGATGATTTCCGCCATGTTGGCGAACTCATTGCGCCCGGCGAGGCCGACGATCCGCTTGCGGTCGCCGCCGCTCGGCGCCGACAACCCAAGCCGATGGTGCGAGTGCCAGTCGCCGAAGTACCGGAGGGCCCAATCGGTGGCCATTGTCTCGCTGAGCTGTCGCAGGTAATCGACATCCAACCGAAAGTGCGTGTTGTGCCGCTGTGCAGCAGGTCCAGCCTTCGTGGCAAGAAGCACGGTTGGAAGGTCATGCCACCTACCGAACAGATCGCCACCAGTTTCGATGGACCAGGCAGACGCTTCAGCCGCAATCGCCCGAAGCTCGGATTCCCAGGTTACGAGGAATCCTCTCGCAGGCTGCGGGCGTACTCGACGAGTGATGAACCGGCTAAGGCGTTGGATCAACATGTCGGCATCCGGGGAGGCGCGTAGCGAGCGGAGGATGGTCGTTAGCTGCGGGCGCTCCTCGATCCAGCCTCGCAGGTCGTTGGGAAGTCTGGTGTCCGCGGCGGTCAGCTCTTCCGCGGGGATTTCGAGGACGGCGGCAATGCGCTCTTTAAGCTCAGCGCTAGGCAAGCGGCGGCCAGCCTCAATGCCTGCGACGTAAGCCGGCTTCACCCCTACTTGTTTGCCAAGCTGGCGGAGAGACCACTTGCGCGCGAGGCGCTGGCTCCGGATGAGCTCTGAAAGTTCAGCCAGAGCACCGATCCTTACATCGTATGCATACGATGTCAAGATCACAGCTGCTGGACTGGACCTCGCTCTTCCGGCCAGACGCGCGCGCGAATTGTAGTCCACGAGGTGAGCAGCCGTGTCGGCTATGCGCCGCCCGCCGCAGGACGGGCAGAAGCCGCGGCGCTTGCATGAGAACGGAACCAGTCGGTCGAGCCGGCACTCGGCGCAGTACACGCGCAAGAAGGCGTGCGCCAGGACGCCACAGCGAAGGTAGGCTCGAAACTCCTCCTCGACGAAACGCGGGGCTGGCCGGTCTCGCCATCGTCCCCGAGCGCGCGATCCTGGCCGCCCTCGACGCGGTCCTCGATCTCACGCAGCGCACCCTCGACGCCGCCCTGCCCGAGCCGCGCAACGGTCACGATCCCGACGAGCTCCTCGCCTCGCACCTCCACCAGCTCGCCGACCAGATGCGCGAGGCCATCCTCGCCTATCACGAGCTCTTCGTCGCCGATGAGTGACCTCTCGCCCCGCGCCCGGTCGAACCCTCCCGCGCGGCTCCCGGACTTCACCACCCCCGATGGCGGGCCGCGCGGTTTTCACCGGAATCAGGCGCTTTTACAAAGCCGCCAACACCCGTGAAGGCTGTAGCGGCGCTTTTCGGTTTTGCGATGCGCCAGACGCGCATCAGCACCCGACGATGCCGTACTCGATCGTGCCGAGGACTTGGTCGACCTGCTCGACGCCGATGTCCCGTGCGCCTGGAGCCGAGTTGGCTCCGGCGGGCGAATGCACCGAATGCGGTGAGGGCGTCGGCGTCGATCTCACGAAAGCGAACCGCCTGCTCGAGAGGGAATCGGCGGGGGCGAGAAACAATTCCTCGGGACCGAAGAGCCCGAGCCAGCCTACGCACATGCAGCGGCAACCTGCCTGCCATGGTCAAGGGTCCTTCTCGGTGAGACCGAGCCAGCCGCGTACGGTCTCGAGGTCCGATTCGAGCTTCTTCGCGATCGCACTCGGGCTCATGCCCTCTCGATGAAGCCGCGCGGCTGACTTCTTGCGCTTGCGGTAGGCGGTCACCCGGCATCGATCCGAGCAGAACTCCCGATCGGAACGGCTCGTGCCCGGTGCGAGCAGCACCCACTGGCCGCACTCCACACACCGCTTGCTCGAAGTGCCGGAGTCAATCGACTCGGAGAACTGAATCCACAGCGCCCCGAGGAGGTTCTTCGGGTTCACGTAGAGGCCCTGCCGCCCCGTCTCCTCGTCGAGCAGCACTCGCGCGGAGGTGTGGAGCTCGAGCTGCTCGTTCGCGAGGTGCTGCATCAATACCCGCGCGGCTCGCAGGAGATCTCCCTTCTTAAGCAGTGCGGCCTCGGGATGGCGCGGGGTAACTCGAGACCAGCCGCGGTCGCTCTGATACAGCACGCCGTGGTCCGAGAACGCGAGGGGACCGTCCCAGGGTTCCTGCTGGATCTTTCGTTTGAGCGAAGCGAGATCGCTTCCCGCGACAGCGTTGCGGAGGTCGCAGGCAAGCCGCATCTCCGTGATGGCGCGCGCCCAGTCCTTGCGCAGTTCACCCAGTACGCGCCGGCCACGGAGCACCGGGAGTTCGGCAGTGAGCCGGGAATCGACCTCGAGGCCGAGCCACCCGTGGCGGTTCGCGAAGGCAAGAATCTCGGCTTCGCTCGATCCGAGCTCCGCGAAGGTCTGGAAGAGGCCGGACTTCTCCCGCAGCGGCCTGGTGAGGGCGTGGGCGGGTTCGGTCGGGGTTGCCGGTTCGCTCTTCACGAGCCACCGCCGCGGACCCTCGCTGCCCTGGACCCAGCGGTATCCCGCGCGAGGCACGGGCCAGAAGAACTGAACGAGCTCTCGGGACGGTTGGTCGGCCACGGATTGGTTACGACTATACGACATATATCTGTATCATACCATGCTACGTTAACTCGGGAGAGAGCATCGCCCGATCGCCTCGCAGGCGCTGCCAAGAAGAAGGAAAGAGACCCGCATGCGTTCCGCCAATGCCCCGCGCAACCACCCCCCGGAGCTCCACGATCTTGAGATCGAGCCGCGCCCGATCGCGTCGCTGAAGCTCCGCCGCAACAACCCCCGGACCCACTCCGAGAAGCAGATCCGCCAGATCGCCGCCTCGATCGAGACGTTTGGGTTCACGAACCCGGTCCTGATCGACGCGAGCCAAACCGTGATCGCCGGCCACGGCCGCGTGCGCGCGGCGAAGCAGCTCGGAATGACCACCGTCCCCACGGTCCAGCTCGAGCACCTCTCGAAAGCGCAGGTGCGCGCCTACGTGATCGCCGACAATAAGCTCGCCGAGTGCGCCGGCTGGGATCGCGACCTCCTCGCGATCGAGCTCCAAGAGCTCGCCGAGATCGATCTCGACTTCGCTCTCGAGGTCACGGGCTTCGAGACCGCCGAGCTCGATCTCCTGATCGGCGGAGGGCCCCACGACGCCGAGACCGATCCGGCGGACGCGTGGGAGGGCCCCGACCCGGACGCCCCCACGGTCTCCCGCCCAGGGGATCTCTGGCAAGTTGGGCCCCATCGCCTCCTGTGCGGGGACGCCCTCGACCGCGCTTCCTACGACCGCCTGCTTTCGGGCCAAAAGGCGCAGCTCGTCTTCGTCGATCCGCCCTACAACGTCCGGATCGAGGGCTTCGTCTCGGGGCTCGGCCGGACGCGCCACGGCGAGTTCGCGATGGCGAGCGGGGAGATGAGCGCGGCGGAGTTCACGGCCTTCCTCGAACAAGCGCTCCGCCACCACGCCGCCCACAGCCACGACGGCGCCCTCCACTTCGTCTGCATGGACTGGCGGCACGTGGGCGAACTCCTGGCTGCGAGTCGCCGGGTCTACAGCGCGTGCAAGAACCTGTGCGTCTGGGTGAAGACGAACGCCGGGATGGGCTCCCTCTACCGGTCCCAACACGAGCTCGTCTACGTGTTCAAGGTGGGAACCGCCCCCCACGTCAACAACGTCGCGCTCGGCCGGCACGGGCGCAGCCGCAGCAACGTCTGGCGCTACGCCGGCGTGAACAGCTTCGGTGCAGAACGCGACGAGGCGCTCGCAACGCACCCCACGGTGAAGCCGGTCCGCCTGGTCGCGGACGCGATCCTCGACGGCTCCCGGCGCGGCGACCTCGTCCTCGACGGCTTCGCGGGCTCGGGCACGACCCTGCTCGCCGCCGAGCGCACGGGACGCATCGGCTGCGGGCTCGAGATCGAGCCCCGCTATGTGGACGCCGCGATCCGGCGCATGGCGGAGCACGCGGGGCTCGAGGCAAAGCTCGCCGAGAGCGGAAAAACCTTCACCGAGGTCGCCGCGGAGCGCGCCCCCGAGAGCGGTTCCGAAGTCGCCGTGCGCCCGGATAGGCCCCAGCCCGAGCTCGAGGAGGCCCGCCCGTGACGGACGAGCAGGAGTCGCCCGAGGAGACGCCCTCGACGGGCTACGCGGTCGGTTACAAGAAGCCCCCCAAGCACACCCGCTTCCAGGCCGGCCGGTCGGGCAACCCGCGCGGCCGGCCCAAGGGCACGAAGAACCTCAAGACCGACCTCCTGGAAGAGCTCGGCGAGAGGATCGTCGTCCGCGAAGGCAACCGCCCCCAGAAGCTCAGCAAGCAGCGGGCCCTGCTCAAGTCGGTGGTGAATCGCGCGATCCAGGGCGACGCGCGAGCCACCGCGATCGCCCTCTCGACGATGATGCGCCTGCTCGACACCGGCGAAGGGGCCCCCGACGCGGGGGAGGGCCTCCTCGACGACGAGCTCGCGATCCTGCGGGACTTCGAGGCGCGCGCGCGACGCGGCGGTGATGCTCCCGCGCCGCGCGAGAACGGCCGTGGCACCGGCGCGGAGGGCGCGTCGTGACCCGAGATCGAGCGCTCCTGGAAGTCCTGCTCCGCCAGAACCTCATGGCGTTCACGCAGCGCTGCTTCCAGACGGTCGTGCCCGGCCAGACATTCCTTCCCAACTGGCATGTCGAGGCGATCGCGCATCAGCTGGAGCGCGTGCGGTGCCGCGAGACCCGTCGCCTCCTCATCACGCTGCCGCCCCGGAACCTGAAGTCGATCTGTGCCTCGGTCGCCTTTCCCGCCTTCGTGCTGGGCCACGACCCCAGCGCCCGGATCGTCTGTGTCAGCTACGCGCAGGAGCTCACCGCGAAGCACGCACGGGACTGCCGGATCGTGATGGAGAGCGCTTGGTACAAGCGGTGCTTCCCGGGGACCCGCCTCGATTCCCGCAAGAACACCGAGGCCGAATTCGAGACGACGGCCCGGGGCTATCGGCTGGGCACCTCCGTCGGCGGCACCCTCACCGGCCGCGGCGGCAACCTCATCCTCATCGACGATCCGATGAAGCCGGCCGAGGCGATGTCCGAGGCGAAGCGGGCCAGCGTGGCCGCGTGGTACGACTCGACCCTGCTCTCGCGCCTCGACCAAAAGACCGAGGACGCGATCGTGCTGATCATGCAGCGCCTGCACGTCGACGACCTGGTCGGTCACGTCCTCGCGAAGGGCACGCCGTGGACGCATCTCGATCTCCCCGCAATCGCAGAAGAGCCCCAGGAGATCGAGCTGGGCTCCGGCAGGACGTACAAGCGGGAGGCCGGCGAGGTCCTCCACCCGGAGCGGGAGCCGCTTTCGGTGCTCGAGGAGCAGAAGGCGGCGATGGGGAGCTGGGCGTTCTCGGCGCAGTACCAGCAGAGGCCGATGCCGCCCGAAGGGGCGCTGATCAGACGGGAATGGTTTCGGACCTATGCGGGCACTCCCGCGTCGCAGCCCGGTGATCGAATCGTCCAGAGCTGGGACACGGCCTCGAGGACCGACAGGACGAGCGACTACTCGGTGTGCACGACCTGGCTTCGGCGAAAGAACGAGTCCTACCTGCTCGATGTGCTCCGAATCCGGCTCGAGTACCCGGATCTGCGGCGCAGGATTCTCTCGCATGCGAAGGCGCATGGCACGAAGACGGTCCTCATCGAGGACGCGAGCTCGGGCGCCTCGCTGATTCAGGATCTCCGGCGCGAGGGGCCGATCCGGCCGATTGCGATCCAGCCCGAGGGGGACAAGATCGTGCGGCTCGAGGGCCAGACCGCGCGGATCGAGGCGGGCCACGTCCTGCTGCCGCAAGAGGCTCCCTGGCTGGGCGACTTCCTGGGCGAGATTCTCGCCTTTCCGCACGGGCGCTTCGACGACCAGGTGGACAGCTTCTCGCAGTTCTTGACCTGGGCGGATCGGCCGCAGCCTCGCATTCACATCGGGTGAACGCAGCGGCGGCGAGCGCGCCGCCCTCGAGAACGGGCCCCGAATCCAGACGCGGCCTCTCGGCGATCGGCCGACAGGGTTTGTCCCGGGCGCACCCAAGCCGCGCCGTGTGGCCCCCGGATCGCGAATCCCAGGCGAACCTGGGCCTCGATCGGCGCCCGCGCGGGGCGAACCCTGAGCACTTGACTTCGCGGCGCACGGAAGCGTGCATGGAACCGCGCCCTGGTCTCCGGGGGCGGCTGCGGCGCCCTTCTGCGCCGTGGCTGCCGGTCGCTTGCGAAGCTCGGATTCCGGGGCGTCGCCGAAGGAGGGCACGCCATCTCCAGCCGCCGCGCCGAGCCCTCCCGATCCGATCGCGAGCAGCGCAGCCGGTGCCCTCGCCGCGCGCCTCGCAAGCGCGCACCCGAGACCCTGGCCGCGGAGCTCGAAGCCCTGCGAGAGCTCCCCATCGGGGCACTGCGAGAGCGCTGGGAGGGCCTTTTCGGCTCGCCCCGCCCGTCGCGCATCCGCCGCGAGCTCTTGACCCGCGCCCTCGCGTACCGGATGCAGGAGCAGGTGCTAGGCGGGCTCGACCGAGCGACGCGCCGAAAGCTCGAGCGCGCGACAGTGGACCTGGCGGCGGGGAAAGCTCTCGCGAGGCCGGTGCCGAAGAGCCAGCCCGGCACCCGGCTGCTGCGCGAGTGGCAGGGGGTGGTCCACGAGGTGATCGTCCTCGAACACTCCGTCCTCTACCGCGGCAAGAATTGGCCGTCCCTCTCGGCTGTCGCTCGGGCCATCACGGGCGCGCGCTGGTCCGGGCCGCGGTTCTTCGGTCTCACGGGGAAGGCGCGTGGCCGGCGCTGAGCGACGCCTGCGCCGCTGTGCCACCTACACCCGGAAGTCCTCCGAGGAGGGCCTCGAGCAGGACTTCAACTCCCTCGACGCCCAGCGCGAGGCCTGCGAGGCCTACATCCGAAGCCAGGCCGGGGAGGGCTGGAGGCCGGTCCGGGCCCGCTACGACGACGGCGGTTACTCCGGCGGAACCCTCGAGAGGCCAGGCCTCGAGCGGCTGCTGGCGGACATCGAGGCGGCCACGGTCGACACGGTCGTCGTCTACAAGGTGGACCGCCTGACGCGGTCGCTTTCGGACTTCGCCAAGATCGTCGCGGTCTTCGACGCCCACGGCGTGTCGTTCGTGTCCGTGACGCAGCAGTTCAACACGACGACTTCGATGGGGCGCCTCACCCTGAACATGCTGCTCTCGTTCGCGCAGTTCGAGCGGGAGGTCACGGGAGAGCGGATCCGCGACAAGATCGCCGCCTCGAAGCGCAAGGGGCTGTGGATGGGAGGCTACGTGGCCCTCGGCTACGAGCCGGAGGGCCGCACGCTCGTCGTCAACGAGGCCGAGGCGGAGACCATCCGCACGGTCTTCCGGCTCTACCTCGCGCTCGGAACCGTGCGGAAGTTGAAGGCAGAAGCGGATCGCCTGAAGCTCACGACCAAGGTCCGGGCGGGCAAGGACGGGCGGATGCGGGGCGGGCGCCCCCTCAGCCGCGGCCATCTCTACCACATGCTCGGGAATCCGCTCTACGTCGGTCGCATCGCACACCAGGGCGAGCAGCACGAGGGGCGTCACCCTCCGATCATCGACCGAGAAACCTGGGAAGCCGTCCAAGCGCAGCTCGCGTCCCAGGCACCGCCCACGGGCACTGGGGAATCGCGGTCCAGCAGGCCAAGCCCCCTTCGAGGGAAGCTCTTCGACGAGGCCGGGATCGGGTTGACTCCGAAGCACGCGGTCAAGAACGGCAAGCGCTACCGGTACTACGTCTCCAAAAAACTCGCCGCGGGGTCTGGGTGTACGAGCTCCCTTGCGACGGATCCGGTGTGGCGGCTGCCTGCGCGACCGATCGAGCGGCTACTTGCCGAGGCCGTCCAGAACCTCCTTCGCAACCCAGCGGAACTGACGAGCCTCGCGCGGGAGGCGGGTGTCGAGAAGTCGAGGATCGCGGAGCTGCTGGCGCGAGCCAGGGGTTGGGGCGGCGATCCGCTGGAGCTGATCGATCGCGTGGAGCTTGGCACCGAGGAGAGCGCGATCGTGGTGAGTCTCCGCGGTTTCGTCGCAGGCCCCCCCACGAGGATCCGCTTGACCGCTCCGACGGCGCTCCGGCGCCGAGGCGTCGAGACGCGTCTTGTGCTCGGCGGCTCCGAAGGCGAGGGAGGGACCTCGGGGCTCGACCCGGTCCTGGTCAAGGCGATCGCTCGCGCGCAGCGGTGGTTCGAAAATCTGGTCATGGGCCGGGCCCGGTCTCTCGTGGAGATCGCGAAGGCCGAGCGCGTGACGCAGCGCTACGTCGGACGTCTGCTGCCCCTGGCGTTTCTCGCACCGGACATCGTCGCGTCGGTGCTCGCTGGAACCCAACCGGTCCATCTCACGACTGAACTCCTGACGAAGCGGGTAGAGCTGCCTCTCGATTGGGAGGCACAGAGGCTGCTCCTCGGCGTCGACGGAACGCGGCGGGTCGACGCAGGCCGGCCGGCGATTGGACCTGAGTGAGGCTCTTCGGACCGCGCATGTGGGGAGATTTCGGAGCGCACGGAGGAAGAGATCCTCACACAATGCGCGGTCCGAAGAACGAAGATCAGGTCAAAACTACCGCGTCAGAAGACACCTGATTGGGTTTCTGAGGTAGGCTCTAGCCCACCGCCGTCCAGAACAGCGACGTGATGCACGACTCTGAGATCGCCTTCGAGTTCCACGCGTTCCGTGCCGAGCCGATTTCCTTCCGCAATGAGTACGTCGGCGCGCACGATGAGGTCCACGCCTACGACGACCACAGCTGGCGCTCCGGTGCCCACGCCATGCGGCGCGCCGAGCTCGGAACTCGTAGGCTCCTGGCCCGATAGGAGGCGCTGGGCGATGGCTTCCTGGAAGCTGGTGTGCTTAGAGCCTATCCCAAAACATCGCACGCGTTCCACGTGATGATCGCGCAAGCGAAGTGGATCATGGCGAGATAGTTGTCCGCTTTCTTCTCCCAGCGAATCAAGAGGCGGCGGAAGCGATTGATCCACGAGTGGCTGCGCTCGACCACCCAGCGACGCGCGCGACGACGGGGATCGGATCGCAGGTCCCGCGCCTCTTTGCCGCGGGAGTGGATGTGCGGTGTGTACTCCCAGTGGCGCAAGAGCTGGCGGGTGTCGATGTAGTCGTAACCCTTGTCCGCGCAGCAATGCTGCTTCCGTCCTCCCGGCGTAGGTCTCGGACGGCGCACCGCGAAGCTGTGGAGCGTTGCTTCCACGAGCGTTTTGTCATGCTCATTGGCTCCGCCGATCGCCAGCGCCAAAGGAACGCCGCCTCCATCCGTAAGAAGGGAACGCTTGGTGCCGCACTTGCCGCGGTCCGTCGGATTCGCCCCGATTTTTTTCCCCGCCCAGCGGCGCCTTCGTCATCGCTCCGTCCAGGCTCTGCCAACCCCAGTCGATGCCCTGCAGGTCGTCGTAGTCCCTCAAAGCCTCCTTCCACAGGCGAAAGAAGACTCCCTTCCTCGTCCATTCCTGAAAATACCGATGCAGGGTGCTGGCCGATCCGAACTCCGCGGGCGCAGCCTTCCATTGGCAGCCGGCGCGAAGCACGTACAGAATCCCGTCCAAGATCCGGCGGCGATCCACGCGCGGGCGACCGCCCGCGCGAAAAGTCCGATACCTCGGAAGCAGCGGCTCCACCCGCTCCCAAAGCTCGTCCGAGACCCGCCACTTCGGCGACTTCGACAACCCTCCCCCCTTTGCACACGGGGGGTGCAGACCATCGGCGCAGCTAGTCGCTCGCCGGCGTCAGGCTAGCAGCTTTTGGGATAGGCTCTTAGCGACGGCGCGTGGCGGCGCGCCCTCTGGATGTTGCTAGGCAACTCCACTCGCGTAGCGAGACTCAGAACCACAGGCGGAGTCCGACGACGAAGCCGACGGCGCTCGTGTCCCCGCCCTCGTCGCGTGCGAGGTCGGCTGTGTCGCCGAGCTTCTTCAGCCAGTTGACGCCGATGTAGGGCGCGAGCTCCCGGCGGATCTCGTACCGGAGGCGAAGACCGAGCTCGAGGTCGTTGAAGCCGCTCTCGACGCCGAACTTCCGCGCGTCCTGAAAGGCGGCATTGACCTCGACGCGAGGCTGGAGCACCAGCCGTTGCGTCAGCAACAGGTCGTAGGTGCCCTCCAGGCGGAAGGACACGTCTCCGTCGTCGCTCACGAAGAGCGCGGGCGTCAGCTCGAACCAGTACGGGGCGAGTCCTTCGACGCCGATCACCGCGAACGTCCGCTCGCGGTCGGGACCCGAGCCGAACAGCACATCCTGGCGTACGCCCATTTGGAAGTCCCAGAAGGGAGCGATCGTGCGGCCGTAGAGGAGCTGCACCTCGGCGTCTCCATCTGACGAGCCGGACGTCTGCCATTCGCCCTCGGTCTTGAGCCAGACCTTGTTGTAGTCGCCGCCAAGCCAGCTCTCGATCTCCCAGCGCGCAAGATCGTCCTCGTCGTTCACGCGGAACTCGAGCTGCTCCGCGAGCACGAAGTAGCGAAGCTCCGAGTCCGGCAGCGGCAGCGGCCAGTCGTCGGGAGACCCAGCCGGGTTGTCGCCCGCGGCGGCGACGCCAGCCACCAAGAGCGCCGCGATCGCAGGCAGCAGGACTCCGAGGATCCGGCTCACGCGGTCTGCCCAGGGTCGCCGCTCACGCGCACCACGCGGAACATCCCCATCTCCATGTGGTAGAGGAGGTGGCAGTGGAAGGCCCAGCGGCCCGGCTCCACGGCGTCGACGAGCAGTGCGACGCGCTCTGCGGGCTTCACGGAGATCGTGTGTTTCAGGGGGCGACGCTCGCCGTGGCCGTTGTCGAGCTCCATGAACATGCCGTGCAGGTGGATCGGGTGCTCCATCATGGTGTCGTTCACGAGGATCAGCCGGATGCGCTCGCCGTACTGGAACTCGATCGGCCCCGTGACCTCGGAGAACTTCTTGCCGTCGAAGGACCACATGTAACGCTCCATGTTCCCCGTCAGATGGAGCTCGACGTCGCGGTCCGGCGGCTTCGCGCCGCGGCGCGCGGTCGCGCTGCGCAGATCCTTGTAGACGAGGACGCGATGGCCGACGTCCTCGAGCCCAGCGCCAGGCTCGCCGAGGCGATCGCGTTGGACCTGGGCGACGGTCGTGTTGCCGACACCGTGTCCGTCGGGACCGTGCCGGGCCACGACGGGCCCCGCCTCCTCCATCATGCTCTCCATCGCCGCCTCACCGCCCGGATGCTCCATGTCCTCCATGTGGCCGGGATGGCTCGCGCTCGAGCCCGCGGGCGGTGCGTGCTCCATCTGCCCGTGGTCCATGCCCATCGCCATCGCGCCCATGTCCATCTCCATCCCCATGTCGATCATGCTGCGCAGCGGCGGCTTCCGGAGCGCGGGGATGGCTGCGGCCATGCCCTCGCGAGGCGCGAGCGTGCCGCGCGCGAAACCGCTGCGGTCCGTGGCCTCGGCGAAGAGCGTGTAGGCGCGCGCCTCCGGCGTGACGACCACGTCGAAAGTCTCGGCGACGCCGATCTGGAGCTCGTCCACCTCGACGGGCTCGACCGCCGGACCGTCGGCCGCGACGACGGTCATCGGCAGCCCTGGAATCCGGACGTTGAAGAACGTCATCGCCGACGCGTTGATGATGCGGAGCCGAACCCGCTCGCCGGGCGCAAAGGTCGCGGTCCAGTTCCCATCGGGACCCAGGCCGTTCATCAGGTACGTGTAGGTGTACCCGGTGACGTCGGCGATATCGGTGGGGCTCATGCGCATGCGGCCCCAGGCGAGACGATCGCGGAGCGTTGCGCTCCACCCCGCCGCGGCGACGTCGCTGGCGAGATCGCCGACCGTGCGCTTCCCGAAGTTGTAGTAGTCGCTCATCTTCTTGAGCCTGGCGAGGCCGTCGTGCGGATCCTCGAACGTCCAGTCCGAGAGCACGACGACGTAGTCGTGATCGCAGGCGTGCGGGTCGGGCTCTGACGGGTGGATCACGAGCGGTCCGTAGAGGCCTGACTGCTCCTGGAGACCGGAGTGGCTGTGATACCAGTAGGTCCCGTGCTGACGGACCGGGAAGCGCGCCTCGAAGGTGTCGCCCGGCCGGATGCCCGGGAAGGTGACTCCGGGAACGCCATCCATCTCGAAGGGCAGCAGGATCCCGTGCCAGTGGATCGAGCTGTCCTTTGCGAGATGGTTCGTGACACGCAGGATCGCCTCGTGGCCTTCGTAGAGCTCGATGAGCGGTCCGGGAATCGTGTCGTTGAGGGTGATCCCGGCACCGACTCCGCCGGCGATCTCGACAGCCTCGCCTCGAATCGCGATCTCCATTGTCACGGCGCGCCCGACGCCGCGGCGCACGCGTGCCGAAGGCCCTGTCAGTGGGCGCGCGAAGGCCGGGATCCAGGCAGGCAGGCCACTTGTCAGACCCGCGGCCAGCGCGGTCCGGAGGAAGCGCCGCCGCGTGACACCGGGGAACCGCTCCATCTTGCTCTGTCTCCTCTTGGCGATTTCGCACGCCAGGTGCCAGGGGAAGGCAGCGAGGTCCGTGTCCTCGCGCCTACGTTTGTATCGAGCACCCACCGAGAGCCCATCGCTCGGCGTCGCCTTGAAGAATCGTCCCTCAGAGCCCGCTGCTCTCGGGCCCCGGCGTGCCCTCAGTGCGCTCCGTTTCCCGCGAGCACGATGAGCTGACCGACCATCCCGCCCTCCGTGTGACCCGGAATCGTGCACAGCACGCGATAGGTTCCGGCCTGGTCGAGGCGATAGGTGGATCCGTCCGTCGCTCCGGGCGCCACGTGGAGGTGCACCCAGTCCCGCGTCCCATCGGGCGTCTTCACGACCAGCGAGTGCTCCGCGGCCCCCTTGTTCACGAGCTCGATCCGCGTCGGCACACCGGCCCGGACCTCGAGCTTCGTGGGCGCGAAGCGGAACGGATCGACGGCCTCGATCCGGACCGTCTCGACGGGCGGCGCATCGACGACACCGGCCGGCCGCTCCGCGTGCGCGCCGTGATCGCGCGCCGGCGCCATCGAGTGGCCCTCGTGTCCGTGGCTGCTCGCGTCGAGAACGCCGGGCGGGTACTGCGCACGAACGAGCGCGAGCAGGCCGTCGAGCTTCGACAGCTCCTTGCGGGTCTGCGCAGCGTCGCCGCGGTCGGCGGCCTCGTGGAGCGCATGGGCGACCCGCGCCACCTGCTTGACGGCGCCCTCGACGCGCGCCCGCTTCGCCGCATCGAGGTCCTTGGACTCCTCGAGCAGGGACGCAGCCAGCTTCGGGAGCGGCTCCGCCTTGGCATGGACGCCCGCGAGGGTCCCCTTCCCGACGTCGCTCGCGATCGCATCTCGCGCGGCGACGAGAGCCGACCAGGTGCCGGCGAGACCCTGCGGCTTCTCGGCGTGCGCGCCGTGCTCCGCATGTGAGCTTCCCGCCGCGCCTTCCTCCTCGTGACCGTGTCCACTGTCGGCCGCCGCTCCCACCGGAAACACCAGCGCTACGAGCGCAGCTAGGAAAATCGTCTTCGACATCCTCGTTCTCCTTGGTGAGTGAATCGACGCCCCGGGGCGACCTACCCCGAGGTCTCGAGTGAACTCCGCGCGGCCGGCACGATGGCCGGGATCGCGTCGAGCGGATCTCCCGCCTCGCGGGCGAGGTAGTGCTCCGCGGCGCGCCGTCCGAACCGGAAGAAGACGGCGGGCGTGACGGCCATGTCGAGAAGCGTCGAGCTCAGGAGGCCGCCCAGGATCACGACCGCGACGGGATAGAGGATCTCCTTGCCGGGCTCGCCCGCCGCGAGGACCAGCGGGATCAGCGCGAGGCCGGCGACGAGCGCGGTCATCGTCACCGGCACGAG
>Ga0187893_10006764_pt1 | contig 19332 bp, 26 predicted proteins | sample MA1701074metaG_FD_139574 | JGI IMG/M metagenome (GOLD analysis project Ga0187893, IMG submission 139574) | White microbial mat communities from a basaltic lava cave in the Kipuka Kanohina Cave System on the Island of Hawaii, USA - MA170107-4 metaG ... | reverse complement strand
GAGCGGAAGTCCCGCACCCCAGGACTACGGAGACTGGCCGAGCGCGTCGGCGTCGCCGACTGACAATCCTGTTGTCAGTGCAAGCCTAGGGCCAGGAGAGACGCGCTCTCGGCCTTACGGTCGTGGGCATGACCGATGAGCGCGGGCAGCGGCCACACCATCCCGACTCGGCGCGGGTAGAGGAGATCCGCGAGGGCGACGCGGTCGTCGTGTTCACCCCGTGCCACGGCGCTCGGGCGTTCCTCGACTGGGCGGACGCGGTCCCCGGTGCCGTGCTGTTGGCGGTGTGCTCGCGGGACGGGCGGCGTTGGCGGGTCGAGCTGGTCGGCGACGCTTCCCAGGACAGCGGGTTGCGTGCCGTCTGGTCAGACCCGTCGGCGGACGCGGAGGGGGAGTAAGGCGGGTGCTGGCAGTGGCGGTGGCGGGCTCGGGGGTCTTGATGATCACCTGCACTAGATGCGGCCGGGCTCTCCCGCCCTGGCGGTACCCCACCATCCTCGGTGACCGCTGTCGGCCCGACGAGCCGGCGCAGCCATGCAAAGACTGCCGAGACGCCGAAACCGCCGCCTCACTCGCCCGCAGCGCGCTCGCGATCTGCGAACACGCTCACCTCGGGTCGGCGGTGATGCTCCTCGTCGACCTCCTCGACGTCCTCGCCGACCCCGAAGAGATCTCCCAAGCCGGCCGCACCCCCCTCGCCTCCCCAGAGGGCCCGGTCGGGGGCGGCTAGGCGGGCCCGCCCAGGGCGCCGAGGTCCCGGCCGCCCGCGCGCGGCCTCGACGCCCCCCACCGACGTCACCCACACGAGCGCCCCGCAGAGAGTGGAGTCCCTTCGGCGTGTGCCTCCTCGAATGAGGAGAGCCCCTCGACCACGCACCTCCATCGGTCGAGGGGCTTCTCACTTGCGGGTGCTCGAGCTACGCCTCGATCTCCGGGTAGGTGATCTCGCGCTCGAAGCGGCCGTTCGGACCCTCGAGGACGAGGCTGTAGCTCTCTTCTCCTGACGAGACGTTGATCCACTCCGCCGGCCTGTCCAGCTTCACCTCGGGTGGGATCCCGAGCGCCTCCCGTACCTGACTCTCGCTGAGCATGTTGCCTCCCTATCGACGGTGAACGCCATCACCGGTCGAGCCCAACCCTTCCCGGGGGGGCCGGTACTCGCTCGACCTCAGCGTTCGTGACCATTCTGTGACCACAGCGCGCGCAGGGCTCTGGGAGAGCTGAAGACCGGGGATGCGCAGCTGCACTTCTGACCTGCGTGTTTCTTGGTGGTGGAGGTGGGATTCGAACCCACGAGGGACTTGCGCCCCTACGGCATTTCGAGTGCCGCGCACTAGGCCGGTCTATGCGACTCCACCGCGGTCGGGAATGGTACTGGGGGAGCGGGCGCGACGCGACTCGGCGCGGCGGGCCTGGAAGAAGCGGCTGAGTAGGGCTCGTGCGTCGTCGGCGAGGACGCCAGAGACGACGTCGACGCGGTGGTTGAGGCGGGGATCGCGGACCAGGTCGTACACGGAGCCGCAGGCGCCCGCCTTCGGGTCTGCGGCGCCGTAGACAAGGAGGGGGAGGCGGGCGAGCACGAGCGCCCCGGCGCACATCGCGCAAGGTTCCAAGGTGACGTAGAGCACGCAGCCCTCTAGCCGCCAGCCGCCGGCGGCTCGGGCGGCGTGGCGGAACGCGAGGATCTCGGCGTGGGCGGTTGGGTCCTGGTCGGCCTCCCGCCGGTTCGCGGCGCTGGCGATGACCTCGCCGTCGCGTACCACGACGGCGCCGACGGGCACGTCGTCCGTGGTCAACGCTCGCTCGGCCTGCGCGAGCGCGCGGCTCATCCAGATCCGATGCTCCAGCTGTCCCATACCTGAGAACCGTATCTGAGAACGCAAGCGGGCGGCCGGGTTGGGGGAGGAACCGGCCGCCCGTTGCTGCGGTGGTGGTGTTAGGCCTGCTGCGGGTCCGAGGCAGCAGCGGTGACCGCGATCTTACGCGGCTGCTGGTCGGGCGTGTGCGGGATCTCGAGCCGGAGGATCCCGTTCTCAAATGAGGCCGTGATGCTGTCGGCGTCGACGCCCCGCGGGAGCGCGAACGTCCGCTGGAAACGGCCGATAGCGCGCTCACGGCGCACCCAACGACCCTCTTCGATCTTTTCGTCAACCCGGCGCTCGCCGCTGACCTTCAGGCGCCCGTCGGCGACCGAAACCTCGACGTCTTCCGGCTGCATTCCCGGTAGCTCCATACGGACCGACAGGCCCGAGTCCGTGCGGTACGCGTCAACCGGCGGCACCAACGCGCCGGCTCCGCTGAACGCCCGTTCCCACCTGGCGTTTACGTCGCGCTGCAGGGTGGCGAGCTCATGCCATGGGTCCCAATGAACCAGTGCCATCTCGACTTTCCTTTGATCTAAGCCTTAAGGACTCAGAAAAGAGTAGCGCTAGAGACCACGATTGCAACCTGTGACGGCTGTGTAATAGGGTAAGCCGCATGACCGGGGCAAGCGATGTCTCGAGCTGGCTGGCGGCGCACATGCCGGGGGGCTGGTTCGTCGAAGCGCCTGAGATCCAGATCGACCGTGACGAGGTCCTCGTCATCGGGCGGCTCGAGGACGCGGGTGGGGACGAGGCGTGCCTGAGAAGCATCGAGCGGTTCCGCGAGGCGACGCGTGACCACCGCATCCGCGTGGCGGCGGAGGCTGAGCGCCAGTTCGGCCGGAAGGTCTCTTGGGGCGCGCGGTGCGGCGGCGTCCGCCAGCTGTTCACGATCCTTACGGTGCCGGCGATGACGCGCCTGCGTTTCGCCGAGCGCGCCGTGCTCGACACGCTGATCGACGCGGGCGTGGCCCGCAGCCGCAGCGATGCGCTCGCCTGGTGCGTCCGCCTGGTCGGGGCCAACCAGTCCGAGTGGCTCGACCAGCTCCGCGAGGCCTTCCAGCACGTCCAGCGCGTCCGCGCAGCCGGCCCGAAAGCCCCCGCGTCCGACTGACGGGATTGATTGTGGAGGATCCGCGCGGTATACCGCGCGGATCCTCCACACAACTACCCCTTGACGGGGACGGGGCGCTTGGTGGCGATCTCGTCGATCAGGCCGTAGTCCAGCGCCTGGGGCGCCGAGAGCCAGAAGTCGCGCTTCATGTCGGTATGGATCCGCTCCACGGCCTTCCCGGTGCGGGACGCGAGGATCTCCTCCATCCGCGTCCGGAGCAAGGCGAACTCGCGGGCGAGGATCTGGATGTCGGACGCGGTGCGGTCGCCGGTGCCGCCGTGGGGCTGGTGGATCATGAGGCGCGCGTTCGGTGTCGCGCTGCGCGTACCCGTCGCGGTGGCGAGCAGGAACGCCCCCGCCGACGCCGCGATCCCGATGCAGGTGGCATGGACGGGAGCGCGGAGGAGCTGGATGGTGTCATACAGGGCGAACATCCCAAACGTGTTCCCGCCAGGCGAGTCGATGTACAGCGTGATCGGCGCGGCCGAGTCCATCTCCAGCGCCAGCAGCTGGGCGGCGAGCTCGTCGGCCGTCGTCTCCTCTATCGCGCCGCGCAGGAACACGATGCGCTGCTCGAACAGCCGGGCGAAGGGGCTCAGGCGTGCGATCTCGGCGGCTTCCTCAGGTGAGATCACGGCTGGACCCTCCTCGGCGGTAGACTACGCAACATGACGGTTGCGTAACCGTAGCCGCCGGTACGCCGACACGCAACTGTAAGGTTGCCTATCTGGGAGGGGTTATGGCCAAGGTCACCCGCACCGTCGTCTTGCCGGCCACTCCTTCCCGGGTGTGGGGCGCGGTGGGCGCGCCGGACGGGCTCTCGCGGTGGTTGGGGGTGGACATCGAGCTTGACCTGCGGCCGGGCGGCGAGGGCACCGCGCGCGACCCGGATGGGACCACCCGGCGGCTGGTGGTCGACGACGTCCAGCCCGGCGCGCGCCTCTCCTTCTCATGGTGGCCAGAGCCACGAGGACATGGCCCGGCCTCGGCGGTCGAGATCGACCTCGAGCCCGTCGACGGCGGCACACGCCTGCGCGTCACCGAGACCGCGTTGCCCGCGGTGGCGAGCTTCGCGAGCGCGCAGGCGCCGCGAGCGATGGCGAGCGCGATCGCATGAGCGCTCGCGACGACCCTGTCGCGGCGGTGTTCTCGGCCCTGGCGGACGGGACGCGGCGAGACGTCGTGAGCGAGCTCTCGGGCGGCCCCGCGACGCCCACGCAGCTCGCGAACCGGCTCCCGGTGTCGCGCCAAGCCGTGGCCAAGCATCTCGCGATGCTGGAGTCGGCCGGATTGGTGGAGGTGACCCGTGAGGGCCGCCAGGCGCATTACCGGCTGACCCCCGCGCCCCTCACGGACGCCATGAGCTGGATGGCCCGAGTCGGCGCCGAGTGGGACCAACGCCTCGACACGCTCAAGACCCTGCTCACCGAGGAGACCTCACATGACTGAGAACCCCCTGTTCACAGGCGTCGGCGTGGCGATCGTCACGCTGTTCGACGAGCGCGGCGACCTCGACGCGCCAGCCACCGCCGACCTGGCCGGGCAGCTGGTCGAGGAGGGCGCCCGCGCGGTCGTGGTCGCCGGGAGCACCGGCGAGGCCGCCACGCTCGATCTCCAGGAGCGCGTCGCGTTGCTCACCGCGGTGCGGGAAGCCGTGGCCGGGCGCGTGCCCGTCCTCGCCGGTACCGGAGCGCCCTCCGCGAGGCAGGCCGCCGCGCTGACCGTCGCGGCGCGTGACCACGGGGCGGATGCGGCGCTCGTGCTGTCGCCGCCGGGCGCGCCCGACCCACGCCCGTACTACGAGGCGGTTGCCGGGGTCGCGGGCGCATTGCCGCTGCTGGGCTATCACCTGCCGGCGATGTCCGATCCGGGCATCCCGGTGGAGCTGCTCGGCGACCTGCCGGTCCGTGGGATAAAGGACTCGTCGGGGGATCCCGACCGGCTGCTCGCCGAGCTCGAGACCTATGACGGCGACCTCTATACCGGGTCGTCCGCGATCCTCGCGCTGGCGGGGCCGGTCGGCTGCGTCGGCGCGATCCTCGCGCTCGCCAACGTCGCGCTCGAAGGCTGCGCCGCGGCGTTCGCGGGTGACGGGAAGGCGCAGCGTGAGCTCGCCGAGGTCCACCGCCTCGCCCACATGAGCTTCCCCGCCGGCCTCAAACGGCTGGTCGCACAACGGTACGGGACCTCCCCGGTGACCCGGGCGGGCTAGCCCGTAGCTGATGGTAGGTTATTGCCATGATAATCACCATGGACTCTGCCAGGCGCGTCGTCATACCCAAAGCCATACGTGAGGCGGCGGGGGTTGGAGGCTGGTCAGGATCTCGAGATCTCCGAGCATGATGGACGCATCGAGATCGAGGTGAGGTCCAAGCCAATGCGCCTGGTCGAGCGTAGCGGCTTTCTTGCCGCCGAGGTGGACGGTGACGAAGGACCTCCCCTGTCATCAACTCAGGTTCGCGAGCTGTTGGAGCGTGTCCGTAGGTGAACGCTCCCGACTCTTCAGTGCTTATCGCCGGTTTCGCTCGATGGCACGAATCTCATGAGCAGGCAAGGTCGATTGTTGAGGACTCTCCAGCGCTGATCGGGCACGCCGCCGTCGAAGCGTTCTCCGTGCTCACCCGGCTGCCGCCTCCCCGGCGCGTGACGGGAGAGAGCTTGTCGCCGAGTTCCTCGCCCATCACTTTCCCACAGCCCCGGTCGTTCTCGCCCCCGACGGCTACTCCTCGCTACTCGCCATCGCCGCCAGGCATCGCATTAGCGGCGGGGCGGTCTACGACGCGCTCATCGCCGCAACGGCCGCGGCGCATGGCAAGACGTTGGTCACATTGGATCGCCGCGCCGCGATGACCTACCGCGCGATTGGCGTCGATCATCTCCTGCTCGGTTAGCGCTGGGGGAGGTCCCAGACGAGTGGTGGGGTGATGCCGCGGTTGCGCTGCCACTCGATGAGCAGCCCGCGGTAGTGGGCTCGGGCGCGGGCGCCCATCAGTGCGACGATGCCGGCGTTCACACCCGCGCCGATCGTCCCCCCCACGACCGGGACGGCGCGCGGGAGACGCTCCCAGAAGGCGCCGGCAGCCAAGTGACGGGAGAGCTTGCCGGTGAGGGCGGCTTCGAGGCGCTCGGCGGCGGCGCGCTGGAGCAGTTGGCGCGACAAGTACGAGCCCAGGACCCGTGTGCCTTCGGTCGTCGCCATCGAGACGCCGGCCGCGGCGAGAAGCCCGACCCGCAGATGGGCGAGGCCTTCCTCCGTCTCGGTCTCGAACCCGTACGCGCCCATCACGCCGCTGGTGGCTCGTACGACCCCCGCGAGCGTCCCGAGGGCGTCCGCGGAGATGGCCAGCGGCAGGGTCGCGCGCCCGCCGCCCAGACCCGCGACGAAGCCCTGCATCCCCGCCGCCAGGCAACCGCTGGTCACGTACTGACGGGCAAGGGGGTCGAGCATCAGGGGCGCGCAGAAGCGCAAGCTTGACAAGCGGTCCCGCACCGCCGGCCCCGACATCGACAGCCCGCGCTTGGAGGCCTCGGCGATGACATGCTCCGGTGGGACCCGCGCACGCTCGATGACCTCGTCGAGCATGCGTATCACGGCGTGTGTGATGGAGTCGGGCAAGCGGGATTGGACGTTGACCATGCCCCCAGGCTAACCCGAACTCATGTGGGTCGAGGCTTGTGAGGCGAACAGACGCTCCGGCCTACGCGCCACGCATGCTCGGCCTTCTCTTGGTCAACGTCATCGGCGAAGAGGTGATGGGCTACGCTGATCGGCCACCGCCAAGCGTTCCTTCCGAAGAAGCGGGAGAGCCCGTCGGTGGCACGAAGGCCGATGAATTGGGGGGTCAGGTAGTCCACCACCGCGTCGAAGGGGTCGAGCTCGGGCACGTCAAGCCGAACCGCATCGCCTCTGCGGCGTCCCCGGTGAGGCCGAGCGATCAACGGAGCATCGTGAACGCGTCCGCCTCGGCGGATACGGGCGGCCCTTGGGCCTGCACGTAGGTCGCGGGACGGCCGTTGAAGTGCCGCAGGTACTGCTCGAGCGTGAGATGGTAGAAGCTCGTGTGCTTCTCGGCGTCGTCGGTCTTGTACTCCCAATGCTTCTCGGCAGTGCCCCTGTTGAGCCTGGATGACCGTTTGCAGTACGGAGCTCCCGCTGTCGCGCGCGTCGATGACGTGCTCCAGCGCCGTGGAGAACCCCTCGTCGTTGGCGTACCGGCAGGCAAACCGCTGCGGGGGTCCCAGACCATCACCGTGGAGGGGCCGCGGGAGACTGTCCCACCCTCCCGCGGCTCGATCTCCATCGGGTACAGCCATCTGAAGTTGCCAGGTGCGGTGGCGACCGCCTCCCAAACCTGCTCAGGGGTGGCCGGCTCGCGGCGAATCTCGTGTTCCTGAGCCACGCCTACTCCTTGCACGTCACGTAGAGGCGAACGCCTTGTTTGCCCATGCTCTTTCGCTTGATCTTGATAGGGCCGATCTCAGAGGTGCTCCTGACGTGGGTGCCCCCACAGGGAGTCGGCTCGACCCCCTCCATCTCGAAGTACCGGTACGTGGGGTCATCCTTCGCTAGGGAAAAGGCGGATTGTGCGGTCCTGTAGGATGACGTCGTCGAGGAGGGCTTGGATCTGCTCGATGTCCACGTCTTCGTAGTAGCTCCAGTCTGGTGCTGCTCGGTCGCGCGGGACATGTTCCACCGATTACTGATTGTTCATGGCGTCGATGAGGCTTTGGGGCCGCATGTCGGTCCAGTGCTCGTTGATGCAGTCCAGGCAGGCCTGGCGGGTGTCTTCGGGGTGGGCGATCCTCCAGCCCGCGGGCACCTCGACGAAGGACGGCCACAGGGAGTACTGGCCCTCGTCGTTGATCAGCGCGAGGTAGGTGCCGTCGGGGTCTTCGAAAGGATTCGTCATGGCGTTGCGTCCTCCCGGTGAGATGGTGATGTGGTGTGTTGCAGCTTGGCAGCCAAGATCGGCCCGATCTGGGCCAGCGATCCTCCCTCTGTCATCATGCGGTCGTGTTGACCGGTGATGTCGAAGACCTCGATCTCGCCGTCGGCATACGGTCTCCACGCCTCGGGCGTAAGCCCATCTTCAGGCCGGTCGATGGTCGAGTTGAACAGCAGCAAATCGCCCTGGAACCGGCTGGGAGTGAACGCAATCCCGAGACGAGTGTTATTCGCCATGATCTCGAGGCTGGTTGCCAGGTCGAGCGGCAGGTAGGCCGCTCCCGCCTTGAGGACCGCCAAGATCGCGACCACCAGCTCGGGCGCGCGGGGCAGCGCCAACCCGACGATCTGTTCGGGGCCTACCCCTTGGGCGGTCAACGCGTGCGTGAGCCGGTTCGCTTGCGCATTCAGCTGCGCGTAGGTCAGCGTGACATCGTCGAGGATCACCGCCACCGCCTGCGGCATGGCCGCCACCTGCGTCTCGAACAGCGTTGGCAAGCAGGCCGGGGCCACCGGACGGGCAGTGTCGTTCCAGGCGGCGAGCAGGTGCCGCTGGCCGGCCGGGAGCAAGGGGACCCGCTCGAGGCCTGGTCGTCCAGGCCGTGCAGAAAGGTCACGAACGCGTCGCGCAGCTGCGCGCCAGTTTGTCCTGACAGGACCGGATCAGCGATCAGCCAGCGGCATTCGCCATCGCGGCTGGTCCGCACCAGCAGCGCGGTCGCAGGATCGGGCACGGCGGGCAGGTCGAGGTCGTCGACCAGCTCAACGGTGATCGGCAGCCCCTGGTCGATCCAGTGCTTGTCGTGCAGTCGCGGATAACGGATAACCAGGTCACGCGTATAGGTCCCATGCTCGGCCACCTCGCGCACACGCCGCCCGACCTCGGCGCGGTAGGCGGTGAAATTCCCGGCGGCTGTGAGCACCCGCACCGGCAACGTGGAGGCGAACAGCTGCGCGTCCGCAACGGGCTCGCGGTGCCATCGCAGTCCTACACCCGCCTCCGCCGCACCCGTCACTCGATCGAGGAACGCCAGCGTCGCGGCCAACAGCGCCTCGGCGGGATAGGCGACCGGCACCTTGACCGGCAGCATGCGACGACCCGCCGCCGCGGTCGATCGCTCGCGGGCAGGCAACTCCAGCGGGACCAGACCGCTGAGCTGTTCGACCCAGTACGGCTCGTGCCACAGCGCCTCCCGATAGGCACGCGTCAAGGTCTCGGCCTGGGCGGAATCGAGCTCGGGGAGCCGGTAGCCGGGACATAGCCCGAGGGCATGCGGTGTCAGCGCCGCCCCGGCGAGGGTCGTCAGCTGGGTCAGGCGGATATCGTGGCTGATCGGCGCCACCCTCATCCCTGCCGCGGAGGTCGAGACCACCGTCCCCGCCGGTGCGGTGGACGCCTCGGCGCACACCTCGGCCGCGCGCACGATCACGAAGCCAGTGGGGCACCACAGCTTGACGGTGCCGAACTCGTTGGGGTGTGGGCCGAAGTCGCTGGCCCGCACAGCGGCGTCGATCTCTTGGGCGGAGTGTCGCCAGGAGATGGTCAGCGCCGCGGGCGGGCGGGCCGTTCTTGCGTGATAGGTCCGCCCGCCCGGATCCTGAGCACGACGGGTCACGCGCCCCTCGGCCAGCTCGTCGACCAGCTCAGCGAACGAGGAGATACCCGCCAGTAAACACTTGACATTGAGCGTATAGCTCGTATCGGCGGCCTCGAGATGCCGGAGCTTCACTCTTTGAAGATGTGCATATACCTTGGTTCGCCACTCATGTTGCACGGATTGGGCGAGCTTGCGCCACAGCGTGTCCGCAAGGAATGACAACGCCGCGATAAGGACACCGACGAGGGCGGTTGCCCCGGCCAGGAACCACAGTTGGCTGGAGGCGCTGCCCAACCCCAAGCGCACGAGAGCCGCGCTCTTGCCGGTGATGAGCACCACCGCCATCCAGCCAATGAGCAACGCGGGCACCAGATCTAAGATCTGGCCAAAGATCGAAAGCAGCGACGCCAGGTGGAACTGCCGCTTGTGCGATCCAACAATCTGCAGCAAAGGGTGGCGCGTCGATCTACGCGGTACCGTCGAAGCCTCTCGGGAGCGGCGGGATCTTCGCCATGCGCGCCGCACGACGACCACAGTCGCCAGCAGGACGCCCCCGAGGCGCACCAGTGGTGACCTGCGAAGGGACCTGCCGAGGGCCGGGACGACGGCTACCGCGCGGGCGAGGGCGAATGACGGGACAGTGGAATGCGGGCGTCGCGCCCGCGTCGGCGTCACATTGGGCCCGCAGCAGGAGCCGCGGGTTCGGGCCTGGATGCTGTCGACGCATCCGGTCCGGGTCTGGAGGGCTGAGATTGCCTGGCAGCCTGCGGGACAACCTGTGCAACGGCTTGTCGGATACGTTGGTCGACTTCCTCGCTGCTCAGCGCTGTGTCGTGGCAGACGAGCAAGCGACCAGTGACCGGGTTCACCTGCACCGCCACGACCCCCGGCGACCCCCAAGCCCTGCCTCCAGCAGTTCGGCGACATGAGGCTGCCCCCGCACCACCCCAACGTCCCAACGCTGGCGCCCGGGAATGACCGACCGAGGCCCCACCTGAGTGCCTCCCGCCCGATGATGACGCTTGCTACCGATGGCATCGCGTCAATCACCGGTTACGAAGTCGGGCGACCCGTGGCGTGGGCACGATGCTCGTGATGATCATGAGGGTTCTCCCCGTCATCGTGATTATCAAGCAGCGATGCCCGCATCGTCATCGCCGATGATTCACAGGCTCCTCGAGTACGTCATAGGTTGAGCTCGATCACTGTGCGTTGATGTGCACTGCCTACCGAAACGCATCACATCCTTATATGTGTGAGCGCTTCGTCAGAGTCGTCTTGAACGTTGCAGACATGATTTCCCAACATGGCTGTTGTTGGGAGGTCGAGGAGCGCTGCGGCGAGCACACCCAAACCCTCTTCCCTCATCCGAGATGAGGTCCTGTCGCGGAAGTGTCCTCCCTACGAGCCTCCCAGCTCCGGACAGCTCCGGACAGCGCTTCAGGTCCAGCGCAAACTAGCATAGGCAGTTGCGATGGTAAACCCCCTTTCGGGGGGTTGTCCATCCCCTGATTGAGAGGTACATGGCGCGCGCTCCTCGCTGTCCCTCAGGCAGGAGCATGCGCGCCGGACTTACCGACGAGCCGGCTGCGCGCCGGCTAAGGAACAAAAGAGCGCCACTTCCGGCACCTGCCCGAGCGCCGAAAGAACCGGCGACAGGTAGAGCCCCAGCGCCTGTGACCCGACAACTTGCAGGAGTGAGTGCCCCGTTGAGCTGACAGGTACGGTCGAGACCTGTTGAGCGCGGCTGAATCTTCGCCATATACGCCGGGCGGCTTGCATCGCCACCCCCAGAACGGCTCTCAAGTACGCCAATGGCGATGGACGAAGGGACCTTTCCACGAGGGCCAGGGTCAGGGCCGCTGGCGTGCCAGCGAAGATGAGGGACGGGACAGCGAGACGCCAGTGTCGAGCCCGCCCCGGCAATGCACTGCGCTCGCGTCTTGAGGATCGAGGGGGTGCCATGGCAGTCTGGGGAAGCGCGAGCGCAACAGCTTGTCGGACAAGCAGGTTCACGTCCCCGCTGCTCAACGCCGCGTCGTGGTACACGAGCAACCGACCGGTCACCGGGTTCGCGCGCACCATCCCGATGCCCGGCGATTCCCGCAGGGCCGTCTCCAAGAGAGCGGCCACACGAGGCCGACCCCGCACCACCCCAACGTCCCAACGCTGGCGCCCCGGAACGACCGACCGCGGTCCCACCAAGAATGCCCGCCGGTTCCCTGTGATGGCGTCCACTAGCGATGGCATATCACTCACCGCTTCGCGGTCGAGGCGGACACACCCGACGCCCAAACCCTAAGAGGTGGCTTGGTTCACCCAACGCCGGATCAAGTCCTGGGAGATCCCAGTCCGCTTCGCGAGCTCTGTGCGCCCGGCTGGACTGCCGCCCGTCTTCAGCAGCGCCTCGATCGAGCTGACCCCGGCAGCCCGCAGCCTCCTCGCGTACACGACTCCGATGCCCTTGATGTCCTCGAGGTCACTCGCGTCCTCAATGTTCCCGTCAGGCTCGACGACCTCGACGGCCACTGCCTCGGGCTTGGCCACGTCGGCCTCGACAGCGCTCGCCTCGTCGGCCTCGTCGGCGCTCGCCTCGTCGGCCTCGTCGGCGCTCGCTTCAACGGCCTCGTCGGTGTCGACTGCTTCGGGCTTGGTCACGACGGCCTCGACGGCGCTTGCCTCCGCGGGGAGATCGTGGAACTCCTCACGTGCCTGGGCGGCGAGCTTTTTCGTCTTCAAACCGAGTGCCACCGCTCCCTTGACGGTGCCCCGCACCAGCGGCTTGATGATCATCGCCACCAACGGCGCGGTCACGATACCAGCCCAGTACGGGTGCTTAATGACAGTCCGCACCAACGGCGCGGTCAGGAGACCAGCCACGTACGGAGCCACAGCAGTCGGGAGCATCTCACATCCTCCGTGTCTGTGAGCATGTAGTCATACGTTACCGCAAAGAGAACATCCTCCTGTAGTCAGAAATTCGGCACCCAAAGGCGGGCGCTGACCCTCAGCTTTCCTCCGTATACGGAGGAAAGCCGCACCGTCCGCCAAGCCCTCGCTTGCTGGACCGCAAGTTTCCTGCGGATCCGCAGGAAACTTGCACTGCGGGCACGCCGAGACCGCCGACACGCCTCAAAGGTTGGGGAAGCCACCGGAGGGAGCGTCTCGATCCGAGCTCGGCCTCCCGAGCAACCTCAGCATCAACTCATCGCGCCTCGCCGGGGCGCACCAACACCCCGAAGTTGCCCGTCCCGGGTGGCCATATCGGCGCTCGCCTCGGCGGCGATATCCTGAAGCTCCTCACGCGCCTCTGCGGCCAGCTTCTGCGTCTGCAAACCAAGTGTCACTATCGTCTTGACGGTGCCCCGCACGAGCGGCTTAATGATGCCCGCTATCAACGGAGCGGTCACGAGACTAGCCCAGCAGAGGCCGCAACCGGCGGGGGAACATGCCACATCCTCCTGTCCATGAGCATGGAGTCATCATGATTTCCTCAATGCTTGACGCGTGTTCTCGGCACGGTGATATGCGACAGACCGAGGAGCGCCGCAACGACGCGAGGGCAGCCAGGCTTGCGTACCTAATCGAGTTGGGTTGCGAAGGAACGTCCTACGGTTACCACCGGTTACCACACGGCAGCTTGACCCTACGTCTTCCCGCTATCGGACAGTAGCATAAGCGGACACTAAAGGGGAAAACCTCCCGATACGGGGGAACCACCCGATCCCCCCCGATCTGGTTCAGGCTGGACGGAAGTTCCCCGGGTGCGTAAACGTCCAGGTCGTCACGTCTCGTCTTCCCGCGCGAACGCGAGAACCGCGCCGGCCAACACGCCTTCTTGGGCTTGGGCCCCTACGCAACCCTCACCGTCAGGTCTTTTTGTTGGCAACCTCAGCGGTCATAGCAGCCCTGCTGGCCATCTCGGCGCTCGCCTCGGCGGTGATGTCCTGAAACTCCTCACGCGCCTCCGCAGCGAGCTTTCGCGTCTGCAAACCTATTGTCACCGTCGTCTTGACGATGCCCCGCACGAGCGGCTTAAGGACACCCACCAGTAACGGAGCGGTCACCACACCAATCAGGTACGGAGCCGCAACAGCAGAGCCGGCCCCGCTGGCCAGACCGCTGGACAATCCAGACTGTCCAGCCATGCCGGACAATCCAGAAACGCGGGGCATGGACATCTCGCATCTCCGTGTCTGTGGCTGTAGGCATTGGTGACTCTCACGAGAGTAGCCCTAATCGCGCACCGGAATCAAGGATGATATTAGGCTCGTTCGGACAATCGGCCTATGAAAAAAAGGGCACAATGACCGAAGGCTTTAGGGAGGCCATTCGGTGGCTGTGCGCACTGGCGAATACCCATCCAGCCGACCACGCAAGCATGTTCGACCGAATTCTGCCCTTTGAGTGATAAGAGAGATATCGATACTGGTGTCGCGTTCGGATAGGCGACACAACTCGTGATCAGCGCGCTGTTGGCATCTGCAGCCAGCGCGGTAGAGGAAGACGCGGGTATGCAGCCCAGCGGGACGAGACGTTCCAGGCGGCTGGCGGGAAGTCCCGAACTCCGCCGTACTCGCTGAGGCTCACGCCGAGGTTGCCAGTGAGGAAGTTGCGCACGTACACGGCGAACTGCTCGGCGGGGGCCGGTCGAACCCCCGACGCTCGGCGAGCACCGCCGCCTCAGTCAGTACGCGACGGGCAGGGTTGCCAGGCCGCGCAGCAGCGGGTGTGGTAGCCATTCAGCCACGTCGGTGTCCAGCCGCAGCCGGGGCAAGCGGCGCACGAGCGCGCCGATCGCGATCTCGCCCTGCAAGCGGGCCAATGGAGCACCCAGGCAGAAGTGCGGGCCGCTGCCGAAGCTCAGGTGCCGGTTGTCCGCCCGTCCTATGTCGAGCCGGTCCGGGCCCGAAAACCGCTCCGGGTCACGGTTGGCGGCGCCGAGCAGGGGGAACACACGCTGGCCGTCACGCAGCCTCGCCCCACCGATCTCCACCTCGCCGACCACGACCCGTGAGACCGCCTGGGCCGGGCTGTCGTAGCGCAGCACCTCTTCGACCGCTGAGCGGATCAGCCTCGGGTCGTCCCGCAGCCGGCGCAGCTCGTCAGGATGGCGCAACAGCGCGAGCATGCCGTTGCCGATCAGGTTGGCCGTCGTCTCGTGGCCGGAGACCAGCAGCAGGCCGCAGGTGGCGGTCAGCTCTTCATCGCTGAGCCGGTCCCCGGACTCCTGCGCAGCGATGAGTCCGCTGATCAGGTCGTCGCCCGGCTTGCCCCGGCGCCTGCGGATCAGGTCCCTCAGATAGGCCTTGAACGCCTCGAGCCCCTGCTCGGCCAGCTCGGCGGCCTCTGGATTGAGGATGCCGTCCAACGACTGCCGGGACCAGGTCCTGATATGTCCCCGATCGGCGTACGGGACCCCAAGCAGCTCACAAATCACGGTGATCGGCAGCGGGAACGCCAGCGCCTCGATCAGGTCCATCGTCGGCCCCGCAGCGACGGCGGCGTCGAGTAGCTCGTCAGTGACCGCCTCGATCCGCGGTCGCAGCCCGTGCACCCGCCGGGTGGTGAAGGCCATGATGGCCAGCTTGCGCAGGCGGGTGTGGTCCGGCGGGTCGCTGTTGAACATCGTTTGGTCGCCGCGCCGTGTGAGCCTGCTCAGCCGCGCCGCGGCTCCCCCCTGGGCTTCCATAGCGCGCACCATCCGCTCACCGCCGCTGGACAGCGCCGGGTTGAACACCGCCGCCGCGACGTCGGCGTAACGGGTGAGGTACCACACGCCCTGCGAGCTGCGGTACACCGGGTGCTCCCTGCGCATCCGCGCGTATAGCGGATAGGGGTCCTGCCGGCGGAGCTGCAGCTCCCGCAAGACCTCGTCGATCTCGAAGGCCTCGGCACGCTCGCTCGTACTGGACACGGACATGCTCCTCCCTCTCCCGTGTGATGAGCGTTTGCTTGTTACTTGTTATGCGGTAAGGGTTTGGCGTTGTGGGTCCTTCTGCCTTTCGTGGATAACCCACGACAGATGCGGAACGGAGCTGGCCGCTCCGTGCCGACTAGGGGTCCACAACGAGTGGGTGAGCCGGTACCTCGCAGCGCGCAATAACCATATGAGCTGTAGTGCAGCAGCACTCCAACGGTTGACGTCCGTGTCACGGGCGCGCCGGTCAGTGGTTTTGGGATCGGTGTAGTAGGTAGCCGAGTTCTAGGCGGGTTGAGTCGATGTTGTTGGTGGGGTGGTCGAGGGTGAGGATGTCGAGGCCGGCTCGTTGGAACAGTGCGTTCCAGAATTCGGCTGGTTCTAGGCGTTGTTCGGTGATGGCGTGGAGCAGGAAGTAGGGGTTGTAGTAGGCCAGGCCGAGCGCATGTGCCATGGCGTGCCGGTCGGTGGGTTGGTGGTCGACTTCGATGATCAGCCAGTGGGCGTGTGGGTAGCGGTCGATCGTCTTGCGGAGCAGGGTTTCTACGGCGCCGGTGCTTTCTTGTTCCAGCATTTCTTGGAGGACGAAGGCGGCGAGGAAGCAGACAGTGTCGTGGGCGGGCAGGTTGACGGCGACCGCGTCGGCGGCGCGGCCTTGGTGGATGGTGACGCGGTCGGTCAGCCCCTCGCGCTGCACGCGTTTTTCGGCCAGCCGGGCCGATGCCGGGTGAGGCTCGACACCGATGCCGCGTAGGCCGGGGCGTCGGTGGGCCAGCTCGGTCAAAAAGCCGCCGTCGCCGCATCCAAGGTCGACCACGACAAGCCTCTTGCCTGGCAGGCGGTCCAAGAGGCGATCGGCCAGGGGCAAAGCGTCGTACCTGCTGATGCCGCAGCTGCCGACGCCGACTTTTGCCCCGTCGCGGCCGGCCCAGGGTGCTTGGTCCTGCAGGGCCGGCCCGAGCTGGAGGAAGGTCTGGGCGTAACCGCCGATCAGCAGCGTGTACCACGGCCGAAATGGCGCCAGCGCCCGGGCTTTGCCGGTCAGGTACCAGCCGCCATCCTCAACGAGGTAGCCCTCGTTGGCCAGGTAGTGGCACAGCGCCTGCAACCGCTGCGCATCCAGGCCGTGCCGCGCGGCGATCGTGGTGGTGCCCAGGCCCGACTCGGCGTCCAGCGTGTCATAGACACCGCAGTCCATGACGACGTACAAGGCGTGGGCCAGCGCGAAAAAACGGATGGGCTGCAAAGCCTCCGCCAGTCGCTGCTCGAAGTCGTTGCCAGCCATTGGCCTCACCCACTCCCCGGGTCATGATCGCTGACCCCCCGCGCACTCCTTGCGGCCGGGCCAATGTCGTCGGGTTGGATCATCGCCAGCGCGTCGGTCAACAACCGCAGGTCGTCCACGGTCCCGACGCTGATCCGCAGCCAACCCTCGAGCCTGAACGGCTGGCAGTCCCGCACCCAGACCTTGCGGGCCGCCAACTCCTCGACCACCACCGCTGCCGGCAGGTCGGTGCGGCAGCGTACGATGACAAAGTTGGCGTGGGTCGTGCGTACCTGGTCAAACAGCGGGCTGGCGGCCAGCGCGGCGGCGCATCTGCTGGACATAGCGGCGCAGCCTGGCCAGATGATTGAGGTCGTCCAGCGCGCCGGCCAACGCGTGTAAGGCGATCGAGCTGACGGAATAAAACCGCTGCCGCGCACGCAGCACGCCGATCAGCGCGGATGATCCGATCAACACGCCCAGCCGCGTCCCGGCCAGGCCGTATGCCTTCGAGGGGCTTTTGAAGACCAACAGGCGCGGGTGTTGAGCCAACAACCCCAAATGCGAGGGCACATCGGTAAAGTCAAGGTAGGCCTCGTCGAGAAAGGCCAACTCCGCGGTGTCGATCACGTCGCGGACCCACCGGCGGCGAAACAGGTTGCCGGTGGGGTTGTGCGGCTGGGCCAAAAACACCGCCCCACCCTGCGCCAGCTCACCCGGTTCGGTGGTCGGCTCCCACGCCCGATCCAGCGGGATCCGGCGAAGCGTCCGACCCCATACCCGGGCGCGCTGCTCATAACCATCAAACCCCGGACAGACAAACCAGGCCGCATCAACCAAGGTCAAGACCAAGTCGGTGGCCTCGTCCACCCCATTGGTAAGCAACACCGAGCCCGCGTCCACGCCATGATGGCAGGCCACCTTGGCCGTGACAGCCTCAAGCAAACCACGCGGATAGCGATGCAAATCCGCCGCGTGCGCGACCACACGGGCCACCGCCTGCGAAGACGGGCCCAAAGGGTGCTCATTCCAATCCAGCCGGCTCGTGCCAGCAGCAGGCTGCCCCAAGACCTCCAACCGCGCACCATCGGCGTCCACGCCGCCGCCGCGGTCCAGCCCGCCCTCGCGCGGGACGGTTTCGGGCTGAGAGGCCGCACCCGGCATGATCTCCCCCTCCGCCTACCGCCCGCTGCTCATAACACCGACAAGGCCATGGGAACCACAACACCGACCCCCAACACCCCCAAACAGATTCACCATCGTTCAGCCTTTCCAATGAGATGATGTGGTGTCACTTCGCGATTTTTGGAGTGTGGCGGCCAGGACCGGCCCGATCTGGGCCAGCGCCGCGGGCTGGGTCATATGGTCATGGCTGCTGGTGATGGCGTACGTTTCGATCGCGCCGTCGACATATGGCCTCCACAGCTCAGGTGCAGCCGTGTGATCGCCTTGATCGATGGTCGCGGTGAACAGCAGCAGATCGCCGTGGAGGCGGCCGGGAGCGAAGCCGATCGCGAGACGGGCGTTGTTGATCATGAGCTCGACGACGGCCGCGATGTGGTGCTCGTCCAGGCCGGCCAGTGCGCTGCCCCGGCCGCGCAGGATGTCCACAACCTGTGCGGGTGTCAACGGTTGGCCGTCCAGACTGTCCGTGTCGCAGCCGAACATGGTGACAAGGTCGACAAGGATGGCCCGCTCATCGGAGGGCGGCGGGTCCTCGAATGACAGGCCGCACAGCGGGTAGGCGTCGAGGACGGCCAACAGGGCGGTCTGCTCGCCGCGCTGTTGCAGCTCGACCGCGACGGCGTGGGCGGCCAGCCCACCGACACACCAGCCGAGCAGATGGTACGGGCCGGCCGGTTGGACCGTGCGGATCTGGTCGGCGTAGTCAGCCGCCATCGCCTCGATCGATGTGGGGAGCGGCTGTGGGTGGGCCAGGCCGCGCGCTTGAAGCGCATAGATCGGATAGTCGGGGCCGAGATGTTTGAGCAGGCCGCGGTAGGACCAGCTGATGCCTGCGCCGGAGTGGATGCAGAACAGCGGCGGACAGCGGCCTTGGGGCCGCAAGGGCAGCATCACGTCGAACGCGTCGCCGGGATCGTCCAGGTCCAGCCGCGCGGCCAGCCCGGCAGGCGTCGGGGCATCGAACAAGGCGCGCAGCCCCACCTCGACACCCAACGTGGCGCACACGCGGCTGATGAGGAGGATGGCCAGCAGCGAGTGGCCACCCAAGGCGAAGAAGTCGTCGTCTACGCCCACTCGGGGCAGGCCCAGCACCTCGGCGAACAGCTCGCATAGGACCTGCTCCTGTGGGGTCCTGGGCGCCCGACCGGGCGTGGCGGGGGTGAGGTCGGGAGCGGGCAGCGCGTTCCGGTCGAGTTTGCCGTTGGGCGTCAACGGCAGGCTGTCCAATGTCACGAACGCGGCGGGCACCAGGTAGTCGGGTAGCCGTTGGCGCAGATGCTCGCGCAGCAGGTCCGGTTGCGGGGCATCACCTGCGCCTACAACGTAGGCGACCAGCCGCCTGTCCCCAGGCCGGTCCTGGCGCACGATGACCGCGGCCTGCGCTACCTGCGGATGGGCGGCGAGCACCGTTTCGATCTCGCCGGGCTCGATCCGGAACCCGCGT
>Ga0187893_10006763_pt1 | contig 19337 bp, 24 predicted proteins | sample MA1701074metaG_FD_139574 | JGI IMG/M metagenome (GOLD analysis project Ga0187893, IMG submission 139574) | White microbial mat communities from a basaltic lava cave in the Kipuka Kanohina Cave System on the Island of Hawaii, USA - MA170107-4 metaG ... | reverse complement strand
GGCGGGGAGCAGTAGGCGGTGAGTTCCCCTCCTTTCCAAGGAGGGGTGGCGCGCGAAGCGCGACGGGGTGGTCCTGCGACCGCACACCACACCGCCCCGGCGCCTGCGGCGCCACCCCGCCTCATGAGAGAGGCGGGGAGCGACTTCCTCCAAGCCGCGCCTCAAGGGCCCATCCGGCGGCGCATGGTCTGATGCGGGATCCCCGCCTCGAAGAACTCCGGGCCCTCGGCGATGAAACCATGGCGTGCGTAGAAGGGCAGCGCATGGGTCTGCGCGTTGAGCACCACTTCCGGCATCCCGCGGCGGCGCGCCTCGGCGAGCAGGAACTCGAGCAAGGCAGCGCCGACACCGCGGTTTCGCCACGCGCGCAGCACCGCCATGCGTCCGAGGTGGCCGTCGGGAACGAGTCGGCCGGTGCCCACCGCCTCGCCGGCGTCGGATTCCGCCAGGGCGTGCACGCAGCCGTCGTCGAGCCCGTCCCACTCCAGGTCCGGCGGCACCCCTTGCTCGCGCACGAACACCTCTTCGCGCACCACCCGCAGCCGCTCCCGGTCGCGCTCCCAGTCGGCACGCCGAACTCGATAGCCCTCCATGCGCCGCGATTATAATTCGCCGATGCCCGAGCGCCGCCCGCATGCAATCGCGCTGGAACGATGACGAAGCCGCACGCTGGGCCGCACGGGTCGCGGCCGCGCCCGAGCTGGGCCTGCGCGTCTACACCTCGCGGCTGCTCGGCGCCGAGAAGACCCTGGTCCTGCACGGCGGAGGCAACACCTCGGTCAAGCTGCGGCTGGCCGACATTTTCGGCGCCGCGCAGGAGGCGCTGTGCGTCAAGGGCAGCGGCAGCGATCTCGCGCAGGTGACCCCGGAGGATTTCAGCACCGTGCGGCTGGCGGCGGTGCGCCGGCTGATCGAGCTGGACGACCTCGACAACGAGGCGCTGATGCGGGAGGTGGCGGTGACCATCGCACGCGCCCCCTCGCCCAGGCCGTCGATCGAGACGTTGTTGCACGCGGTGCTGCCGTTCCAGTTCGTCGAGCACACGCACGCCGACGCCATCCTCGCGGTCACCAACACCGCCGGCGGCGAGCGCATTGCGCGCACGCTGTTCGGCGACATCGCCCCGCTGGTGCCGTTTCGCGAGTCCGGTTTCGCGCTGGCGAAGGCCTGCGACGCGGTGTATCGGGAACAGGCCACGGCCGACACGATCGGCCTGGTCCTGCTGCATCACGGTGCGGTCGCCTTCGGCAACAGCGCGCGCGCGTCCTACGAGAACATGCTGCGGCTGGTCACACGCGCGGAAGGATATCTGCAGGCGCACGGCGCGCGGGTGCTGCCGCGCGACCCGGCGCCGTTTCCGCCGCCGGATCCGCTGCGCATCGCGCGGATGCGCAGAGAGCTGTCGCATACCTGCGGGTTTCCCCTTCTGCTGCGGCTTCAGCAGGGCGCCGAATGGCAGGCCTATGCGCGCCGCGCCGATCTGGCGGCGTTGGGCGCCGAGGGCCCGGCCACGCCGCAGCATGCGGTGTTCATCAAGCGCGAACCGCTGCTCGGCAGCGACGTCGCCGGCTATGCACGGCGCTACGCGCGCTACGTCGCGGAAGCCTACCCGGGCACCTCGCCGGCGGATCTTGGACTGGATCCGGCGCCGCGCGTGATCGTCGATGCGCAGATCGGGGTGTGGGTCGCGGCGATCGACGCGCACCATCTGCAGGTGACCGGCGAGATATTGCAGCAGGACCGCGAGATCAAGACCCGCGCGGCCGCGCACGATCGCTACGCCGGCTTGCCGTCTCGCGCCATCCTGGAGGCGGAGATCCACTACGGCGGTTTCGAGCGCAGATTGCGCGCCGGCGGGGACACGGCCGCGTTGCTGGGCGAAGCGGCGCTCATCGTCGGCCCCGGCGAGCCAGCGAAAACGCTCGCGGCGGCGCTCGAGCGGCGCGGCGCGGCGGCGATGACCGCCCCTTCTGTCGACCACGAGGGGCTGCAAGGACTGATCGGGCGTTATGGCGGACTCGACATGTTGCTGCTGATCGACGCCGATGAAGACGCGATCGACGCCTGCGCGGCGCTGCTGCGCCTCGCACCGCGCGGCGGCCGCATTCTCGCTGTGGAGCTCGCTCGGTCGGGCTGCATCGCGCGCGCTGCGCAGGCAGCGAAGCGGCAGCAGCTTCCACTGGCCGGCGCGCGTCTGGCTGCCGGCGCCGCCATCACGCCGATGCACGCGGATCTGATCGGGCGGCTGTGCGATCCGGCGCTCGCCGGCACCTGTCCCCGCGTAGCGCTGGAGGCCGGCATTGCGTAGTACGGCGCGCCCGGTCGAGACCCTGCGCTGGGAGGACGGACGGTTGGCGCTGATCGACCAGCGCGCGCTGCCTCTCGAGGCGCGCTACGTCCTGTGCGACTCGGCGCGAACCGTCGCCGAGGCGATCCGCAGCATGGTGGTGCGCGGCGCGCCGGCGATCGGCTGTGCGGCCGCCTACGGCGTCGCTCTGGAGGCGCGCCGGCTGGCGCAGTTGATGCCGGAGGCCGCCGGGGCGCCGGAGGGCTTCGCAGAGCCGCTGCAGCAGGCGATCGCGCTGCTCGCCGCCGCCCGTCCCACCGCCGTCAACCTGGCGTGGGCGCTGGAGCGCATGCGGCGCCGGCTGGACGCGCTGGCGGGGCGCCCGCCGCCGGACATCGCCGGCGCTTTGCTGCAGGAGGCCCACGTGATCGCCGCCGAAGACGTGGAGATCAACCGGCGCATGGGGGCGATCGGCGCCGCGCTGATCGCCGACGGCGCGCGCGTCTTGACCCATTGCAACGCGGGTGCCCTGGCCACCGCCGGTCATGGCACCGCGCTCGGCGTGATCCGCTCGGCGGTCGCCGCCGGCAAGCGCGTGAGCGTGATCGCCGACGAGACGCGTCCGTTTCTGCAGGGCGCGCGTCTGATCGCCTGGGAGCTGCTGCAGGAAAACATCCCGGTCGCGCTGGTGGCGGACGCCGGCGCCGGGCACCTGATGAGCCGCGGCGAGGTGGATCTGGTGGTGGTGGGCGCCGATCGCGTGGCCGCCAACGGCGACACCGCGAACAAGGTCGGGACCTACACCCTGGCGGTGCTGGCGCAGCGCCACCGGGTGCCGTTCTACGTGGTCTGCCCCCTCTCCACGATCGACTTGTCCACCGCCAGCGGCGGCGACATCCCGATCGAGGAGCGTCCCGCCGAGGAGGTGACCGGCTTTCGCGAGACGCGCTGGGCGCCGGCGGGCGTGGCGGTGCGCAACCCGGCCTTCGACGTCACTCCGGCGGAGCTGATCACCGCCATCGTCACCGAGCGCGGCATCGTGCGCCCGGTAACCGCGTCCGGCCTGCGCGGTCTATTCCGCGCGGACGACCGCGGGTGACGGCGGTCTTCCCCTCTCCCCTTGCGGGAGGGCTGGGGTGAGAGGTTCAAATAGTCGCGCCGCCGCTCACCTCGATCACCGCGCCGTTGATGTAGCTCGCCTCGTCCGAGGCGAGGAAGGCGTAGGTGTTGGCGATCTCCTCGGGCCGGGCGAGCCGGCCCATCGGCACGCGCGCCTTGATCGCCTCGAGCACCTTCGCCGGGATGCTCTTCAGGATTGGCGTCTCCACGAAGCCCGGGCACACGGCGTTGGCGCGCACGCCCTTGCGGCCCAGCTCGCGCGCCCAGGTCTTGACCAGCCCGATGACGCCGAACTTGCTGGCCGCATAGTTGGTCTGGCCGAAATTGCCGTAGACGCCGACGATCGAGGAGGCGTTGAGGATCACGCCCGAGCCCTGCGCCACCATGATGTCGGCCACCGCCTTGGCGCAGTTGTAGGTGCCCTTGAGGTTGACGTCGATCACGCGGTCGAACTGGACCTCGCTCATCTTGGTGAGCTGCGCGTCCTGCACGATGCCGGCGTTGTTCACCAGCACGTCGATGCGGCCGTACTTCTGCATCACCGCATCCACCATGGCGCGGATCGAGCCGGGCTCGGTCACGTCGACCACGAAGCCGAGCGCCTCGCCGGTCGCCGCCCGGATCTCCCGGACGGTGGCGTCCACGCCATCCCGATCCAGGTCGCAGACCATGACCAGCGCGCCCTCGCAGGCGAACTTCAGCGCCGTCGCATGGCCGATGCCGCGCGCCGCGCCCGTGATGATCGAAACCTTGCCTGCCAGCCGCATATGCCTTCGTCCTTCAGCCCGGGTCGAGAAAATGGCCGGCACTGTACCTCAGACAGCCGCGCCGCACAATCGGCTCATCCCCGCTCGACGATGTCCACCGGTGTGCCAACCGGCACGCGGTCGTACAGGTCCACCAGCTCGGCGTTGTGCATGCGCACACAGCCGATCGAGCCGGGCTTGCCCATCACCGCGCTGTCCGGGGTGCCGTGGATGTAGATCATGCGTCGCATGGTGTCCACCTCCCCGAGGCGGTTGAAACCCGGCTCGCAGCCCGACAGCCACAGGATGCGCGTGAGGATCCAGTCGCGCTGCGGAAAGCGCGCGGCCAGCTCGGGCGAGTAGATCTCGCCGGTGGGCCGGCGCTCGACGAACACCGCATTGGGCGGGGCGCCGGCGCCGATCTTGGCGCGGATCACGTGCCGGCCGCGCGGGGTGCGGTAGCTGCCGTTGCGCTCGCCCGCGCCGCGTCCGGATGTCGAGACCAGATAGCGCACGACCGAACCGTCCGCGACGTCGTGCAGCTCCAGCGTCTGGGTGTGCAGCAGGATGCGGATGCGCTTCATGCGTCGCCGTTTCGTTTCTGGACGAAGAACTCGCGCAGCAAAGCGCCGCACTCTTCGGCCAGCACGCCGCCCTGCACCCGCGCGTGATGGTTCAGGCGCGGCTCCGCGAACAGGTCGATCACGCCGCCCGCCGCGCCGGTTTTCGGGTCCGCGGCGCCGAACACCACGCGCGCCACGCGCGCGTGGAACATCGCGCCCACGCACATCGCGCACGGCTCGAGGGTGACGTACAGCGTGCTGCCGGGCAGCCGGTAGTTCCCGGTGCGCGCCGCGGCGTCGCGCAGCGCGCGGATCTCGGCGTGCGCGCTCGGGTCGGCGGTGGAGATGGGCGCGTTGCAGCCCTCGCCCGCCACCTCGCCTTCGAGCACCAGCACGGCGCCCACCGGCACCTCGCCGGCCTCGCGCGCGCGCTCGGCCAGACGCAGCGCCTGGCGCATGAACTCGCGGTCGGCCTGATCCGGCGGCGCCGCTGCGGCTATTCCCACTCGGCGGCTATTCCCACTCGATGGTGGCGGGCGGCTTGCCCGCGATGTCGTAGACCACGCGGTTGATGCCGGAGATGGTCCGCACGACCGAGCGCGACTCTCCTCCGCGCTGACCGTCTATCCCGGCGGCGCGACCCGGGTCGTGGGTGAGGAAGGCGATGATGCGCATCTGGCTGCCGCACAGGGCGCAGCGTAAGGTCTTGTCTCAGTATGCGGTTCTCCCCGGCCGCGTGGCGCCCCTGGCGCGTGAAGCACGGGGCTTCGTGCCGATACGCCGGGCCGCCTCGATCGCCCGGCGCGCCCATTCGACGATGGCCCGGCGGTCGTCAATGACCTGCGCCGGCGCCTCGTAGTAGGACATCACCATCTGCTTGTCTTCGAAGGGCTTGAACGGTTCCGCGCCGAGCGCCTCGTAATCGGCGCGGTTGCCGTCGTCAACCTTGAAGTACAGCGTGTCGTAGGCGACGATCGCGCAGAACACTTCCTCCACGTAGATGCCGCAGCCGCCGAACATGGATTTCGAGCGCACGTCGCCGAGCGGCGCGAGCAGGTCGCAGACATGCTCGACGAAGTCGTCGCGGCGGGTGCTCCTCATGGAGCGCATGCCTGCAACCGCCACTGGCTAGAACAGCGAAGCGGGTAAGGTGAGCACAATCCCGAGGGCGCTCGCCGCGCGCTTGCCTTCGGCGCCAAAGAACTCGATCTCACCCTTCAGGCCGACGACAATGACTTCCTTCGCGCCACCGCGCAAATAGGCTGCGGTCTTCATCGCGATCTCTTCCCGGGTATTGCCGGGCGACAGCACCTCGGCACATAGGTCTGGCACAAAGGGCAGGGGCGTCTTCCCCTTGACCTGATCCCAGCGAACCTGCGGCATCCAAACCACGTCTGGGACGCGGATGCCGCGGTCGGTCGTGACCGAGATCTCGGGTACCGCGAGTGGCCCCAGCACGTTCATCAGCGCCAAAGCGACTTCCTGGAGGGCACGTTGATGATCATTCGTCGGTCGCGGGCTCATGATCACCTCCCCGTATTCGTTCAGTTCGTAGTAATCGGGGGTTTCCGGATCCGCGGCGAGTTCCTGCCAGCGGCGCACCAGGGCAGCTCGATCAAGGACGGCTTCGACTTGCATGTAGACCTCCGCGTGACGCAAGCACTACAAGCAGAGTTTACGCCGGAAGCCGGCAGAGCGGGGCTTCAAACTGGAACTAAGGCCCCTACTCCCACTCGATCGTCGCCGGCGGCTTGCCCGAGATGTCGTAGACCACGCGGTTGATGCCGCGCACTTCGTTGATGATGCGGTTGGACACCTTGGACAGCAGGCCGTGCGGCAGCTCGGCCCAGTGCGCGGTCATGAAGTCCTCGGTCTGCACCGCGCGCAGCGCCACCACGTACTCGTAGGTGCGTCCGTCGCCCATCACGCCCACCGACTTCACCGGCAGGAACACCGCGAAAGCCTGGGACGTCTTCTCGTACCATCCGGCGGCGCGCAGCTCCTCGATGAAGATCGCGTCGGCGCGGCGCAGCAGATCGGCGTACTTCGGCTTGACTTCCCCGAGGATGCGCACGCCCAGGCCGGGCCCGGGGAACGGGTGGCGGAACACCATCTCGCGCGGCAGCCCCAGGGCCAGCCCAAGCTCACGCACCTCGTCCTTGAACAGCTCGCGCAGCGGTTCGAGCAGCTTCAGGTGCAGCGTCTCGGGCAGGCCGCCGACGTTGTGGTGCGACTTGATCGAGGCCGCCTTCTGGGTCTTCGCCCCGGCCGACTCGATGACGTCCGGATAGATCGTCCCCTGGGCGAGCCAGCGCGCGTTGCGCACCTTGGCCGCCTCGCGCTGGAACACCTCCACGAACTCGCGGCCGATGATCTTGCGCTTGGCCTCCGGGTCGGACACGCCCTCGAGCTTGCTCATGAACTGCGCGCCGGCGTCCACCTGGATCACCTTGACTCCGAGATTGCGGGCGAAGGTCTGCATCACCTGCTGCGCCTCGTTCAAGCGCAGCAGCCCGGTGTCCACGAACACGCAGGTGAGCTGATCGCCGATGGCGCGGTGGATCAACGCCGCCGCAACCGCCGAGTCGACGCCGCCCGACAGGCCCAGGATCACCTCGTCGGCGCCGACCATCGAGCGGATGCGCCCCACCGCCTCCTCGAGGTAGTCGGGCATGTTCCAATCCGGTGCAATGCCGCAGACCTCCAGCACGAAGCGCTCGAGGATCGCCTTGCCCTGCAGCGTGTGCGTGACCTCCGGATGGAACTGCACGCCGTAGAGCTTGCGCGCCTAGTCGGCCATGCCGGCGATGGGCGTGGCGGCATTGCCGGCGATCACCTTGAACCCCGGTGGCAGCGCGGCGACCTTGTCGCCGTGGCTCATCCACACGTCCAGCAGCCCGTGGCCTTCGCCGTTGGCGCGATCCTGGATGTCGCGCAGCAGCCGCGAATGGCCGCGCGCGCGCACTTCGGCGTAGCCGAACTCGCGCACGCGTCCGCTCTCGACCTGCCCGCCGAGCTGGGCCGCCATGGTCTGCATGCCGTAGCAGATGCCCAGCACCGGCACGCCAAGCTCGAACACGGCCTGCGGCGCGCGCGGCGCATCGCCTTCGTAGGCCGAGGCCGGGCCGCCGGACAGAATGACACCCCTGGCGCCGAACTCGCGCACGAAGCGCTCGCCGGCATCGAACGGATGGATCTCGCAGTACACGCCGCATTCGCGCACGCGGCGGGCGATCAGCTGCGTGTATTGGGCGCCGAAGTCGAGGATCAGGATCTTCTGGTGCATTACCGCCGAAGCCGGCCTCACTGCGCGCGGTAGTTGGGCGCTTCCTTGACGATCTGCACGTCGTGCACGTGCGCCTCGCGCACGCCCGCCGCGGTGACCTCGACCAGCTCCGCGCGCTCGCGCATGTCGCGCACCGTCGCGCAGCCGGCGTAGCCCATGCTCGAGCGCAATCCGCCCATGAGCTGCTCGATCACCTGGATCAGGCTGCCCTTGTAGGGCACGCGCCCTTCCACGCCTTCGGGCACCAGCTTCAGGGCCTCCACGCTGTCGGCGGCGTCCTGGAAATAGCGGTCGCTGGAGCCCTGCGTCATCGCGGCCAGCGAACCCATGCCGCGATAGGTCTTGTAGGAGCGCCCCTGGAACAGCTCGATCTCGCCCGGCGCTTCCTCCGTGCCGGCGAACAATCCGCCCAGCATCACCGCATCCGCTCCCGCGACGATCGCCTTGGCGACGTCGCCCGAGTAGCGGATGCCGCCGTCTGCGATCAGCGGGACGTCGGTGCCCTTCAGGGCCTGCGCCACGTTGGCGATGGCGGTGATCTGCGGCACGCCCACGCCGGCGACGATGCGCGTGGTGCAGATCGATCCGGGACCGATGCCGACCTTGACCGCGTCCGCGCCGGCATCCACCAGCGCCTCGGCGGCGGCCGCCGTGGCGATGTTGCCCGCCACCAGCTGCATCCTCGGGAACCGGCGCCTGGCCCAGCGCACGCGCTCGAGCACGCCCTCGGAGTGACCGTGCGCGGTGTCCACCACCAGCACGTCGGCGCCGGCCTCGACCAGCGCCTCGGCGCGCTCGTCGGTGCCCTCGCCTACGCCGATGGCGGCGCCCACGCGCAGCCTGCCCAGCTCGTCCTTGCAGGCGTTCGGGTATTCGCTCGACTTGAGGATGTCCTTGACCGTGATCAGCCCGCGCAGCTCGAAGTCGCCGTTGACCACCAGCACGCGCTCCAGCCGGTGCTTGTGCATCAGCGCCTGGGCCTCCTCCAGGCTGGCCCCTTCGCGCACCGTCACCAGGCGCTCGCGCGGGGTCATGATGTCGCGCACGCGCTGGTCCAGATTGGTTTCGAAGCGCAGGTCGCGGTTGGTAACGATGCCGACCACGCGCTTGCCTTCCACCACCGGCAGCCCGGAGATCTTGTGGGCGCGGATCAGGCTCAGCACCTCGCGCACGCTCATGTCCGGGGCGATCGTGATCGGGTCCTTCACCACGCCGCTCTCGTAGCGCTTGACCTTGGCCACCTCCGCGGCCTGGGCGCGGGGGGACATGTTCTTGTGCACGATGCCGATGCCGCCTTCCTGCGCCATGGCGATGGCCAGGCGCGCCTCGGTGACGGTGTCCATCGCGGCGGACACCAGCGGCAGGTTGAGCTCGATCGCCCCGGTCAACCGGGTCTTCAGGCTGACGTCGCGCGGCAGAACGATGGAATGGGACGGAAGGATGGATACATCGTCAAACGTGAGCGCCCGTTCAACCACTCGCATGCTGATGATCCTTCGCAAAGAATCTATTATACGCCGGCCCGCTGCAGCGGTCGCCGGCGGGCCCCGCGGACGCGTCGGCGGCTGCCGACGGAACAAGCACTTATGTGGGACAAGGGAATAATTGTTGCTTTCGCGTGCAGTGCGCTGCTGGCGTGCGCGCACGCGGGAGATGGCGGCCCCGGGGGCGCCAGCGCTTCGGGCCCTGGCGCCGAGCAGGCGCGCCGCGAGGTGCTGCGCGCGCAGCAGGCGGTGCAGGCCGCCGCCGAGAAGCGGGCGCTGTGGACCACGGCGCAGGAGGCGCTCGCCGAAGCCGAGGCGGCGCTCGCGCGGGGCGATCATGCCGCCGCCGTGCGGGCGAGCCGTGTGGCCGCCGAGCAGGCGCAATTGGGCATCGAGCAGCTCGACTACCCCCGGTTTCCGTGACGAGGAGCGGATATGAAGTGGATCGCGACGTTGTCCCTGCTGGCCCTGGCGCTGCCGGCGTGGGCCGCCGAGATGTACAAGTGGGTCGACGAGAGCGGCAAGGTGCACTACTCCGACCAGCCCCCGCCGCCCAGCGCCAGGCAGCAGACCACGATCCAGCCGAAGGTGCGTCCGCAAAGCGCCGCGACGACACCGGCCACGACCGAGGGTCAGGCGGCGCCGGCGACCAAGGCGAAGACCGCGCAGGAGCTGGATATGGAGTTCCGCAAGCGCCGCACCGAAGCGGCGGAAGCCGAGGCCAAGCGCCAGCAGGAGGCCCAGGCCGCGGCCGACAAGCAGCGCAACTGCGAGGCGGCGAAGGCGCGCGTCGCGGTGCTGCAGACCGGCGGGCGCATCACCAGGGCGAGCCCCAGCGGCGAGCAGATCTACCTCGGCGACAACGAGATCGCCGCCGAGCTGATCGAGGCGCGGAAAGTCGCCGATTCGTGGTGCAAGTGATCGACGACCGCGGGGAGCGCTCCTAGCGTTTCCCACGACGGGCGCGCGCGCGCCGCGATTCCTTCGGGTCCGCTTGCAGCGGCCGGTAGATCTCCACCCGGTCGCCGTTTCCCACCCGGTCATCGAGGCCGGCCGGCCTTCCCCAGATCCCCACCCGGCACGCGCCGAGATCGATCGCCGGATGCCGCGCGGTCACGCCCGACCGCGCAATGGCATCGCGCACGCTGGCGCCATCGGGCAGTTCCACCACCGTGCAGTCTTGCTCCAGCGGCAGCGCGAACACGACTTCGACGGTGAGCGTCTCGCCCAGGGTCACCCCTTGCCGTAGAGGCGCTCGGCACGCTTCGCGAAAGCGTCGATGAAGCTGCTGGCGATGTAGTGGAACACCGGCCCGACGAGCCGCTCGAGCATCTTGCTCGAGAACTCGTAGTGCAGGCGAAAATCCACCCGGCAGGCGTGCGCCGCGAGCGGCTGGAAGCGCCAGGTGCCGTCCAGCGTGCGGAACGGCCCGCTCACCAGCTTGATCTCGATCAGATGCGGCGGCTCGGTGCGGTTCTCGGTCTGGAACGCCTGCTTGATGCCGCGGAAGTCGATCAGGATCGAGGCGCGCGTCAGCGCGCCGTCGCGGTAATCGACGTGCGTTCGTCCGCACCACGGCAGGAACTCCGGATAATGCTCGACCTGATCGACCAGCGCGTACATCTTCTCCGCCGCGTAGCCGACCAGCACGGATCGCTGGATCAGGGCCATGGCGGCCGATTCTAGCCCGCATTTCTCACAACGACGCGAGCCAGCGCCCCCGGCGACCCTCGCCGCCGCGCGGCAGGTCGCGGTGTGCGTGCGGGCGCCGGGGAGCGCCCTGATACAATCCGGCGCGCACGTCGAGCTTCCCGCCATGAGCATCGCCCAGAACCGCAAGGCCTACCACGAGTACTTCATCGAGGAGAAGTACGAGGCCGGCATCGTGCTCGAGGGCTGGGAGGTCAAGGCGATCCGCGCCGGGCAGGTGCATCTCACCGAGGCTTATGTGATCCTGAAGAGCGGCGCGCCGTATCTGATCGGCTGCCACATCACGCCGCTCAGGACCGCGTCTACGCACGTGCAGCCCGATCCCACCCGCACGCGCAAGCTGCTGCTCAACGCCGAGGAGCTGCGGCGCCTGATCGGCAAGGTGGAGCGCGCCGGGTACGCCTTGGTGCCGCTCGACATGCACTACCGCGGCGGCTGGATCAAGCTCGAGGTCGGGCTCGCGAAGGGCAAGAAGCAACACGACAAACGTCAGGCCGAGAAAGACCGGGACTGGCAGCGCGAGAAGCAACGACTGATGCGGCAGAAAGCATGATGCAGCGAGGAAGCCCCCCTCTCCCCAACAGACAAAAGCTCCCTCTCCCCTTGTGGGAGAGGGTAGGGTGAGGGCCGGGAGAGGGGCGGGGGTGAGGGGTAGCGAACTGCGGCGCTCAGCCCTGCGCCAGCCCCATCGCCTCGCGCACCTCGCGCATCGTCTCGCCGGCCGCCTTGCGCGCCCGCTCGCAGCCGTCCTCGACGATATTGCGCACCAGCGTGGGATCGTCCACGTAGACCTGCGCGCGCTCGCGCATCGGCTCCTGCTCGCGCAGCACCGCGTCGATCACCGGCTGCTTGCACTCGAGACAGCCGATGCCCGCGCTGCGGCAGCCCTTCTGCACCCATTGCCGCGTCGGCTCGTCCGAGTACACCAGGTGAAACTGCCACACCGGGCACTTCTCCGGCTCGCCCGGGTCGCTGCGGCGCACGCGCGCCGGATCGGTGGGCATCGTGCGGATCTTGCGCGTGACGCTGTCCGCGTCCTCGCGCAGGCCGATGGTGTTGTTGTAAGACTTCGACATCTTCTGCCCGTCCAGGCCCGGCATCTTGGCGGCCTCGGTCAACAGCGCTTCGGGCTCGGACAGGATCATCTTGCCGCTGCCCTCCAGATAGCCGAACAGGCGTTCCTGGTCGCCCATGCTCAGGTTCTGCGCCTCCCCGAGCAGCGCGCGCCCCGCCTCCAGGGCCTGGTGGTCGCCCTGCTCCTGATAGCGCGCGCGCAACTCGCGGTACAGCCGCGCGCGCTTGCTGCCGAGCTTCTTGACCGCGGCCTCGGCCTTCTCCTCGAAACCCGGTTCGCGCCCGTAGATGTGGTTGAAGCGGCGCGCGATCTCGCGCGTGAACTCGATGTGCGGCACCTGGTCCTCGCCCACCGGGACCAGGGTCGCCCGGTAAATCAGGATGTCGGCGCTCTGCAGCAGCGGATAGCCGAGGAACCCGTAAGTGGCGAGGTCGCGGTCGGCGAGCTTTTCCTGCTGTTCCTTGTAGCTCGGCACTCGCTCCAGCCAGCCGAGCGGCGTGATCATCGACATCAGCAGGTGCAGCTCCGCGTGCTCCGGCACGCGCGACTGGACGAACAGCGTGGCCAGCGACGGGTCCACGCCCGCGGCCAGCCAATCGACGACCATCTCCCAGGTGTTCGCCTCGATGATGCCCGGCTCCTCGTAGTGGGTGGTGAGCGCATGCCAGTCGGCCACGAAGAACAGGCACGGGTGCTCGTGCTGAAGCCGGATCCAGTTCTTCAGTACGCCGTGGTAGTGACCCAGATGCAGGCTGCCGGTGGGCCGCATGCCGGACAGAACGCGATCGGGGAACATGGACGGTCAGCGCAGATTGAACAGAGCGCCGAGCACGGCCAGCACCAGCCGGATGAACGGCGACAGCACCGCGCCGAGCACGCCCGAGAACAGCAGCACCAGCAGGATCATGAAACCGTAGGGCTCGAGCATCGCGAAGCGCCAGGCGACACGGCTCGGCAGCAGGCTCACCGCGATGCGGCTGCCGTCCAGCGGCGGCAGCGGTAAGAGGTTCAGCACCATCAGCACCACGTTGATGCTGATCCCGATCCGGGCCATTCCCAGCAGCGGCTGCGAGAAATAATTCCACGGCAGGCCGTCGGCCAACTTCAGGACCAGCGCCCAGCACGCTGCCATGAACAGGTTCGCCCCGGGCCCCGCCGCCGCCACCCACAGCATGTCGCGCTTGGGGTTGCGCAGCTGTCCGAAGTTTACCGGCACCGGCTTCGCCCAACCGAACAGAATACCGCCGCCTCCCAGCAGCTTGCTCATCACCAGGATCAGCAGCGGCACGGCGATCGTGCCCACCGGGTCGATGTGGCGCAGCGGGTTGAGCGTGATGCGCCCGGCGTTGGCCGCGGTGTAGTCGCCGAAGTGGCGCGCCGCATAGCCGTGCGCGGCCTCGTGCAGCGTGATGGCGAAGGTCACGGGCAGCGCCGCCAGGGCGACGAGCTGGATCAGGCCGGCGAGATCGAAGCTCATGCGAAGCTCAGGCCGTCACGCCGAAAGGCTCGAGGCTGCCCTTGCCCGCACGCACCACTTCGGGCGCCTGCGAGGTGAGGTCCACCACGGTGGTGGGCTCGATCCCGCAGGGGCCGCCGTCGAGGATCAGCTCCACCTGGCGCTCCAGGCGCTCGCGGATCGCACCGGCGTCGTTGAGCGGCAGCTGGTCCCCGGGAAGCAACAGCGTGGAGCTGAGCAAGGGCGCATCGAGCTCGGCGAGCAGCGCCTGAACCACCTTGTGATCGGGCACGCGCAGGCCGATGGTGCTACGCCGCGGGTTCTGCAGGCGCCGCGGCACCTCGCGCGTGGCCTGCAGGATGAAGGTATAGCTGCCGGGCGTGGTGGCCTTCAGCAGCCGATACTGCCGGTTGTCGACCCGCGCGTAGTGCGCGATCTCGGAAAGGTCGCGGCACACCAGGGTGAAGTGGTGCTCGGGACCGAGCTCCCGGATCGCGCGCATGCGCTCCTGCGCGGCCTTGTCGCCGATCTGGCAGCCCAGCGCATAGCACGAGTCCGTCGGGTACACGATCAGGCCTCCCTGGCGTACGATCTGGGCCGCTTGCTGCAGCAAACGCCGCTGCGGGTCCTGTGGATGGATGACAAAGTACTGGGCCATCGGGTGGCGCGCGCTGCCGCGATCGGCCCCGCTGCATCCGGGTAGCGGGGCGCCCGCGTATAGCTTGGAGGCCGCCACCGGCGCACGCCCCGGTGGGAAGCCCTGCGCGGAGCGCGCAGAAGCGGGCAATGGTAGCAAATCGGGCGCATCCCCAAAAGGCCGGCGGCGCACAGGAGAGCACGAATGTCACACACCCCGAGCTGGTTCGCCCTTCCCGGCACCATCCGCGGTCCTGTTCTCGCCGTCCTCGCCTCGGCCTGGGCCTGGGCGGGCGACGCGCTCGGCGCGTGCACCATCGAGAGCCCGGCGCACCGCGCCACGGTGCTCGAGCTGTACACCTCGGAGGGCTGCAACAGCTGCCCCCCGGCCGACCGCTGGCTGAGCCGTCTGCGCGAGCAGGGACCCGAAAGGAAAGTGCTGCCGCTCGCCTTCCACGTCGACTACTGGAACGATCTCGGCTGGGCGGATCGTTTCTCCCAGCCCGTGTTCAGCGCGCGGCAGCGCCAAGTTGCGGGCCGCCATCGCAGCGGGATCATCTACACCCCGCAGATGGTCCTGGACGGGCAGGATTGGCGCGGCTGGCGCAGCGACGACCTGAGCGCGCGCCTGCGCAGCATCAACGGCGAGCGGCCCGGCGCTACCATCCGCGGCGGTGCGCTTATCAGCGGGCCCAGCGTCGAGGTGCACGGCACGGCGCAGCTCGCCGACCGCAAGCAGGCCGGCGTGGTCGCCGCCTGGCTCGCGCTTTACGAGCAAGGCCTGGTCACCGCCGTCGCCGCGGGCGAGAACCGCGGTCGCACGTTGCAGCACGACTACGTGGTGCGCGCCCTGATCGGACCGCTGCGTGCCGGCGCCGGCGGGTCGATCGCGCTCGCCGGCAGCATCCCGCTGAGCGCGGAGTGGAAGCGCGAGCGCCTGGGCATCGCCGCCTTCGCCGAGCACAACGTCACCGGCCGCGTGCTGCAGGCCGCGTCGGCAGCCGGCTGTCTGTAGCGATCCGCGCGGCCCCGTCCGATCGGCGCGCCGGGTTTGCCGGCCCGCGCCAGTCTGTGAAACAATCCCCCGTCGCCAGTACGTGAAACGGCGTGTTGGCCCGTCGTGAAATCGACACGGCCCGAACGCAGCGGCGAGCCGGCCGCAGGGGCACAACAAGACAAGAACGGGACAGGAGGAGGCGGTGGGCTTCGGCATCCGCAGCAGGCAGGACTTCCTGGCGGGCCTGCTGTTCGTGTTCTTCGGTGCGTTCGCCGTTTACCTCGCGCGCGATTATCCGATGGGCTCGGCGATGCGCATGGGCCCGGGGTACTTTCCCACGATCCTGGGCGGCATGCTGGTGGCGCTGGGCGGGGCGGTGATCGTGCGTGCCTTTGTGGTGCCGGGCGAGAAGCTCGGCGGCGTCGCGTTGATGCCCCTGCTGCTGGTGCTCGCCTCGGTGGCGCTGTTCGCGGTCACTGTCGAGCGCTTCGGCATCGTCCTGTCGGTAGTGCTGGTGGTGTTCGTCAGCTCGCTGGCGAGCGGACGCTTCAAGTGGCTCGAGGTGAGCCTGCTCGCCGTGGTCATGGTGGCGCTCAGCGTGGGCCTGTTCACCAAGGGACTCGGCCTGCCCTTCAAAGTCTTCCCCGGTTGATGGAACTGCTCGCGAACCTGACCACCGGGTTCTCCGTCGCCCTCACCTGGCACAACGTCGCGTTCTGCTTCATCGGCGTGGTGCTGGGTACGCTGGTGGGCGTGCTCCCCGGCATCGGCCCGGTGGCGACCATCGCGATGCTGCTGCCGATCACCTTCCACTTCGAGCCGGCCTCGGCGCTGATCATGCTGGCCGGCATCTACTACGGCGCCCAGTACGGCGGCTCGACCACGGCGATCCTGGTCAACCTGCCGGGTGAGGTGTCGTCCGTGGTCACCACGCTGGACGGCTACCAGATGGCGCGCCAGGGACGGGCCGGCCCGGCGCTGGCGACGGCGGCACTGGGCTCCTTCTTCGCCGGCTGCGTCGCGACGCTGATCCTCGCGACCTTCGCGCCGCCGCTCGCCGAGCTGGCGTTCAAGTTCGGGCCGGCCGAGCGCTTCTCGCTGATGGTGCTGGGGCTGATAACCGCGGTGACGCTGGCGCACGGCTCGTTGCTCAAGGCGGTCGCCATGATCGTGCTGGGCATCGTGCTCGGGCTGGTGGGCGCCGACCCGGAGGTCGGGCGTATGCGCTTCACCTTCGGTCTGCCGCAGCTCACCGACGGCATCGGCGTGGCCGTGGTGGCGATGGGCATCTTCGCCTTCGGCGAGATCATCGCCAACCTCGAGCGCACCGGCGCGCGCGAGGTGTACGCCTCCAACGTGACGGGCGTGTGGCCGTCGCGCGAGGATTTCCGCCTGGCATGGAAGGCGGTGCTGCGCGGCACCGGCATCGGTTCGCTGCTCGGCATCCTCCCCGGCGGAGGGGCGGTGCTCGGCGCCTTCGGCGCCTACATGGTGGAGAAGAAGCTGGCGCGCGATCCCTCGCGCTTCGGCAAAGGGGCGATCGAGGGCGTGGCCGGGCCCGAGTCGGCCAACAACGCCGGCGCCCAGACCTCGTTCATTCCGCTGCTGACGCTGGGCATCCCATCCAATGCCGTGATGGCGCTGATGGTCGGCGCCATGATCATCCACGGCATCCAGCCCGGTCCGCAGGTGATGTCGGAGCGCCCTGAGCTGTTCTGGGGGATGATCGCCAGCATGTGGCTCGGGAACCTGCTGCTGGTGATCCTCAATCTGCCGCTGATCGGCATCTGGGTGAAGCTGCTCAGCGTGCCGTACCGCATGCTCTACCCGTCGATCATGGTGCTGTGCTGCATCGGCATCTACAGCTTGAACAACTCCGTGTTCGACGTCGGCGTGGCGGTGCTGTTCGGGCTGCTGGGCTACGTGTTCATCAAGCTCAAGTGCGAGCCCGCGCCGCTGCTGCTGGGGTTCGTGCTCGGCCCGATGCTCGAGGAGAACCTGCGCAAAGCGATGACCATCTCGCGCGGCGACCCCAGCGTGTTCTTCACGCGTCCGATCAGCCTGAGCATGCTGGTCGTGGCCGCGATCCTGCTGCTGATCATGATCCTGCCTGTCGTGCGCCGCCGGCGCGCGGAGGCGTTCCAGGAAGCCTGATTACGGGGAAGCCTGAGATGGGGAAGCGTGACATGGGTGGTTTCGGCTGGGATTTTCCGTATTTCTCGCAGCGCATGCCGGTCCTGGCGGCGAACGTGGTCGCCACGTCGCAGCCGCTCGCCGCGCAGGCAGGCATGCGCATGCTGCTCAAGGGCGGCAACGCCGCCGACGCCATCGTCGCCACCGCCATCACGCTCACCGTGGTCGAGCCGACCATGAACGGCATCGGGTCCGACGCCTTCGCGCTGCTGTGGGACGGCGACCGGCTGCACGGCTTGAACGCTTCGGGGTGCGCGCCAGCTGCGTGGACGCCCGAGCGCTTCGCCGGGCGCACCGAGATGCCTGCCACCGGGTGGGACACGGTGACGGTGCCGGGGGCCGTCTCCGCCTGGGTCGAGGTGTCGCAGCGCTTCGGCAAGCTGCCTTTCGCCACCTTGTTCGAGCCCGCCATCGAATACGCCGACCGCGGTTACCTCGTGTCCCCGATGGTTGCGCGACAGTGGGCCGGACAGATCGAACGCTTCGCCGACCAGCCGGGCTTCGCGCAGGCGTTCATGCCGGGCGGCCGGGCTCCGGGCGCCGGCGAGCGCTTCCGCTTTCCCGAGCAGGCGCGCACCTTGCGCCAGATCGCCGACACCGGCGGCGAGGCCTTCTACCGCGGCGCGCTGGCCGAGCGGATTGCGGGCGCCAGCCGGGCCAGCGGCGGCGCGATGACCACCGCCGATCTCGCCGAGCATCGCGCCGACTGGGTGGAGCCGATCTCCCAGGGCTATCGCGCGCTGCGCCTGCACGAGATCCCGCCCAACGGTCAAGGCATCACTTCATTGATGGCGCTCGGCATCCTGCAGCATTTCGAGCTCGCCAGCCTGGCCCCGGAATCGGTCGAGAGCCTGCACCTGCAAATCGAAGCGATGAAGCTCGCTTTCGCCGACGTCTACCGCTGGGTGGGCGATCCGCGGCACATGCCGGTGTCGGCCGGCGAGTTGCTCGATCCGGCCTATCTGAAGCAGCGCGCGGCGCGCATCGACCGCGCCCGCGCGCAGGAGTACGGACCCGGCGCGCCGCCGCAGTCGGGCACCGTGTACCTCACCGCCGCCGATGCCAACGGCATGATGGTGTCCTTCATCCAGTCGAACTACAAGGGCTTCGGCTCCGGCGTGGTGGTGCCGGGCACCGGCATCAGCCTGCAGAACCGCGGCGCCTGTTTCGTGCTCGACCCCGGGCACCCCAACCAGGTCGGACCGCGCAAGCGACCCTTCCACACCATCATCCCCGGTTTCGTCACGCGCGATGCGCAGCCGCTGATGAGCTTCGGCGTGATGGGGGCCGACATGCAGCCCCAGGGGCACCTGCAGATGCTGGTGCGCTTGGCCGACTACGGCCAGAACCCGCAGGCCGCGGCCGACGCGCCGCGCTGGAAGGTGCTGCCCGACGGCAGCACCATCGTCGAACATCACATGCCCGCCGCCGCCGTGGCCGGACTGGCCGAGCGCGGCCACCGTATCCGGCAGACCGAGCGCTGGACCGAGTATGGGGCCGCCCAGCTGATCCACCGCGTCGAGGGCGGCTACCTCGCCGCCTCGGAGCCGCGGCGCGACGGCCAGGCGGTCGGCTTCTAGGAGGATCTAGGATCTGGGATCTAGGATCTGGGATCTAGGATCTAGGATCTGGGGAAAAGGCGCGGCTTCGCCGCACAACACCCCTAGCTCCTAGCTCCTAGATCCTAGTTCCTAGATCCTGTCGCCTTGAGCGCCTGCTCGCGCACCTGCGTCAGCGTAGTGCGGGTGGTGATCGCTTCCGGGTCGATGCGCAGCTCCAGCACCG
>Ga0187893_10006762_pt1 | contig 19339 bp, 28 predicted proteins | sample MA1701074metaG_FD_139574 | JGI IMG/M metagenome (GOLD analysis project Ga0187893, IMG submission 139574) | White microbial mat communities from a basaltic lava cave in the Kipuka Kanohina Cave System on the Island of Hawaii, USA - MA170107-4 metaG ... | reverse complement strand
TCGAAAACCCCCACCGTGCCGCTGGCGAGATGGCGCGTGGCACCGTAAAAGCCCTGGACCGTTCCCGAGGCCAAGTCGCCCGAGGTGATGGCGCCCGAAGCGCTGACATCCTGCCAGCTGAAGTCGTCGCGCAGAAATTTGCTGCCGTCGGGCGCACCAGTCGTGCTCAGGTGCCCGGAGCGCACCGAGCCACTTGCGTGGTGGGGCCAGCCGACATTGCCACTAGCAATAAAGCCGGAGCGGGCGATGGAGATGGGCGTAAGCACAGTCTACAGCCTCGCTTTCACCAGTCCCGGAGAGCGCGTGCGCACGACACGGCCAAAACCCGGCTGTAACCTGAGCAGCCGTGGATTATCAAACCGATTTTTCGGCGGTGGCGGCGTGTCCCAACCCCACGGCGACGACAAGAGCACGTGCGCCGCCACCGTGGCCCCGGTCACGGTGCCGTTGATCTTGTTGCCCGAATAATCGATTTGCGTGCCCGTGCCCTGATGGCCCAGGTGCATGAACACCTGGCAATCGACGGTGTTCATCATGCGATATTGCAGTTCGCGCAGATTGGCCAGGGTCAAGGCGCGCGTCCACAGGCCCGCCCAGGCGATCCGGCCCTCGAACGACAAGTTTTGCGTGCCGGCGCCACGATTGCCGATGGCCCAGGCCAGGCCGTTCGTGCCGACACCGCCCGCGCCGTCCGTGGCGGTGCCATAGGTACTTTCCACTACTGCCGTAGTCAGCGTGCCCGTATAAATACTACCCACATTGCCAGCACTCGCGGTGGTGTCCATAACCCCAGCCACGAAATACCACTGATTGAGGTTGGCCAGCGGCGTATCGTTGGTAATAAATGAGGTCGAGCCACCAGCCCGGTTCCACTGCAAACGCAGGTCGCCGCCGGTGCCGCTGAGATCGACCACGTACAGACCACCGGCCTTGGCAAACAGGATGCGGCCACTGGTCAGCGTGGTCGGGTAAAACCAGCCGGCCACCGTGAACGGATTGCCCACGTCCAGCAAGGTGGACGTGGCCAGCACGACGCGATCGGTATTGACCGCCCCAAACGACAAGGACATAGCTGCGGCACCCTAACTGTCACTGTACTCAAAATAAAGATTGGCGATCCAGGCGGTTGCCGCCAGGGTATCGTTGACACCGTCCCGACTGAAAAAGCCGATCACCACATCGCCCGGAGCAAAATCACTTGCCGGCAGGCTCATGGAAAAATCATTGGCCTGGCGCGCCGTGCCCTTGGCCGTTTCGGTGACGGTGCCCGAGCCCTGATCGCTGCTGGGATCGAGCGTCTCGGCATCGTCGACGGCGGTGTACTCCATATCCCAAATGACGTCGCCGGTCGTGGCCGTGGTCGTCCAAACGCCGCCGATGGCCGGACTGCCGACATAATCGAGTGGCACCATAAACGCCACATAGACGCCTTCCTTGGCAGCCTGGTCGGCAAAGGCCAGCAGCAAGTAGTTGTAGCGATCGTTGCTGCCAAACGTGACGCCCATGGGCTCCCAGTAGGTATCGCCGTTGGCGTCGGGCGCATGGAAGGCGTTCAGGATGGGAATGCGCTGCAAGGCCATTACAAAAGCTCCTGGGCGTATTTAAAGAGCAGCCAGTAGGCGCCCAGTTTTTTCTTCTGGGCGTTGGTGAACACAAACGGCGAGGTGGCGTTGTTGATGGCCGTTACGGCGCTGCTGCGCACGCCCTCGAACCAGTCCTCCAGCGCCTGCAAGGCGGCATTGATTTGTGCCTTGTTGAAGTTGACAGGCAGACCCGCCTTGACGAAGGCTTCGGCAATCTCGCGGCGTATCTTGGCCAAATCGGCGGCACTGATGGTGGCCATGCCCTACTCCTCATGGGTTTTTTCGATGATCTCGCTGGGGCGCCCGGTGGCCTGGTCGTAGACGATCGATTTGCTGACCACGCTTTTGCGCGCCGGCGCCTCCAGCAACGTTTTGCTTTCCACCTGCACATGGATGGCGTCCTTGGGCACGACGGCGCGGATCGAGCCCTCGGGAATCGTCACGGTGATGGCCGGCGCCGGCAGCGCTGCGAACAGGGCTTTCATGTGCGCGAAACCCTGCTCGTAGGTGCGCTCCAGCAGCTGTACGCGCGCGTTGTAATCCGTCTGCATGCTCTTGCGCAGCTCGGCCTCGAGCTCCTTGAGGCGGGCGCCGAACTTGCGCTCCAGCACCTTGCCCACGCGCAGCACCAGCTCGAGCTCCAGATCCTTGAGCTGGTCCTTCAGCGCGGCTCCCAGCTGATCGTGAATTGCCTTCGAGGCCTGCAAGAGCTCACCCTTGGTGAGCACGCCGTCACCGTTCGTGCCCATTGCGGCACACCTCCATAACCTGGTCGTAAAACGAGCCCGTATGCAGCGCCTCCATCGACTTGCGCGGCCCCAGCGCGCCGGCGCCCAGCTGGCGCGGCTTGGGACGACTGCGCACCGTAAACGGTGCTTCCTCACGACCATCCAGCGGCAGCACGTCGCCGCGCCCAGGCGCCGAGGCGGGCCCTTCTCGTTGCAGCTCCTGGTCGGGCGGTTGCAGCGGATCTTTTTCCATGGGCCCGGCGATCTCCTCGCCCCAGGATTCGGTGGTCAGCGGCACGCCATATTCCTTGCGCACCTCGTTTTTCGTGATGGCGCCCGCGGCCACCATGGAATCGACCATGGCGCGCGTGACGTCGTGATCATCAATGCGCTGACAACGAATTTCCACGAGGAGATCGTCGCCGTAGTAGGGCGCCAGGTAGCGAGTAATTTTGTCAGCGATGCGCGCACACTTGGGATTGAGCGTCAACAGGTGTAACTGCTTGAGCGCCGCAAACAGCGTGGCGTAGGCGGCGTCGTCCACCATGCCCGCTACGGGCTTGGTAATGCCATAGGCTGCCATGAGAAAAGCGCACAGCTGATCCCAGCCGGCCTGGTAATCCATGTCCACCGGGCGCTGGCCGAACTCGGTGAGCTCGGCGCCCGGCGTGGTCACGAATAACTTGCCAAAGTTTTCGGGTCCCATCTGGGACTCCTCGAAATCGGCCTTGATGCGCAAGATCTCCGGCTCGGGCAGCGGCACGGCGCCGTCCATGTCCTTGAAATTGAGCACGGCCGACGGATGGACGCCGCGGCGCATCGACGAGTGCCGCGAGCGATCCATCATCTGCACCTCGTCGGAGTGCAGCGCCATGGCCGACAGCGGCGAGTAACCGGCATAGCGCAGCAGGGGATGGTGGTACTTGACGCGCAACATCCACTGCGCCGGAATGATGGCCCCCGTCGAGCTCAACGGGCTGGGAAAGGTAGAAAACGGACCGTAGGGATAATACGGCTGGATGCGATAATAGCCTTTGGGATAGCTCTCATCGACGATGGGACCCGGCAGCGCCGTCGCCGTGGGGATGGGGTACAATTCCATCGGAATGCCCAGCTGGTTGGGCAGCAAGTAGGTCAGCGCCATGCCGGTCAGGTCCAGCTGTTGGTTCCACTGGTACATGAGATCACCGAACGAGTCATCCGGGTTCGGCTTTTGCAACAGTTCCACCAGCTCGTAGGGGCGCACGCTGCGGCCGCGCTCGGCCGGATCGTTGCGCTTGACCGGACGCTTGCCATCGGGATGTTCTTCATCTCGATGAAAAACTTGAAACTCGGCCTGGCCCATTTGCTCGCCAGTCCGGTGAATACACACGTACTCAATGCCCTTGAAGCGCTGCGACTGCTGATAGACGTCGTCGGTCCAGCCGCCCGGGGCGTTGGAGCGCAGCGCCTCGATCAGGCGCATGAGACTGGCCTGACTGGTAGCCACAGAGCGGTTGCGGTTGTCTGCGCGCGGCGTGCCGCGCTCCTTGTCGGTAGCGCGCTCACCGAAAATCTCACGCCAGACCGCGGCGCCGTCGGCCTTGGCGCCGTCAAGCATCTGGGAAAGGAAGCCCATGCCGCGGTCTCGCAAAAAAAAATAACAAAAGCAGGCCTGACCAGCCGCTCTGGCCGCACCGCGCGGAACGGAGTACAATCGAGGCCACGCTACCCGAAGTGCGTATTTTTCGTCCAGACGACCTCAAGGAGATCTCATGCTTGCCAGTGATCTGTTCGCCCTGGCCCACCAAGCGCAAAACAGCGGTCCCGATCGCTGCCACTGGTGCGGCGCCGCCTGTGCGCGCGTCTGGCCGCACGACGAACCGCCCGGACCCACCGTGTTCCATGTGCGCCGGCCGCGCACCAGCGCTCGTTTTCCCGGCAACAGCTACATCTGTACCGGCTGTTGGTACTACCGGCGCCAGCGTGTCACCATTCGTTTTCTCACGGGCGGCTGGCAGGACATTCAAACGCCAGCACGGCACGCTTGGTGGATCACCTCGCATGGCGCCTGGGGCGTGCGCAGCGCCGATCATGCCAAGCTCTACGAACTGCTGCGCAAGCCGCCGCTGCGCTTCGTGCTGGCGCTGCGCAGCGACGCCTGCGCGCGCAATGAATTACACCTGCAAGAGCTCAATGATCACGAAGCGCTGCGCGCTGATACGAAATTGCGCTTCACCATCGACCATCTCGTTCACGAGTACACGATTCACGAACTGGAGTCCCTGCTGAAAACGGGCGCGGGCGCCAGTCCCGGCGTGAACGCGCTACAGCGCTACCTGGGACCGCCGCCAGCCGCGCTGACCCCGGGGCCCCAGGAAAAAAAGGAACGAGGCCGCCCGCCGGACGCGCCCGATGGCAAGTCGACGCAAGCCTACTTGGCTGGAAAAATCAACGCCTCGGGGGCGCTGGCCGCCGAGGCGTTGGTGCAGGACGTCCAAGTGCTGCCGAGTGCTATCGGCGGTTCCAGCCGATAAGCAGCACATTGCCGACCACGGTAAACGTATCCAGAGCATCGACGCGCAACACGGTGCCGCCGATCAGTGTATCGGCGCCGGCGTCGCCCGTGAGGTCGTTGAAATTGCCAGCAGCAGCCAGCAGCACATCGTCGCCGCTGCCGCCCTTGAGTAGTTTGAAGCCGGTGCCCGTACCCACGAGCATATCATTACCAGCAGCGCCGTACATGACCTGATCGAGATTGGTCAGATTGAAAAAACGATCATCGCCCCCAGCAAACACCGCGGCCACCGCGTCGAAGGCGCCGCGCGCGAAGGTGGCGCTGACGCCGTTATAGCTCAGGAAAATCTGGTTGCCCTGCTGGGTCAGCGTGCCGCTGTCATTGCCGGGCGTACCCACCAGCAGCAGCACACCGCCCACCACCTGGAAAGGCGCCTGCGCGGCACCGAACACGATGGCATTGAAATCAGCGCGGTCCGGCGCGATGATGCTGGTCGTGTTACCAATCACTCGATCGCGCCCAGCGCCGCCGTCCAGAAAAGCGCCCTGGCCGACAATCGCGTAAATCACATCGGCACCTGGGCCCCCCAGAACCACACTGGTGCTGCCGAAGGCCTGCAAATTATCGGCGCCCGGACCACCCAACAGCACGTCCGGCACGGTGGGCACCTGCGCCGTCAAGGTGTCGTTGCCGCCCTGGCCATCAAGGACGATGCGCTGCACGGCCGCGGCCTGGAACAAGCGCGTTACGCCATTGATCACCGCCTGCACGTTGCCGCCATCGGGCGTGGTCGTCACGGTAAACACATCGGCGCGGCCGTCACCAACAATGGCCAGCGTGCCACCCAACAACGTTGTCGTTGCCGGCAGCGCGCGCGCTTCAAGGACTTCGAGATTCAGGCTCATGGGGATGTTCCTCAAAGTAGCGGCGCAGCACCCGATCCTGGCTGTCCGGATCGAGCGTGCGCACGAAAAACCATAGAGCAGCCACTTGCATTTGCCGGCGCGTGAAACCAAGCACCCTACGCCCCACGCTTGCACCAAGCGCAGACAGTTTTCCAGACGACAGCTCCAATTCGCGCCAGCCCGGTCGTCGGCTCATGGGCAGCCTCCTGGAGGGGCAGCGCCGGCTGCGTCCAACATTGCTGGGCGCTACTCCATTGCAGCTCCGGATCGAGGCGCTCGAACCAGTCCCAGATGGCTGCCACCACATCCTCGACGGGACGCTGGTGCTGCTGGGCACGCTGCAATAATTTCTCATGCACGTCATGGGGCACAATGATCATTTTGCTAATCCGTTTGACCCAGTTCTTGTGACGTGCCTGCGCCTCCTCGGCGGTAATCAGGCAGCAGGTTACTTTCCCGAGGCCTTGAATATCGAGTGGCGCAAGCCCAGCGCCGACCAGCCCAGCAAAAACGCCTCCAGCGCCCCGTCGAAATGGCGCTGCGTCAGTTGGTACAGCGCCAGGCCCCACAGTCCCAGGCCGGCCAGGATCGTGTTCTGACCATCGAAAAATTTCAGGAAATAGGCCGCCAGTGCGTTCATGCCAGCCTCGGCCCCTCGGGCGCTTGCGGAGGTTGAGGTTGCACGGTAATTTTCGTGGGAATCGTGATCCAGGTTTCGTAGGACGGCGCCGCCTCGGCCGCGGGCGTCTCGAGCGCGCGCCCCACCGCCTTGGCGGGCATGTGAATGTGTACGGTCTGGGGCGTGGGCGCGCCGACCAGGGGCTGCGGGGCGGGCGTCGCTGCTGAAAAAGTCGACACCGGCGGTGCCGCCGTACCGCTCACACCCCGCAGCGTGGTCTGGCCGCGCAGCAGGCGCTGGAGCACCAGCACCGCCAAGGCTCCCAGGCCAACCCACAAAAACGCGCTGGGCTCCACGAAGCTCACTCCTCGGTACGTCCCGAAAAAACCAGCAATAGCGTCATGGCCGCGCCCACGCCCCAGGCCCACAAAGGCGCCCCCCACAGCTCCTGGGGCAGCGCCTGGGGCACCAAAGGCTTGGGACGGCCCGGATCCAGGTCCGGCTTGTAATTCGGATCGTGCTTGCGCAGGCCCTCGGCCAGGCGCGGCGCCCCGCCCCCGTAGTCGTCCTGGCGGTAGAGCACCTTGCCGTCGGCGGCCTGCAAATAGATCGTCGGCGCGCCGGTAGTAACAAAACCGTAGCGCGTTACCTGCCAGTCATGCGCGCACTCGCCAATGCCATAATCACGCACCAGCAAACGCTCCTTCCAGGGCGCCAGCTCGGGCGCGAGGCGCATATCCTGCAACACTTGCTGGCGCTGTGCCGGCGTACCGCCAATTACCGACAGGCGCTGCTTGGCCGAGTCATCGGCCAGCGCACTCGTTTCCACCAAAGTGTTCCAGGCCTGCTCACGACTCACCGGCGCGCCGTTGAGGCGATAGTGCGGCTCGGACTCCTGCTGCACCTTTTTTTCATCGAGCCCAAAATTAGGCACCGGCTGCCGCGCCAGCTGCTCGAAACTAAGCCCCTGAGCGGCCGCCGACTCCGAAGGCTCAGTTGTTGCCGGAGCTAGCGGCTGCCAGGGCGGCGCCGTGGGCGCCGCCCACTGGCCGTTTTCGTACCAGCGAAAAATATGCGTGGCCGCATCCCAGCCACCCGCTAGCCGGCCGCGATCATACAGCAGCTGGGTTTTCGAGCCGTGCAGCGGGCGCCACTGGTAGCGCGCTGTCGGCGGCAGCGCACGCACGACCGGCGCCGTCGCCAACCCACCGACCGGTGGGCAGCCCCGCGGCCCCCAGGCAGCCAGTGCCGCCATCAGAAAAACACTTGCGGACATAAGCCCCACCCTTCGAAAATCGGCAGGGGGCGCACCAGCAACCTGGAAACGCCTTTAGTTTCTGGGCGTCGGCGGCGGCCCCGGATCCAGCAAAATAAAACCCCAACCACCACCACCGCCCACGTAGGTCCTGCGAAACTCGTCGAGGCTCAGCCATTCCAGGCTCTTGGGAAAGTTGTTGTCCAGGATGGCCGCCCAGCGTTCATCGAGATGAACCAGAGATACCATGTGGCTAATGCGCTGGCCGCCATAGCGTCCGGCAAAACTGCGGCAGTAGGTCACCCCTGGCATGCGTCCTGTTTTGCAGGCCAGGCGCAGCATGTCTAAATCGGCGCCGGTGACGTGCAAATACGCGGGCTTGGCAGTCCCGGCCTCGGCGCATTTTTGCCCGATCATCTTATCGACCTTGCTGGGATAGCCGCCGCCCGGCCGCGTCGTCATCCACTTCTGAAAATCTTGCAGCACCTCGACGCCCTGCCAGTCGGCGGCGTGCTGGATGCTGGTGAAAACGCACAGGCCCGCGCCCGAGCCCGGGCCGCGCGGACCGATGCCTCCGGTATTGCGCACATGGCGGTCGTTGGGCAGATCGATTTGCACCTCGGTGCCATCAGGAGCTACCGGGCCGCCCACCGTCGCGCCGACCCCCTGCTCGACGAGCGCGGGCTCGGAGCAGGGAGTGGGCCGCGGGCGCGACGGCATTGGAGCTGGCGCCGGGCAACAGGGAGGGGACTCCTGGGCGGGCCGACAGGACCAGCCACAGACCAGGAACGCCAGCGCCAGCAGCACGAGGATGATGCTGATTCTGTTCATGTTTTCTCCCTGAAAAAACGTGTTTCGCTCGCCAGCTCGTCGGCGCCGGACTTGAACAAGATCGCGCAGGCGCTCGGTCAGCGCTTGTCTCGGGGAAGAAGCCGATCGGCCAGCCAAAACAATACCAATCCCACCACCAGTCCCAGCACCACCCCCGACAGCAAGCCCGCCTGGTAGGCAGCCTTGGTTGCGCCCAGCTCGTAAGTAATGCGCCCAGGAAAAAGCTCTACCGACTTGCTAAGATCGCGCACCGCGCCCGGCCAGTCCTTGAGCGCGGTCAAATCCACGATTTCTGGCTTGGGTTTGGCGGGCGCCAACGCACCCGCTTGCGGCGCAGACATGAGGCCACCTCCCGAAGTTATTCGGTCGAGGCTACCACAAGCGCCGATTTTTCATCAAGACAGGGTCTGCGGCAATTCCAGCACCAACCGCCCCTTGCGCAACTGGTACACCAGCCCATCAACGTTCGTGCGCGCACCCTCGGGCATGTCGGGCGCCACCGGCACCACGTCCCCATCACAGGGACCCCCCTGCAAGCTCACCAGGCGCGGATCCACGATTTCCTCGAGCTCGGCGCGCGTGGCTCCGCGCGCGGCCGCACGCTGCGCACGAATGTTTTCACGCTCGCGCTCGATCATCCTGGCATGCTGCAATTCCGCCGGCATGGGCGCCAACAGGCCCGCGGCTACAGGCGCGTCCTCCACCAGCATGGCCACCTTGAGCAATTGCGCGTAGCCTTCCAACCGCCGCGTGTGCAGCGGATCGTCCTCACTCTCGCAGTCCTTCTCGATGATATCCACTATCATCTGCACGGCTTTGTTTGCAGCCATGATCGTGCTCACTCCAGTCAGGCCTCGCCCCGCAACAAAATCATCACCAAGCCACAGACACAACGCACGCGCGGTGCCTCATGGGCCCGCGCCAGCAGCGTGGCGCCATTGTGCACGCGCGGCGCTCGCTTGGGGTTGCGCGTCGAGGTGGCCACCAGCTTCTGACAGCGACTGCAATGATGTTTTGGCATCAGAACAACAGCGTAATGAAAAAACTAACCACAAGGCTTCGACTTGTCGATTGTGCGCGACCACGCAGGACCGATTCCGCGCGAAAGACTTCCTGAGTCGCCGCAGGCCCACCCGAACCCGGAATGCCTACGTCGCCTTCGCGAGTTGCTCCACCCTTGAGGCGTTCAGCAAAAATGCTTTGATCCTCGATGCCAGCCACTCAGCAACCGGGACAGTAACGGCGTTGCCGATGGCATGGTATCGCAGCGAATCAAGGTCATCGATGTTGCGGAACTTGCTGCCGTCAGGCGGAATTGTCCAACCGTCAGGAAATCCCTGAAGCCGCTCGCATTCAACCGGCAGGAATCGCCGGACCCGTCCTTCCGGGTAGACGGCATAGTTTCGACTCCAGTCCGTTCCTGTGTGGCGAGCCGAACAGGCATAAAGACAGTGGGCCAGCTTCTTCACGAGCGGCCCTTTGACAGAATCTCCAACGCTTTCCTTAAAGGGGGAAATAGTTCCCTTTCCATTCGATCCGCTCGTCGCAGCATGCCCTTCGCGGCGTTCGGACTCAAAAAGTATTTCTCCGGGACCTCGCCTTTCTCGATGAGTTCCCACAATGAAGACTCGCTGGCGTGATTGGGGGACTCCGAAGTTTTTGCTGTTAAGCACACGCCATCCCACGCAATACCCGAGTTCGGCCAGAGTTCGAATAACGATTTGGAAGTCTCGTCCTTTGTGGGAAGAGAGAAGGCCTGGCACGTTTTCGATGAGAACAACTCGGGGGCTGCGCTGCTCAACCAGTCGAGAAAACTCGTGAAAGAGTCCAGACTGCTGCCCTTTAAGCCCAGCCCGCGGCCCCATTCGAGCCACAGAGACATCTTGGCAAGGGAATCCTCCGACCCAGACGGAGGCGTCGGCGATTCCGTCGGCGTCAAGGACTTCCTTGATGTTTTTTCCCCTCGGGACTTTGGGCCAGTGCCGTTGGAGGATCGCCGTGCAGTAGTCATGGATTTCACACTGATACCCGATGCTGAACCCATTACGCTCGAATCCGAGGTCGAACCCGCCAATGCCCGAAAAAAATGAGGCGACGGTCAGCTGCGGAGCCGAATCTTCGAGGTTGTCGAAGAGGGTACGATAATCCCGAGCAGGCGCCTTTCGAGGGCTTCGGTGTCTGCCGTTTCGCACTCCCATACAACAACCCGCCTCCAGCCTAACGCGGTTAACCTGTCGCCGTTCTCCGCATCGCGAGCGATGTTTCGATTGAGCTTGGTCGTCCAATACGCCTTGTTGCTCTTGGGCCGTCTGTTCTTGCTGCCCCGGCGGCAATCATGCCCATGCCAGAAGCAGCCATGAATGAAGACCGCCACGTTCCATTTTGGCAAAACTAGGTCAGGGAAAATGGCGCAGCCAGGCGCCCGCGGCCGTTGCCGGCAGCACCTCGGGAATGGCCCCTGCCGGCGGCCCAGCCGACACCTTCGGCACACGAGCAACCAGCAGCCGTGCAACGCCTGACGCGTGCCTTGGCTCGGCGCCTGACACAACCCACAGCAAGCGCTGGCAGGCCGCGCAGCGCCGCGTCAGGCCGCTATCCCAATCGACGATCGCATGCTTGCAGTGCGGGCAGGTAAGCTGGTGCATTGGCATCTCCAAAGTGATAATCAAAACACCCACTCTGATTATCGCCCTGCCGCTCCTGGCAACCGTCAGAAAAAGCAAGCGCCGGCCCCGGACAGACTCGAATCGGCATCCGTGTGCTTTGCCGCAGAGCTCGAGGCCCACGCGCGCACACGCACGCTGCCGATCTGTACTTTAGTTTACCACGAACTGCCGACCCTGGCGCACCAGGTCGAAGACGAAACGGTTGGGCGGGACGTCTTCGGGGCGTGCGTGCCAGTCCTCGTGGCCAACACGATAGATGGTACTGGACCTCGGCAGCCGAAGGGCGTCAGAAATCGCGTAGGACACGCTCAGTGCCTTGGGAGGAGTATCAGCCTGGATTACCCACACGGCGGGCTGCACGGGCCATTGGCGCAACAAGAATGACCACAAACGCTTGACCCGGTCCTTCGTGAGCACCAGCTGGTCCACCGTGACGCCGTAGGGCGCCACTTTTTCGCCAAAACGCTCCTGGAAATCGGCCGGGTCCAGGTCGGCGAACACCAGCTCGTGTCTGCCCAACAACTTGGTCATACCGTGTAATACCGGTGGCGGCGGGACACCGCTCGCCCAATTGGTCCCCACCACCACCGGCGTTTCCCCTTGAAGCGAACTACTAGACAGATTTACATCAATCACCTCCTTGGTTGGCGGGTCGGTGAGGGCCACCAGCAGGGCCGGCTGCTCCAGGAGGAGCGTGCCCAGCTCTTTCTCCGAGCATAGCACCAAACGCAGCTGGGGGCGGCGTGAGCCCCGACCCAGCGTGTAGGTGCGCAGAGTCGAAATTTGCAGAGGGCCGACCAGCTGCGCAAAAGCCCCACTCGAACTATCAACTTGGTCTTTGTACTTGCCCAGTGGGAAGGCGACGTGCTCCTTGATATAGCCCTCGACGTCCCAGCTGCCGTCGGCAACCAAGTAGACATTCTTGGCGGCGAGCTGCGAGGCCCAGGGCTCGGCGCGCACCTCCTTTTTCCCCGTGGCGCGGTGCTCCCGGACCGGAAAACCAGCCAGGGCGCGCGCCACGCCTTTCATGGCGTCGCGCCCCGACGAGCCCCCTTCGGCCTCGGTCCAGATGACGGGCTCGCAGTGGGGACCGTAGCGCAAGCGATCACGCTCGGCCGCGGCGCGCATGACCTCGTTGCGCTCATCGGGCTCCCACTGACCATGCACGACGTGCTCGACATAATAAGACCCTTGCGCATCGCGCGCCAGCAGCACGCCCGCGGTGTAACAGCCGCCATCCTGCGTCGACGCCCGATCCCAGTAGCGCACGCGCTTGGCCTGGTATGGCGCCGCGCGCACGCGCTGATTGAAAAAAATATCCTTGAACATGCCGCCGCCCGGTGGGAACGGCGCCTGCAAATACTGCCCCGCGAAGGAATAGGCGCCATCGGTGCGCCGCTCCTTGAGCACCGACAACGGCAAACGCTGCGGGTCCATGAGACCGTTGACATACCGCGGCGCCAGCTCCGCCGGCGCCACATTGCCCGGCAGGAAAGCACCATCGTCGCCGCGCGCCAGCTCCGCCGGCAGACAGTAGTGCTTGATCTTGGCGGCGCCTTCCCGCTTGGATTTTTCGAGCAGGTAGCCGCTGGGGTCCTCGGTGTGCAAGCGCTGCATGATGAGAAACGACACCGTCACCGACTTGTCCACCTTGCGGCTGGGCAGCACCGCATCGAAAAATTCTTTGGCGGCCTTGAGCTCGGCCTCGGAGACGGCTTTCTTGGGGTCGATGGGATCGTCGATGATGATGAAGTGCGCATGAAAGCCCATGGGACTTTTGCCGCCCACCGTGCAGGTGTAGCGATCGCCGCCTTTGGTGTTGGCATAGTAAGACTTGGTGTCCTGATCGGCGCGCATGGCGATGTCGGGAAAACAACTGCGATACAGCTCCGACTTGATGACGTAGCGCGCTTTGTTGGCCAAGTCGAGCACCAGATCGTCGGTGTGCGAACCAGTCAGGATGCGCGCTTGCGGCATGCGCGTCCACAGCCAAGCCGGAAACAAGATCGAGCAGATGGTCGATTTCGACGTGCCTGGACTGACGTTGAAAATCACATCGTAGGCCTTGGGGCGGCCGACAAAAACCTGTTCGGCGATGTGCTGCAATTCTTCGCACAGCACGTCCATATGCCAGCCCCAGATCACCTGGCCGGCGCCTGGAACTTCCTCCCAAAAGGTGCGCACAAAATCATGAAAGCGGGCGCGGCACATGGCGCCGACGGCGTCATAGCAATCCACGTTTCCCGGAGCGAGAGCACTGATCATCGGAGTTCACCACAAGTCGGGACGATCGGGCAACGCTTGACGGAGCAGTGCTGGCTCGGCCTGCGCCGGGCCAGGCGCCGCAGGCACCAGCGCCTGGGCAATCGCCGTTAGTTCCTGGAGCATCACAGACCGGTCACAGCCGGACAAGCACAATAAATTGCCGCTGGCCAGGCGCACGGTAACGAACTCCGGAACGGCCTGGAACAGGCACGCGCCCAGGCCTACGCCGCCAGGAAATAGCGCTCGGACTTTTTCTTCAAAGGAGCCGCCGGCCGTCCTGTTGGCGGCTGCCGTCTCCGGTGCCGAGCCGCGCGCCTCTCTCACGACAACCTGATGAACGGCAGCGCGTGCTTCCTGGTCGACCTGATACAGCGCTTCCAACAGCAGGTCATAAATAGGCAGCGCCGCGCGCACGAGTTCGTAAAAACCAGCAGCGGCCGGCGCCGGCCGCTGCTCCAGAATTTTGTTGGCCAGCTCATGGGCGCGTTCCGCCAGCGTCATGGGGTTTTCCTTCTTTGCTCCATGCCTGCTTGCAGCACGCCCAGCGCCTCGATGACTTCAGCATATCCCGAACCCTCGAAGGTAACGCGCACGTCCTCGCACAGGCGCAAGCGCACGCGCACCCACGTTGGACGCGCCGCATCGTCGGTATCGCAGGACGCTGGCTTCGAGCCCAGCCCTTGCTGCACAGCCTCCCGAAAATCATCCCAGGTCATGGCTCACCCCGGCACATGAATGTGGTGTAAGGCAAAATGACGCAGAGCATTGCGGTCGAGGTCCCAGGCCGCTAATTGCCAGCACGCGCTCGGATGGTAGGGACTGCGGCCATACTCCAGCAACAGCGGCAGCACCCGGCACGACTCGATCTTACCGCGCTGGTTGGCATAGAGAAAACAATTGATGCGGCTCCACTGAATTTCCTGGCAAGCCGCGGTACTCGACAACTCGATTTCTTGCGGTGCGGGCCCGGTCTGGGCCATGACATCCTCCTGCGAGGCCGTAGCGCCCTGCCGGCCATGCTCCAGGCGCCGCCACAACTGCTCCAGCAGCCAGACCGTGTTTTCAGCGGTGGTGCGATTATCCCACTCGTGGCCCGGACAGGCAATGATTTTCGCGCCCCAAACCGCCAGCGCCTCGCCATAGGTCTGCGGCACCCAGAGCGGCAGCGCCGCGCGCTCCGTGGCCGGCGCTGCCAAGTGATGCGGCAGCTCCCTGTGTTCGTTATCTAGCGCCAAACATTGCTCGTGAGTCATCGACTACCCCCTGGGAAAATGGCTACGGCGACATCCTACCTTCCTGGAGCAGGCATTGTAGAAAAATTTAGGGCGCCCTACCTCCCTGGAGAAAAAATTTGGGGTGGGAATATTTGAAAAAAAAATTGTGCGCTGTTGGCGGCGAGAAGGCCCTTTGAAAAAAATAGCGCGCTATTGGCGGTGGTAGGACCCCGAATTGGGAGTAGTAGAAAGTAACCCCCCCCCCCTTTGAAAAAATAGCACTGGATAGGCGGGGGGAGGACCCCACCTCCTGCCCCGCCCCTCCGCCCCCCGCCCGGACTCCAGAGTTTTCCCGCACGCCCCAGACCGCAGCGGCCCACGAGACCGCAGCGGCCCTCGCGCCAGCGCTGTGTTTTCACTGCACAGATCATCGAATGGACACGTAGTTTCGCAACCATGCTTTCGTGCGAGAAAACAGCGCTGGCGGCAGGACGGCGCTCGCAGGCACTGCCCGGTAGTGCGCAGCGCCGACCGGGAGTAGGCGCCAAGCAGACGCGCGCTGCCCCGCGAGCGCCCGCTACCCCCCTACGGGGGGTAGAGCGCAGAAAAAACGAAGTGCGCCATGCAGGCGCGCCCGCTACCCCCCTACGGGGGGTAGAGCGCAGAAAAAACGAAGTGCGCCATGCAGGCGCGGCGCCGCGAAAAAAAACTAACTGCTGCGCTCCGGGCCCGGGTCGCGCGCGGGTGGCGATTGATTTTCGTGGGGCGGCGTGAGTTGATTTTCCAGGACGGGCGCCGGCGCTCCCTGACGGGCGCGCAGCAGCTCCAAACACTGGAGGCCGATGGCGCGTTTTTCGTCGGCTGACAACTTGAGATCGCTTATTTTTACGACGTGGTGATTGTGGTCATGGAGATGATTATGATCGTGTTTGACCAAGAGGCCGAACATGCCCAAGTGCTTCCCTAACAATTCAAGAGCGCGATTGGCGACAGTACCGTCGTAGACCCAAGTTCCCAGGCAATTACCGGCTGAATCGAGTACGGGGCGGCGTTGCAGGGCGCGCTCAGCGTTCTCTCGGAGTCTAGCAAGTACATACTCCTGAGTAATCTCTGTTCTGTCAATGCGCATAGCCACAATGCGCTGTATCTCACGCATCACTAACGGCCTTCGCAAAAGGTACGACGCCATCTGCCCGCAGGCCCCCGGCTTATAACCTGCTTCCTCCGCGGCACGTCGGGGGTCGAAGTGCCTGGCATAGCACTCGATAAACCTCTTTTGCCTTGGCGTCAGCCTCTCCGGTTTTTCGCGGCTTCGCTTCACCATGCGCTCCTCACTCGTTTTTCCCGGCGCTCCAGCATAGCCGGTGATCGTCCCTCGGTCCAGGGAGGCCGTGCTGGCGGTGCGCTGGGGCAGCTCGCTTGGTGAGCGAGCGCGCTAAAAGTTTTTTCTGGAAAAATCGAAAAGTGCCATTGACAAAACGGTATTAGCTGGATAATATTATCTACGTAAGAGACACGAGTGCAACGAGCCAAAGGGATGGCACCCCGCGGGAGACAGACGCGGGCGTTTCCAGCGCAATGTGCTGCGGCCGTTCTTTGACAATTCGCGCGCCTGACTACCTCTGACCATGCTGCGGCAACGCAAGCGGGAGGGGCGGGCCCGCAGTGGTGGTGTGCCGACCACGCGATTGCGAGTGCAGCTCGCAAACGGCGCCCTGGGATGAGGACGAGTCTCCCAGGAGAGTGTCCGCCGGTAGAAGTCCGGCGCTGAGGAGCTTTTTCGAGCGAAACACTTTTTTCGGGAGACGCACACATGTTGCTGGGCGGATTACACTGCAGCGAGAGCCAGGACAGGATGCGCCTAACCAATGGCGCGTCGCAAATCACCGCCGAGCAGACGCCCGACGGGTGGGTCCTCCAGGCCAAACAAGGCCACAGTGAGTGGCTTACCGTCGGCACCTGCGCCAGACAAGCGGAGGCGCTGCTGGCTATGTGCCACTTTATGCGAGGCTGGTGCAACTCGTGATTTTTCACTCAGGTTTTTTTTCAAGGAGACGCGCATGGTCGTCACACTCGTCAACGATTTTCACGGGACCTCGACCGCCGTCAGGCCGTCGCCGCTGGGAGTTATCAGCCCTCGCGCTGCTGCAAGGGCCGCGCGAAAACTGTGTGGCGTCCGCGATTGCTGCTGCGGCGGTGTCCGGGGCGGACGCTACGCACTCGTACCCTGTGCCGGCGACTGCTATCTGGTCGTCGACCGCGCCGCCGGGGACACGCCACGGGGCCAGCATTGAGTAATTTCAACTACCCGCGCTGTGGGCAGCTGGCCGCGGTTCGACTCCGCGGCGCGGGCCTGACTGGATTTTCCGAGGGCAAGTTTTTTTCAGGAGACTCGCACATGTCCAAGCAACGCAATCGCCAATCGATCGACCAGCGCAAGGCGCGTGAATTTTCCAGGCGCGTGCGCAAGGCGGCCGGTTATCCGGGCAGCTCATGGCCGATCGTGGTCGTGCCCGGCAAAAGTAGGCCGCAGCGCTGCGGCCGGCCCCATTACTGGACGACGCCGGGGGGGACCGAGGTGCGCCACCCCAACGCCTACGGCTGGCCCACGGTCTACCACCACTCCCAGCGCAAAATCGAGGTCGGTTGGGGCTGGCTGCGGGCCCGGAAAATTCCGCTGCCGGCGCGCGTGTGGATCGATCGCGCGGGGGCAGAGGCGCAGCGCAAGCGCGACGAGCGCCGCCAGCGCCGGGACATGCCGGCACAGCCGTCGCGCGCCGAGCGGCTGGCCGCCTACAAGCGCCAGCTGCGTCTGCTCGCGCTGCGGGCACAGGGCTGGACGGTCGATACCACCCGACACTCGCGCTGGGATGCGTGGGGCTATTTTGATTTTCGGGTCGTCGTCGGCGAGCAGCATCTGAGTTTTCGCAGCGAATTACCCACGGTCGCCGAGGTCCAGGCCCGGCTGGCCGAGGAACGAGCGCGTCGAGCCCAGGCCGAGGCCGAGCAGGCAGCCCTGATGCTAGCGGCGGCGCGGCGGCGCGAGGAAGAAAATCAGCGCGCGGCCCAGGCAGCGCCCGAGACCGAGACCGATTGGGACGCGCTGATGACGAGCACGCGCACGCCCAGCGCCGTCCGCTTCACCGCCGAGGGCGGGTACTACGAGATGGGAAACTGATTACTCGGAGACTCGCACATGCAAGATCAACTAATTTCGTGTCACGAAAATCTCAGAGAAGCGCGCGACGCCTTGGCAGCGCTGCGCCGCCACGACCCGCGCAACGCCCCCTATTACGACGTGCGCTGGCTCGCCTCCGCGCAATGCTGGGCGATCCTGCGCTGGATTCCTGAGCGCTAACCAAGTCGAGCCGCCACAACAGTCTAGGATCGACTCAGCGCTTGCTGCTGTCCCGCAACTCAGCTAGCAGCGACCGCGCTCGTTCTAGGGCCTTTTTTGGGCCAGCAAATGGCATCTCCCGATCCAGAGGGGCAGCGCCGGGCTAGCGCTGCCCCTGTCCCGGTGTTCAATAATGCTACAGTGACCGGTTTTCAGACACCCCACTGGAGTCTCAAATGAAGCTGCTGTCACCCCAGCGAGAGGCCACGTCCGTGGCCCTGAAACGGCTGACGAAAAAAAACAATTGCGCGAGCTGTGCACGTTTTTACTCGAGCGCACGCAAGAGCCGAGCAATCCTGATTGGGTGCGCTAGTGGGCAGAGGACGGCCGCCTCCGCTTGCGCGCCAGCGCCACGAAAAAAAAACAGGCCCGGTGAATGCACATGCAAAACAGGAGACCAACAATGAATGCACCAGTTACGGAGCGCGCGTTCGTGGACACCTGCTGGGAGCTCTGGACCTACGACGTCTGGAGCAGCAAGGACGACGGCTACGAGGTCAACGATCGGTTTTGCCAGGCGCGCGAGCATCCACTGCGCCTGTGCATCGAACACCACAACATCGGCACGGCGCAGGAATTTCGCTCGGCCAGCCCCACCGACGCGCAAATTCGCCAAGCATTTGGCCTGCGCTGCCTTCTGGACACCGACGGCGACGACGAGCACATCTACATCAGCCGTGAGCGCGATGGTTACCCCATCGGAGAAATGCATCTGGTGTCGCCAAAAAATTTGCACGCAATTCTCAACCCCAACCTGAAAGGAAATTATCCATGACCATCGCCACAACCCTAACGATTTGCGACCGCTGCAAAACACCATGCGTGCCCAATAGAGGCGCACTGGGATACGGCCACGTCGACGCCAATGGCCGTCAGGAAAAATGGTGCTACCACTGCTGCGCCGCCAACGATCGGAACCTAATGGAGCTCACGGGCCGGGCCACGCTGTATCTCGCGGCCACTGAAGTGATCAACTGGCCGGGCACACTACGCCACCTGATCCTAAAAAAATCCCAGGGTCGGCACAACATCGCCGGTAACCGCACCGACGTTTGGTTCCGGGATCGCTACGGCGCGCTGTGGCACGGCGTCAGCTACGGCAGCCGAACGAATATTTGCCACTGTCGGCGCCTGAAGAATAAATAACTGAGCCCCACTGACGAGCCGTAGACGGCGAAACCGGGCAGGGATGCCCGTCTGGGGATCACTACCACCACCACCACACGAGGGCACTGCCCATGACCACGACCACGACACTGCTAGCCTGGCACTTCGTGCGCCAGGATCGCCGCCTCAATTCTCCGCCACACACACTGGTGACGCCCGGATCGGTCCTGTCAGTGGACGGCCCACTCGTCCTGTGCCAGCACGGTCTGCAC
>Ga0187893_10006761_pt1 | contig 19344 bp, 17 predicted proteins | sample MA1701074metaG_FD_139574 | JGI IMG/M metagenome (GOLD analysis project Ga0187893, IMG submission 139574) | White microbial mat communities from a basaltic lava cave in the Kipuka Kanohina Cave System on the Island of Hawaii, USA - MA170107-4 metaG ... | reverse complement strand
TCGGCCGCCGCATCCCGCACATCCGCTCGCACATTCGGCTGCCCGTCGGCGTGGGATTCGGCATCCGCGACGGGCAGACCGCGCGCGCGGTGGCGGGTGTGGCCGACGCGGTGGTGATCGGCAGCCGCCTGGTGCAGGAGATCGAGCAGTCGGCGCCGGAGCAGGTGCTCGGCAACGTCAAGGCCCTGGTGAGCGGCATCCGCCGCGCCATGGACGCGTAATTCGGCGAGTTGCGTCATCCCGCCCTTCGCGCAGCCGAAGGGCGGCCAACCATCCGGAGGCGACGTGACCTGGTTGCAGAAGCTGCTTCCCCCCAAGATCAAGCGCAGCCCGGGCGCAACCAAGAAGGCGGTGCCCGAGGGGCTGTGGGTAAAGTGCGAAGTGTGCGAGGCGGTGCTCTACCGCGCCGATCTCGAGAAGAGCCTCAACGTCTGCCCCAAGTGCGCGCACCACAACCGCGTCACCGCCCGCGAGCGGCTGGACATGACGCTCGATCCCGAGGGCCGCTACGAGATCGGCTCCGAGGTGGTGCCGGTGGACTTCCTGAAGTTCGTCGACAGCCGCCGCTACACCGAGCGCCTGGAGGCGGACGCCACCGAGACCGGCGAGACCGACGCTCTGCTGGTGATGCAAGGCGCGATCAAGACGGTGCCGGTGGTGGTGGCTGCGTTCGAGTTCCGCTTCATGGGCGGCTCGATGGGCTCGGTGGTGGGCGAACGCTTCGTGCGCGGTGTGGCCTCCGCCATCGAGCAGAAGACGGCGTTCGTCTGCTTCACCGCGAGCGGGGGAGCGCGCATGCAGGAGGGCCTGATGTCGCTGATGCAGATGGCCAAGACCACCGGCGCGTTGACGCAACTCGCCGAGGACCGCCTGCCGTTCGTGTCGGTGCTGACCGACCCGACCATGGGCGGTGTGTCGGCGAGCTTCGCCATGATCGGCGACGTGGTGATCGCCGAGCCCGGCGCGCTGATCGGTTTCGCCGGCCCGCGCGTCATCGAGCAGACGGTCAAGCAGACGCTGCCCGAGGGCTTCCAGCGCGCCGAGTTCCTGCTGGAGCACGGCGCGGTGGACATGATCGTCGACCGCCGCGAGATGCGCGACAAGCTCGCCGACGTCATCACGCTGCTGATGCGCGCCCCGGCGGCGTGAGTCGGTGATTCCGCCTGCCGCGAACGCCGACCTCGCGGCCTGGCTCGCCTACCTCGAGCGGCTGCATCCGCGCGGCGTCGAGCTCGGCCTCGAGCGGGTGAGCGCGGTGCGCGAGCGGCTGGCGCTGAACCTGCCGTTTCCCGTGATCACGGTGGGCGGCACCAACGGCAAGGGTTCCACCTGCGCCTTGCTGGAGCGCATGCTCGGCAGCGCCGGCTATCGAGTCGGGCTGTACACCTCGCCGCACCTGCTGCGCTACAACGAGCGCGTGCGCATCGCCGGCGCCGAGGCTCCCGATAGGTCGCTCACCGCCGCGTTCGCGCGCATCGAGGCGGCCCGCGGCGCGACTTCCCTGACCTACTTCGAGTTCGGCACGCTGGCCGCGGCGCTGCTGTTCCGCGAAGCGGCTCCGGACGTCGCCGTGCTGGAAGTCGGCCTCGGCGGCCGGCTGGACGCGGTCAACGCCTTCGACAGCGACTGCGCGGTGATCACCAGCGTCGGCCTCGATCACATGGACTACCTGGGCCCCACGCGCGAAGACATCGGGCGCGAGAAGGCGGGGATCTTCCGCGCCGGCCGGCCGGCGGTCGTGGCGGAGCCCGACCCGCCCGCGAGCTTGATCGGGCGCGCGCAAGCGATCGGCGCGCCGCTCTACCTCGTGGATCGCGATTTCGGAGCCGCCGGCGGGCCGGAACAGTGGAGCTACTGGAGCTGGCTCGGGCGGCGCAGCGCGCTGCCCTGGCCGGCGCTGCGCGGCGCCTGTCAGCTCGGCAACGCCGCCGCGGCGCTGGCCGCGCTGGATTGCCTGCGCGAGCGTATGCCGGTGGATATGGGCGCGGTGCGGCGCGGGCTGGTAGAAGTGGAGCTGCCCGGGCGCTTCCAAGTACTCCCCGGGCGGCCCACGATCATCCTGGACGTGGCCCACAACCCGCACGCGGCGCAGCGGCTGAGGGAGAGCCTGGATGCGCTGTGCCGCAACGCCGGCGGCGGGGGCCGCACGCTTGCGGTGTTCGGCATGCTCAAGGACAAGGACATCGCGGGCGTCGCGGCGGCCCTGGGAGGGCGCATCGACGGCTGGTGGGTCGCCGGCCTGCCGGGCGAGCGCGGCGCGGATGCGCAGCAGGTGCGAGCGGCGCTCGAGGCGGCGGGTCTGGCGGCCCCGGTGGAGACCTTTGTGGACGCCGCCGCCGCCTTCCGGCGCGCACGGGAGGCGGCGGGGCCCGATGATAGAATCGTCGTTTTCGGCTCGTTCCTCACCGTGAGCGCGGTGCTGGCGCTCGCGGACGGGCCGCATCGGTGAGGCTCCGGTTCGAGGCGTGGCACGAGGCGCGGTTTCCGACGAAGAGATTCAGCTGCGCAAGCGCGCACGGCGCAGACTGGTGGGCGCCGTCGCCCTGGTCGTGCTGGTGGTCGCCGCGGCGCCGATGATTCTCGACGGCGAGCCGCCCCCGCCGCCGGCGCAGCACATCGACGTGCAGATCGCCGCCCCGCGCAAGCCGCCCCCGGACGAGCGCATCCCCACTCCGGCACCCGGCTCCCGGGCGAGCCTGGCCGATCCGGCGACTGAGACAGCGACTTCCCCCGACGCACCGGTTTCCTCCGACTCGGGGGCGAGTTTGAGATCGTCCACGGAGCGCGCGGCATCGCCGGGCGCACCCGGTCAGGCCCAAGAGGCGGACGCGGCGCGCGCCGGCGGCGAAAGCTATGCGGTGGCGCTGATCGCTACCTCCTCGCCCGCCAAAGCGGCGCAGATGAAGCGCGCGCTGGAGCGCCAGCGGTTCCCGGTCTACACGCAGAAGACGCCCGACGGCGACAAGACGCGCGTCCGGGTGGGGCCGTTCGCCAGCCGCGAGGCGGCGGAGCAGGCGCGCCGGCGGCTGGTGCGGCAGGGCTACGACCCCGGCAAGGTGGTGAGGGCGGGGGAGTGACGCGGCCGGCCCGCTCCGGCCTGCGCCCTGCGCGGCGGGAGGATCGGTGACGCTGCTCGATTTCGCCGCGCTCCTGGTGGTCGCGCTGTCGGTGCTGATCAGCGTGGTGCGCGGGGCGATGCGCGAGGTTATGTCGATCGTCTCGTGGGTCGCCTCCGTGTTCCTCGCGGTGTATCTGGCGCCGCCGGCCGCAACGCTGCTGCCCGCGCAGCTGGCCAACCCAAGCCTGCGCCTGGGGGTCGCGTTCGTCGCGATCCTGCTGGTGAGCCTGCTGCTGTTCGGGCTGCTCGCGTTGAACCTGTCCAAGCTGGTGCGCAAATCGGGACTGTCGGCCAGCGACCGCGCGCTCGGCGCGCTGTTCGGGCTGGCGCGCGGGGTGGTGATCCTGGTGGTGCTCGCGCTGCTGGCGGGGCTGACGCGGCTGCCGCGCGAACCGCTGTGGCGCGACGCGCTGCTGCGCGCGCCGCTCGAGGCGCTGGCGCTGTCCGCACGCGATCACCTGCCGCAGGCGCTCGCGTCCCGGATCGGCTACGATTGACGGGGCCAGTCGCGTGGAGCGGGCCAGGCACGGTTGAGCGCGCGCGAAGCGCCTTCATATAGAGCTTCTCAGCGGAGGCCGGCAATGTGCGGAATCATCGGTGTGGTCGCCAAGTCGCCCGTCAACCAGCTGCTCTACGACGGGCTGCAGGTCCTCCAGCACCGTGGCCAGGACGCCGCCGGCATCGTCACCGCCGCCGAGAGCGCGTTCCACATGCACAAGGGCGGGGGCCTGGTGCGCGACGTGTTCCGCACCCGCAACATGCGCATGCTGATGGGCACCACCGGCATCGGCCATTGCCGCTACCCCACCGCGGGCTCGGCCGAGAACTCCGCCGAAGCGCAGCCGCTGTACGTCAACTCGCCGTTCGGCATCGTCCTGGGACACAACGGCAACCTCACCAACAGCGAGCAGCTCAAGCGCGAACTGTTCCGCCAGGACCTGCGCCACATCAACACCAGCTCCGACTCGGAGGTGCTGCTCAACGTGCTGGCGCACGAGCTGCAGGAGGCCTCCAGCTCGCACGCGCTCGACCCGGCCACCATCTTCCAGGCGGCGGCGGGCGTGCACCGGCGCTGCCGCGGCGCCTACGCGGTGGTGGCGATGATCGCGGGCTACGGGCTGCTCGCGTTCCGCGACCCGTACGGCATCCGCCCGCTGGTGGTGGGCATGTCGCACGGCGAGCAGGGCGACGAGTACCTGGTGGCCTCCGAGAGCGTGGCGCTGGACGTGCTCGGCTTCAAGCTGGTGCGCGACGTGCAACCCGGCGAGGCCATCTTCATCGACATGGACGGCAGCTTCTACAGCAAGCAGTGCGCCGTCAACCCCTCGCTCAATCCCTGCATCTTCGAGTTCGTCTACCTGGCGCGCCCCGACTCGGTGATCGACGGCATCTCGGTGTACGAGACGCGGCTGCGCATGGGCGAGAGCCTGGCCGAGAAGATCGCGCGCGAGCACGCCGATCTGGCGATCGACGTGGTGATGCCGATCCCGGACTCGAGCCGTCCTTCGGCGATGCAGCTGGCGCGCCGGCTCGACGTCGAGTACCGCGAGGGTTTCATCAAGAACCGCTACATCGGCCGCACCTTCATCATGCCCGGCCAGTCGGTGCGCAAGAAATCGGTGCGCCAGAAGCTGAACGCCATCGGCATGGAGTTCAAGGGCAAGAGCGTGCTGCTGGTAGACGACTCGATCGTGCGCGGCACCACCAGCCGCGAGATCGTGCAGATGGCGCGCGACGCCGGCGCCAGGAAGGTGTTCTTCGCGTCGGCCTCGCCGCCGGTGCGCTTCCCCAACGTGTACGGCATCGACATGCCCAGCTCCAAGGAGCTGATCGCCAACGGCCGCTCCCCCCAGGAGGTCGCGCGCGAGATCGGCGCCGACTGCCTGATCTACCAGGACCTCGACGCCCTGATCGAGGACGTGCGTTCGGTCAATCCCAAGGTGCAGAACTTCGAGGCGTCCTGCTTCAGCGGCGTCTACATCACCGGCGACGTGACCGAGGAATATCTCGCCGGCATCGAGGCCAGCCGCAACGACTCCGAGCTGATGCGCCGCGCGGCGGTGGCGATGGCCACTACGCAGCTGGATCTCAATCTGGCCGAGGCCGAGTAGGCGGCGCGCACCGCTACGGGAGCTGCCGCAAGCGGATCTGCGTCGAGTCGGGACAGAAGTCGTCCGCGTAGCCCCCGAGGACCAGCGAACGCACCTCGGTGGGCTTGGGGATGGCGTTGGGCGCCACGCGCACGTAGCGGATCCCGGCGGCTGCAAGCGGCGCTTGCAGCTGCTGCTTGGCGGGATCGTCGGGCCGGGACCCGTCGGTCAGGTCGAGCAGCGCCACGAGCACGAGATCCTTGTTGCAGATCACGAAGTCCAGGCGCGCCTGCCCGAGCTGCGCGCGGGTCTGAGACGGCAGCCGCCTGCCTACCCGCTTGACCACATCGGCGAGGCGGGCGTAGGCGAAGACGTGATATTCGGGCAACGCCGCCTTCAGCACGAGATAGAGCACCTTGGCCGAGCCCTGCAAGAAGCGGGGAGGCCCCTCGTCGCTCTGGGCGCCGCCGCCCCCCGCAGCGGGGACCGGGACCGGTTTGACCGGCTCTCGGACCGGGGCCTTGTACGGCGGGTGGGCGGCGAGCAGCGCCTGAAAATCGTCCCCGGCCGTGGGCTCGCGCAGCCCGCGCCGGCCGGTTGGCGGCCCTCCTCGGCTGCCTCGCAGGGTGCGCTGGATCAGAAGCGTCCCGGCTACCGTGGCGGCGACGATGGTGAGTTCGAAGAGCATGGTGCAAGGCGTGAGATCCCCAGGAACGCGAGCAACCGGCGTGCCCGTTTTGGCCGAGGGGCCGGGATTTCGGCACCTGCCCGAAGGCGCGAAAGCGGCCCGGGAAGGCGCTTTCCATCGAAACCCCTCCCCGGCCCGAGGTTGACAGCATTGCCCCGGGTTGACAGCAACGCCCCAAGGTTGTTGACAGCAAGGCAGGGCGCGCGTAGTGTCCTTCGTGTCGCGCCGATTTGAGGCTACAGCTTGCGGGCGCGTTAAAAATGCAGCTAAAGCGTGGGCAGAACCCGCGACAGTTTAGCTGCGCGGGTTTTGTGTTTTCGGGGCTTGCGAGATGACGGACCTGGACTTCGAGACGCTGGCGGTGCGCGCGGGCATCCACCGCAGCCAGTTCAACGAGCACGCCGAGGCGCTGTACTTGACCTCGAGCTTCGTATTCGACAACGCGGCGCAGGCCGCGGCGCGCTTCTCCGGCGCCGAGGGCGGCATGGTGTACTCGCGCTACACCAACCCGACCGTGCAGATGCTGCAGGAGCGCCTGGCGGCGCTGGAGGCGGCGCAGTGCTGCGTGGCGACCGCGTCGGGGATGTCGGCGATCCTGGCCACGGTGCTGGGCCTGCTGCGCGCCGGCGATCACATCGTTGCCGCGCAGACGTTGTTCGGCGCCACGGTGCAGCTGTTCAACAACTGGCTCCCGCGGTTCGGCATCCAGACCACGCTGGTCGCAGGGGCCGACCCGGCCGCGTGGACGGCGGCGCTGCGACCGAACACGCGCATGCTGTTCCTGGAAACGCCCTCCAATCCGCTGACCGAGATTTACGACATCGGCGCCTTTGCGGAGCTCGCGCACCGGCGCGATGCGCTGCTGGCGGTGGACAACTGCTTCTGCACGCCGGCGCTGCAGCGCCCCCTTGCGCTGGGTGCGGACCTCGTAATCCACTCCGCGACCAAGTACCTGGACGGGCAGGGCCGGGTGCTCGGCGGTGCCGTGCTCGGCGCGCGCGCGCTGATCGAGGAACCGCTCACCACGTTCCTGCGCAACGCCGGCCCCACGCTGTCGCCGTTCAACGCCTGGGTGATCCTCAAGGGGCTGGAGACGCTCAAGCTGCGCATGGAGGCGCACGCGGCGGGCGCGCTCGAGCTGGCGCGCTGGCTGGAAGGGCACCCGCGCGTGGCGCGCGTGTACTATCCCGGCCTGCCCAGCCATCCGCAGCACGCGCTGGCCGCGCGCCAGCAGCGCAGCGGCGGCGGCATCGTCTCCTTCGTAGTCAAGGGCGGCCGCGAGGCGGCGTGGAACGTGGTCGATTCCACCCGGCTGATCTCGATCACGGCCAACCTGGGCGACGCCAAGTCGACGATCACCCATCCGGCCAGCACCACGCACGGGCGCATGTCGCCCGAGGCGCGCGCGGCCGCCGGCGTGGAGGAAGGGCTGCTGCGGGTGGCGATGGGCCTGGAGTCGGTGCGCGACATTCAGGCCGATCTCGCGCGCGGGTTGGGCTAGGGAAAGGCGAAGGGCAGGTCCACCGCCGCGCAGCCGGCGGGCGTCACGCGCAGGTACTGGCCGCGCTCGTACCAGTCCGACAGCACCCAGCGCTCGCACGCGCGCCCGTCCACGGCGTGCTCGTGGCGTGCCGGCCGGTGGGTGTGGCCGTGGATCAGGCGCGCGCAGCCGTGCGCGCGAAACGCCGCGGCGACAGCCGCCGGCGTCACGTCCATGATCTGCGCTTTCTTCGCCTGCTTCTCGCCCTCGCTCATGCGGCGCGCGCCGCCGATCAAGCGCTTGCGCTGATCCAGCGGCAGACGCATGAACCAGCGCTGCACGCCGCGATTGCGCACCACCTTGCGGAACAGCTGGTAGCGCCAGTCCCGCGTGCACAGCAGGTCACCGTGCATCAGCAGCGTCGGCGCGCCGTAGAGATCGACCAGCATCGGGTCCTGGATCAGGCTCACGCCGGCCGCGCCGGCGAACCGCTCCAGCAGCAGGAAATCGCGGTTGCCGCGGATCACCCGCACCGGCACCCCGCCCGCGCTCAACGCTTTCAGGGCCTGCGCCACCTCCCGGTTGAACGGATCGGCGAGATCGTCGTCGCCGGCCCAGTATTCGAACAGGTCGCCCAGGATGTAGAGCGCGTCCGCCTGTGCGGCGACGTCGTCCAGGAACGCGAAGAACGCGCGCGTGGCCGGCGGGCGGGCGGCCGCCAGATGCAGGTCCGAGACGAAGGCGGTGAACATCAGCGCGCTGCGGGACGGCCGCGGCTCATCGAGCAGCGCCGGGCGCGGCCTCGGCCGGCGGCGGCTTCACCGAAAACAGCTCGCGTACCATGCGCAGCTTGACGGGTGCGGTGGTGTTCTTCGGATCGGCCTGCGCGGCTTTGTCGTAGGCCTGGCTCGCCAGCATGGCATACACGTCGCCGAGATTCTCGTGCGCGGTCGCATAGTCCGGGTAGTTACGCACCGCCATCTCCAGCACTTCGCGCGCGCGCTCGTAGTTCCCCTGCGCCGCATACAACACCGACAGGTTGTTGTACGGCTCGGGCAGCTCGGGGAAGTCCTGAGTCAGCTCGGTGAACACCGCGATCGCCTCGTCGCGGCGCTTCTGCTCGGCGAGGATCACGCCCTTCAGAAAGCGCGCACGCGCATCGCGCGGCTGCTGGAGGAGATAAGTGTCGATCCGCGCCAGCGCCTGGGCGGGCTCGCCCTGCTGGTAGAGCTGGTACAGATCCCGATACTCGTCGGCAAGCGCCGGCGCGAGCCGGAACGCACCGCACAGAAGCAGGGCCGCGAGCGTCGCGATGCGCTGCATGGGCATTGTGCTATACTCGATCGATCTACGCTAGGTTATTGTTCTCCTGGCGATTTTAGCAGCAAGACCGGTGCCTCGACAATGACCCGGCGCCGGCCCGCCGCGGCCGGTGCGGGCGACAAGCGCGAGGCGCTGCACGCGGCCCGTCCCGATGCTACACATCCACAACTCGCTCACGCGCCAGAAGCAGCCGTTCGTGCCGCTTCAACCCGGCAGGGTGCGCATGTACGTGTGCGGCATGACGGTGTACGACTACTGCCACATCGGCCATGCGCGGATGATGACGGCATTCGACGTGATCCAGCGCTGGTTGCGCACTTCGGGTTTCGCGGTCACCTACGTGCGCAACATCACCGACATCGAGGACAAGATCATCAAGCGGGCGAACGAGAACGGCGAACCGTTCCAGGCGCTCACCGAGCGCTTCATCGGCTTCATGCACGAGGATGTCGCTGCGCTGGGCGTGCAGCAGCCGGATTTCGAGCCGCGCGCGACGCAACACGTGCCCGAAATGCTGCGCATCATCGACCAGCTGATGCGCAAGGGGCTCGCCTACCATGCCGCGAACGGCGACGTGTACTACGCCGTGCGCGGATTCGACGGCTACGGCAAACTCTCCGGCAAGTCGCTGGAAGATCTGCGCGCCGGCGAGCGCGTGGAGGTGGAGCCGAACAAGCGCGACCCGATGGACTTCGTGCTTTGGAAGGCGGCCAAGCCGGGCGAGCCGGCCTGGGACTCGCCCTGGGGACCGGGGCGCCCCGGGTGGCACATCGAGTGCTCGGCGATGAGCGAGCATTTCCTGGGCGAGCACTTCGACATCCACGGCGGCGGCCAGGACCTCCTGTTCCCGCACCACGAGAACGAGATCGCCCAGTCCGAAGGCGCGCACGGCCACACGTTCGTCAACTGCTGGGTGCACAACGGCTTCGTGCGCGTGGACAACCAGAAGATGTCCAAGTCGCTGGGCAACTTCTTCACCATCCGCGAGGTGCTGGCGCGGTACGACCCCGAGGTGGTGCGCTTCTTCCTGGTGCGCCCGCATTACAGAAGCCCGGTCAACTATTCCGATCAGCATCTGGACGATGCTCGCGCGGGGCTGACCCGGTTGTACACCGCGCTGCGCGACGCCGGGAGCGCCGCGCAGCCCACGCCGGGCACGATCGACTGGAGCAACCCCTACGCCGCCCGCTTCCGCCAGGCGATGGACGACGACTTCAACACGCCCGAGGCCGTCGCGGTGCTGTTCGAGCTGGCGAGCGAAATAAATCGCACGCGCTCGGCCGAGGATGCCGGGCTGCTGCGCGCGTTGGGCGGGGTGCTCGGTCTGCTCGAGCGCGACCCGGTCGCGTTCCTGCAGGCCGGCTCGAGCGGTGCGTTGACGCCGGCGCAGATCGAAGCGCTGATCGCGCAGCGCACCGCCGCACGCAAGGCGAAGAACTTCGCCGAGGCGGACCGCATCCGCAACGAGCTCGAAAGCAAGGGCGTGCTGCTGGAGGACACTCCCGGCGGGACGATCTGGCGGCGAAAGTAGCCTCGACGCGTCGTCGCGCGGCGACGCGCGAGCGCGCGCGGCGATGCAGCGCGGTCGCCCGGCGCTTTTCCGATCGGGCCGCGGCCGAATGTGAACGCCGGTTCACCCTGTTTGACCCCCACTGCGCTGCGACGGCAATCTGCGCCATCGTCACGTTCGCACCTCCCTTTTCAGCGATGGATTTCAGCGGTTACGGCTATCGGCGCGTGCAGCGCGCCACGCGCTCTTCCAACGACACGGCGTCGGCAACCCCCGCAACTGCCGTGGTCGGCTCCAATACCGAGCTCAGCGCCGAGGCGGTGCGCCTGCTGGCGAGCCTGGGCAAGAGAGTGTCCATGACCGAGTTGGCGGCGAGGTATCCGCGCGTGCTGAATCGGATCGCCGCGGTGTGGCACAAGGGCGCCGAGGCCGATCGCTGCTTCGACGAACTGCTGCTCGACTCGCGGCGCATGCGTCAGGGTTTCCCGCAATCCGTGGTCTACGAGATCGCTTCTCTGCGTCACTACCACGTCACGCACGCGTTCCCGAAGCACGTGGATCCGTGGGAGCAAAGCCAGCTCCGTTAGCGCGCGCAGCGCGACCCGCGCCTCAACCCTGAAAGAACTCCTTCACCCGCTCCATCCACGACCTCGCGCGCGGGTCGTGGCGGCCTGACTCTTCCTGGTTGATCGCCTCCAGCTCGAGCAGCAGCTCGCGCTGGCGCACGGTCAGGTTGACCGGCGTCTCCACCACCACGTGACAAAGCAGATCGCCGTGCGCGTGGCTGCGCACGCCCTTGATGCCCTTGCCGCGCAGGCGGAGCACGCGCCCGCTCTGAGTCTCGGGCGGGATCTTGATCTTGGCGCTGCCGTCCAGGGTGGGGATCTCGATCTCGCCGCCCAGGGCGGCCGCGGTGAAGCTGATCGGCATCTCGCAGTGCAGGTCGTTTTCCTCGCGCTGGAACACCGGATGGGCCTTGAGGCGGATCACCACGTACAGGTCGCCGGGCGGGCCGCCGTTCACGCCGGCTTCGCCCTCGCCGGACAAGCGGATGCGATCGCCCTCGTCCACCCCCGCGGGGATCTTCACCGACAGCGTCTTCTGCCGCTTCACGCGCCCCGCGCCGCCGCACGTCTGGCAGGGCTCGCGGATGAACTTGCCGCTGCCGCCGCACCGCGGGCAGGTCTGCTGCAGCGAGAAGAAGCCCTGCTGGATGCGCACCTGCCCCTGCCCGTGGCAGGTCGGGCAGGACACCGGCTCGGTGCCGGCCTTGGCGCCGCTGCCGTGACAGGTGTCGCAGGCCTCGAGCGTGGGGATGCGGATCTTGGTCTCGGTGCCGCGCGCGGCATCCTCGAGCGTGATCTCGAGGTTGTAGCGCAGATCCGCCCCGCGGTAGACGTTGGAGCGCTGCCGGCCGCCGCCGAAGATCTCGCTGAAGATGTCGCCGAAGGCATCGGCGAACCCGCCGGCGGCTCCTGCCCCCATCCCGGCCCCGGCCTCCACGCCCCGATGGCCGAAGCGGTCGTAGGCGGCGCGCCTGTCGGCGTCGCACAGGACCTCGTAAGCCTCCTTGGCCTCCTTGAACTTCTCCTCCGCCTTGGGGTTGTCCGGATTACGGTCCGGATGGTGCTGCATGGCCAGCTTGCGATAGGCCTTCTTGATCTCTTCTTCCGAGGCGTCGCGGTTCACGCCCAGGACTTCGTAGTAGTCGCGCTTGGCCATGGCTTTGATTGCTTAACCGCAAAGGCGCAAAGACGCAAAGGCGCGCAAAGAGAACCCGTTCTTCTTTGCGTGGCCTTTGCGCCTTTGCGGTAAGGGTTTGGCTACTTCTTGCCGTCCTTCACTTCCTCGAACTCGGCGTCCACGACGTCGCCTTCCTGCGCCTTGCCGCCCTGCCCGGCGCCGCCCGCGGATGCATCCCCGCCCGCGGATGCACCACCGGCCTGCTGTTGCGCGTACATCTTCTCGCCCAGCTTCTGTGCCGCCTCGGCGAGCGCCCGGGTCTTGGTCTCGATGGCGCTCTTGTCGTTGCCCTTCATCGCCTCTTCGGCCGCCTTGATGGCGTCCTCGATGCGCGATTTCTCGGCCGCATCCAGCTTGTCGCCGTACTCCGCCAGCGACTTGCGCACGGTGTGCACCATCGCGTCGCATTGGTTGCGGGCGTCCACCAGCTCGCGCGCCTTGCGGTCCTCATCGGCATGCGACTCGGCGTCCTTGACCATGCGCTTGATCTCTTCTTCGGACAGCCCGGAGCTGGCGGTGATCTTGATCTTGTTCTCCTTGCCGGTGGCCTTGTCCTTGGCCGACACGTGCAGGATGCCGTTCGCGTCGATGTCGAAGGTGACCTCGATCTGCGGCATGCCGCGCGGCGCCGGCGGGATGCCCTCCAGGTTGAACTGGCCGAGGCTCTTGTTGCCGGTGGCCATCTCGCGCTCGCCTTGCAGCACATGGATGGTCACCGCCGCCTGATTATCGTCGGCGGTGGAGAACACCTGGGTCTGCTTGGTCGGGATGGTGGTGTTCTTCTGGATCAGCTTGGTCATCACGCCGCCGAGCGTCTCGATGCCGAGCGACAGCGGGGTGACGTCGAGCAGCAGCACGTCCTTGACCTCGCCCTTGAGCACGCCGCCCTGGATCGCGGCGCCGATGGCCACCGCCTCGTCCGGGTTGACGTCCTTGCGCGGCTCGCGGCCGAAGATCTCCTTGACCTTGTCCTGCACCTTGGGCATGCGCGTCATGCCGCCCACCAGGATCACGTCGTCGATCTCGGAGATCTTGACGCCCGAATCCTTGATCGCGATCTCGCAGGGCTTCGCCGTCTTCTCGATCAGGTCCTCGACTAGGCTCTCGAACTTGGCGCGGGTGATCTTCATCGCCAGGTGCTTCGGGCCGGACTGATCCATGGTGATGTAGGGCAGGTTGACCTCGGTCTGCTGCGTCGAGGACAGCTCGATCTTGGCTTTTTCCGCCGCTTCCTTCAGGCGCTGCAGCGCGAGGATGTCCTTGCGCAGGTCCACGCCCTGCTCCTTGCGGAACTCGTCAGCGATGTAGTCCATCAGGCGCTGGTCGAAGTCCTCGCCGCCCAGGAAAGTGTCGCCGTTGGTGGCGAGCACCTCGAACTGATGCTCGCCTTCGACCTCGGCGATCTCGATGATGGAGATGTCGAACGTGCCCCCGCCCAGGTCGTACACCGCGATCTTGCGGTCGCCCTGTTTCTTGTCCAGGCCGAAGGCGAGCGCGGCCGCAGTGGGCTCGTTGATGATGCGCTTGACCTCCAGCCCGGCGATGCGGCCGGCGTCCTTGGTGGCCTGGCGCTGGGAGTCGTTGAAATAGGCCGGCACGGTGATCACCGCCTCGGTCACCGTCTCGCCGAGGTAGTCCTCGGCGGTCTTCTTCATCTTCATCAGCACCTGCGCCGAGCTCTCCGGCGGGGCCATCTTCTTGCCGCGCACCTCGACCCAGGCGTCGCCGTTGGGCGCCTGCACGATGTTGTAGGGCACCAGCTTGATCGCCTTCTGCACCTCGGCGTCCTGGAAGCGGCGGCCGATCAGGCGCTTCACCGCGTACAGGGTGTTCTTCGGATTGGTCACCGCCTGGCGCTTGGCCGGGGCACCGACCAGCACCTCGCCTTCCTCCGTGTAGGCCACGATGGACGGGGTGGTGCGCGACCCTTCGGAGTTCTCGATCACCTTGGGCTGACCGTTCTCCATGATCGCCACGCAGGAGTTCGTGGTGCCGAGGTCGATGCCGATGATCTTTGCCATTCTGATGCCTCGCTCTGGGGATGCAGGGATCTAAGTTGGATAGTGGGCTAGGTTTGGGTGGCCGGCCCGGCTTTCAAGCAGAGCGCGATGCCCGCCCGGTCACAGGGGGGCCTTGGACACGGTGACCAGCGCCGGGCGCAGGACGCGATCGTGCAGCAGGTATCCCTTCTGCAGCACGTGCACCACGGTGTTGGGGGCCTTGTCGGACTCGACCGTGGTCATCGCCTGGTGCCAGTGGGGGTCGAACCTCTCGCCTACGGGGTTGATTTCCTTGATCGCGGCTTTCTCGAACGCGCCGTCGATCTGCTTCAGGGTCAGCTCGACGCCTTGGCGAAGCGCGTCGATGGTGGTGTTGTCCGCGGCCAGGGCGGCCTCGAGGGCGTCGCGTACCGGCAGCAGCTCCGCCGCGAAGGTCTCGAGCGCGTACTTGTGGGCGTTGGCGACGTCGGCCTGGGCGCGCTTGCGGATGTTGTCGGCCTCCGCCTTGGCGCGCAGCCACGCGTCGTAGTGTTCCTGGGCCTGCAGTTCGAGCTGGCGGATGATCTCCTGCTGGCTCGGCATGGTTTCGCTTTCCGCCGCCGGCCGGGCCTCGGGGGCAGGCGCTTCCTGGGCGCCATCCGGCGTCGGGTCGGTCAGGCTAGGTTCCTGTTCTTGCATGACTTTCCTCTATCGCGAGCAACCCATCCGCAGATGGGGCTGGGGCCCGGGATTTCAAGAAAGGATCTGAGGAGCTTAGGATCTAGGAGCTAGGATCTAGGAGCTAGGGGTTGTGCGGCGAAGCCGCGCCTTTTCCCTAGATCCTAGCTCCTAGATCCTAGCTCCTAGATCCTAGATCCCAGCGCCAGCCCTCGGCGGCGCGAGCCATCCGCCGAGGTTGCTTATCGTCAGATCGGCCAGCGCCTGGATCCAATCGTCGCGCTCGTTGAGGCAGGGGATGTAGCGAAATTCGCCGCCGCCCGCTGCCAGGAAAGCCGCCCGGTTCTCGATCGCGATCTCCTCCAGCGTCTCCAGGCAATCGGCCACGAAGCCGGGGCAGATGACGTCGACGCGGCGCAGCTTCTTCCCGCCCAGCGCGTGCATGGTGTCGATGGTGTACGGCTCGAGCCAGCGTGCGCGGCCGAAGCGCGACTGGAAGGTCATCAGGTGCTGCTCGGCGCGCAGGCCCAGGGCCTCGGCCAGCAGGTGGGCGGTTTCCTGGCACTCGCGGGAATAGGGGTCGCCGCGGTCCACCGCGAAGCGGGGCAGCCCATGGAAGCTCATCACCAGCAGGTCGGGGCCCCCGTGCGCAGTCCAGTGCTCGCGCACGCTTTGCGCGAGGGCGGCGATGTACCCGGGATGGCCGTGGAAGTGCTTCACCAGCCGCAGCGCCGGTGCATTGCGTAGCCGCCCCAGCACGGCGCACACCGCGTCGTACGCGCTGGCGGTGGTGCTGGCGGCGTATTGCGGGTACAGCGGGATCACCAGCAGGCGATCGCAACCCTGCTCGCGCAGGCTCGCCAGCGCCTGCGACACCGGCGGGCTGCCGTAGCGCATCGCCCATTCCACCGCCAGGGGACGGTCGATGCGGGCGGCCAGGCGCTGGCGCAGGAGCTGTGCTTGCCGCCGGGTGTGCACCTTGAGCGGCGAGCCCTCGGCGGTCCAGATCTTCGCGTACTTGTCCGCCGACTGCCGCGGCCGCAGGTTGAGGATCACGCCGTTCAGGATCGGCCACCACAGCGCGGACGGGATCTCCACCACGCGCGGGTCGGACAGGAACTGCTTCAGCCAGGGACGCACCGCCGCGGCGTCGGGCGCCTCCGGCGTGCCCAGGTTGATCAGCAGCACCCCGATCCTGGGCGGGGTGTCGCGATGGAAGGAAGGTTCGGGGAGGTAGCGCATCGCTGCGAGGAGCTAGGAGCTAGGATCTGGGATCTAGGGGGTGTTGTGCGGCGAAGCCGCGCCTTTCCCTAGCCCCTAGCTCCTAGATCCTAGTTCCTACTGCGCGCTGCGCCATCGCGCTGGACAGGAGCTTGGCGGTGATCTCGACGATCGGGATGACGCGCTCGTAGGCCATGCGGGTGGGCCCGATCACGCCCACCGTGCCGAGCACCTCGCCGTCCACCTCGTAGGGCGCGGTGATCACGCTGCACTCGTCCAGCGGCACCAGCCCCGACTCGCCGCCGATGTAAATCTGCACGCCGTGCGCGCGGCTGCCCATCTCCAGCAGCTGCAGCAGGCCGGTGCGCTGCTCGAACAGGTCGAACAGCCGGCGCAGGCTGATCACGTTGGACGACAGGTCCTGGACGTGCAGCAGGTTGTGCTCGCCCGAGAGCACGTACTCCTCGGGCCGCTCGGTGAGGGCCTCGTTGCCGGCCTCCACCGCCTTGGTGAGCAGCTGGGTCATGTCGTCGCGCAGGCGCTCGAGCTCGTCGCGCAGGCGCGCCTTGACCTGCTCGAAGGTCAGGCCGTGATAGGCCTGGTTGACGAAGTTGGCCGCCTCGATCAGCTCGCTCTGCGTGTAGTCGCGTTCGGTGAACAGGATGCGGTTCTGCACGTCGCCTTCTACCGTAACGATGATCAGCAGGATGCGCTTTTCGGAGAGGTGCAGGAACTCCACGTGGCGGAACTGGGTGGAACGGCGCGGCGCCATCACGATGCCGGCGAAGCGCGTCAGATCGGACAGCAGATGCGAAGCCGACTGCAACAGCCGGTGCGGCCGCTCGACGTGCAGCTGGCCCTCGAGCTGGTCGATCTCCACCCGATCGAGCGGCCTGATCGTCAACAGAGTGTCGACGAAGAAGCGGTAACCGCGCGGCGTCGGCACGCGACCGGCGGAGGTGTGCGGGCTCGCCACGAACCCCATCTCCTCCAGGTCGGACATGACGTTGCGGATGCTGGCCGGCGACAGATCCAGGCCGGAGTAGCGCGACAGCGTGCGCGAGCCCACCGGCTGGCCCTCGGCGATGTAGCGCTCGACCAGCGTCTTCAGCAGTATCTGTGCGCGTTCGTTGAGCATGCGGGCATTCTAACCGAAGCCGCCGCGGATAAGACCGGCCCCGGCGGCCGGCGCTCCGAGGCGGGCATCTTGTGCTTTAATGCGGGCCATGCCGCCCCGCTTCAAAACCATCGCGCTGATCGGCAAATACAAGAGCCCCGAGATCGCACAGCCGCTGCTGGAGCTGGCGCGCTTCCTGGAGGCGCGCGGCGTGCGCGCGTTGCTGGATCCGCTGACCGCGGCGCACGTGGCGCGCAACAACCTGGAGGTCCTGCCGCTGGAGCAGTCCGGGCCGCTCGCCGATCTGGCCATCGTCATCGGCGGCGACGGCACCATGCTCAACATCGCCCGCACCCTGGCTCCGTTCGACGTCGCGGTGGTGGGCGTGAACCAGGGCCGGCTCGGCTTCCTGACCGACATCTCCACCGACAACATGCTGGCGACCATCGGCGCCATGCTCGACGGCGGGTTCATCGTCGAGTCGCGCATGCTGCTGCAGTCCGAGGTGCGCCGCGGGAAGGAGGCGATCTTCGACGTGCTCGCCTTCAACGACGCCAGCGTCACCAAGGGCGCCGACGGCGGGTTGATCGAGCTCGAGGTGAAGATCGACGACCAGTTCGTGTACGTGCTGCGCGCCGACGGGCTGGTGGTGTCCACCCCCACCGGCTCCACGGCCTATGCGCTGTCCGCCGGCGGGCCGATCCTGCATCCGGCGCTGTCGGCCTTCGCCATCGTGCCGGTATGCCCGCACACGCTGTCCAACCGTCCGATCGCCATCGGCAGCGACGCGCGCATCGAGGTGCTGATGCACCGCTGCGCGGACGCCCGCGTGCACTACGACAGCCATTCCCACTGCGAGCTGCAGCCCGGCGACCGCATCCTGGTGCGGCGCTATCCGCGCTCGATCCGGTTGCTGCATCCGGTGGGGCACAACTACTACCACATGCTGCGGGAAAAGCTCCACTGGAGCGAGACCCTGTAGCGCCGCGCCCCGCACCCCATGCTGCGGTCGCTGAGCATCCGCGACTTCGTCATCGTCGATCGCCTGGACCTCGAGTTCCAGGACGGTTTCACCGTGCTCACCGGCGAGACCGGCGCCGGCAAATCGATCCTGGTCGATGCGCTCGCGCTGGTGCTGGGCGAACGCAGCGACGCGGGGCAGGTGCGCGAAGGGGCCGCGCGCGCGGAGATCTGCGCCGAGTTCGCGCTCGAGGCGCTGCCGCAGGCGCAGGCCTGGCTGCAGACCAACGATCTGGCCGACGAACCGGGCCTGTGCCTGCTGCGGCGGGTGCTGGAAACGGGCGGGCGCTCGCGCGCCTACGTGAACGGCCGCCCGGCGACGCTGCAGCAGCTCGGGGAGCTGGCGGAGATGCTGGTGGACATCCACGGCCAGCACGAGCACCAATCGCTGCTGCGCCCCGCGGCGCAGCGCGAATTGCTGGACGCCTACGCCGGCGCGGGCGGCCTGGTGCGCGAGGTCGCCGCGGCCTGGCGCGAGTGGCAGGAGGTGCGCCGGCAGCGGCTGGAGTGGGAGAAGAACGCGGACGCTCTGGCCGCCGAGCGCGAACGCCTGCAATGGCAGCGGCAGGAGCTGGAACGGCTGGCCTTCACCGCGGACGAATGGGGTGAGCTGCAGCTCGACCACAAGCGGCTTGCCCACGCCGCGAGTTTGGTCGAGGCAGTGGAGTACGCGCTGGAAGCGCTGTCCGAGGGCGAGGCGGCGGCGCTGGCAGCGGTGAACGCGGCGGTGTCGCGGCTCAACGCCGCCGCCGAGTACGATCCGGGGCTCAAGGAGACGCTCGACGTGCTGGAGCCGGCGCAAATCCAGCTGCAGGAGGCGGTCTATGGACTACGCCATTACCGCAACCGCATCGATCTCGATCCACGCCGCCTGCAGGAGGTCGAGCAGCGCCTGGAGGCGCTGCACACGACCGCGCGCAAGTACCGCATCACGCCGCCGCAGCTGCCGCAGCTGCTGGCCGATGCGGCGCGCCGCCTGGAGGAGATCGGCGCCGGTGCGAGCCCGGAGGCGCTGGCCAGACGCGAGCGCGAAGCGCAGGCGCGCTATCGGACCGTCGCGGAGAAGCTCGGCATGGAGCGCGCACGCACGGCGCACGAGCTCAGCCGGCGCGTGACCGAGCAGATGCAGGGGCTGGCGATGGCCGGGGGACGCTTCGACGCGCTGCTCAAGCCCCTGGCCGAGGGCGGCGCGCACGGCATGGAGCAGATCGAGTTCCTGGTCGCCGCCAACCCCGGCGCCACGGCGCGTCCCCTGGCGAAGGTGGCCTCCGGCGGCGAGCTGTCGCGCATCAGCCTGGCGATCCAGACCGTGACCAGCGCGGTGGCGCCGGCGCCCACACTGGTGTTCGACGAAGTGGACGCCGGCATCGGCGGACG
>Ga0187893_10006760_pt1 | contig 19347 bp, 16 predicted proteins | sample MA1701074metaG_FD_139574 | JGI IMG/M metagenome (GOLD analysis project Ga0187893, IMG submission 139574) | White microbial mat communities from a basaltic lava cave in the Kipuka Kanohina Cave System on the Island of Hawaii, USA - MA170107-4 metaG ... | reverse complement strand
GAGCGGTGGTAGCAGAAAATTCAGCCATTCCCAACCATAAAGGACTAATGCCGGGATGATTGGATTGCGAAAGAACAGTCCGACCACCAGGAAAAACGCTCCATAACCGAAACAGGCCAGGATTGTTATGCCCGCATAGGTCAGTAAATGGTCCAGGCCGGCACCGTGCAGGAAAAACCGAACACTTTCAGAATAAAAGTGCGGAAAATACAGTAGCAACATAGCCGCCACTGTTGTCGCAGTAAATAGCAGCACTGAAGTTACCAGTCCCGACAGGTACTTGCCAGTTACCAAGACTTCCCGCCGCACGGGACTAAGAAAGTAATAATGTAGACTTCGATCAATAAGATCACCACGAAACAGATTCATGAAGATCCAGGCACAACCAAAGAACACGATGGTCCGCAAGATCAGGCCGCCGTAAAACACGGCGTAGATCATGCTGTAATTGTTAAAGTCCTGCCATTCTCGGCCCGGTGGAGTGAATAGCGCCAGCACTGACAGGGGAAACAGCGGCAACAAGGCAAGCAGGTAAATCAGGAGCGAGCGTCTGCCAAAAAAGTTCTTTTTGAGCTCAAGTCTAAAAATGGCCCCAATCTGACGCAGCCACAATGACCAGGCCTCATTCCTGGTAGCGACGATCTGGACAGTTGCACTCATGAGTTACTCCCGCTCTCAATCAGGTACTGATACACGGCGCTGAGATCATCATCCACCGGCGCAACAGACTCGATTTCAATTTCACCTTCCGCGACAATTCGGTTTAATAACAAATAGAAGCGGTCCGCGTCCCTGGTTTTTACGAACAGGCCATGGCGATCATCGTGCAACCGGGCTTCGACGACGTGATTCTGGTCAAACACATAAGCAGCCAATTTCGAAGGCTTGTCGCAACGTACAAGGATCTGCATCGGATGGGCTTGCATCTCGTCCCGCACTCCATGAATGTGGCCTTCAGCTACTACATATCCGTTATTCAGCAACACGACACAATCAGACATCATGTCGACTTCGTGCAGGATATGGCTCGAAATAATCAAATGCAGTCCGGCGGCGGCGAGTTTGCGAAAGAGGGCAATGGTCTCGGCTCGGACCATGGGATCAAGTCCGTTAAGCGGCTCATCCAGAATCAGGACTGAGGGTTCGTGAGCGAGCGCTTGCGCGAGGCGGATGCGCTGACGCATGCCTTTGCTGTAGGCGGCAACCTTTCGCTCGGCAGCTTCGAGCAAATTCACGCGCTCGAGCGCGGATTCCGTTAGCTGATCGGCCTGGTTCCGGGTAAACCCGTGGACCAACAGGAATGACCTGATAAACTCGCGCCCTGTCAGGCCCCTTGGGAAGGAATCAAACTGCGTACAATAGCCCACCTTGCGAAAAAGCTCTTCCGGTTGGTCGGTTTGAATACCCAGCAAAGAAATCTGGCCGCTGGTGGGGCGCAGCAGCCCGGTCATCAAATTCATTAAGGTGGACTTGCCCGCCCCATTTGGTCCAACCAGGCTGGTGATCCCTGGGGCAATGGTCAGGTTAACGCGATTCACCCCCAGTATCTCGCCATAAAACTTCGAGACATTGTTGAGGATGATCAGGTTAGTTGATGATTCTGACATTGGAAGAAATTTAGGAATTAGGAATTAGGATTTAGGATTTCGTGTAAATTTCGTGGTTCGTTAACTAAGAGTTCCAACTGACACGAAATCCTAATTCCGAAATCCTAATTCCGAAATCCTAATTCCTAAATCCTAATTCCTAAATCCTAATTCCTAATTCCTAAATCCTAATTCGTAATTCCTAATTCCTCATTCCCAATTCCCAATTCCTAATTCCTAAATCCTAATTCCTAAATTTCATTTCACTACCTCATACGCCTTCACTCGTTGCGAGAGGATGGCGAGGCAGATGGCACAAATGACAAATAATGCGGCCCACGAGCACCAAAGGGGTGGCTCACTCACAGGCACCTGCAGAATTACCTGATTTTCAAAATCAACAGTGGGTCGAGTGGCTGGCTCAAAGGTGCGAAATAGTCCCGCCATGATATTTCTCATCAGCGCGTCAACACTCATCAAACTCCCCCAGCGCGTAACGAAAATAGTATTAATGACCTGGCCAAACACCGCGGGAACGAAGAAGATGCCCAGCAATACTGCGCTTGCGACAACGCGCCACTTCACGACGGCCGAGATGGCCTGTGACAAGAGTGACAGGAGCAGGATCCAGACCAGGCTGCCAAAAAAAATTGCACCTCCAATCCAAAGGTTGTTAGCGAGCCAGCCGGCCCCCTGTAAATACGCCTGAAAAAGAAATAGTAAGAGTTGGGGCAACCACGTCATTGCCGATAAGAGGATGATCATGACCGCCATTTTGCCGAGTACATACTCGGCTCGGGAAAATGGCCGGCAAAGATAGAGCGGCAGGGCATTGTTGCGCAGGTCTCGTGATACCTGAGGGGGGCCCACGAGTAAGGCTACAAAAAATGCGAAGGCAAACTGAATACTGACAAAGGTCTGGAAAAAAGAACCATCGATTGGCAACAGCTCTCGAACATTAACCTTTAGGATTGCCAGAGCACTAACGTTGTGATGCAGGTAAATGAGAATAGCCTCTACCAGCAAGGGAATGAAGCACACCGAAAAAAAAGCTGTGAAGAGCTTTGACTTGAAGATATCTCGGACCGCATGGCGGGGGATGATCAGGAACCGACTCCATTCAGGAGTAAGCTTTCCTGTAAACGGCTTGTACGTCCGCTCATAAACCGCCATTGCCATTCTCCATCGCTTTGAGAAAGATGTCTTCCAGCGAATCGCGCTTGTAGCTTAAACGTCGAATCTGAACCTGATGTTCGGCAGCAATCCGGTACAAGTCTCGGATCTCCACACCCTCCGGCAAGATGACCTTTACCCGGTGTTCACTGGTAAAGGCATACTCGCAGCCGAGTGGCTCAAGAGAGGCGGCGAATTTAGCCTGATCACCGCGTGTCTCGAGCACTAAAAATTTACGATTTGCACGCCGTTCCTCTTCCAGGTTGCAGTAAACGGCAATTTGCCCGTCCTTCAGAATCAGAATCTCTTCACAACACTCTTCAACGTCTCGCAGCAGATGCGAGGAAAGCAGGATATCCGCCTGTCCACTATCGCGGATTTCACGAATTAGTTTAAGCATTCTCAAGCGTGCAGGAGGATCCAAACCGTTCGTTGGCTCATCAAGAAAAATCAGTTTCGGACCATGAACTATTGCCTGAGCGAGTTTGGCCAGCTGTTTCATTCCCAGCGAGTAGGTTTCAAGCTTCCGGTACCGAGCCTCGCCCAGACCTACGTAAAAGAGCGCTTCATGTGCTCGCTCGAGCGCTGCCCGCGAAGGTAGACCAGAAAGCTCTGCCATCAGGCGCACAAAATGGACGGCACTCATCTTCGCGATGAACGCGTCTCGCTCAGGCATGTATCCGATTAAAGATTTTATCTGGTTGGAATCGGTGGCGATGTCGCGACCAAAAATGTTTGCAGTTCCTGAGGAAGCGCTGTGAAAACCCAACAGCGTGTGAATCAAGGTGGTCTTGCCGGCGCCATTAGGTCCCAAAAGGCCTATCGCTCGGCCACGCAACTGAGCCTTGAGATTCTTGAGGATAGGGCGGCCGCCGAAATGAACACTCAATCCGTCAAGACTGATCACCGGCGCGAGGGCCAGGGACTGCGGCGCAGTCTTTACCATTTCGGCTTGCGGATTGCGGATTGCGGATCTCGTGAAACGTTACCCTTAATTCTGACTCGGTCAGAGTTTACCTACGCAATTTACCACCCCTTAGCTACCCATAATGTCCGCGCTGGCGTCAGCAGGCAAGCATGATTGGGCTTTGCCGGTCAGATCCACCCTTGCCTACAATTACTTTACAGAAACAAACGAAATTCGCATTTCTCAATCCGCATTTCGCAATTTATCTTATTTCTTCATACCCCGTTGAATTATGTGTTGCATCTCGAGCGCATTGGGCATACCCAGAATTGTAGCCGGACTCAAACCGAAGGGGCCACCTTCGGTATTCGCGGCCAACCTAATACTATCTCCAGACGCGTAGGCATAAGCGAGAGTTGGTGGAAAATCTGCCGCCATGGCTTTAATCGCCTCTTGTTGCTCTTTGGGCAAGTTGTCGGCTGAGGCGGAAATTCGCTCCGCAAACGGCTGCACCAATGGCGCCAGATTGTGATAGAACAAGGCCGAAAAGTTAGCATTTCCGTCCGCGGGTAACCCGGCAATAAACTTTGCCGAGCTCAAGACAGTGTAGCCAGCTTCTCGAGACCTGATCGACCGTTCAACCAGCGCCCGAGTGGGACCGACTACCATGTATCCATTGACGTAGGTGTAATTGAGTTCGACACCAAAATCAGTTGACCGCAAGGCGTAATAGTTCCGGCCGGCCAGATCCGTCTGTTCCCAGGCGAGACCGGCTTTCCCGAGTCGAGCAGCGTGCTTGTTTACCTCAGCCACCAGCCGTTCGAGCGTCTGCTGCAAGTGCTGGGGGTCGTGAACCTCGAAGACCATTTTCCAGGAAGGTGTCGGCAGGATTGGCCCGTCAATCGCGAACGCAAATTCGCCTCCCAAAGGTGCTGCCAGATCTCTCCGGATGTCGAACCCATGATCTGACTGTAATCTTTCCAGGTTCTGACGAAGTTCTGGTGACACTGTCTCCACTACTCTGAGCAAATCATCCACCAAATTCACCGGATCCCTGACAACAAAACCTGTCACTACATTGGCCTCGGGCGAAATATACTCAAGTGATCCCATTGGCGCGGGCGCCGCTAACCAGGAAGGCAGACCCTGCTGTGGTTGATTAAAGGAAAGCACGGCTTGCGTTTGGGTCTTACCAGCATTCTCCTTCTGGTCCAAAACAAAATACTTGACGCTAAGAATGCCCAATTGCTCAAGTGCCGCTTCCTTCTTTTCTCCGTCGGGTCCCTTCGACCTTTCCACTTTTGTTTTTTCAATGATTGTCTGCAAGTTCGCAGCTACAACCAATCCCGCGCCTCCATCTTGATAGACCTGGGCGATCCGGTCGCGAAAAGCTGTGGTCGCAAAACTGCTGGAACCCCCCGATTGGACGATCTTCGACAGTTCTCGCAGTGAATCGAGTTTGGAACTGGCGGCCAACAAATCATTGTGGATCCAGACATAGAGCTCATTTTGCCCGTCCGCGATAGCAGCCGTCATCGGGTCCTCGACAAATTGAACCTTGGGTCTCTTTTGAGTTTCAGTGGAATACTTTGCTATCTCCTGCTCCAGAAATTGGCGAAAACCCGCGCCGTTCTTCAAATCGGCTAGAACCAGTGGTTGGCCCGGCTCGGAGTCCTGGTTCATTGAGATCGACACAGCGATCTCATCACCGAGGTACTCGCCAAACTCTTGAATTCTCGACATTACTGTTGCCAGGTGGGGACCCCTTCTCTCCGAACTCCTTTTTTCCCACCACTCCTTGAGCGCCGGATTTTGACTGAGACGCTCTTGCAGGATGCGGTGAGATTCGGCCAGGGTTGCGGTGAGATTCGGCAAAGCCGCATAAACGATGGTACCTTCGGGCATCAGGTCCAGTAAGTGAGTCGAGCTCCGCACTCCGGGCTGAGCTATTCGATTCAATTCCTTAGTGGTAGCTGCTAGTGCTTCAAGCTGCTTCGCATACTGCGTAGCCTTGCGACTCCAGGCAACTTCGTCGCTGATGGGAATCGCACCGATCGCCGAACTGGTTGCTGCCTGTTCGCCGGCGCCCAGCCGGCGTTCATTTCCAGCGTGATCCAGGTAGACTGCGCCTTCAATTACCGAAACTCTGGAACCTTTGGTTCCTCTGTTCACAGCGAAAATAGTTCCGGTGACAGAGACTCGCGAATCCCTGGTTTCCACGAACAAACGCTCTCCACGCTGTGCCGCAGCTTCAACTACAATGCTTCCTCGATCGAGATGGATTGTTGTTCCCTGAGAGTTTTTAGTCAGATAAAGCTCCGAGCGTTCCCTCACCTCGATAACCGAACCATCGCCCAGCCGAACAAAAGCATGGGCGTCTTTTGCTGTCCGCAGTCGCTTGTTTTTCTCCAGCTTTTCACCGGTGGTCAGGGGCAGGCTGCGAGTGTCTACAATCTGGTAGACCTGCCCTTCGGCGGCTGAGACAGTAGCGTCAAAATTTCCCACAAACGGTGAATAGCGTTGAATTATCGGGAGCGCCAGTAAACCAACACCAATTACGAGAACTGCCGCCACGCCCCAACGCAAAACGGCCGGCTTTATGCCCAAATGCGTTTTCCTGACGGGCTTTGGCACGGCAACTTCATGTTTTGATCGTGCTTCCTTTAGAGCCCTTCGGCAAGGAATGCATTCATGGGTGTGGTCGACCAGCAGCAGAGACCGGGCTTCTGAAAGCGAGTGATTTAGAAACGAAGGGATTAGCGACTGAAAGTCCGCACAGCTCTCGATTCGCTCAGCAGCAACGAGCGAAGCCTCCTGGGGTTTGGGGCTTTCGCCCGACAGACGCGCCCACACTCGCTCAGCAGCCGCCCTTTCCATTGTCGGATCTGTTAGTTGGGCGGCAATCTTACCGAGTGTCTGGTCCAATATTTCTTCAAGTTCCTTATTGCTTTTCATGTTAGTCTCCAAATTTTTTGCTTAACGCTGCTGCTGATGCTGCTGCATATACCACCCAATTTCTTTGCGTAGTTTTAGTCGAGCCCGATGTAAAACCACGCCTACGACCATCGGAGACGTATCCATGAGTGTGGCAATCTCCTGATTGTCATGACCTTCGTAATATCGCAATACGAACATGGCAGCCGCAGTCGTACCCAGATTGGCCACCGCTTCACGAACCAATCTTTGCAATTCACGATCGGTGTGTTCAGCTTCCGGACTCTGCCGCGGACTTTCGAGTATGCCATCCAAGTCGTCAAGTGAGACAGACCTCACGCGACTACGACTGCGCATTAGGTCCAGGGAGGCATTGATGGCGGCGCGTGAAAGATAGGCTTCCGGGTTTTGTGAGAGGTCATAGGTTTCCTGACCCTTCGCCAGACGGAGAAATACCGTTTGCAAGACGTCTTCAGCATCAGCGGGACTTCCCGTAATGCGATAAGCCGTCCGAAAAACACGGTTATTATGGGCCCGGAAAAGAGTCTCCAGCCCTGCTGGCGGGTCCAGCTCAGCTGGCGATTCCAGCCCTCCTGGCGATTCCAGCTCTCCTGGCGGGTCTACAAGTCTCAAAGTTCTGGTTGCTGCCTGCACGGTTTCTCCTTAGGTTCCCGGTCTGAAAACGCCCAGGAAACCAAATTATTAACAGCCTGCAGGCAATTTATAGGTCCTATTTGTCCAATAGGTCCTATAGTCCTATCGCCCCTATACCGGCGGCCCTTCGCTGGCGTCAAACTGCTCCGAGTCTTTTCGCCACTCGGAAATACTTCGGCTCTGGAACAGGCGAACGCAACGATTCCAGCGAAGGATCGCCTCGTCATTTTCCGGCGGACGCAGCTTCTCGGCCGCCTCGAAGCACCTCATCGCCTCTTCAAAAATAGGGAGAACGGTGTGGGGTGCCCGTCCCGCCTTTAACTGGGCCTTGGCTTTCCGCTCATGAAGAATACCTAAATGATAAATACGTTCATACTCGCTAGTGAGGTTCCGAAACACATTCTCAGCCTCGGCATAACGGTCGCCTGTCCCACCAAAGAATTGGTCGGTGATGGTCAGTCCCAACAACCGCAAAGCCGCCTGATTCTCGGGTTCAATGGCCAGGATGTCTCGACAGATGGATTCCGCTTCACCAGGCTCGTTAAGATAGCGATAAACTTCAATCTTTGAGATCGCCTCGGGAATGCCGGCTCGCGAAATTGGTTTAAGGTTATATTGCATCTGGCTGCCTCCTGCTGCTTCCCCGACTTAATCCTTCTTGAGCTTTAACTTTCGCAAGAACCAAAGAACCGGGTCGTAATGCTGGTCAACCACTCTCTCCTTTAGCGGGATGATCGCGTTATCAGTGATGTGAATATCTTCAGGACAGACCTCGGTACAACACTTCGTAATATTGCAAAGACCGATACCGAGTTCCTGCTTGAGAAGCTGCACTCGAGACAATCCATCAAGTGGATGCATCTCGAGGCCTGCCACGCGAACGAAAAAACGAGGCCCGCCAAACCTCTCTGTCTGCTCGTGATCTCGCAGTACATGACAAACGTTCTGGCAGAGAAAGCATTCAATGCATTTGCGGAACTCCTGGACGCGGTCAATGTCGCGCTGGTACATCTTCCATTCAACGTTCGCTCTGGGAGTAAAGGGTGGAATTTTCTTGTTTACCCGGTAATTCCAGGAAACATCGGTAACCAGATCCTTGAGCACGGGAAACGTGCGCATCGGTTCAACAGTCACCTGCTCGGACAACGGCAGGGAATCGAGCCGTGTTTTGCAGGTCAAGCGAGGACGGCCATTAACTTCAGCGGAGCACGAGCCACACTTACCTGCTTTGCAATTCCAGCGCACTGCCAGATCCGGAGCCTGATGAGCCTGAATATAGTGCAAAGCGTCGAGCACAACCATGCCGGGCGCGAGCGGAACAGTGTATTCCACAAGCTGCCCACCGCTGCTATCTCCGCGATATACTTTAAATCTTGCGTCACCCATTATTTGCTCACTTACTTCGAGTTCTGAACGAGCGATTTGAGCTCAGGCGGCATCTCGGAAATCTCCCCCTGGCTCAGAACCATCCTGTCTCCATCAACTGAAACGATATTGTTCCGACTGCTCCAACTCTCATCATAGCCGGGATAATCGATGCGGCTATGCGCTCCCCGGCTTTCTTTTCTCGCAAGCGCACTTAGTGTCACTGCTTCCGAAACCGCCAGCATGGACTTCAGATCACGCGAGAGATGCCAGCCCGGATTGAACAGCCTGGAACCCTCCACCCGAACCTGCTTTGCCTGTCTTTGCAGGTCTAGCACTTCCGAAAGACCCCTGTTTAAGTCTTCCTCGTTTCGAAAAATGCCTACATAGTCCTGCATGGTCTCCTGCAGCCGGCGGTGGATCTCGTATGGGCTGGGCCCGTCGGCTCGCTGGAAGGGTTCCAGCATCTCCCGCTCTGCCAGTTCAAGCTCCTCTGGTTCGACCGCTGCAGCGGGCACAGTCTTCGCAAACTCAGCCGCCGCCAGGCCCGCCCGCCTGCCGAAGACCAGTAGATCTGAAAGCGAGTTCCCTCCCAGCCGATTTGAACCGTGCAAGCCAGCTGCGGCTTCGCCAGCTGCAAACAGACCAGGAACTGTGGATTGCGCCGTTTCAGCGTCCACCCGAATACCACCCATCATGTAGTGACAGGTTGGGCCTACCTCCATCGGTTCTTTCGTAATGTCGACATCCGCCAGCTCGCGGAACTGGTGGTACATGCTCGGCAATTTTCTCTTCACATAATCGGCGGGCTTATGCGAAATATCCAGAAAAGCGCCGCCGTGTTCGGTACCGCGTCCTTCTCGCACTTCTGTGTAGATAGCGCGAGCCACAACATCGCGGGTTGATAGTTCCATCTTTTGCGGATCGTACCGCTCCATGAAACGCTCACCTTCCTTGTTTCTAAGAATGCCGCCTTCCCCTCTTACGGCTTCGGTTACCAGAATTCCCTGAACACCCGGGGGCCAGACCATTCCGGTCGGATGAAACTGAACAAACTCCATGTCCATTAACTCCGCCCCTGCTTCAAGCGCCAGGGCCATCCCATCACCCGTGTACTCCCAGGAGTTGGAAGTAATCCTCCAGGCCTTTCCAATTCCGCCGGTAGCAATCACTATGGATCTGGCCTTAAAAACTATGAACCGCCCGTTCTCGCGCCAGTACCCAAAGGCTCCGGCAATGCGGCCAGCCGTCTTTAACAGGCGGGTGATTGCACACTCCATGTAAACATCGATGCCTAGATTCACGCCCCGATCCTGCAGCGTGCGAATCATTTCCAGACCCGTCCGGTCCCCAACATGGCATAAGCGCTTAAACGTGTGCCCGCCGAAGGCGCGTTGCAGAATCTCACCATCTCGAGTGCGATCAAACAAAGCGCCCCATTGCTCCAGTTCCCGAACTCGATCGGGTGATTCCTGAGCATGTATCTGGGCCATGCGCCAATTATTTAAGAATTTGCCGCCGCGCATCGTGTCGCGAAAATGCGTTTGCCAATCATCGGTCGCATCAACGTTAGCCATCGCGGCAGCAATACCACCTTCAGCCATCACTGTGTGCGCTTTACCCAGCAACGATTTGCAAACGACAGCAACGCGCGCGCCTGTTGAAAGGGCGGCGATAGCCGCACGCAATCCGGCGCCGCCGGCACCGATGATCAGGACATCGTGTTCGTGAGTTTCGTATTTCTCGGTCACAGCAATCTGAAATCCGAGATCGTTCCGGAAGCCACCAGTCGTATATAGAGGTCAGCGACTCCAACCGAGATCAGGCTTGACCACGCAAATAGCATGTGGTGTTCATTTAAGAAGCTGGTGCCCCGCCAGGCCTTATGACGCGTGGCGCCAAAGACGCTGCAGGAAAAGCAATCGACCTTGCCGCCCACGATGTGCCTCAGCGAATGGCAGGAGAACGTGTACAAAGTAAGCAAGACAATGTTCACCAGCAAAACCAGGGAACCGATGCCAATCCCGAAGCTTCCAGCAAACCAGAAAGCGTGAATCGCGTCATACCAGAGAATAACGAGAAAGATTAAAGCCAGGTACAGAAAGTAACGATGTATGTTCTGCAGGATTAGTGGGAATGAGTTCTCACCCCGGTAACTGTGCGCTCTGGCCTCGCCAACGGCACAGGCCGGAGGGTCAAGAAAAAATGCCCGGTAGTACGCCTTCCGATAGTAGTAACAGGTAACTCTGAAACCGAGCGGACCACCGAGAATCAGAAGTGCCGGAGACAGTGGCCACCAGGACGGTTGGATCAGAGGGGAATAGAAGGGCGAGAGATAAGGTCCCCATTCATAGTGTGCTCCCTCAAAAGCCCTCCAGGTGGCATACACACCAAATCCCCCCAGGAGCAAGATCACCGGCAACAGCTCGAGCCACCAGAGGTCTCGCCGCATGGTTGTCCCCAACCCACTTCGTCTTGTTTCGCTTTTTGACTCAGACATTAAGCTTGTGCAGTTAAGAGAAGACCCCTCTAACAGGTGCCGGCCGCAAATATCGCGATTTGGACTGGCAGTCTATAAGCACTGCCAAACGCCAGGCAAGTATGAAAGTGGCTTTTTCAGGTTCTAACAGAGTAGACGAAAACTCTTGAGAGTCGAAAGTCTCCGCTTATCTGCTCCTCACGAACCGGAGGCGCTCGAGTCGCTTCCGGGCCAGTACGGCTTCGTCGCTCTCGGGGTAGCGCTTTAAGATTTCGAGCCAGGCTGCGCCATCATAATGAAATTGCCTGGTTCTGTTGTCAAAAATGAAACTGACTCTCAGCCGTTGATAGCGATCAAGCCCGGAATAGTTAAGAAAATAACTGGACTCGGGCACACTCTGGGGCAGCTCCCGGCTCTGGAACCGGCGCTGGGCGTCGTGGGACAGTTTTATGGCCACAGACTCCGAAGCTTGAGCCAACAAACTGAGAACCTGTGGGCGCAAACTGGACCGCGGAAAAGTTTCCAGGAAAATGCGGGCCCGCGAAACACGATCAAAGTCATCAGAGAGCAGAATCAATTCGAGCAAAACTCGATCGTCGCAAGGCCTGGTTGAAAGCACGAATGCTTCTCGTTGCATCCAGCCCTGCGTACGCCGGGTAACTCGTACCCGATAAAACACTACATCTCCGATCGTTCTCTTGTTTCCGGTAACGGCGATCAGCCGTCCGCGCCTCACTCTCTGCACAAATCTGTTGAAAAAGCCAGGCTGAGTTCTAAGAGCTGACAATCTTTCATCGACCACCACTGCGATTTGACCTCCCGCTGGAGGACGGCGCGGTTGTGCCTGCAGGGTGCTGGCGAGGGACAAGAACAAAAGGAGCAAGATTGGCGGAGTCTTCATGGCCATGCCTCCTTACAAGGTGAGGTTGACAAAAAAGCTTAGCCCACGGCGCGAAGAGCAATTAGCTATCGCGTCAAGCGGCGGCGAGTCGATTGGGTTCGCGCTACAGTTCCGCCTTCGCCAGCGGCCATTAGTCGCTGAGCGAGTCCTGCGTGATGAAGGTGACAGATGGCCACAGCTAGTGCATCAGCAGCGTCGTGAGGTTGCGGCACGCCAGGCAGTGAAAGTAATACTCGAACCATTTCCTGAACTTGATGCTTTTCCGCGTTGCCATAGCCGACTATGGTTTGTTTCACCAAACGTGGCGTGTATTCATTAATTTGTAGTTTAGCTCGCTCGGCGCAAAGCATGGCCACACCTCGAACCTGGCCCAGCTTCATACTGACTTTTACGTTTGTCGCCAGAAAAGCTTCTTCCAGAGCACAGATGTCCGGCTTAAGTCTGCCGATGACATCTTCAAGCCCGCTGCAAATCTTCAACAAGCGGCTGGGAAATTTCATGGCAGTTGAGGCTCTAATGGCCCCAAATTCGACCAGGTGATAGCGCGGGCCATCACCGTCAATCACGCCCCACCCGGTGGTTTCGCTGCCAGGATCTATTCCCAAGACGCGCATCATTTCTAAGAGAGGCACGGCACCAACGGCCGGCCGCAGGAGTATACACCATTTCGAATTTAGGATTTAGGAATTAGGATTTAGGATTTCTTAATTCCTAATTCCTAATTCCTAAATCCTAAATTCTCTTCTCCTGCCTAGCCCAATTGCCATTGCCTGATGCTCTCCACCGGATAAATCAGCATCAGAACCTCGAGCAAAAGGCTGTCGCGGATCCAAATCAAAAGCACCGCTTCCAGGACGACGAAAACAATTATCGACCGCACCCAGCCGAGCTGCCGAGCGACCCAGAATCCGACGGCACAGGCAACGATGTCGCCGAGCGAATTGACTACTGTATCCCCCTGATAGCCGAGTGCGGCTGTTGCTTCCCGGTAACGATCGATGATCGTGTTTGTGTTCTCCAGTATTTCCCAGACCGACTCAAGCACCAGGGCAGAGACGAACCGCCAAGCGGGCAGCAACTTCGGAACCAGCAGAGCCAGCAAACCGCAGAAACCGAATCCGTGGAGGATGTGTGTAAAACTATAAGGATCAAACCAGTGCTGAGAGGTATCCGCGCTCCAGGCATCACTGGTCCACAGCAGCATTCGACCGCAGGTGCAGATCCAATGCCGGCCTTGATTATGCAACTGGAGAGCAGTCGCGGGGACGAGGATTACCAGAGAAAACCAGGGCCAACTTTCGCGAGCCCACTGTCGATTGCCGCTTTTCGCCATCTAAAGACCCCATGACCGAACTCGCTGATTCTATAGGTGTTTCCGCAAGTAGCGCATTAATTATCTATCGTTGGTCATTGGTCATTTATCATTTGTCATTATTTGTCGTTGCGAATTTTACCTGGCAATTTAAAAGATTCGCCTGCGAGAAGCGCAATCGGCAATCGACAATCGACAATGGATTAGGTTCTACTCGGCGATTTGGAAGGTTTTATTGCCAGAAGAGCAATGGGCAATTGGAAATCGGCAATCGGCAATGTCAAGCGGCTGCCATATCGGCTTCGCTGATATCGAAGTTGGCTGAAACTTTCTGCACGTCATCGTGATCTTCGAGGGCTTCCATCAATTTCAACATCTGGCGCGCGTCAGCCCCTTCAAGCTTTACATAGTTCTGTGGCACCATCGTGACTTCTGCGACCTGTGGTTCAAGCCCGGCTGACTTAACAGCCCCAAGCACTCCGTCGAAATTCTCCTGAGACGTTATAATTTCAAAGTTCTCCTCGTCGTCGCGAAGATCTTCAGCCCCGGCATCAATCGCCAACTCGAAAAGCTCCTCCTCAGCTTTGGCCGCTTTATCCACGATGATGTAGCCTTTTTTCTCGAACATCCAACCTACCGAGCCGCTCTCGCCAAGGTTTCCCCCATTCTTCGAAAACAAATGACGAATTTCCGCCACCGTGCGATTGCGATTATCGGTCATAGCTTCGATCAGCAAAGCTACACCGCCTGGGCCATAACCTTCATAGGTGATCTCTTCATAGTGAACACCCTCCTCCTCGCCGGTGCCGCGGCGGATGGCCCGCTCGATGGTGTCGTTGGGCATATTGCCAGCCTTGGCGTCGAGAATCGCCTTTCTCAGGCGCGCGTTTCCATTTGGGTCACCGCCACCGGTGCGGGCTGCGACTGTAATCTCCTTAATGAACTTGGTAAAGAGTTTGCCGCGTTTGGCGTCCAGCGCGCCTTTCTTATGCTTGATACTGTGCCACTTCGAATGTCCTGACATAAGTGTGGAAATCCTTCAGCAGCTGAGAAGAGATTTTGCTGCGGTAAAGCGACTATATCACACCAGCAAACCTGACAAAACAGCCTTTCCCATCGCGAAAATCGGTTGCTGAATCAACTTACTGTATTGCCTCGTACTCTTTCCTTGCCTCAAGCAGCACTGGCAATTTCGGATCAGCATCTTTCCAAAGCGCAAATAGATCCTGATACTTCCTTCGGCTTAAAGCCGTATCGCCTCTCAAGGCTGCTGCTCGGGCCAAACCGAGGTGCGCCAGGGCATGTAGTGGTGAACCAACCTCGATTTGTGGATGGTCCAAAATGCTCTGGAATTCTGCAGCCGCCTCCGCCCCGGCTTGTAGCTTTAGGTGGGCCAACCCGCGAATGTAACCATTCCAGTGTCCGGCCATCAGTCCGCGATCATAACGGCGGGTGGCTTCCATTATTTGCAAAGCGTTCGCGGCATTGCCGCGTGATATCTCCAGCAGGGCGCGCACCATGGGCAGGCCTATGACGCTGACCCCGGTGTCTTTTGGATATTGCCTGTAGGCTTCGTCAACCAATGCCTGACTTTGTGACGCAGCATTGCAGATCGCGAAAGCCATTGCGGCCGAGGTAATCTCAATCCGGCCACGCGATAGCTTCATTCCCTCTTCGGCGCTGGCTTTGGCTTTTTGGCAGTCACCAAAAACAGCCTGGGTGAGAGCGAGGTTGGCTACCATCTGTGAGGCATTTTCCTTGCGCTCCTGAGTGCTGTATAGGTCCAAACTTCGACGAATGTATTGTTCGGCTCGTTGTAATTGGCCCGTCATGAAAGCCCTTCCAGCCTCATGTCGTAACATATCCGATTCGAAGTATTTGCCCGCAGCCCATTGAACCTCGCGCTCCATCTGAGCCTGATCACCTCGAATCAGAGCCAGGGTATAGCTGGGAAAGTGAACCTGAGGGGCATCAGGGTTACGCGTTCGAACTTCGTCAAGTTTTTGTTGGGCCTCATCCAAACGACCGAGAGCGATAAACCTGTCAATAACATTTGTAGCAGCAGTCAGATTGGTGGGATCAAGTCGCGCTGCTTCGAGAGCCTCCTTCAAAGCCTCTTCATAACGTCCCACATAAGAGTAGTTGACAGCCAGGTTGTTGCGGGGAATGAAATCGTTTGGGTAGGTTTGGGCCCACCTTTGCAGTACTTCGATCGCCTTGTCAACTTCGCCAGTCACATAGTTGTAATACTTTTCCGAAATATAGACGTTTTCCCGTTCGCTTACGCGTTCACGCAAGTCAAAAGCCTTTTGAGCATACTCTTTGGCTAGTTCAAGCTGGGCGCTGTTACCATAAAAGACTGCCAGCCGAGCGTGAGCCATGGCAAAATTTGGATCGAGCTCAATCGCGCGTTTATAGAAGGCCGCCGACTCCAGTATCTTGCCTTTCGCTCTTTGCTCATTTCCAGAGGCGTAGGCTTTCAAAGCTTCGAGCGAAGAAGTGGTGGCTTGTTCGACAGCGACATCAAACTTCTTAATCGACGCGAGCGATTCGCCAAGTCTCTGGCGCAGGTTTGAAGCCGCTTTACCTAGCGCGGAAAGCACCTGCTCCTTGCCGTTGGCTTCAACCTGTTCGCGTGCAATTGCTTCACCAGTTTGACCGTTCAGCGCTTCGAGCGTGATGACATAATTACTACCCAATGGCGAGATCGACCCCACCAGAAGTGCTTTAATGCCCTGTCGCTCACAAATCTCACGTCCCACATCCCTGGTTATGCGGTCGTCAGGCGAACGACCCATGAAACGCAAGGTTTCGCGGATTCGCTCTTCGGGCAGGATGTTCAAGAAGGGCGATTGTCCCAGCTGTACGGCAAGCGCCTGTTTTAGAGTGCCGTCAAAGACCGGCTCGCCGGTCGTATTGACGAAATCCGCCAGCAAGATCGTGTCCCGGCTGGTTAGCCCCTGGGCTGGCTTCAGGTAGAAGAAGAGTCCGATAGCAAATACCGCCACAAACAGCAAGGCGACTATTCCAGCTCCTAATTTGTGTCTCTTGATCTCCTTTACGATGTATTCAGCACTCGAAAGTGCAGGCTGCACCGCGGGCCGGGTGGTGGTCGAGCCGGCTGCTGTCGAGAAAGCGGACGCTCCACTCGTAGTCCGGATCGAACTCAATGTTTCGGGAGCGACCGAACGTTCCAATTCCGCTTCAAACTCCAGTCGCTGCTTCAGCCGGCGCAAGTCCGTCAACAATTCCTTCACCGTCTGGTAGCGTTCGTCTCGTTCCTTGCGGAGCGCCTTATTGACAATCCACTCCAGTTCGGCGGGCGCATTGGGAGCAAACCTTGCCAAAGCCGGAGGCTCTTTCTGCGTAATGGCAACCAGGACATCCGTAGGGTTCTCTCCATCGAATGGGGCCCTTCCAGCTATCAGCTCGTACATCAGGACGCCGAAACTCCAGATGTCGCTGCGAACGTCCAAACCGTGGCCGCGGGTCTGTTCCGGCGACATGTAACGCGAGGTTCCCATCACCACGCCGGTTTCGGTTTGCACCAGCACTCTGGTCGAAGCTTCAGTATCGGTTAAGGATCGTTCCTTTTCCGTTAGCTTTGCCAGGCCGAAATCCAGAAGCTTTACCAGCCCGCTGCGTCTCACCATCACGTTTTCGGGTTTAATATCGCGGTGCAGAATGTTGGCGGCGTGGGCTTCCTCGAGGGCGCTGGCGATCTGGATAGAGATCTCCAGAATAGTTGGAGTTTCCAAAATCGAGTCGGCCATTTTTTGGCGCAAGGTCACTCCATCTATGAATTCAGTGGCAATGAAATGGTGACCCTCGTGCATCCCCACTTCGTAAATTGTCAGGATGTTCGGGTGATTTAAGGCTGAGGCCGCACAGGCCTCTTGCTCGAAACGATGCAGGCGATCTTTATCGGCCAGGTATTCCTCGCTCAGAAGTTTAAGGGCAACTCTGCGTCCGAGCTTGCTATCCTCGGCAAGGTAGACTTCACCCATTCCCCCGGCCCCAAGTTTTTGCAGTACCCGGTAGTGGGCAATGGTTTGTCCCAGCAGAGAAGATTGGGAAGGTTCCATTCCGGTTGACATACTCAGCGGAGATTGCTCGGAGCGTTTATCAGTCTTTTATATTCACCAACTATCTCACTGTTTGAGGCTTTTGGCACAACCCGTACCTTAAAGAACAATCTTCCATCTCTTTCCGAACACTTGACCATTTTTCTGAGCCGCATCAATCAAGGAAGCTCACCCGGTAGTTGGCCAGGAGGGTGCCGGCAATCGCGGCTTTAAATAACCAAAGGATCAGGAATGCCACTATGGGAGAAATGTCAAACATTCCCAATCGTGGGACGATCCTTCGCAATGGGGCCAGCAGCGGTTCAGTCACATCAATCAGAAACCTCATCACCCGATTCGAGTAACTAATCATTGCCCAGGAAAAGATTATACGGATGAAGATGAGCAGCACGTAAAAATCGATCAAACCATACAGGATATAACCAAAGATCGGGACGACCGCCTGAGACCCTACACTTAAGAGGACGCCAATCAGCGTATTCGCCATACTGGCGACCAATTGGAGAATAAACCAACCCAGAAGAATGGTGATGAGTATCGTGACCAGGGGCGAGAACTTTGGATCGATGCCAAAGCCTACCAGACCTCTTCTCACAGGCGCGATTACCGGATCGGTGAGGTGTCGAGTGGTTCGAGTTACCCACCCAAAAGGATTCAAATCGGCCTGGAGCACTAGCAAGCGTAAAAGCATCAGAAGTATGGTGGCAATGATTACAGCAATCACTGCCCAGGTCACAAACAAATAGGTTCGCTCAATTATCACCATCTTGGAGATTTACCTTTTCTCAACGATGCCACGGAATTGTCCCGTGGAGTTTCACGTTCGCTACTACTGAAAGGTCATACCAAAAGAGAAGATGCCACGGGCTTGTCCCGTGGAGTTTCACACTCATGCCTCAGCCAGGGGCGCATTAGCACGCTCGCCAAAGATGGCGGTACCAATCCGTACCATTGTAGCCCCTTCTTCCACTGCTACCTCAAAATCGTGAGTCATACCCATTGAAAGCTCCCCGGGAAGGTCACCAAAGGCCCCCTCGCTCTGGAGCTCGTCTCGGAGCCCACGCAACCTTCCAAAGTAAGGACGCACCTCTTCGGGGTTATCGAAAAAGGGGGGCACGGTCATCAAACCAACGAACCTCAACCGGGAACACTCTCTCAGCGCCTGAACCAACAGAGGCAGTTCATCTTGTGTGATGCCGCTCTTGGTCGCTTCGTGAGCAAGATCGACCTGGACCAAAACTGGGAGCCGTTCCAACTGTTCCTCCTCACAGATTCGCTCAAGCCGGGTGGCCAGGCCGGCCGAGTCGAGCGAGTGAATGCAATCAAACAGTCGGACTGCTCGGCGTGCCTTGTTGGTCTGGAGATGGCCTACCAGATGCCACTGCGCAGCCTCTCGCCCAAGCTCATTAATCTTGGCTTCAGCTTCCTGTACCCGGTTTTCTCCGAGATGCGCGACACCTGCTTCCAAAGCGGCCTGCATGAGCGCGACCGGATGGGTCTTGCTGATTGCAATAATCTTGATTTCCTCGGGACTTCTGGCTGCTCTGGCCGCAGCCCTGGCGACACGCTCCCGAACGCTTTCCAAACGTTCTTGCAAAACTTCGGGAGATGGATCCAATTCGGCCATGCTGCGTTTCGGTTGACTTGTAACAAAACCATAAAAAAGCTCGAAAATGCAACCGCCCCAAACACTCAATTGACTGGGCTTGAATGGTTCATCTGAGAGTTGTGTGGTAGCGAAAGTTGAGCGGGCTAGTTTGCAGCTTGAAACTGTGCTGATTTCTGTCCGCGGCAAGACGTTGGTTCCCAACTCCCATTTTTGATTATCCCGCGGGCCGAAACAGGCAACCTGGGGCCTTCTTGACACACTCTAAACCCGTTCGCATAATGAAACGGCCCATTTGCGGATGTGGCGGAACTGGCAGACGCGCAGGTCTCAGAAGCCTGTGAT
>Ga0187893_10006759_pt1 | contig 19356 bp, 15 predicted proteins | sample MA1701074metaG_FD_139574 | JGI IMG/M metagenome (GOLD analysis project Ga0187893, IMG submission 139574) | White microbial mat communities from a basaltic lava cave in the Kipuka Kanohina Cave System on the Island of Hawaii, USA - MA170107-4 metaG ... | reverse complement strand
GGATCCGCCTCAGGACCGACGACGTCGGGCTGTGCATGCACCACCATGGGCGGTTCGGCGTGGTCATGGCTCCTGGTCGGTTTGGGCGGCATGTTACGGTCGCGGCGTCGACCGCTCTAACGCCAGAACTCCGTAACGTTCTTCAGGGCGGTGCGAGCCCGGGGACTCGAACCCCGACACCTTTCGGTACTGGAACCTAAAAGTCGTGAAGATTTTCGTCCATCTTCACGCAGATGCCCACAGAAAGCCGCAATAAGCCCGTTCACGCCTTGCCCGGATCCGGCAGCAAGGTACAGCTTTATGCGGCAAATCGCACCCTGTTGGTAGCCAGCGTGGTCGCCAGAAAGGAGTCGGCATCATGTCCGATGTCGAACAAGTCGAGCAAGCCGCCGCGCCCAAGCCGAAGACCCGGCGGGCCAAGCTGACCAAGAAGACCGTCGACGCTGCCCAACCGAAGCGGGAGCGGTACGCGATCTGGGACACTCAGCTCATCGGGTTTCACTGCCGCGTCTTCCCCAACGGCAGAAAAGCCTACTACGCACGCTACAGGACCCCGAGCGGCAAGACCCGCTGTCCCAAGCTTGGCGATCATGGAGCCATTACCCCGGCTCAGGCGCGTGAGCTTGCTCGCCAAGCCCTGGCGGGGGCCAAGCGAGGGCACGACCTGTCGGGCGAGCGTCAGCAGGTACGGCGGGAGCCGACCATCAACGAGCTGGCGGCGACGCGAGCGAACTGAAGCCATGTGTCACCCTGTCATCCCATGTCATGCTGCGGATCCTGGTGGGAAGGCCACGCGCGACTACGACGGCAGCAAGCAAGACCTCCAAGGGGCCCGAGGCTAGAGTAGAGACGTTGAATGGCCTACCGCGAGATTCTGCTCTTTCCGCACGATACCCCGCGGTACAAGGGGAGCAACTGGGCCGAGACCGTGATGGGCGAGATCGTTCGTCCCGCAGTGGAACGGTACCGAAGCAGCGTTGAGTGGTACTGGATGACTAGGTATGGGGGCCCGGCCTTCGCAGGGAACGCGGCCCGATATCAGGCGCCTTCGAACATCCGGGGTGGCTTGCAGACGCCTGAATACCTGCAGATACGACTCAAAGAGCGCCGGCGGTGGCCGTTTCGCAGCCGGTTAGAAAAGGCTCTCCTCGCACAAGCAAAGCAACGAGAGTGCTTCGCCGGTTCGGGACCAAACAACCCGCTGAAGGAACTTGCTCTCAAACGCTTCATCGATCCTGAAGGTGACACGGCCTCGACGAGGGAGCACCGGGCCGAACTGATCGCGCGCTTTCTCTGCACCGCCGCGGAACTGTACTTGGACATGCTGGTACCTGACTGGGTTGGAGGGTGGTGCGAAGAGTGGAACGGCGACACCAACCAGAACCCCGACGGTAGCGCGATCCAGTCTGTCCTTCATATGTTCTGCAACGGGACGGATGTTGAGATTCCGGTGCGAGTTCTCTCGATCAACGGCCAGGTGGCAGCCGTTGCCCATCCGTACTACGAGCAAGAAAGGTTCAACGCGGTGGTCCGGGCAGCTCAGACAAACAATCCAGGCGTGACGATGAACGCGGTGAGCCGCGCGTTTACGATGAGGGGCTAGTCTCGGGAGCCGAACCGAGTGATCCGCCACCTCCGGCCTGCGCTGGCCTCAGTCGGCTTCACACACCGTTCGGTCCGTGGAACGGGTTGACGAACGCGCTAACCACGCTGGTTGCGCACCCGCTGATCGGCCTCATGATGGTCGGGGACAAGAGTGACGAAGCGAAGACGGCCGCCCGGAGATCAGACTCGGGCGGTCGCATACGTTCGCACCTCGACCGAGGATCAGAGCCTCGGGATCACGGCCCAAACCAGGGCGCTGAAACAGTGGGCCACGGCGAACCAGATCGATCTGGTGGCGATTCACGAGGACCGAGGGGTCTCGTACGGCCCCGCTGGAGAAGCGTCGTGGGCTTCTCCGTGCCCTGGACGAGGTGAAGGAGTCCGGCGCCGGACTGCTCGTAGTCGCCAAACGCGATCGCCTCGCGCGTGACACCGTGGCGGCGGCCATGATTGAGCGCCTGGCCGCACGGGTCGGGGCGACGGTGGTCACCGCGGACGGGACTGCAAACGGCGATGGGCCGGAGGCCGTGCTCATGCGCCGGTTGGTCGATGCCTTCTCCGAGTTCGAGGTCGCGATCTTGCGCGCGCGCACCCGAGCTGCCCTAGCCGAAAAGAAGGCGAAAGGCGAGCGGGTTGGCGATCCCCCCTACGGTTGGCGCCTGGCCGACGATGGCCGCCATCTGGAACCGAACCCCGAAGAGCGAGAAGCGGTCCAACTCGCGGCTGCGCTCCGGAACGAGGGGTTGAGCTACCGAGAGGTCGGGGAACGCCTCGTCGCTGCCGGTCATTGGCCACGAAAGGGTGGCAAGTGGCACACGCAGACGATCTCGCGTCTCGTACAACGGGCAAGGGAGCTGGAGGCGGACAATGCTGCATGAGTATGGCCAGGATGCGACGAGGGTGGCTGCCTCCCAGATCCAACATCTGGGCCACCTCGACGCACTCGCTCGGGTCTCCGGCGCAAACGATTGCACCCTCGACCGGCTGGCCCTGAGCTTCCCCGGCGGCCGCGGACTGGCGACCGCCACGGAGGGACAGCTTCGCAACCTGGGATGCTCCGGGCCGCAGGCGCGACGCATCGTCACCGCGTTCGAGCTGGCTCGGACGGTAGGCGGTGATCGTGGGAGTTGTCGATATGTCCGCCGTCCCGAGGACGCCTGGCGCTACATCCTCGACCGACACCCCGAGATCCGCGACCTCGAAGTCGAACTGTTCGTCGTCATCGCGCTCAACTCCCGGCAGCGACCGCTCGAACTGTTTACGGTGGGCCAAGGGACTGTTGCTCAAGTCGACGTGCATCCTCGTGAGGTGTTCTGTCCGCTCGTCAGGATGCGCGCGCACGCGACCATCGTCGCGCACACCCATCCAAGCGGTGACCCAACACCGAGTGATGCCGACGTTCACCTCACTCACCGCCTCGTCAAAGCCGCCAAGCTGCTCGGAATCCCCCTGCTCGATCACCTGGTGCTCGCCGGCGACGAGTTCACGAGCCTGGCCGCTGTCGGACTGTTGCCCAACGCTCGGCCCTGAGTGTTGGCGGACCAACAGTAGGTGAGACGCGTGATCTGGACCCGTCCTCACGGCGATTCCGGTGCTCGGCCACGAGAACGCAGGTGCTTTATGATCACCTCGACATGGCGCGACCGAAGCCTAGGCTGACCAAGAAGCAACGAGACCTCCTCGCGTTTCTCCGTGACCACGATGGCAAGGAGGTCGGAGAGTCGGCGATCCTACGGGTAACCCAATGGAGCCCCAAGAGTTGGCGCGTCTACAAGAACAACGGGTACTACGCTCCCTTTCTCGTGGAGCTGTCGCCCGGTCGCTTTCGAGTGCGCTGCGGCTCCGACGTGACCGACTGGGCGTTCTACATGGCGGTCACGCAGACCAAGAAGGGAAGCAAGTTTGCGCCCCGTTGCAAGAACGAGCTGGCGCGCGCGCTGGCTGCCCGATCCCGAGACAACATGATCCTGGCCCTTGAGCTTTACAACCGTCCGTCCCTCAAGAACCGGATCGACGGGTTCGCGCTGCTATTCTGCGCCTCCTGGGAGCAACTCCTCAAGGCCGAGATCGTGGAGGAGCGTGGGGAGGAGATCATCTTCCGCAAGAAGAAAGCCGGCCGGCCGCGCGAAACCATTAGCCTGCGTGAGGCGGCAACCGAGCGCCTAGATTCCAGCTCCTTGATCAAGAAAAACCTTGACTACATCACCGGGCTGAGGGACAAGGCCGCGCACCTTCTCATGCCCGAGGTCCGCTCAACACTCGGCAACCTGTTTCAGGCTGGCGTTCTCAACTACGCCAGTCGCTTTTGCGAGTTCACCGGAGATGCGTTCGTCGAAGATACGGCGGGGCTCGTTTCGCTGGTGGGCATGGGCGATCCGCCTCCCACTGCCGTGCTGATGCGAGCGTACGGCGACGTGACCGGTGTCGAGATCGGCGAACTGCTGGCCAAGATGAGAGACGATATCGCACAGACTGCAAATCCAGCCTTTGCGTTCTCAGTTGAGCACAAGTTGGTGATCACGAAGAAAGTCGAGGAAGGGGACATCCATCTGACTTCAGCGGCCGCGGGTGAAGCGTCTGGTATCGTGATCGAGCGGGAGGTGCCCACCGAGAAGGCATACCCGTATCGTGCCGGCACGTTCTGTCCCGAGGTCGTGCAGCGCACGGGCCAGCCGTTCAACACCTACGATTTGAACGCAGTATGTCTCAAGGAGGGATGGACGGGGGCGAACAACGAGTTCCACAAGCTGCTCGGCATCACGAACACGCGTCTCTATTCGGAGCGAGCGTTGGAGTGGGTTGTTCAGAAGCTTGCGGAGGACGAGGGGTACCTTAGCCGCGCGCGGGTGTCTCTCAAGGCGGCGCGTAAGAAGCAAGCCAAGCGAAAGGGACAGTAGGACCACACTTCGGGGGCCTGACGCTCGGAACAGGCAACGAGACACCCGCCGGTCTGTTCAGCGTGGACGTTGTGCTTCACCTCCGGTGCGCGGCCACTGACTCGCTATGTCGCTATGGACACTGAGCGAGGATCTCGGTTGTCCCCCGCGCGGCTTGATTCCCTTGGGCGACGAACAGCGCATCTTCTCACGCGCTCGGACTGCTCCCCTGGCCAACCTCCTCGAACCAGCAATCCGGGGTATCGTGAGCGCATGGTCGCGACCGTCCGTCCTGATGTTCTCTTCGTGACCGCCCTCGTGGAAGAGCGCAATGCTCTGTTGGGTCAGCTCGAAAACCCGCGCCAGCTAGATGCCGCGGCGGGCACAAATGCATACCACGAAGGGGGCATATCCAACCAAAGCTGGTCAGGCGGTCGCGTCTCCGCGATCGTGCTGTGCCTGGCCGGCATGGGCCGGGTGAAGGCTGCCGTCCAGACCGCAAACGCAATCAACGACCTGCGTCCAGCCATCGTACTGCTCGTAGGTATCGCAGGCGGCATCCAGCGCGCGGTTTCCCAGCTTGGGGACGTCATCGTAGGGGAGCAGATATTCGACTACGAGCTACAGAAACTCACGGACGAAGGCGATCAGCTTCGCCATGAAGCATACCGCGGGGATCAGGTGTTGTTGACAGCGGCACGCGCCACAGCGGACGGCTGGAGACCTGGCCTTCGCCTGGATCGCGAAGTCTCAGTCAGCTTTGGTCCGATCGCCTCAGGTGACAAGGTAATCGCGTCCGCGCCGCGCCTGGACGCGCTCCTTCGGCAGTGGCCCAAGCTCCTCGGCGTGGAGATGGAGGCCGGGGGTGTTGCTGCGGCCGCGTGGTTCGCCCCTTCGCGGCCCCGATTCTTGATGGTGCGCGGCGTTTCCGACTTCGCCGATGCCGAGAAAAACACGACGGATGTAGAGGCGTATCGACCGACTGCGTGCGCCTCGGCTGCGTTGTTCGCTGCGGAACTCGTTCAGCGCCTGCCGGCGCTCGATATCGGTTCCGCGGACGATCCGCCTCTGCACGGAGACGCGGAGAAACAACAACTTCTTGACAGGCTCGATACGCTGAAACAGCAACTTCTCTTGGCCAAAGTCTCAGGCAGCGACACGGAGGATCTCCAAGCGCGGATACTTGAGGCTCGTCGCGCTTTGCGAAGCGGGCCCAGCCTAGGTGTCGGCGATCACCTTGGCTCCGGCCGGTACGAACTGCTCGAAGAACTCGGCTCGGGAGGCTTCGCTACAGTCTGGAAATGCGCCGACCGTAGGTCCTTTGACGTCGTAGCGATCAAGATACTGCACGGCCAGTGGTCGGGAGACGCGACGCGGGTCCAACGATTCCGTCGTGGGGCATCGCAGATGCAACGGCTGGCGCACCCGAACATCGTGCGTGTCATCGAGCAGGCCAAGGAAGAGGATGGCATCTACTACTTCGTGATGGAGCTTCTTGACGGCGGGACCTTCGAGACCGCAATCGTCGACCGGGTGCTTGACGACGATGCTGCGGAACAAGCGATCCTTAATGTGGGGTCGGCCCTGTCCTACGCTCATTTGAACGGTGCGATTCATCGCGACGTCAAGCCCCAGAACATCTTGCTCTCGGCGAACGGTGCGGTGAAACTCACCGATTTCGACCTTGTGCGCTCGTTCGATACAACAGGCGGCACCCGACAGGGTGCCCTCGGCACGCTTATCTACTCAGCGCCGGAGTGCCTGTCCGATGCGTCGCTGGCTGACGAGCGCGCCGATGTCTACTCGCTCGCGATGGTTGCCCTTTTCGCACTGCGCCACGAAAAACTCGGCTTGGAAGCCATGAGAGACACGCCTGACCTGATCGACGGGTGCACGGCCCCGGAAGCGACGAAGGTGGCGCTTCGGCAAGCCACTAGTTGGAACCTCGCATCGAGAACTGAGTCGGTTGAGCGCTTCTGCGATGCTCTTCGCCGCGGGCGAATTAACTACGCGGATGGGGGGAGGGACCTTCCCGATTGGCTACAGCGCCTGGGATTCACCGTTTCCTGCCGATCGCAGAACCTATCGAACTACGCGAATCTTCGGGCAAGGCCCGATTGGCCGAGTATCGAGACGGCCGTGGGCAGATGCGCCGAGGCTACGTTAGGCGAGCTGGAGGCGAGGTTTGTAGCCGGAGAGGTTCCCTTCGGCGCTCGATCTGCGGTGACGGCCTTCAACTCGACAGAATTGGAGACGTCACACGGTTTCCCCGCGGGTCTGGAGAAGGCCGACGAGAAGGCGATCAAGTGGCTGGTCATGCGGCGGGTCATGCTGGGGATCGCAAGGAAGTTTCGCGTTCAACTCGCGGGAGAGCGGCACCGACTCGAAGCGCTACTGATCGCTTTTCTGAACATTGCGACTCCCGACGCACGGAACAACGATTTCCTCATTGGCGAAGTCTACAAGCGGTACATCACAACGTTTCGGCCCGTCATGACCCACCACGGCTTGGTACCCTCGCGACTCGCTATGGGCTCTGAGCATCTACCCACGCTTGGCGACTACGAACGCGAGTGGCTCGACGCAGCGGTGCCAGAAGAGTGGCCGCACGATCTACCAAGTTGGTGGCGGTGACCCCCGGCGCGGCAAGATCGCTGCCAGGCAAGTCGCGCCCAGATCAACGAATTCGATCTCAAACGCCGAAAGTCGATCCGTGTTTGGCGTGAGATCTGCGGCGTGCTAGCGTGGCGCAGCCGATGATCAAGTACTTGGGCTCCAAGCGCGTGCTCGTTCCAGCGATCGTGGAACTCGTCGGGTCGCTACCCCGAGCCGGCTCCGTGCTGGATCTATTCTCCGGTACTTCCAGGGTCGGCCACGCTCTCAAAGCCGCTGGCCATCGTGTCGTGGCAAACGATCACAATGCGTATGCGGCCACGCTCGGAAAATGCTACGTGCAGACCGACCGTGAAGACGTACTGGCAGCAGTCGAGAGCTTGGTGGACGAGATGAACCGGCTCCCAGGCGAAGAGGGGTACTTCACGCGAACCTTTTGCAAAGCGAGCCGCTTCTTTCGACCCAAGAATGGGCGGCGCGTCGATCGGATTCGGCGGGCGATCGCTGAGAAATCTCTGGATCCCGAGACGGAGGCAGTCCTACTTACCTCGCTCATGGAAGCCGCAGACCGAGTGGACTCCACAACAGGCGTCCAGATGGCGTTTCTGAAAGAGTGGGCACCGCGAGCGCACAACGATTTGTGCCTTCGTGTGCCTCAGCTGCTCCCGCGCGCACATGCGGGCAAGGGATCCGCCCACGAACTCGATGCGTTCGAGGCGGCGCGAACTTATGAAGTGGACGTCGCTTATCTCGACCCGCCGTACAACCAGCACAAATACGTGGGCAACTACCACATCTGGGAGACCCTGGTCCGCTGGGATGAACCCGCCGCCTACGGAACCGCGCGCAAGCGGGAAGACTGCAAGACTCGGCGCAGTCTCTTCAACTCGAAGCGAGGGTTCAAGGATGCGATGACGCGTCTCCTTGCATCGATCCAGGCTCGATATATCTTGCTCTCGTTCAGTGACGAGGGCTATCTGAGCCGCGACACACTCGAAGCAATGCTCGGCGAGCGTGGCTTCGTCTATGTGTTCGAGGTCGCGTACCCACGGTATGTCGGCGCACGCATCGGCATTCACAATCCCCAAGGTGAGCGAGTTGGTCAGGTCGGCCGATTGAAGAACAGGGAGATGCTGTATCTCGTCAGCCCTCACCGGTTGGCCAAGCATCGTGTCAGCACCGACACTCTCAATCGCAACGCCTGCGTTCGCGATGGGCGATGGGAGATGACGGCGGTCAGCTAGACTAGTTGGGCTGGTTCGCCGTCGACAAACCACGCCCGACCTCACCGAGCACATCCAAGAGCCAACCGAAACGCGGGCAGTGGAACTCAGGCGAAGCCGCGGTCCTGGCGAGGGCTTCTCGGCAGCCCTTGACCCATGCAGCCCGCACAGCGGGATCTGCCAACCGCTCAGCTGCCGCAAAGGGCCTGACCACCGTCTCGTTGGAGTCCACCAAGAGGAGCGATGGGTGCGGTTGTTGTGGGCGAAGTCGGTCGCAGATCGCCTTCGATACGACGATGGCGGGAAGCTGGGTCGTCTGGGCGCCGTACTCGTGGACTTGTCCGTGGTCGTATCGGTGGGTCACGGCATCGACTAGCTGGCCGCGGTGTACACGGCCCTCTTGGTTCAGGACCGAAACGAAGTTGGCGCAACTGGCGATGCACCGCTCCTCGTCGCGTCGCGGGAATGAGAAAAGAAGGTGGTCGCGCGAAAGATGGCCCTCAAAGTGAGGCGGAGCGTCGTGAAGGGCCTGTGCAAGCTCGCCCACCCGGCGAAAATCGGGCGTGGGCCCGCCTTGCAGAAACGTCAGCGTGAGCACCAGTCGTTGCGAGTCCACGGACGAGATCAGTAGCACGCTCAGCCGACGCCCACAGCGGCGGAGGAGCGGGTATCGAAGCCTGGAGGGGTTGGCCCCCCGCCCCCTTTGCGGAGTAGGGCCGCAGCATCTCTCTGGCTTCTGGTCAATCGACCAATCCACCAGCCGGCTGCGAAGCCTGGGGAAGCCCCGGTGGTGCAACTTCGACAGTACTCCGGTTCCGCGATTTTGCATCGATGGGGAGCCCCCCCTGACCCACCGCGTCTCTCGCTGCCAGCGAGGGGTTGTTGACGAACGGTACAGTTGGCACGTTGTCACCGCTCGCCACGCGTCACCTCACGCAGAGGGATCCCGCGAAAACCCGCGCAGATCCTCACCCTGATCCGGCAGCGCTTCCTTGGCGAGAAGCATCAGATCCTCGTGGAGCCGGTAGTACTCGTCTGGCTCGAAGCGGCGCAGAGCCCTTCCCTCGCGGGCATCCTCTGGGGTGATCGTGAAGGCCCGCCACGACACTGGCGCATCGAGCTTGTTCGCCTGGATGGTTACGCCCTCTCGGTGTGCGAAGGTGTTGCGGACGACCCACGCGAACATCATCACCGGGTGGTCCTTCACTGAGTTGAAGGCGTCTGTGTTCTTCCCACCGCAGTAGGCAACGATCAGCTCGTACGTGTCGCGGACAAGAGACCGGCCGAGGGTGTGTCCAAGGCTTCCGAGGAATCCTGCTGGGCCGTTCGGTCCCAGGTAGAGATCACGCAGCGGTGGCAGCGGGACATGGGCCTCGGTGCCGTCGTTGCTGCGAAAGACCATCGGCCCGCCTGACAAGTACTCCACGAGCTTGTCGGGGAACTTCGCCAGCACGCGGTGCATGGCGAGCCCGTACACGTAGGGAATGCGTGGGCCAGTCAGAAAGAACAGCAGGTCGTCCTTCGTCATGACCCAGGCTACCGCCGAAGGTCGATCGGCACATCGCCGGCTGAAGCCCCTTTGGTCGCCATTTGGTAGCCAGCCCGTTTTCGGGGACTCTGGGCGCAGATCCGAAAACGGGCTACAATGGCTTTCTTCACGGTTGTGCGAACCGGGGGACTCGAACCCCCACACCTCTCGGTACTGGAACCTAAATCCAGCGCGTCTACCAATTTCGCCAGGCTCGCGGCGCGATGAGCGTACCACGTCGACTTGGTCGTTGCCCGCCGTGCTACGTAAATACCTTACCGGGGTTGAACAACCCGTCGGGATCGAGTGCACGTTTGATCGCTCGCATCAGCTCGATCTCCGTTGCAGTACGGCTGTAGTGGAGGTGTGGTCGCTTGAGCAACCCGATACCGTGCTCCGCGGAAATGCTGCCACCATGCTCGCTGACGAGCGCATACGTCCACTCTGCCACGGGTTCGACCGCTTCGAGGAAGGTGTGCTGGTCCATGGTCTCGGGTGGGAGCAGATTGAGGTGAAGGTTGCCATCCCCGATGTGCCCAAACACGAGAGCTTCCACGTCCGGCAGCATGCGCGCGAGCTCCGAGCGCCAACGCAGCAAAAACTCGGGTACGCGCGCGACCGGTAGTGCGATGTCCGCCTTGTAAGGACGATGCTGGTGCAGCGACTCGCTGATGTCCTCACGATAAGCCCAAAGCTCGTGCTGCTGCGCGTTGCTGTCCGCGAGCACGGCGTCGTCGATTTCTCCGATTTCGGACGCCGCCGCCAGGGCGTCGACCACGGTTCGGCGCACGTCCACCACGACGCCCGCGCTTACGATTTCGATTTCGGCGAGCACGTAACGGGAACACGCTTGCGACAATGGAGGGCGTCCATCGCGATGAGCCAGCACGTGCATCAAGCAGCCAGCATCGAAGCTCTCGAATGCCGACAACGTGACAGGCGCCGCACGAAGACGCGTGAACAAGCTCATCACTTGTTCGTCACCGCCCGTCCCACACAGCATGACGACGTGATCGAGGGGCGGCTTGGTGAGACCCAGCGTAGCCTCGACGATGACACCAAGCGTGCCTTCGCTGCCGATGAACAATTGGCGAAGGTCGTATCCCGTGTTGTTTTTCACCAATGCGCCACCCAATCTGACGAACTCGGCCGAGGCGAGCACGACGCCGAGTCCCATGATCCATTGGCGTGTGAGACCATAGCGAAGCACGTTCACGCCGCCGGCATTGGTCGCGATGCTTCCTCCGATCTGAGCCGAACCCTTGGCCGCGAAATCCACCGGATACACGAGGTCATGCTCACTCGCAGCTCGCTGCACGGCTTCGACGGTAGCTCCGGCTTCACAACGTAACGTGCGGGCGGTAGCGTCCACGTCGAGGATTCGCCGCATGCGTTCCATCGACAACACGAGCTCGCCATCGGTAGCGGTGGCCGCCCCAGCAAGACCCGTACGTCCTCCCGACGGGACCATGGCAACTCCCCACTTCCGACACTGGCGCACGACTGTCTGGACGTCCGCAACGTCGCGGGGCCGGGCGATCGCACAAGGACGAACCGGCCAGGGTCCACGGCAGCGATCGCTCCCATAAAACGCGAGCTCTCGTTCGTCGGTGAGCATTCCTTGTGCGCCGAGCGCATCCGAAAGCTCTCGCACGAGCTGGGTATGGGCGTCGGACACCCTGGTCACAGACCGGAAAGCCCAGCGCTCCCCGGTCGTAAAAGCTGTCTCACCATGCGAACCACCGACTTCACGACGGGATGACCCTTGATGAACACCACGCCGACAACGTGCTTCTCGTCTCCCGAAACCAACACCGCGTGATCTCCGACAAGGACGCGCACCTGTGGTTCATTCGCGATCTGCCGTAAGCGCATGGCTTCCATCACGATCGGCTTCCACCGCTCTTCACCCACCCATGCGGGCTCGCCCCCTTGCGCCTGCTCCATTGCCATGTCGAGAACGGCCACGATGCCATCGTGACGGAGGACGCGCTCTATCCTGTTGGTTGCCATCGCATTTCCTGGGGCCAAGGTTTGGTCAACGGGGGTTGTACTGAAACGCGCCGCTCGCGTCAACGCACTACGCGCCGAAACGCAAACGGCGTTTCAGCGTGTGTCCGACGCGCGCCCAGGGGCGATTATGCGTATTTAGCGCGCCGTGTAGCGAGTTCAGCATGCGTCGAATCCAGTCAGCAAGCAGGGTGGTACGGACATATGTGATATTACTCACTTTCGTTGTCCTGCCCAATAGGGCGTCCTCCCGAACACCATGAAACTCGGGGCCGAGACAGCCCTTCGCGTAGAACATGGTCGTGTGAACAGTGTCGCTCCAGTATGTGTCTCCAGAGCAATCTGCCTGACCACGTTGCTGCTCGGATGTCTGGCGGGTGAAAAACCATCTTCCTCGCAGGCGCACGACGAATCGACGCAGCCAGTATCGGATCCACCACTCACGTCGGCCGAAGAGCATGGGATCGCCGACGAGAAACACCAGAAACGAGTGCTCACGGACAGTCCGAGCGTAAGCTCGCTCGTCGTTACGGATCTAGCCGAATTGGAGGCTCTGGATGAACGCGCGCTCGCGGCTGTGGTTCGACTCGACATTGCACTTTCTCCCGCGGCGCGTGCGTCGACGTTGATCGAGCGCGGCGTCGAGGACCCACCCGAGCGCAGCGATGCTTGTTCGAAACTCGACCTCGAGCACCTGGCCGCTCGCGTGCCTCGACTGCGTTTTCTGCGTCTTGCTGGTTGCCAGGACGCCCTGGGTAACGGGCTTGGGGCCTTTGCCGAGCTTGTCGAAGAGCTCGAGCTCGTGGACGTCACGCTCGATGCCCGACTGCTCGCGCGCCTCGGCCGGTTGGCATCGCTACGTTCGCTCACGCTCACCCGCGTGGCCACGAGCAAGGCTCCACTTCGCCCACTCGCGTGGCGCATTCGACCCGAGCGCATCGTGCTTCGCGAGCTCACGCCAGACAGTCCTTTGTCGGAGCTGCTGGGCCAATGGCCGAGGTCGCTCCGGGAAGTTCGTCTCGAAGGCCCATGGGCGGGAAACGACGCGATGATGGAGCTCTCCAAGGCCAAGGCGCTGCGTTCGCTGGCCATCATCGATACCCGCATCGGCAATTTCTCGTTGCATCAGCTCAAAACGCTTGGCGATCTGAGCGAGCTGGAGCTCGCTGGCACGACATTCAACGATCAATCTCCGCTGTATGTACGTGAGCTTCCGATTGTCCGGTTTTCTTGTCGTTGTCCCAACCTCGGCGACACCGGCCTGCGTTCGATCCGCCATCTGGAACGCTTGCACCAACTCGTATTGCCACAATCACGCGTCACGGACGCGAGCCTCTCGGCACTCGGCGAGCTGAACGAGCTCGAGCAGATGACGATCCTCGGCCGCGATTTGGGGGCCGTAGCGTTCCAGGCACTGGCCAAGCTGCCAACGCTACGTCGGCTGGAGCTCGGCAAAGCGGCGCTCCAAGACCCTGGCACGGCGGGCCTCGGTGAGCTCACACAGCTACGAGAACTCGTGCTGCGCTACGACAATTTGGACGATCGGTCGGCATCCCAGCTCGGCAAGCTTCGTGAGTTGGAGGTGCTCGATCTCGGCGGCACGATGATTTCCGACGCGGGGGTGACCGCGCTCGTGCACTTGACGAAATTGCGGGAGCTTCGGTTGCATCACACGCGCGTGACGAACCGCGGACTCTCGGCGCTCCGTGCCTTGCACGAGCTCGAGATCTTGGAGCTCGATCACACGGATGTCGTGGACGCAGCGATGGTCCATCTCGCGCAGCTCGAGAAATTACGCGTGCTTCGCCTGGATGACACCCTCGTAACGGACCACGGCATGACCCATTTGGCCAACTTGCAAGCGCTCGAACGCGTGAATCTCGCGGGCACGGTCGTCACCGACCGCGGTGTGGCCAAACTCGCGTCGCTTCCTCGCCTCGAGGTGCTCGAGCTCTCGCGCACACGCGCGAACGATCCGACCAGGTAGATCGAACGTCAGACAGTGGGTGGCAAGTGCAGGCGCCCGTCGGGTCCCGGTCTCGCCAACACGCGCGTCTGATCGAGCCATGCAATGGCGTGGTCGACCGCCTGCACCAGGTCGTGCCCATACGCGAGCTTGCAAGCAATCGCCGTCGCAAGTGCACATCCAGTGCCGCGCACATCGTCTTGAGCCGCTCGCGCGCGTATGAACACATGCTCCTTGCCGTGGTGCCAAAGTCGATCGGTGACCCTCGCGGCATCGGCATCGTGGCCACCCTTGAGCAAGATCGAGATGCCCGGAAGCATGGTCACGAGGGCCGCGAGCAGCTCGGGGGCGGCCCCGTCGATGCCAGTCAGTCGTTGTGCCTCCGTGAGGTTGGGCGTAAGCAACGTCACCGCGGCAGCGAGCCGAACAAGCGTATCCGGCTGTGCGCCCAGGCCCCCTCCATCACTTGCCTCGAGTACGGGATCGAGCACGATGGGCACGGTGCGTCCCGAAAGTACCCTGCGCACGTCGTCGACGAGAACCGACGGAATCAACCCGAGCTTGATCGCGGCCGGTGCCGGGAGCACCGCCGAGCACAGCAGTAGCCGTTCGCCCGAAACCGGCTGTACACGAGCTGTCCCACCTTGCCCTTGCCAAGTGAACGCGCTCAGCACCATGGTGACATCGAGCTCGGGAGCGGTCGCGCGCGCGGTCCATCCATCGCGTAGCAATCCCGCACCTCCGCTGGGATCCATGCCACCAAAACACCACAGGGTTGGCCGCGAGCGCACACGAGCTCCCTTGCGTTCACTCGTCATGGATCACCTCCACACGTGTCATACGGTCGCCGGGAAGCAAACGATCGACCACGTCCATGCCGGTTCGCACGTTTCCCACGACGGTATAACGGCCATCGAGATGGACCTGGTCGCTTTGCGTCACGAAAATCTGACTGCCGCCCGTATCCTTGCCTGCGAGAGCAACCCCGACGGTGCCGCGATCGTAGTGAAGATTCGACCATTCGCACGGCACCACGTGACCTGGACCTCCGTAACCGTCGCCGCGAGGATCGCCACCTTGCACCACGAATCCGGGGACGACCCGATGAAACGTCAAACCATCGAAAAAACCCGCATCTGCGAGTGCCGCGAGGTTGGCCTGGTTGATGGGCGCCGGAGCATGTTCGAATGCAATCTCCAGCACGCCCAAACGGGTATGAATGCGAAGCCCATCTGGCGGGTGTTCACGCGCGCGTACCCATGCGTGGGCCAACGGCTCGGGAACGACCGCCAGATGGGCTTCGCTCGCGAGAGCGTCGTAGCGGGCCAGCAGATCGCCGTGACCTGCCAACGCTCGTTCGACAGCCCGGCGAATGGCAACGTGGGGATCTCGCGCGAGCGGCAGGATGGTTCGTTCGAGCCAAGGTGCGGGTGCGACGGCTCCAGGGCGGGATACTGGACGCAGCACTTGGGTCTCTGTCGGCGAGTGCGTGGACTCGCCTACGGTGCGTGCCAGATTTCCCAAAGCTTCGATCGCCAGCAGACGCACCTCGATGGCGTCATCGTTTGACCATTCGGAAAGCACGCGTTCGAGTTCCTCCACCAGCTCCACGTCGCGCTTTTTCACGTCCATGGCACGAGCCGCAATGGCTCCCGCCGCTGCCGCCACGAGCCCAACGTCACGCGTCGACAGCGCAGCGCGCAACGTTTGGCCCACCTCGACGTCGTCGAGCTCCGTCAACGCACTCAAGGCAACAGCGGAATCGACGTCGAGCGCTCGAGCGCGTTGGAGCAATCGCTTTTTGGCAAGCGGCTCTCGGGCGTTCGACAACGCCAACAGGACGTCGACACGTAGGCTCTCGAGGTAGTGAGCCGGCATCCAACGCGGAACGACGGCATTGCGGTCGAGCGCCGCGGCATCACGCTTCGCGATGGCCAATACGGCGAGCAACTCGTGAGCCGCGAAGCATCGACCCGAGACATCGTCGCCCAGCTCGTGTTCGGCCGCCCGACAGGGCCCCACGAGATGGTCGAATGCCGACCCGAGCTCGCTGGCAAGTGATGGTCGTTCCACCGCGAGCTTGCGACCACCTCGATAGGCTTCGAGCAGGACGTGAATGCGTGGCCCACCGAATGCGTGGCCGAGCGCGGCCGAGTCGAATGCCGTCAAACGCTCGGCCAGCAGCACGCGGCCCCTCGGATGCCCCGAAAGCGCGCGTACGGCCTCGAGCTCCACTTCCCACATGGGGGGCGACTCACCCAAGATCTCCGGAGCAACCTCCGAAGGCAGCTCCCCTAGGCTGGCAAGCGCCCTCCAGGCATGTTTGTTCGTGTCCTCACTCCCGCCGCTCACCAACGAGGTGAGCCGTTCGACCAGTACGGTTCGCTCGGGGCCTGCAAGCAACTCGGCAGACGGGGCGACACAACGCGCCAGTGCCCGTGCAGCCTCGCCCTGCACCACAGTGCTCGACGACGTGAGGCCGAGCGCAATGGCGTCACGCGATACTTGTTCGAGCCCGTAGCCTCGACTGCACAAGATCGTCAGCGCCGCGAATCCCACATGGCTGCGCCCGTCTCGATCGAATCCGTGTGCGTCGGCGAGATCGAGACCCAACCGTTCGACCGAGCGAGCTCCGCCGATCCGTGCGAGCGAGAACAACAGGCTGCGGGCGACATCGGATCGTTGCGTAACGGCGTAGATCTCCCAAAGCGCGTCCTCCAGGGCTCGCCAGATCCCTTGCGGTTCGCCGGGCGGCGGATCGAGCAGCCCGAACGCCGCCAATGCTTCGATGGCATATGAACTAACATCGCCGTCGAGCTCTCCTCGCATGGTCGACAATGTTTCGAGACGACCGAGGCGAGCAAGTCCCCACATGGCACGCTCGACCACGAGTGGATCGTCGCTGGTGCTGGCCTGCAAAAATGGCCCGACCTCACGCCGAAGCTCGGCTTCGACGAAACGATGGTCGCCGGCAGGGACATGCGGCTGCGGGCCCCAAAATCCCGACTCTGGCGGCGGCCGTGACACGCCTGGCTGGGACGACGACGCCTCGAGGGACCCCTGGAGTGGCTCACGAGAGCACCCCACAAGCAGGATGCAGACGACGCTCACGGCAGGACGCGCTCGCCGGAACACCACCGCAGGGTAGCCGAGCTACGGCTCGGGTACACTATGACCCATGGCGACCTACACAGGCACCGTCCGTCACAACGATCTCGAGGGTGGATTTTTCGAGCTGGTCACTGACAAGGGTGAGGTGCTTCGGCTCGTCGGTGGCCAGCCAACGGCCGGGCAACGGGTCCGTGTGACCGGAAAAGTGGAACGGGGTGGTTTCGGGATCCACATGTCGGGCCCGAGCCTCTCGGTCGACACGATGGAACCGCTCGATTGAATGTGCGAGGGAAGGGACTCGAACCCCCACGTCGTGAGACACACGGACCTGAACCGTGCGCGTCTACCAGTTTCGCCACCCTCGCGTGTTGATCGTCGTCGACGGTAGAACGCTGGCTTGCCCACGTCAAGACCACGAATCGGGCTTCGAGCGCGAAGTACCGCACGCACGCCCAATGGGTGACACCCGAGCCGGTGGTTTCGTCCTACAGCTACGGAACTTAGCCAGACGAGCGACGATCCGGTGGCCGTATTCCAACGGCGACGGGCTTGCCTTCCTGGCCCGGTTCGTTCGTGGCCGGACTCGTGTCTCGAGGAGGCGGCCGTAGCGGCGGCTCTGAAACTGGCCATCCGTCGTCCTCGTCGATGACCTCGACCACGACGCCAGGACGTCCACGCTCGCGAACTCTCCGGCCGCGCGACCCAGCCCGATCGTCCACGATCGCTTCCACGGCTCCGGGAGTCGCCGGGGGCGTTTCTTTCGGTAGCGTCGCGACATTGTGCAGATCGACGAGCTTGCCACTCGGATGTAGATCCATGAACGCATCGTCGAAATCACCCACGGCTGCCCGTATGGACGCCTCGGAGTCGACGCCAGCACGAGCCAACTTGGCACGTGCGCTCGATAGCATTCGCTCTTGCTCGAGTGCTCGCGCTTGCTCGGCAGCGAGCTGCCGTCGTGTGACCTCGAGCTCGTCACGCACTTCGTCCAGTTGTTCCTTTTGTTTCTCGAGCTGAGCCAAGCTTGCTGCCAGACGAGCCGCGTTTCGGTCGGCAGCGTCGGTCATTTCCCAAATACGCTGTTCGGCCGCATCGAGCCTCACCAGCAGTACCTCTTGCTCTTCGGCGCGGACATCGATCTCCCGCTGCAAGCGACGTGTCCGCTCGCGATCGAACGGTGGCACCTCAGCGACGCGCTCTCGCAACGCAATTTGCTCGGCGTGTCGCCGTGCCTGTGCGGCCAGCTGCTCCTTCAGCGCATGAATGTCGGCGAGCGCCGCCGGGGGCCAATCGGCCCTGTCGACATTTTCCTCGACCTCGAAGATCGCCGTGGCATGCATATCCGATATGCCATCGGGGTGACTGGGGTCCAGCGTGCCGGTTTCCAGCGCTCGGCGTAGCTTGGACAGCTCGGCACTGCTCGATTCGTGTGTACTCACGAGCTCGGCAAGCACCTGTTCACGCTCGCGAAGCGTTCGCCGCACCAATTGCTGCTCGGTTGCCGTTTCTTCCAGTTTCCTCTGCAACTGGAGCGTGGCCTGCCCACGTTGCTCCAAGTCGACGCGTTGCGCCTCGACTTGGTTCTGCAGACTCACCGCTCGGGCCACCGCTTGTTCGAGCTCGACACGCTTGAGCTCGATCACCTGGCGCAGCTCGGTCGCGACACCGGTGTGCTCTTGGAGGTTGCCACGGACGGCCGTGAGTGATTCGACCACGGTCGCGAGCTGTTGTTCCCGTTGGCGGGCCAGCGCTTGCGCGGTCTCCTCGCGCACACGGCTTTGCTCGACCTCGTTCGTCAATTCGGCCAGCTGCGCTCCCCGTTGCCGCAGCTGATCTCGAAGTTGTTCCAAATCCACCGGAGTAGACGTCGACGCTGCAAGCTCAACCTTCAGGCGAGCGATCTCGTCTTCGCGATTGTGAAGGGCGGCAGTGAGCTCACGTCGAGCTACTTCGAGCTCACGTAACTCTCGAGACAAACGCTCCATCTCATGAGCTTGTCCCTTTTCGGCTGCGTGGCTGCGTTCGACTTGCTCGCGTAGGCGCTCCACGTCGCTTCCGAGTCGCACGTGATCGAGGCGTTCCCTTTGCAGTTGTTCTCGCGTCTCCCATATCTTCTCCTCCAACTCGTGGATGCGAGCACTGCGTTTTCCGACCTCGTCGCGCAAACGGTCTCGATCCAACGCGATGTCCGCAAGTATCCGTCGCTGTTCGAGACCGTGCGCGGCACTGGCGGTGAGCTCTTCCGCACGAGAACGCGTTTGCTGCAGCGTCGTCTCGGCCTCTCGCATCCGCTCTCGCACGCTTGCGAGCTCTCCAGCCAATCGTGAGGCTTCCTCGATACGTGCCGCGAGCTGCTGCTCATGGGTGAGTGCACGCTTGCGAGCCAGATCCAGCTCAGCCTCGATCCGGACGGCAAGCTGACGC
>Ga0187893_10006758_pt1 | contig 19358 bp, 22 predicted proteins | sample MA1701074metaG_FD_139574 | JGI IMG/M metagenome (GOLD analysis project Ga0187893, IMG submission 139574) | White microbial mat communities from a basaltic lava cave in the Kipuka Kanohina Cave System on the Island of Hawaii, USA - MA170107-4 metaG ... | reverse complement strand
GTTAATGCTCGAACGTGTCATGCGTCAGTATCCGGACACTCGGGAGGCCGGACAAGCGAAGAAACTGCTTCGTTCCCTGAGCTGACCCTTCCGATATCCTGCTTGGCACCGCCTGTTTCCCCGTTGTAGACTCACCTCAGTCCACCCATTCGACCTCCTATGCCAAAGTTGTACGGTCTCAACAGTCGCATTTACCCCGTGCCTCGCCAGTTATCGCGCCGGCAACTTCTCAAGGCGCTGCTTGCCACCGCGGGGACCCTGGCAAGTTCAACGGTCCTGGCGGCGGTCCGGGATCTTTGCCTCTTGACCCCTCCTCAGACAGAGGGGCCGTATTACCCGGTACACGATCAACTCCACAAGGATAACGACCTGACTCGCGTGGAAGGACGAACCGGCCCGGCGACTGGACAGACCATCTACGTGCAAGGCCTGGTCAGGGATGCGTCCTGCCGCCCGATCGAAGGGGCGATGGTGGAAATCTGGCAGGCGTCGGCCAACGGTCGGTACAATCATCCGAGAGACCGGGAAAATCCGGCGCCGCTTGATCCAAATTTTCAGTATTGGGGAACCACGCGAACGGACCGGGAGGGAGGCTACCTGTTCAAGACCATCCTGCCGGGACGGTACTACGCCGGACGGAATTGGATGCGGCCGGCCCATATCCACTTCAAGATCCGCCCAGCCGGTCTCCCGGAAGTCACGACGCAGATGTACTTCGCCGGCGATCCGTACCACAAGGGCGATTACATTCTGAACGACGTCCCCGCGGAAGCGCGCGCGCGGGTGATCGTCGAGTTGCTCGCCCCCGGCCCGGGGTACGAACCGGACTCGAAGGTCTGTCACTTCGATGTGGCTCTCTGAGAAGAAAGCACCCCCTCTATGAGAATGGATCGGACCCTCGAGACGCTGCCCTTTGACAATACCTATGCGCGGTTGCCCGAGGCGTTCCATGCCTGCGTTCAGCCCACCCCGCTCACAAATCCATTTCTGGTGAGCTTCAATCCGGATGCGGCGGCCCTTCTCGAACTGGATCCCGATGAGGCCAAGCGACCCGAGTTCGTCGAATACTTCGGCGGCGGGCGGCTGCTGCCTGGGAGCGAGCCGGTGGCGATGCTCTATGCGGGGCACCAGTTCGGTCATTACGTGCCACAGCTCGGCGATGGACGGGCGATCCTTCTCGGGGAAGTCCGAAACGGCACCGGCGAGAAGTGGGATTTGCACCTGAAGGGAGCAGGTGTCACGCCTTTCTCACGCGACGACGACGGCCGGGCGGTGCTGCGGTCGACCATCCGTGAGTATCTGTGCAGCGAGGCGATGTACGGCCTCGGCATCCCCACCTCTCGAGCGTTGTGCATCGTCGGCAGCGAGGAACCGGTCTGGCGGGAGACCGTGGAGTCGGGAGCCACGTTGCTGCGGTTGGCCCCGTCACACGTGCGGTTCGGATCCTTCGAGGTGTTCTATTACCGCCGGCAGGTCGACCGGGTTCGGCAACTCGCCGACTACGTCATCGAACAACACTACCCCCATCTGACCGCCGATCCGGACCGGTACGCCCGCCTATTGAGCGAGGTGGCCACCAGGACCGCTCGGATGATCGCGCAATGGCAGGCGGTCGGCTTTGCCCACGGGGTGATGAACAGCGACAACATGTCCATCCTGGGCCTGACGCTCGACTACGGTCCGTTCGGATTCCTCGATGAATACAACCCCTCGTTCATCTGCAACCATTCCGACGGGCGGGGCCGCTACGCTTTTCACCACCAGCCCGACATCGGGTATTTCAACCTGCGCTGCCTGGCCCAGGCGCTCGAACCGTTGGTCCCCGAGGGGCCGGCCCAGGCGGCCCTCGAGACCTACGAAGCGGCCTTCGCCGACTGCTATTGGTCGCACATGCGGCGGAAGGTCGGGTTCTTGGAATCGCGCTCGGAGGATGAAGCGCTGATCCGGGACCTGCTGACCCTGCTGCTGGCCGACCACGTGGACTACACGAGTGTTTTCCGCGCGCTGGGGGAGTTCCGATTGACGGCTGATCAGGAGAAGGAGCCGCCGCGGGATTTCTTTCTCGATCGAGCCGGCTTCGATGCATGGGCGGGGCGTTACAAAAAGCGGCTGGAGGCGGAGGGGAGCAGGGATGACGAGCGCAAGATTCGGATGAACCGCGTCAATCCGAAATATGTCCTCCGCAACTATCTGGCCCAGGTCGCGATCGAGCGCGCCACCAGGGAGCGGGACTTTTCAGAAATCGATCGCCTGCGGGAGGTGCTGCGAGACCCCTACGCCGAGCAGCCTGAGATGGAGCGGTATGCCGCTCCCCCGCCGGACTGGGGGAAGTCGGTCATTGTGAGCTGCTCGTCGTGACGCCGGAGGCCTGGTGGCTGGCGCCGAAGCAAGTTGCCTGGGCCGGAGTGCTCCTGGATAGTTTTCGACGCTGGACCGGACGTGAGCTGATCGAGCGGGACGGAAGCGCCGAGGATCAGGCGCAGCGCTTGTTCGCAGCGCCGTTCGTGGTCGCATCTCACGGTACGGAGACCGACCCCATCTTGAACTATGGAAATCGCGCGGCGCTCGACCTCTGGGAAATGGACTGGCAGGAGTTCTCGCGTACGCCGTCCAGGCTGACCGCGGAACACGTGAATCGGGCTGAACGCGAGAGGATGCTGGCCGAAGCGGCCGCGCGCGGGTTCTTCGCGGATTACCGGGGAGTGCGCATCTCCCGGACCGGCCTCCGTTTTCTGGTCGAGAACGCAATCGTCTGGAATCTGGTCGATGAGGACGAGCATCTCCGCGGCCAGGCGGCGACCTTTTCACAATGGACATTTCTATAACCCCAGCCGGCCGCCGAGGAAGCAGGGTGATTGAGAGGTCTTGATATGAAAATGTTGATGATCGTCTTCCGCTCCTCCTTGAAAGGTCGCGTGGAAGCGCTGCTCCAGCACTGTGAGGTGCACGCCTACACCGAGATTCCCGAAACCGTCGGGTTGGGGGAGACCGGTCCGGCAGAAGGCAGTTCGATCTGGCCGGGAGTAAACTCGGTGATCATGGTGGCCTTGATGGATGACCACGCCGACCGAGTGGGAAAGGCAGTCAAGGCTTTCGTCGAGCACGGTGCGAAGAAGAAGTCCTCGGCCAAGCCGCCGATTCGCGTCTTCGCCTGGCCTTGCGCGCAGATGGTCTAATGCCGGTGGGGAGGAGGGATTCATGAAACTGCCGATTGTGGCCGGAGTCGTTGCCCTCGTGTTGTTCGGTGCGGTGGCCTCCTCGGCTGATGCCGCGGACCGCGAGAAGCTGCTCACGGATCCGGGCGTGTACGCCACCTTCGCTGTGTTCAAGATCGACGACGACTGGTGGAAGCAGGACAAGGCCGCGCGGGAAGCAGGGGTGGTCCCGGTCAAGGCGGTCTTTCAGAAGCATGCGGACAAAGTTGCGGCGGACACGTTCCTGTTACGCGGGCTTTCGGACGGAGCAGACCTCATGATCCGGCTCCACGCTGCCGAGATGGTGCACAACCAGGACCTCCTCCTGGATCTGATGGCGACTCCGTTCGGCCGGTATCTCAAAAACACCTCCGACTTTAACGGCATCACGAAGGCGGCCAACTATGTTCCGCGATTCCCCGATGAGCTGAAAGCAGGGCTGAAAGCTCCCCTGGAGCCAGGCGCCAAGCCCTACGCCATCGTGATCCCCATCCGCAAGGACGCGGAGTGGTGGCTGCTGGATCAGCAGGCGCGCACGATGTTGATGCAGGAGCACACCCAGGCGAGCCTGCCCTACCTCAAGACGGTCAAGCGCAAACTCTACCATTCGAGCGGGCTCGACGATTTCGACTTCATCACCTATTTCGAAACGGCCCGGCTGGACGATTTCAACAACCTGATCATCGCTTTGGAGAGCGTAAAAGAGAATCGGCACAACAAGCGCTTCGGCATGCCGACCCTGCTCGGTACGATCCGCCCGCTGGAAGAGATTCTTGGCATGATGACCCGGTAACGCTGGTTGCCCGCGCATGGCCTCTACGGACAATTTTGTAGCGAGTCCGTCGGCACCGGCGGAATTCGCCCATCTCTGGCCGCTCGATCCGGAGGTGGCTTTTCTCAATCACGGGTCCTTCGGGGCCTGCCCTCATGCGGTCCTCGCGGCGCAGCAACATTGCCGCGACCAGATGGAGCGGAACCCGGTCAAGTTCTTGCGCCGGGATTTGGAAGCCCTGCTCGATGCAGCCAGGCAAGAACTGGCCTCGTTCCTCGGTGCTGACCCTCGACGACTGGCCTTCATCCCGAATACCACCACGGGTGTGAACACCGTTCTCCGCTCGCTCGCATTCAAGCCGGGCGATGAACTGCTCACGACGAGCCACATCTACAATGCCTGTCGCAATGCCTTGGAATCCGCGGCACAGCGATCCGGGGCCACGGTGGTCGTGGCGCCGGTTCCATTCCCGGTCGGGTCGCCCGACGTGGTGTTCGATGCAGTCTTCCAGAAGGTGACCCCCAGGACCAGGCTCGCGCTGCTCGATCATGTCACGAGCCTGACGGGGCTGCTCTTTCCCATCGAGGGGCTGATGCATGAGTTGGATCGGCGGGGAATCGACACGCTCGTGGACGGGGCGCATGCGCCCGGCATGCTGCCGCTGAACGTGACGGCACTGGGGGCTTCCTACTATGTCGGCAATTGCCACAAGTGGCTCTGCGCCCCGAAGGGCGCGGCCTTTCTTCATGTGCGGGCAGATCGACAGGCGGACCTTCGGCCGCTGGCCCTTAGTCACGGCGCCAACTCCACCAGGACGGACCGCTCGCGTTTTCAGTTGGAATTCGATTGGACCGGCACGAACGATCCCTCCGCCTGGCTGACCGTTCCGGTTGCCATCCGATCTCTGGGGTCCCTCCTGCCCGGAGGCTGGCCGGAACTCATGGCGCGCAACCGAACGCTGGCCCTCGAAGCCCGGGAGCTGGTGTGCAGGGAGTTGGGTCTGACACCACCGTGCCCGGACGAGATGGTCGGATCACTCTCGGCGATCCTGCTGCCGGAGGGGGGAGGGTCTCCTATCGCGGCGCCGTTTGCTCATGATCCCTGGCAGGCGACTCTCTATGGTCGGTTCAAGATGGAAGTGCTGGTCACCGGATGGCCGTCGCCCCCAAGGCGGCTGCTTCGGTTCTCCGCCCACCTCTATAACAGCTTGCCGCAATATCTCCGACTGGCGAGGGCGCTGAGAGAACTCCTAACGCGCTAAGCGGCAACGTTCTCAAGTGCGAACGTCGATGAGCTCGATTCTGTATCGGGGAACCGAAATGCTCTCGCTGCGGCAGCGGGGGCATCGGCTGGGGCAGGTCAGACGGGTGCGCTCCCGGAAGACGAACCGGCAGTCCTGACACAGGGCCGGCTCCATGATGAACCGGCGCGTTCGATCCCGTCGCAGGGACCGCACGATGTGGAGCAGGTGGTCTTCGATCTGGCGCTCCGGGAGGGCGAGCATTCCTGCGAGCTGGCGGGTGGAGTACAGGTGGTCGGTGAGCGCTTCGATGAGTCGTTGCCTGGCAGTCTTCTCGGGCATCGATATGAGATGGCCTAGACGACGCGGCGGGTGCTGGGGGAGATTACGACCTGGCTGCCCGGGATCTTCTGCTCGAGGGCGGCCTTCATCGTATCGATCACTTTCTGCACCTCCGCCATCGTCCGCGAGCCGTCGAATTCGAGGAAGATGTCGATGTAGACGTTCTTGCCGGCCCGCCGGGATCGCAGTCCGTGAAAGGCCACGTAGTCGTCGAAATAGGCCGCCAGTTCTCGCAGGATGATCAGTTGCAGTGATTCGTCCAGGGCCCGGTCCAGCAGGTCCGACGCGTTGAGCGAGACGATGCTGTAAATGGAATGAACGAGGAACCCGGCCAGGATCAGCGAAGAGATCGGATCAATGTACACGGCCCAGGGATGACCATAGAGGCTCAGGCTCAGGCCGAGTGAGAGGACGACGCAAAGGTTAGCCAGTGCTTTCGCGCGGAACAAGTGCCATTGGGACTCCAGGACCGGCGATCCATCTTCCTTGGTCAACACATAGGTCCGGCGCCAGATCCAGACGCTGACCGCGACGGCCCAGACCGCCACGAAAAACCCGAGCTCGATCCTGGTGACCGGCACCGGGTGGCGGAAGCGCTCCACGGCGTTATAGAGGGCCACGAGGAGCGTCACCCCCATGACTCCCGCGACGAGCATGCTGGAAGCGTTCTCCAGCTTGCCGAAGCCATAGTCGTAAGCCAGTGTTTTACCTCTTCGGATCCGGCGCAATGTCAGCCAGGTGAGAAAGCAGGCGAAGGTGTCCCCGGCATTACGGAGCAGATCGGTCATCTGGGTCACGGAGTTACCGATCAGCGTGGAGGCGAACTTCAGTCCGAAATTGAGGGTTCCGACCAGGAAGGCGAGACGAACGTAGCGTTCTTTGGAGCGATAATCGCCGGGCGCGCTGGAGATCGGATCATTCATGTCGGACCCGTGGGTTGACAGCGGCAGGAGTCTACTGGCGAAGACGCATTGAGTCAATATAGAGGAGGCGGCATGGCGAGGTCATCTGATGTGTTCTTCGAACAGTACGATGTGTTCGGCGAGGCCTGGATGAAAGGGCAGCTCGCGTCCCCCTTGCGGGATTCCCGGCGCGCCTTTCGCGCCCACCTCGACTTCTCCCTCAAGGGAAAGCGGCTGCTGGATGCCGGGTGCGGATACGGGCACGACCTGCCCTATTTCGCCGAGCGCGGTGCCGCCGTCCATGGCATCGATGGCTCCGAAAGCATGATCGACCTCGCCCGCCGGCGCAATCCCACCCTGTCCACGCTGTCGGTGCAGCGACTGCAAAAGACCAATTTTCCTGACAGGGTCTTTGATGTGGTCGTGAGCCAGTATGCCCTTCACAATGCAGTCCATCTGACGCCGGCCTTCGAGGAGATGCACCGGATCCTGAAGCCGGGCGGTATCCTGCTCTATCTCGTTCAACATCCTCTTTTCATCTTCTTTGCCAGGAAATCGAGAGTCTATCACCGGCGCGAGATCGTGGAGTTCACGATTCCCGACATGAAAGGCCGCTGCGCCATCCGACAACCGGCCCATACCTTCTCGGAGTATTTCACCGGCTTCGTGCTGAGCCGCTTTGAACTGGTGGCTTTCGCCGAAGGAAAAGAGCCGCTGCCCATGTGGTTCTTGGCGAAGCTCCGAAAACGGAAGCGGTGAGAACGCAGAACGTGATCAGAGGCAGTTCACTCGGGGGGAACCAGGATGGCCGGCTGGAATGAGGTTTCTTCAGCCGGCGGCCGTCTTAAATGCAGACTTTTAAACCATACCTTGAACTCTCAGGCGGCCGCTCTTAGCCCGCATTATTCATGACGGTTCGTCGCGAAAGTGCGGAGCCGCGTCGCGAGACCGGCGCGCGGAGCCGCGAGGGATTGAGGCGTACTTGAACAGTACGTCGAGAGACTGAGTGGCGAGCCCGCCGGCCGACAGGCTTGTCGTAGCAGCGGATCCGCGATTGCAGCAGAAGCGCTCATGAATAATGCGGGCTAGGGTCATGGTCTCCACCCCTCCGGCATTCGCCGCATCCGCTCGACTTTCCCCACGTGGACGCCGAAGTGACCGCGCCGAAGGTCTTCGACATACCGATTCAAGGTCTCTTGGATGACCGGGAAGGCGAGCTGGTCCCAGGGAATCTTATCGGGGTGCACGAGTTCGACGTCGAGGCTTTCGTCCCCGGCCCCGAAGTGGGGAGTGCGGAGCCGGCCGCGAAAGACCATGTAGACCTGGTTCACGTGTGTGAGCGTGAACACCGCGTAAAGGGAACCGACCTCCACCTCGGCCTGGGCCTCCTCCAGCGTTTCGCGGGCCGCCGCCTGCTCGGTGGTCTCGTCGTTCTCCATGAAACCGGCGGGAAACGTCCAGAACCCGTGTTGGGGCTCGATGGCCCGCCGGCAGAGCAGGATCTGATCCTCCCACTCAGGGATGCAGCCGGCGACGATCTTCGGATTCTGGTAGTGGATTACTTGGCAGGCCTCGCAGACGTAGCGCAGGAGGGTCTCGCCCGGCGGGACCTTGCGCACGACCGGCGCTCCGCATTGGGCGCAGTACTTCACCGCCAAGCTCCCTGCGCCGGGCCGGAAGGCGCGGCTTCCTGGCCGACGATCGGGTTGCGCAAGGTGCCGATCCCCTCGATCTCTACTTCGCAGACGTCGCCGGGCTTCATGAACACCTGCGGCCGGCGCGCCCAGCCGATCCCTCCGGGGGTGCCCATGACGATGAGATCTCCGGGATTCAGGGTCATCGCCCCGGTGACAAAGGCAATCGTCTCCGCCACATCGAAGATCATGTCGCGCGTATTCGCCTCCTGCATCACGGCGCCGTTGAGGCGGGTCCGCAGCTTGAGGTCTGAGGCTCCCGGGGACAGTTCGTCGGGCGTGACACATTCGGGGCCGAACCCGCCCGTCCTGTCGAAGTTCTTACCCATGGTCCACTGTGGAGTTTTGAACTGGTAGTCACGAACCGATCCATCGTTGAAGATGGAGTAGCCGCCGACGAGGGACAAGGCGTCGGCGCGAGTGACTTGCCTGCCCTTCTTGCCGATGATCACCGCGAGTTCGCCCTCGTAGTCGAATTGCTCCGAACAGGCCGGTTTCACCAGAGGGGCCTCGTGGCCGACCAACGTGGTGGCGAATCGGGCAAACAAGACCGGACAGGGGGGCTTTTCGAAGCGGCATTCGGCCGCATGCTCCGCATAGTTCAGGCCGAGGCAGACGATCTTGCTTGGATTCGTCACAGGCGGGAGGTACGTGACCTCTTCCAGCGGAATGATGGCGCGGGAAGGCGCCATGCCCACGGCTGTCTTGATCTGGGCCATCGCCGCGCTGCCCCCGGCGAGCAGTTGGACGAGGAACTGCGCCAGCCATGGAGCCGCGACAGAGAGGTCGACCAGGTCATCCTTCCGCCGGACCCCCAGCACCGGGCGACCATCCTTCTCAAACGTGATCAGTCGCACAAATCAAGTTGTCCCGTGTGAACGTTTCCGGACCTGTTCTGCCGCCCCTAACCTCGTATTCCTTTCCCTCGCAATGCAGGTATCGGCCCGATTTCACCGTCATGCAGGCTGTTCATTTGACTATACGGCGGTCGGTCGGTCCGTGCAAGTCGGTGATCGGTTGTAAACGGAGGCTCCCCGTATTAGGCTGGGACGGCAAGACATGGAGGAAGAATGCGATTGACGCAGAACCTTCGCAAGTTCCTGGCACTGGATTCGGAATCCCGGCGGGTGTTGCTGACAGCCCTGGTCGTGCTCCCGTTCGTGACGCTGGGATTACGCCTCGCCGGGCTGCGGCGCTGCCAACGTTGGCTGGCTCGCGCGACCGGCGGACCCCGCGTACAGGGTCTGACAAGCGATGTGCAGAGGCGGATCCAACGTACTGTAGGGATGGTCTGCCTCGCCGCACGCCACGCCCTCGGCGCGCCGACCTGTCTCCCGCAATCGCTCGCGTGCTGGTGGTTGCTGCGCCGGCAGGGGATCGACAGCGATCTCCGGATCGGCACCCGCAAGGAGAACGGACAGTTCGAAGCGCACGCCTGGGTTGAGTACCAGGGGTTGGTCCTCAATGACCGGTCCGACGTGCAGCAGCGATTCACGCCGTTCGCGGAAGCGATCGAACCATTCGGAAAACATCGGTGAGTCTGATGAAGCCTTATTCCCAGCGGCTGAGCATCTGGTGCAGCACGCCCCTGTCCGGCTCGCTGACCCGGTCCACCCGTTGGTACAGGAGTTTGCCCATCCAACACACGTCCGCGTCGCTTGAGAGGTAAGGGCTGGTGGCAACGTTCTGGAAGCGCGCTGCGTCATGCTCAGGCAGTTGCGTGACAAACGCCTGAAGCGCGCGCGAGATCTCATACTCACTGACTTTGGAGTAAGGTGTCTGGCGAATCTCAGCCTGGGCGGCGGCCATTACCAGGCTGTAGAACTCGGCGATCTCCTGTTCGGAGAGTTTCCCGAGCATCTGGCGCAGGGATTCCGCCTTCAATTGTCCCCTGCCGAGTTGGGCACAGTCTCGCTCGGAAGCCTGCTGCAGGAGTCGGTTGATGAGGTAGATTCGTCTGGCATGATAGTCCGATCCCAACCGCTGCATCCCCTTGAAGGTCAGAGCAAACAACTTCTCCCGCTTACCCACCATCCAATCCTTGGTGAGTTCCGGCCCGATCGTCGGGTCCTTGAGGAGTCGGTTTTCGTACTCTTCGGTGATCCGGTCCACGGCCGGTCTCGAGCCCAGCACGGGTCGGAAGATCGTGTCCCTGATGAACGATCCGGGGTGGATGGCGTCGCTGTTGACTGCTTGCCAGGCCAGCGCTGCGGCGATGGCGAAGACCACCGTCTTGCCCATGCCGCCGAGGCCTTGGAGGAAGAAGTTGGCCAGGAAGACGCCCAGGAAGCCAAGGGCCGCCACTCCGATGATGTCCCAGATGACCATGTGTTCGCCCTGCCGATTCTTCCCTCTCGTCATATCGAATCGGTCCCGTGAAAACTTGAGCGGGCTAGGAACATATGCCGGGAAACAAGAGGTGCGGGTCGGGGAGGTTCAGTCGTTCAACGTTGGGCGAGGTGGCTTCGCACTTCCTGCACGTAGGTCTTGAAGGGATTCGGCATGACAAAAGGGGCTCGGCCACGGATCTGAAAGGCCGACCAGTTGATCACGTAGGCAGGATACCCTCTGTCGTCAGGGTCGGCATCCTCTGGAGCCGGGTCACCGGACTCCAGCAGATGGCGGACGACTTCCCCGCGGCCGAAGGCGCGGGTATTGCGAGGCGGGTGGTGTTCGGCAAGGGCGATGGCGCTGTCCGTCGTGACGCGTCGTGCCCGGCCTTCCTGAGCCAGGCCCCAGTAGAGGCCCTTTTCCGGATGCAGGTTGTGGTACTCCAGGTCGAGGCTCTTGAGCCAGGGATCATTCCATTCCAGCTTCTCCGCCTGCCGGAAGGATTCCAGGAGCCACAGCTTTGAGGCCCAGTCTACGCGGCCGACGAGCTTCGTATAGTCTCCCCGCAGGTCCGTGAGGACGGACTCCCATTCCGCCAGTACCCAGTCGGTCTCCTCGTCCTGGCCCTGACAGTGTCGCTGGGCGGCCCGCAGATACTCCTCCTGCATCTCAATGGCGTTCGTGGTTTTCCCGGATTCCAAAGTCACCGACCACCGGCGTGCGGGATCGCGCGAGAGTTCCTTGAGCGCGTCAACCGGTTCGTAGATATCGAGCTTCTTGGGGCAGTGGCCTTCTTCAATGAGTTGGAGAACCAGCGCGGTGGTGCCCAGCTTGAGGGCGGTCGCGACCTCGGCCATGTTGGAGTCTCCCACCAGGAGATGGATACGGCGGAACTGATTGGGGTCGGCGAGCGGCTCATCGCGCGTGTTCACGATGGCCCGATTGCCCTGCACCCACTGGAAGAAGTCGTTGACGATATGGTCTGCCCGCTGCGAAATCTGGAACGGCCCCATGTCCCGCTCGATGGACGCACGCGTGACGATCGCGTCGCGCAACCAGGGCCGTCCTCCGACAGTCTGGATCACCGGGATCCAGCCGTCGGGGGCGGCCGCGCCGATGCGGCCGGCGCCCGTGAAGATCTGCCTGGTGACGAGGAACGGGATCAGCAGGCCCAGCCCTCGTTGAGAGAAAGGGAAGTTCCGGGAGACCAGATAGTTTTCGTGCGACCCGAAGGTTGCGTCGGTGTCGTGGTCGATGTTGTTCCTGATGAGGGACACGTGGTCGGCCAGCCCCAATTCATCCAGCGCCTGCTGCAAAATCCGATCTCCCGCGCGATCGCTGGCGACGAGGTCCATCAGGGTGCCGCACTCAGGAGAGGCGAACTCCAGGTGGCCCATGTCCAGATAGATCCGGCCGGCGTTGGTGAGGAATCCTCCGTTCCCGGGCGGCTCGTCGTGCCCCCGATGGTGCACGTCCACCACGCCGCGCCGCTGTCGGTGAAAGATGTGATCACGGATCTGATGGGCCGTCCAGGTGGGTGAATGGTCCGGCCGGTCAAGATTGATCAGGAGCCCGTACTCAGTCTCAAGGCCGAAGATTCGATTCAGCATCGGTCAGCCGCGCCATTTCTTCCTTTTTCAAGGGGCGATACTTCGATGACCCTGGGGCATGGCGTTCCAACAGGGCGCACTCGATCGTTTTGTCCGACAACGTCTCTCGGAGATGGGCGATCAATTTCGCCTCGTGCTTCGGTGCAGGAGGGGCCTCGGTCTTCGGCTTTCCCTCTTTGTCGTCGTGCTCGACGTCCTCCGACTCCGAAGCCTGGGCGAGGGACCCCAGCGCCCAGGTTCTCAGCGCGAGCCCAAACGCTTCCCCAAGGGATGCCGACGTAAAGGCCGGCGCCCGCTTCAGGTACAGGGCCATCTCCGCCCGAATGGCCGGGGTTGCGGCCAGCACCGCAGACTCAGTCGTCTCCTCGAAACTCCCGTCGTAGTCGATCGTCAGGAACGAATCGTTGGACTGGCCCTCGAGCCGGGGGCGCAGGCTGAGGTCGGCCAGGAGAATCTTGACGATATACGGCGCCTTGTATATCTCCTCGAAGGCCTGCTTGATGGCCGGGGCGAGGGCATACTTCATCAGCCGTGCGGCGGTAACGTCCGAGGGGGAACGGTTGAACCCTTCGAGATGGGCCATTTCAAGCAGACTGAATCGCAGCTTCTCCAGGTCAGCCGGATGGCCCATGCCGGCGAGGCCGATCCGATCATAGATCTCATACAGCTTCGGCGTGCCGCGGCTGGCGGTCAGCAGCAGGACGCCGTCCACGTAGGACAGGGCCACCACGGGGCTGCCCTGCCGAAACTGCGCGTCGAGGTACTGGCGGCGGTTCCCGACCGCTTCAATCCACCGGTAGGGTTCTTCATACATGGCGGGCCACCTTCGATTCGAACAGGGGCTTCAGGCGCTTCGCAGGGATGCTCTCAACCCCGGCCTCCGTAATGCGCTTGATGATGGGATAGAGATTGGCCTCGTGGTTGACGCCGCCGGTGGCGGAATCGAACTCCGCCGCGGCGGTGAGGAGCCGCAGCACCAGAACCGTCGCTTCCTCCTCCGGTAGCCGGGCCAGGGGTTGGCCCCCCCACTGGTTCATGTAGTGCAGAATCCCCCGAATGGTGGACGAGCCGGAGCCTGAGACCGCGTACTCGGCGCCTTCGAACTCCGCGCCCAGGATGTCGTAGAAGAAGATCTTGGCGGCGCCCTGCTCGAGGTCGTACCCGGCGAAGATCGGCACCACTGCGCCGGTGCCGGACAGGGCGGCGGCGACGTTGTCCTTCAACAGCTTGGCGACCGCCCGCAATTTCCCCTCGAAGCTGAGATCCTGAAGCTGGCTGCGACGATAGTACTTGAAGGAATGCTCCAGGATGCGGACCATCTCAAAAGCCGTGGCCGGCACCCCGGCGATGGCCATCACGCAGTGCCGGTCCAACTCCAGCACCTTGTCTGTTCGGTCGTACATGACCATGTTGCCCGCCGTCGCCCGGCGGTCGCCCGCCACCAACACGCCGCCCGCATACTTCACCGCGAGGATCGTGGTGGCGCGAGTGATCTCGGGCGCGAGTCCGCGGCCTGGTTGATCGAGGCCGGACGCAGGACCGACCGTCCCGAGCTGATAGCCGCGCTCCTTCAACAATTCCAGAAAGTCACCTTGATTGCCCATTTACTCTCCTACCCGATCTCCGAGCTGACACCTAATACCTAACCAACCCCTAATCCCTGACCCCCAACACCTGATACCTAACCCCTGACACCCAGCACCCGACACCTACTCCCCCGTCCGCTGCCGGTACCGTTCGGCCTGCTTGGGGTCGACCTTGCGCATGCGCTTCATGAGGTTGTCCTTGTCGGGCGATCCCGTATCCGGGCGTCGTGGTCCCCCCCCGTCCTCGCCCGGGCTGACCGGCTTCGGCATCGGATCGATGGGCCGTTCTCGACGTTCAAGCGTTATTGTCATCATGGTTGCTCCTTTCTCTCGCGCCAGGTTTTGAGCGCCTCGGCCGGAGTCCGCGCCCGCTCCAGCACGTCATACAGCGCGCTCACCCTCTGCGGCTCGAATAGATCCCCCATCTCGAGCGTTTCCGGCATGAGCCAGCCCTTGAAGTGAATCCGTTCCCACTGCATGGACCTGATCTGATCGCGGAACCGCCTGATGCAGAGGCCACGGATCCCACCACGCGTCCCGGCGGGGCCCGCCGTCATCGCCGCCTCGATCTCAACCTCACCGACCAGCCGCCTGGACTTGTCCTGGGCTTCGAGTCCCAGGAACAGGCCGCGGTCGGGCTGCACGTTATGATATTCGAGGTCGAGGCTGGCCAGCCAGGGATCTTCCCAGGTAATCCGTTCTTCCTGCATGAACGTTTCCAAGAGCCACAACTTCGTGACCCAGTCTACACGGCCCACCAGCTTGCCTCTGTCATTCTCCAGGCAGGCCAGGGTGTCTCCCCACTCGTGGAGGATCCAGTCCGTCTCTTCGTCGAGACCGGCCAGCGCCCGGCTCGCGGCGAGGTAGTAGGCGGTCTGAATGTCCAATCCCGACAGCGTCCCGCCGCCGTTGCATTTCACGAGGGCTTTGAGATCGGGATCGTGAGAGATGGTCTTGATCGCCGCGACGGGGTCGTCCAGTCGGAGAGCCGGGGCGGCATCCCGGGCGATGAGGTCCAGCACCAGGCGGGTCGTCCCCACTTTCAGGGCGGTCGCGTATTCGCACATGTTGGCGTCGCCGAGGATCAAGTGGAGCCGGCGGTAGCGCGAGCGATCGGCATGAGGCTCATCCCGCGTGTTGAGGATCGGCCGGTTGTGCATGGTGTCCACGCTCAGCTCGCACTCCATGAAATCAGCGCGCTGAGAAAGCTGATAAAGGCCCGGCCGGAACCCGCCCTCCTGCGACTCGCGGCCGACCTTGCCCGCGCCGGTGATCAGTTGGCGGCCGACGAGGAAGGGAAGAAGCCCATCGGTCAACCGGGTGAAGGGGATGGAGCGGGCGACGAGGTAGTTGTCGTGGCAGCCGTAACTATGGCCGTGGAAATCGGTGTTGTTCTTGTAAAGCTGGACATGCGGTCCCCCGAGGGCCCGGTTCCGGCGGTCGGCGGCGGCCTGCACCACGCGCTCTCCCGCGCGGTCCTGCGCGATCAGGTCGCGCAGAGTGCGGCATTCCGCCGAGGAGTATTCGGGGTGGGTGTGATCGTTGTAAAAGCGTGCCCCATTCGGCAGGACCAGGTCACTCTTCATCTCATAGAAGGAGAAAGGCCGGTGCGCATCCTTCTTGGCAAACTCCTCTTCCTCCAGGTCCTGCTGGAGGCCGGTGACCCGAAAGCCCCGCGCGTCCTCATGGGGGTCCTCGCCCTGGTAATCCCAGGTCCGTTCGAATGCTGCTTCGAGGTAGGCGCGGACCAACTCCATGGATTCCACGACCGGATCCATGGTCTCCAGGTCCTCGCGGGCGATGCCGTATTCGGTTTCGATGCCAAACAGACGAGGTGTCATGCAGTCTCAGATTATTTGCGAGACCAGCCGTTCCCGGCTGATCCGGCCTTTGCGGAACGACGAGACGCCGACGACCTGATCGGGGTGGTGATCCAGCAACTTCAGCCACTCCTCTGCGGCATCGTCCGGCGGCAGGATTTCGCCTTCCCGGTATTCGGCCTGAACCGACGTGAGCAAGTCCTCGGCGGTCAGGCCACCTTGATGGGTCACGCCTGCGGTACTGCCAAAGGGCGTTTTTAATTGGATCGCCCGCTCAACCGCCCGCTCCTTCGCGCGCTGGACGATCGCGGCGAGGATGGCCCCGCTGACCAGATCGCTCCGGTAGAGAGTCTTCTGCTGCCCGCTGCGGAGCCGAATCGAGAGCAGCCGGTTCTCATCGGTCCGCCGGAACATCACGTCCAGCGTCTGCTGGATGAGGGCCTCTCGCGCCACAATCCGATCACCGCCATGCGCGGTCAGCAAAGCGGCATCAAGCGGCAGATCGTCGACGAGATAGACCCGCAGGATCTCGGCCGCTTCCTCGCGGCCGGGGCGGCTGACCTTGATCTTGCGGTCGATCCGTCCCGGGCGCAGCACGGCGGGATCGATCAGGTCGGGCCGGTTCGAGGCCAGAATGATCACGACGTCGCGGAGCGATTCGATGCCGTCCATTTCGGCGCAGAACATCGGGACGAGCGTGTTGGAGATATTGAAGGCGCGCATCGCGCGGCGGGTACCGAGGATGGACTCGGCCTCATCGATAAAAATGAAGGGCAGATAGCCAACCTTGCGACGGGCCTGCGCCTGGCCGAAGAGGTCCCGCACCATCCGCTCGGATTCGCCCAGCCACATGTTCAGGATCTCGGGGCCCTTGACGTGGAGGAAGATCCCGCCCTTGAGCTGTCCCCCGATCAGCTTGGACAGACTGGCCGCCGTAGCCTGCCCGATCAGCGTCTTTCCGCAGCCGGGAGGGCCGTACAGGAGGAATCCCTTGGGCTGTGTGAACCGGTACTGCTCGAAGGTCTCGGCATGGAGCAGGGGATGCTCGATAGCGCGCCGGATTGCCTCGATGGCGGCCTTCTGCCCGCCGATCTGTTCCCACGTGATGGTCGGCACTTCATCGAGGAGGTGCTGGTCGGCCTTGCGGTCTTCCATCCGCTCGATCGCGATCCGGTGGCTCGGGTCGATCCGCACCTCGTCGCCCGGTTTCAGCTCAGCCTCCATCAGGTCGGTGGATCGCTGGAGGATCAAGGCCTGGCGGCCCGGCTCCTGTTCGAACCGGACGCGTCCATCCGGCAGAGATTCGGCCACTTTCAGGATTGGACCGTTGCGGTCGTAGCCCAGCGTCTTGATGAGCGCATAGGCCTCGTTGACCAGGATCTGCGTACCGATCTTCAGATCGGCTTTCTCCACGCGCGGGTCCACGTTGGTGTAATACTCGGCGCCGCCGACCTGGACGCGGGCCAATCCTTCGCCCGGCAGATCGAGCAGCGTGCCGATGCGGTTCGCCGGGGCGGTCAGTTTCTCGACCACGGCGGTGAGCTTGGTAAATTCCGCGTCCCGCTGCTGCCGCGCCGCCCCCTCCTGCAGCATCAGGTGGCGCAACTTGTAGAGAATCTTTTGCCGCGGGTCGTCGTCGGGCAGCACAGCCAAACACTCGTCAATCAAGACCATCGGATCATTGGCCCGACGGGCATCCTGCGTGGGCCCTTTGGCGGTCTCGCCTCTGGTTTTGCCATCCCCGCCCGGCTGATCGGGGGGCCTGTGGTCGCTCATGATACCTCCGTCCGTGATCCTGCAAAGTCAGTGCAAGCATGCTACCACACTTCCACGGCTGCGCGTCGCGCGCGAGGAAGACGGAATTTGCGGGAAATTGATACATGCGCGTTCTACCCCGAACTGCTATAAAAGGGGCCATGAAAATGGGGACAGATTTATTTTTCAGAGCCAGACGCCAGATGATTGAGGAAAAATAAATCTGTCCCCATTTTCCAAGAAGGAGAGAAACTCATGAAAGCCATACGCGTGCATCAGTTTGGAGGTCCGGAGGTCATGCACCTGGAAGAGGTGCCGGATCCTCGGCCGGGTGCGGGGCAGGTGGTCGTCCGGGTCAAGGCGGTCGGCGTGAACCCGGTTGATACCTATATCAGAGCCGGGACTTACACCCAGCCTCCGCTCCCCTATACCCCAGGCTTGGATGCGGCGGGGATCGTGGAAGCAGCCGGAGAGGGGGTCAAGCAGGTTAGGCCAGGCGACCGGGTCTACCTCGCCGGGAGTCTCAGCGGGACCTATGCAGAGCGGGCCCTCTGTGAAACGTCCCAAGTACAGCCCTTACCTCCAGCGGTCTCGTTCTCGCAGGGGGCCGGGGTGTCCGTTCCCTATGCCACGGCCTACCGGGCGTTGTTTCACCGTGCGAAGGCGGTGCCCGGTGAAGTGGTGCTGATTCATGGTGCGAGCGGCGGGGTGGGGCTGGCTGCCGTGCAGATCGCCTGCGCAGCCGGCCTTATGGTCATCGGCACCACCGGGACTGACCAGGGACGAGCGGTCGTCCGGGAGCAGGGAGCCCATCATGTGCTGGACCATCGGGCATCGGGGTATCTCCAGCAAGCGCTCGCGTTCACCGAGGGCCGCGGCATGGACGTGATCCTGGAAATGCTGGCCAACGTCAATCTGGGAAAAGATCTGGAAGCGCTGGCAAAGAATGGTCGGGTGGTCGTCATCGGCAGCCGGGGCACGGTGGAGATCGATCCGCGCGATACGATGGCGCGTGATGCCTCAATCCTGGGGATGACTGTGTTCAACATTCCACCCGTCGAACTGGTCAGCATTCACGCAGCCCTGGTGGCAGGTCTCGCCAACGGCACCTTGCGCCCCGTCGTCCGGCGGGAGTTTCCGCTCAAGGATGCGCCGCTGGCCCACCGGGCGGTCATGGAGCCGGGCGCCCTCGGCAAGATCGTCCTGCTGCCCTGAGTTTCCCCTCCTTTGTAAGGAGGGGCCAGGGGAGGTAGAGGTACGTCTCGTTTCCGCATTTCGCAATTCGCAATCCCAAATCCGCAATGTTCCGTGCCTGACCCCTGATACCTGACACCCGACACCTCCTGCCTTTCTCGCCTGTCGCGCTTTTCCCGCCTTTCTCGCCCCTTACCTCTCGCTCGCCGCGCTCCTCTCGCGCCTCTCGCCCGCAAATACAGGGATTTCCCTTGCCACTCCATTGATTTTTCTGCGCATTCGGCGTAAGGGAGACGGGGTTTGTCCACTAGGGGGAGGTTGAAGTAAAGCGGAGAGTAGATCTATCCAATTCAGCATTCATGAACAAGAAAGACCTTAGCGAACGTGACGTTGGCCCCGTTCCGAGACAAATCTTAACCAGAGCAGCCGGCTTCTTCGGCAATCCCGATTCCCTGACGTTGGGCCACAAACTCGTTGGGTGTCAGGTGCCCCAGCGAGCTATGCGGGCGGCGGTGATTGTAGTCGAGCCGCCAGGCTTCAATGATCTGGTGGGCCTCCGTCATCGAGGTGAATTGGTGCACGTTCAAACACTCGTCTCGGAGGCGCCCGTTAAAGGATTCAATGAAGGCGTTTTCCACGGGGTTGCCCGGTCGAATAAAGTCGAGTTGCACGCCTCGGCGATACGCCCAATCTTCAAGTGCCCGTGATTGGAATTCCGTCCCGTGATCCACCGTAATCGAGCGTGGTCCCGGCCCTTCGCCAAGAACACGATCGAGGACCTGGCCAACCATCTCGCCCGACATCCGAACACCGGCCTCTAGGACTGGACTGTGCCGACTCCAGTGATCGACGACCGTCAAGACCCGAAATGGTCGCCCATCGGCGAGGGTATCATGCACGCAATCCATGCTCCAGCGC
>Ga0187893_10006756_pt1 | contig 19366 bp, 16 predicted proteins | sample MA1701074metaG_FD_139574 | JGI IMG/M metagenome (GOLD analysis project Ga0187893, IMG submission 139574) | White microbial mat communities from a basaltic lava cave in the Kipuka Kanohina Cave System on the Island of Hawaii, USA - MA170107-4 metaG ... | reverse complement strand
TTCCCAGTGGAAAAACAACGTTTCGCTTCCCAGATCGGAATCATAAATGCCGCGTACAAATAATTCCAGCGTGACAGGGTAAATGTCGCCCTCGATGTTGATGCGGTCACCAAGGCGAAAGCCATGCTTTTCCGCGAGAGTTTTTCCGACGAGGCAGGCGCGGCGTTCGCTCAGGAAGGCTTTCTTCTGCTCGTTGGGAACCTGGAACTCCGAGTGGATGTTGAAGATCTTTGCGGCGTCGATCCCGAAGCGCGGAAAGAAATTGTTAGGGTCGCGGGAGTCCTTATAGGCGCCGCCGAACCACTGCCAGGGCATGGCATCCTTCACGCCGGGCGTTTGAAGGATCTTATCCAAATAAAAAGCGGGCATGGGCAGCGTGATCGAGACGCGGTTGGTGGTCGCCAGCCGTAGCGCCTGCGCGGGCGGCGTATCGGAGAAGTACAGAGCGTAGTAAATCGCCATCATCACACCGAGCAGGCACAACGACAAACCCAGGCTGAATACCGTGAGCAGGGTGCGGCGCCGGTTCCGCAGCACGTTTTTCCAGACCAAAGGTGAATAGCGGCCCATTACCAGCTATTCTAGAGTGCGAAGGCACCCTCTTTAAAGCGCCGGTGGACGAAACGGTGAATCCCAAGGACGAATCGACAACAGCGAGGGACGAAAGGTTCATGCTGGAGGCCATCGTCCAAGCCCGTTTGGCCGGACTCGCCGGTGAGGTTCCGGTTGGCGCCGTTGTGGTGGCGGATGGCGAGATACTCGCCCGCGGCTACAACTGCCCTGTCACGCGGCAGGATCCGACAGCGCACGCCGAGATGATCGCCATTCGGGAAGCTTCGGGCCGGATCGGAAACTACCGCCTGGAAAGGACGACTCTCTATGTGACGCTAGAGCCTTGCGTGATGTGCGCCGGGGCGCTGGTTCAGGCTCGCATCCAGCGGCTGGTTTTTGGAGCGCGGGATCTACGCTTCGGAGGAGTCCGGGCCAAGTTCCGCGTCGCCGATTCCGAATTGCTGAACCACCGTGTCGAAATCGTGGAAGGGGTGCTGGGCGCGGACTGCCTCTCGTTGCTCAAAGATTTCTTCGCGCAGCGCCGCGATTAGCTACCGCGCTGGGGTGATTTCGCGAATCCGGATGTTCCGGAACATCACGATGCTGGCCGGGTCATGAAGCTGAAGACCGATCGGCCCCGTTTTGCTCCGGTTCGGATCGCCTGCGTGTTCGGCAACGGCCACCCCGTTTAACTTGACGAGAATCCGGCTGTCGCGAGATTCAACCTCCAGGCGGTTCCAGTCGTTTTGAATCTGCACGCCGTTCCGGGCCGGCGCGAACAGGTAAATGCTTCCGCTCGGGAACTTGCCCTCATTGGGGCTCATCGCGATTTGGATTTCATAGCCGATATGAGAGGGCGTCTTATCAGCCACCCAATCGTTTCCGCAGGCCCATTTGGCGCGCGAGGTGTCGCGGATGGAGATGCCGCTGTTTCCGCGGTCCCTGGTCCAATACTCCAGGCTCAAATCGAATTCGCGAAAATTTTTGTTAGTGTAGAGCCAGGACTGCTTGACCGATTTGGGTGAGCGCTGGCCGAGGATCGCCCCATCCCGCATGACATTCCAGATGCCGTCGCCAACGATCTCCCAGCCCGTGAGATCCTTACCGTTGGCGAGGTCTTTCCAATCCGCCGCGCTCGCGGGAAAGCAAAGCAACACACATGCCGGTCCCAGGGCCGCGAAGATTTTCTTCGGCTTGAGTCTCATCGCGAAATGATTTTAACAAAAAAAAGCGCGGGAGCCGGGGTTCAAGCGTTCTCACGGCCAGCTGAGCGCGGCGGTGGGCGTCAACTACGCTACCATCATTCGAGAACGGGATGAAGATCACCGCCATCAAAACGCTTGTCGTCAACGCCCGCATGCGGAATTGGATTTTGGTGAAAGTGGAAACCAGCCAGCCGGGGCTGTACGGCTGGGGTGAAGCGACGCTCGAATGGAAAACCAAGGGGGTAGCCGGCTCAATTGAAGACCTTGCCGTGCTGCTGATAGGCCAGGACCCGCTGCGGGTCGAGCATCTTTGGCAGATGATGCAGCGCCAGTATTTCTGGCGCGGCGGCATCGTTACAATGACCGCCATCAGCGGCATCGACCAGGCGCTTTGGGACATCAAAGGCAAGGAAGCGGGCAAGCCGGTCTCGGAGCTACTCGGCGGCCCCGTACGCGATTCCCTGCGTCTTTACGACCACTTGGGCGGGGGCAGGATGGAGCACATCTATCAAACCATCGAGCCGGAGGAGTTCGGCGAACGTATTCATCTGAGTCTTGAAAAGGGATTCACGGCCGTGAAGGCGATGCCGATTCCGGTATCGGAGATGATCGAAAGCCCCGCCGTGCTCAAGCGCGCGGCCCGTGCCGTGGAGGCCATGCGCAAAGCCGCCGGCGATGGCGTCGACATCATGATCGATCTGCACGCGCGCACGACTCCCGCCGCGGCCATTCAGTTCGGGCGGATGATGGTGGATTACAACCTCTACTGGTACGAAGAGCCGTGCTGGCCGGAACACGTCGATGCGCTGGTCGAAGTGGCTCGCGCGCTGCCCTTCCCCGTCGCCACGGGCGAGCGGCTCGCCGGGCGCTGGGAGTTTCGTGAATTGCTCGAAAAACGAGCCTGCGCCATCATTCAGCCCGACGTATCTCACTGCGGCGGCATCAGCGAGGCGCGGCGGATCGCGGCGATGGCGGAAACCTACTCGATCGCCGTGGCTTGTCACAACCCGCAGGGACCGGTCAGTACGGCCGCCAGTATTCATGTCGGCTTCGCCACTCCGAATTATTTGATTCAGGAAGTGGTGCGGGCCGATGTGCCGTGGCGGAACGACATACTTGTCGAACCCCTCGATGTCTCGCGCGGCGAAGTTGGTCCGCCTACGCGTCCCGGCCTCGGGATCGATATCAACGAAGAAGAAGCGGCCCGGTATCCGTTTCAGCCGGAAGTCATGATGAATTGCTTCCGGCGCGACGGGTCGGTGGCGGATTGGTAGGGAGCCCATGCAAAGGGATTTGCCGGTAGCGGCGGCGCAGTTTGAAGCGCGTGATGGCGATAAGGCGTATAACCTTTCCGTAATTGAGGCTCTGGCGGCTGAGGCTGCGCGGCTGAAGGCCGAGCTTGTTCTTTTTCATGAGTGCTCGATCTCGGGTTACACTTTTCTCGAAAATCTCAGCCGGAGGGAAATCGAACAGTTGGCCGAAGAAATCCCCGCGGGCGAATCCGTGAGGCGGCTGGCTGCGATTGCCGCGCGGCTGGGCATCGCTATTTCGGCGGGCCTGGTGGAGCGTGACGGCGATAATCTTTACAATTGCCAGCTCATCGTGGATGCTTCGGGCTTCGTCGCGCGGCATCGCAAGATTCACGAATTCATCAGCGAGCACATCAGTTGCGGCGACAGCTACACGCTATTCGATTTACTGGGCGCGCGCATCGGCATACTAACCTGCTACGACAATAACCTGCCTGAGAACGTGCGTCTCACCGCAATGCAGGGCGCAGGGATCATTCTTATGCCGCATGTTACCGGATGCCTGCCATCGCCCATGCCCGGCCGCGGCGTCGTGGATCCCGCGATCTGGCATAACAGGCATCGCGACCCCGTGCGATGCCGCCAGGAGTTCGATGGACCGAAAGGGCGCGGCTGGATCATGCGGTGGCTCCCCGCAAGAGCGTGGGAAAACGGCGTCTATGCGATCTATACGAACCCGATCGGAGTTGAAGGGGGCACCATCAAACCCGGAGGCTCGATGATCCTCGATCCTTATGGTGAGGTTCTCGCCGAATGCCGCTCGCTTAGCGACGAAGTGGTGGTGGCAACGCTTGTTCCCGAGAAGTTCGACCTGGCCTCGGGAGGCTCTTATATCCGGGCGCGGCGGCCCGGGCTTTATTCATTGATGGTGGAGCCGAACCCGCATCTTGCCCCCCACAAGCGTCCCGAAGTCTATTGGAAAAAAATAATGGATACAGGGAAGGTGGAAGGTTGAAAGGGGGATGCCGCTAGGGATCTTTCTTCTTCAGACTCGCGTCATTTTCCGCGATGAACTGGCGCAAATCGCTCATTCGATCAAGCAGTCTTTCCCACTGCTCCTTGTAGAGCGTGACGGGAAAGCGGCCAAGACCGTAGACGGATACCGCGCCTTTCTCGCTGACGCGAAAACTAATGACGCCTTTGGCAAGGGGCTTTTTTAACGCCTCGTTTTCTGCTTTGAGTTTGGCGATTTCAACGAGCAGATCTTCTTCACTGGACATATGTTGGAATTCTACCCCGGATGGAGTCCGTATGGGGAAGGCGGGTCCGGCGGGTGAACCAGTCAGGCGAAAAACACCGCCGGATTCAATTTCTCCTCAGGGAGCGATTGCTCCAGCCAACCCATCTTCACTGGTGTTTCATACAAACGCCCAGGCCCGAAGCGGGGCCAAAAATGACGCAAGCCGGGGATGATTACTTTTACGACACTCAAGCCGATGTCCGGCCTTGTTTGATCCACCACCAGAGTTTCCATCCCCAGAGCATGGCTAATAGCCGTTACAGAATTAATGTCTGTTAGTAAGTCCTCGCTTTGCCCGGCTTCTTCCGGCATGTCTCCCGTTGGTTCCTTGTAAAGAAAAGCGGATTCGCCCGCGTCCTCATCCAACTTGCAGCGCGGTTTTCCCTCCATCGCCATTTCGAGAAACTGGTTCGCTTCCGTCAACGCCCGCACCGCCGCCAGGTTCGGGTCGAAGTGGCATCCGAATCCCAGAATCAGATCCCGGCGATCGGCGGCGGGCCAGGAGACTGCCGCAAAAACAGGGATCCGGAAGTCGCTGGCGATATCGAAGAGCCGCACTTCGCGGCCAAGTTTCCAATAATGGTCGCGGAAGCGGCGGATGAAGGGCAGTCGAAAACACTCCGGATCCACCGCCGGCCTGGCGATGCGATTGTACCACCACAACGCCACCGCGTCGCGTTCCACAAGCTCCAGAAGGCCATGCAGGATGGCCTCCTCGATGGAGGAGCCGGCTGCGCATCCGTTGGAGTCCGGCCAGCAGAATATATGGTCCTCGGGCAAAGGATGCCCATAGTAACAGTAAGCCGAAGTTACGTACTTGAATTGCCGCCCGGTAAGCGACCATGCCGGCGACCACTCGACCGGGCGCCGCTCGTCAAAGGGCGCCGGCACGCGTAGTATTGCGTGCCCCTTCCGGTTCCACACGTCCCGCTCGCGATATTGCCGCGGACTGAAGTTGAGACAGGCTTGAGGATGGATCGCCAGCTCGCCCAGCTCTTCATAGCTGGCGATTTGGCCCGGCTCGTCGCCGCGGTAGACGCCGGAATAACGCTCCAGAGCTTCGCACAGGGCGCTCGCCTTTGCATGCGTGTGCGTCATGCCCTTGCCGGCGCTGCGTCTTCGTTGCGGTCCCGGTGAAGCCGCCGCCGCGGACCCGAACAGGTGATCGGCAATATAGGCGGGAGCGATGCCATCGGCCGCGGGGCCGTATGGCTTCAGCCGGCTCACGATGCCGAGCACCGGGCTCAGGTGATGTTCGTAACGTGAGTAAACCGCATCAGGGAATTCCGTCCGGTGGTCCCCCGGCGTTATCTTGTATCGGCTTTGAAGCACAGGCGGCCGCGGAGGGCGGAGAGCGGGCGCTTCGGCCAGGCCGCATTGTGGGCACCGTTGCAGGTGCGGGACAACATGGCGGTGCTGCGTCCCGGCGCGGTAGTCCAATGTGAGCAGGTCACGCGATCCCACCCCTTGCACCACCCACCGGAACACCTCCATCGCGAGCAACTGCACCGTGGCTGGGAACGCTACCGGTGGGTCCGGCGCCGCCGGCCGCAACTCAACCCCAAAGCGGATGCCGCCGCCGGCGTATTCGGCGCGCCGGACTTCTTTGAGCCGCATGGCGAGACAGCTCCAGCACGTCCCGCTGGATGAGTCGAAAACCGGTCCCAGCCAATGCGTGGCCCCGACCGGCTTTGCAAGCAGCCACGGTTTTTTTTGGCCGCCGTGGCTACGGCTGATTTCCTCCAGTTCGCTCCGCAGATAATCATCGACAAGCACAACGTCATGTGTGCCTTGAGCTGAAACGTGAAGTCCCATCGATTCCAGCGCCACGACTATGGGAGCAACGGGGAAATCTCCCAGAACAGACAAGGACACCGCGCTTGTATCCAATTGCGCCCGCGCCCGATTTTTTTCCGAACCGTACAACTCACTGAAGTAGTGCAGCCAGGCGGGCTCGTTTGTGCTTTCCTCGATGTAGCCTTCCTCTTCGAGCAGCGACAAGCCGAACACGACATCCAGTTCCGTGGCCCGCCCCGCCAGCAGCTCCGCAATTTGGCCCGCAGTCCTGTTGCCGTCGATCAATGGCGCCAGCAGCGGATGGAGCCGTCCGGGCAGGCTTTGGCAGCCGGTTTCCCAGAACAGCAGCACGAGTTCGGGCGAATGCACCTCGGCGCGATAGTGCCGTTTGAATCGTGGCCTTTTTATCATCGTGGTTCGAACGTGCGCCAAAATCCATGACGCCGGAGTCGCAATGTATGATAGCTGATTGGTCTGATAACGTTTCGTTCCCCGTCATGGACTCCCAGCCAAGCTCAGGGTTTGATCTGGTCCTGGTGAGCATGCCCTTTGCGCCGCTTCGCATGCCGTCCCTGGCGCTAAGCCTTCTGAAATCCGGCTTGCCGGGAATTTCCACGAAAGTTTTTTATTTCGGATTGTCATTCGCGGACCGAATCGGCAGGGACCTTTACGACAGCGTCGCGTATCGGGAAGTGAGGGAGCCGGCCCAACTGGGCGAGTGGATTTTCACCTCCGCTTTGTTCGACTCCCCGGCCCAACAGAGCGAGCAATACCTGATCGCCATCCTCAAGCGCGGTACGCCCCAGGCTGTTCTCCCCGAAGCCACAATCGAGAAGGTGCTCGCCGCTCGAGCCGGCGCCGCCGAATTCGTTGACTGGTGCGCCGAGCGTGTCCTGGAATGTTCTCCCAGGCTCGTGGGCTTCACGTCGGTCTTTCAGCAGAACGTAGCATCGCTCGCCTTGGCCAGGCGCATCAAGCAAAGCAATCCTGGCGTGTTTACCGTCTTTGGGGGAGCCAATTGCGAAGGCGTGATGGGAAGGGAGATCATCCGGCAGTTTCCTTTTGTCGATGCCGCGGTCTCAGGGGAGGCCGATTCTGTCTTTCCTGAAATTGTTCAGCGGGTCTTCCGCCAGGAACCTGTCGACAATCTTCAAGGCGTCATTACGAAGCGGGCACTGGCTTTCGGAAGCCACCCGTTCTCCTCACCCACGATTCGCGACCTCGATTCGCTTCCCTATCCCGATTACGATGATTTTTTCGAGCAATTCAGCGCCAGCGCCGCGGCGTGTGCGGTCGCCCCCCGGCTTCAATTCGAAACCTCTCGAGGCTGCTGGTGGGGCCAGGTGCATCATTGCACCTTCTGCGGGTTGAATGGAGCTACGATGGCCTTCCGCGGCAAATCCGAACGCCGCGCAATGGACGAGCTGCTCCACCTGGCCCGGCGTTATCCGGGGAATCCGATCTTGGTCACCGACAATATCCTCGACATGAATTACTTCAAGAACTTCATACCGGAGCTGGCCAGCCGCAAACTCAAACCGCGCCTGTTTTATGAGGTCAAAGCAAACCTGAAGAAGGATCAGCTATGCCTGCTGCGAGACGCAGGCATCCTTCAGATCCAGCCCGGTATCGAAAGCCTCAGCGACGCCGTCCTCAACCTGATGCGCAAAGGAATTCGCGGGCTTCAAAACATTCAGTTGCTGAAGTGGTGCAAGGAGATGGGCATATGGCCGAGTTGGAATCTGATATGGGGTTTTCCGGGCGAGCCTGCCGGGGAGTACGCCCGCATGTCGTCCCTGGTCCCCATTCTTACCCACCTGCCTCCACCGGCGGCGGCCCGCCAGATACGAATGGATCGCTTCAGTCCTAACTTTGAGAAAAGCAATGAATTGGGATTTACTAATGTGCAGCCCGTTCCCTCCTACGCGTTTCTCTACCCGGTAGAACCAGAGGCTCTTAGCAACCTCGCCTATTACTTCGACTACGACTACAGCGACTCTCGCGATGTGGATGCTTATACGCGCCCTTTAGCGGCGGCGATCGAACAATGGCGGGCTGCCCATCCGGAAAGCGAGCTCGTATTTCAAGACGACGGCGTCGAACTCACCATCTGGGACCTGAGGCCGATTGCGGCTCGCACGGTTACAAAGCTCAAGGGATGGAAGCGGCAGCTCTACCTGGCCTGTGACAGCGTCCGCGGCATAGGTTGGATTGGACAGAACGCTGAACAGATCTTCAGCTCATCCGTTTCCGACGCGAAGATTCAACGGATGCTAGACTCGCTTATCGGAATGGGATTTCTGATTCGCGACGGCGATTCCGTCCTGAGCCTGGCCGTTCGCGTACGTAATTCTTCATGAGGCACTACAGCGCTATCGCCGTGAATACAGCCGCGGAAACGGAAAACAAGATCCACGACGATTCCATCGCCGGGCGTTATGGCTTTCGCGGCGGACTCGTTCCGGGAGTCAACGTTTATGGCGTTCTCACCGTGCCGGCCGTGTCCCAATTCGGTCCGGCGTGGCTTTCCAGCGGCTGGATGAAGGTCCGATTCCGCCAGCCCTTCTTTGAGGGCGAAGAAATCGGCGTTCATGCGGAGTTGACCGAACAGGGTACGCTGCGGCTGGATGCGGAACGGGCGGTGGGAGAAGCTGGACTCGGCGCACCGGGTCCGCCGCCGGAGCCTTGCCCCGAACATCCTTTACCGGCTGAAAGACCACTCATCTCCGCCGATTTGCTCCGGCCGGCACTTGTGCTTGGTGGCTTTCGGCCTGATCTCGCGGCTGGGCACAAGCGAATGGTTCAAGCCTTACATGACCCGCTCGACGCTTACCGCGATTTCGCGCACCCGGCCGCGCTGCTGTCGTTGGCCAACGAGATTCTTGTTCGCAACTACGTGATGCCCGCCTGGATCCATACGGAAAGCGAAGTTTTTCACTACCAGCAGCTTCCCATCGATGAGCCGGTCACGGTGTGCGGTTCCATCAAGGATGTATTCAACCGCAAAGGCCACGAAATGCTCAAAGCCGAGGTGTTCGTGCTGAACTCCAGCGGCCAGGTGGCTCAATTCGCCCTTCACTCCGCCATCTGGAAGCTCAGCCCGCGCTAAGATGCGGGAATGAATCGTTTGCTTTCGACGCTCTGATTCTGCCCCTACTCTGCATGGGCCAGGGCAGGACAATATACCGGCGCGGAAGCCGAAAAGATTCACCGTTCCCTGCTTCTCATCGATACACACAACGATGTCACCGGCGAAACGGTCCGAGACGCCTCCTCGCGTGGTTGGTGTGTTGGGGAAAGGGTTGGTTAACACGAGGAGGCGTTTTCTCGTTTGTTATTTAGACGGACGAAAGCCGGGAAGGTTTTGTTCCGCCGCGGTGAGAGTTTACAAGTTTTCACGGGCGCCGTGCGCGCCTCGGATTTCCGCAAGATCAAAGAATCCGCCAGCGGCTACTCCATCTCCTAGCTGTTCCTCCGCACTCCCGAGTGTCATCCATTATTCACCAAGCATTCATCGTCTTGTAACAGCCCCTCCACTATTGTGGGGGTGAGACGTATGATCAACAGGATTTCGTGTAAATGTTTTGTTGCGCTGGCGCTATTTGCGGCCTCCACTCAGGCTCAGGTTGAGCAGGCGCGACTAAAGGGCACTGTCACTGACACTACGGGGCTGGTGATCCCCGCGGCCCGCATCGTTGTGAAGAATGAACGCACTGGCGAGGAGCGGCACGTCGAATCCGATGCCAACGGGTACTATGCGGCGCGCAACCTTGCTCCATCCACCTATCGTTTGTCCGTTTCGGCGCCAGGCTTGGCGGCGCCGGTTTATAATGACGTTCAACTGGCCGCCGGACAGGAGCGCACCATCAATATGGTGATGTATCCCGAAGTGATGGGCACTGAAATCAACGTTTCCGGGGGTGAAATGGTGGTGGTCGACACCGGCTCGGCGCGCATCGGGGTCAACGTTGGCGCACGCGAAGTGGGAAATCTGCCGCTCAACGGACGCCAGCTTTCGCAGCTCTATCTTCTGACGCCCGGGGCGGTCAGTTCCGGCGGCGGGAGCTACGACAACATCCGTTTCAGCGGCCGCGCCAATCAGCAAAACGTCATCCGATACGACGGCGTCGAAGGGAGCGCCATTGTCGACGCATCGCCCGGGAATTTGAACGGCGCCAGCTCCTCGTCGTTCCGTCTGCAATCGAGCCTTGAGAACGTGCAGGAATTCCGCGTCGAATCGAACAATTATCCGGCCGAATACGGCACCGGGTCCGGAGGGCAGATTACCGTGGTAACCAAGAGCGGATCCAACGAGTTTCACGGGGCGGTGTTTGAGTATCTCCGCAACAACGCCATGGACGCGCGCAATTTCTTCGACAGCGAAAGGCTGTCGCCGCTGCGCATGAATCAGTTTGGAGCCTCGCTTGGCGGACCGGTGCGGAAGGACCGCGCGTTTTTCTTCGCCGCGTACGAAGGCCTGCGGCAGCGTGCCGGAGTGAACCTGATTGAAACGGTTCCGAGCGCGGCCGCGCGCACACGGGCGATCCCCGCCATCCGGCCTCTGCTGGCGGCCTACCCGGTGGGATCCTCGCCGACCGCGGATCCGGATCTAGACTTGGCGCAACTGAACCGCAGTGCGACCGTGGACGAAAACTACGGATCGATCCGGCTGGATTACCGTTTGACGCCGAGGTACAGCTTATACACGCGCTATTTCCGTGACCAGGGGTACTCCTTCGATCCGCTGGGCGTTACGGGCAACAGCCAGCGCTTCGCCGCTATCCCTCAGAATGCGCTGGTCAGCTTTCAACAGATTCTCACCCCTTCCTTGATCAATGAGTCAAAGCTGGGCGTGAACTCCTACAAGACGCGCTCCAATGGAGACGCCCCACCCCTTGCCGGCATCGACATGAACTCGATTTCCGTGAATTTGGCCGGATCAGTGGCGCTGCCCGGCATCGGCGGGCAGGGCGGCTCTGCCGGCATCGCCACCGCCGGCGGATTGATTCGATCAAGCAGCGCATTCAATGGCCGGGCTTTGCCGTATACCAACTACAGCATCTCGTTCATCGATACACTGAGTTGGGTTCGCGGCAACCACAACTTCCGAATGGGAGTCGAGATCCGGCCGATTCGGCTTTACACGGACCGGCTGGGAGGAACCACGTAGAGTTTTTCGAACCTCAACGAATTCCTGAACAACCGCCCCTCACAGGTGCAGTTCACTGGCGACATGAGCAAGCCGAGCCCCTTTCACAATGGCGCGCCCGGCGCGCGGAGAGCGGAACAGACGTTCTATGCCGGCTATTTCCAGGACGAGTGGAGAATGCGCCCGAACCTGACAATGAGCTACGGATTGCGCTACGAATACTTTTCCGTGCTGCGCGAGGCGCAAGACCGCGCCGTTATTTTCGACACGGTTCGCGGTATTCTACTGCCTCCGTCCACGCCCTTTTACCGGAGTTCACGCGCAAATATGGGACCGCGGCTTGCGTTTAGCTGGTCTCCCAAGGGGCTGGAGAATAGAACCGTGTTGCGGATCGGCGCCGGCTACTATTACGGACCGGGCCAGACCGAGGACCTGCTGCAACCGATCGAAAGCGACCGGGTGACGGTCCTACTTGGTCCTGGAGCGGCGTACCCGATCGATCCGCCGGCGATCCAGGCCGCCTACGACATCAACGATTCCAATCTGCGCTACCAGCCGCGAGCTTATGCTCCCGGCTACCGCATTCCCGAGCGGATCTTGTCCTACACGCTCTCGCTACAGCAGCAGTTGCCGCTGAATGCGTTGCTGACAGTGGGCTACGTAGGCAGTCAGGGGCGCAATTTATTCCTGCGCTCCATCGCCAACCGCATCATCGGCGTGGACACGGAAGCTCGTACGGGACGCGCAATAATACACCGCGAATTCGGCGACCGCTTCGCCGAGGTGGATATGAAAACCTCGGGCGGCAACGATAACTACAACGCTTTGCAGGTTTCGCTGAACCGGCGATTCAACCGCGGCCTTACGGTGAGCACGCAATGGAGCTGGGGGCACAGCATCGGAACCAGCGCCGGATCCAACGAGGCGCGAACCTCGCAAGACCCGTACAACTTCCGCGCAGAACGCGGCAACAACAACTTCGATGTGCGCCACAGCTTCAACCTGAGCGCCCTCTACGCTCTGCCGTTCTTCAACGATCATAGGTTGCTGGGCGGCTGGGAGATCGGCGGGCTGATCAATGCGCGCACCGGATTGCCGGTCGACGTCAACATTCAGCGCAACGATGTCGTCTATGTCGATCAAGGCACGGGGTTGGTCCACAACCAGCCGGTTCTGGCCGGCGGGCGTCCCGTGTCCGTCGCAGTCATTAACACACCCGGCGGCGGAGCATCGCGCAATGTTCGACGTCCCGACCTGGTTGCCGGTGTCAGCCCATTTCTGACCGGAGGCGGCAGAACATCGTTTCTGAATCCAGCAGCCTTCGCCATGCCGGCGCCGGGGCTGTACGGAAACCTCGCACGGAACGTATTGCACGGGCCTGGACTGGCGCAAATGGACATCACGCTTCAAAAGAAGATCCCGCTGTCGGAGAAAGTCATTCTCGAGTTTCGCGGCGAGTTGTACAACCTCTTCAACCGGGCGAACTTCGCCAACCCACCGTCGCTTCTTGCTAACGCGTTAGGCACGGGCCTGAACCGGATCCAGCCTGGACAAGCGTTCACCGAAGCAGCATCGGGAGGCGCATTCGGTGTGTTGAACCGCACCGTGGAGCGCACGGTCGGGCTGGGAACCAGCCGCCAGGCGCAGCTCTCGCTGCGGCTTACGTTCTAACCGGGATGTCCTTACGTCCACTCCGCAGCCAATCCGCCATGGGGAAGCTTGACCCGCGCTAAGATGCGAGAATGAATCGTTTGCTGGTAATGCTGGCGTTGCCCTTACTCAGCCTGGGGCAGGGCCGCAGGATTACAGACGCTGAAGCCGACAAGATACACCGTTCCCTGCTTCTCATCGACACGCACAACGACATCACTGGCGAAACATCTCGCGGCCTGGATATCGGCAATCCGGCCAAGCCCACGCACACTGATGTCGGGAGGCTGAAGCAGGGCAATACCGGCGCCGTATTTTTCGCCGTGTACGTAGCCGGCAGCTACACGGAGGGCAACCGCTCGGCGCACCGGGCGCTGGAGATGATCGACACCGTGCGGCGCGATATCGTGGAGCGCTACCCCGGCGACTTCGAGCTTGCCACGAGCGTGGAGCAAATCCGCGCCGCGAGAAAAAAGGGCAAGATCGCCGCGCTGATGGGCATTGAAGGCGGCCACGCCATTGAGGACAACCTGCGGCTGCTGCGTACTTTTTACGATTTGGGCATCCGCTACATGACGCTCACTCATTCGAACCATAACGGATGGGCCGATTCCTCGGGACCCACCGAGCCGCGCCACAACGGCTTGAACGAACTGGGCCGCAAGGTGGTCGGCGAAATGAACCGCCTTGGCATGATGGTGGATATTTCGCACGTGTCGGATAAAACGTTTTGGGACGCTTTGGAAACCAGCCGCGCGCCAATATTTGCCTCCCATTCCTCATGTCGCGCTCTCTCCAATATCCGCCGCAACATGACAGATGAGATGATCAGCGCGTTGGCCAAGAAAGGCGGTGTAGTCCAGGTCAATTTCGGCTGCGAGTTTCTGAATCAGAAATCCGCGGACACGTCCCCCTTTTTCCGCGGCGGACGTCCCGTAAGCGGTGAGCCTCGCGGCGAGCGTCCGCCCCAGGTTCGAGCGACTCTGGCCGACATCGTCGCCCACATTGATCACATTGTGAAGATCGCCGGCATCGACCACGCCGGCATCGGCAGCGATTTTGACGGTGTCCGCTGTGTACCGGATGGGCTCGACGATGTTTCGAAGTTTCCCGGTCTCACTCGGGCGCTGCTCGAAAAGGGGTATTCGCCGGGCGATATCGGAAAGATATACGGCGGCAACCTGTTGCGCGTGATGAGCGAGGCGGAGCGGGTGGCCAGGCAGTGGAAGAAAGATTGATCGTGGCGCGAATTGCGGCCGCCAGAGTGGAGGACGCCGAGGCGATGAATCACATCGCCCGCACGCTGCGGCTGGAAGGGCGCGATTTGGAGCACGCCATCGAAGAGGGATTCTTTCTTTACGCCGGCGGGGTGGAAGACTACCGGAAAACGATACGCGAGTCGCCTCACTGCTATGCCGCATTTGAAGAGAACCGCTGCGTCGGGTTTCTAACAACCGTGACGCCGGAATCACTGGCCGCCTTGCCGGCCGGAAAAAACCGCGATGTATTTCAGGATCAGGGTGAATTTCCGCTGCTGGTGGAACAGGTCGGCGTGCTTCCGGACTTCCAGAATCGAGGGATCGGCCGGGCTCTGGTCGAGGCGATGATCGAGAACGCACCGGTTACTCGCATCGTCGTCACACTGGTCCACGCTCCGGTTTGCAATCAACGCTCCTTACGGTTCTTCTCAAGAGAGCGTGGCTGGCGACGGTGGAAGGAAGTGACCACGTCGCGGCGGCAATGGGGTTTTTACGAGTACCGGCTTACGCGCTGACCGTTTCTTTGATACGATCACGAATCTGTGCAAACTCTAAGACCGACCCGCACCCGGCACATCGTCCTCTGGTTGACCGTAGCGGCTTACATGATCACCTACATGGACCGCGTGGTGATCTCAGCCTCCGTTCCGGTGATCCAGGAGCAATTCGGCTTCTCGATCGAAACCATGAGCGGCATTCTAGGCGCGTTCCGCTGGGGTTACGCGCTGTTTCAGATTCCAGGCGGCTGGCTCGGCGATCTGTTCGGACCGCGGCTGGCGCTTACGGTGGTCGTTATCTGGTGGAGCATTTTCACATCTTTGACCGCCGCTTCCTGGAATGCCCTCTCGATGATGGCCGTGCGGTTTCTGTTCGGAGTGGGCGAGGCCGGCGCGTTTCCCATCGCCACGCGCAGTCTGTCGCGCTGGATGCTCCCGACCGAGCGCGGCTACGCGCAGGGAATCACGCACGCCGGCTCGCGCTTAGGCGGGGCGATCACGCCGCCTATTGTGACGACGTTGATCATCTGGTACGGCTGGCGCTTCCCGTTTGTTGCCTTCGGCGCCCTGGGAATTCTGTGGGCCGCCGTGTGGTATTACTACTACCGCGATACACCCGGCGAGCATCGCTCCGTGAACCAGGCCGAGCTCGAACTGATCCGCGGCTCCCTGCCGCCCCCGCGCGCCAAGGAAAAGACATCCGTGCCCTGGGGCGCCATCCTCTCAAGCGGGAATCTCTGGACGCTGTGTCTGATGTACTTCTGCTACGGTTGCTGCCTCGCAATCTACCTGGACTGGTTCCCCGCTTACCTGAAGGCGCATCGAGGGTTCAACCTGAAGCAGATGGGTTTTTACGCCAGCCTCCCTCTGCTGGCCGGAGTGCTCGGCGATTTTCTGGGCGGATGGGTGTCGGACCGCATCGGCCACCGGACCGGCAACCTGCGATTTGCGCGCAAGGTGGTGGCGATTGCCGGCTTCCTCATGGCAGCCGCTTTTATCCTCCCTGCTACGTTCACCACGGATCCACACCACTCGGTATGGTACTCGTGCCTGGCGCTGTTTGGTCTGGAGCTGACCGTCGGCGTTTCCTGGGCGGTGCCGCTTGATATCGGAGGCGACTTTGCGGGTACGGTTTCCTCTGTAATGAACACCTGCGGTAATATAGGAGGCGCAATATCCACCACGTTGCTGGGCTCTTTGGTAAAGGTGTATGGCTGGGATCGGCCGTTTGTATTGGCAGCGATGCTCTGTGTCGCGGCGGCGGTGTTGTTTACCCGGATCGATGCCAACAAACAGATTCTCTCGCAGGAGTAGAACATGCGGATTAACCCGAATAAATGCGTAGCCTGTGGCAATTGCACCTATGTCTGCCCCATGGGTGCGATCTACATTGACCCCGTCATTAAGCGGGCCACAATCAACGACGACGAATGCGTGGAATGCTATTCCTGCTTCAACGGCCTCAGCCAGGAGCATCTGAATCCGACCATGGTTCGCACGATGCGCAAGATCTTCCAGATGATGCGCCTGCGTTTCGACCCTGAGCCCGACGTTTGCCCCACCGCCGCCTTTGAGCCCAACGAACTCACCTGGCCACGAGTGGTGCGCCGCGCATTCTCCGATCCGCGCGTTCCCCACGAATCCACCGGCGTGCAGGGCCGTGGCACAGAAGAAGTGAAAACCAATGACGTCAGCGGGCGTGTCAAAGTCGGGGAAGTTGGATTCACGGTCGAGTTCGGCCGCCCCGGCCTGGGCGCTCGATTTCGCGAAATCGAGCGGATGTCCACCGCGCTTGCCAAACTCGGCGTTAGCTTCGAAAAGAAAAATCCGGTGACCAGCCTGATGAGCGATACTGCCACGGGTAAGCTTCGTGACGACATCCTGGATGAGAAAGTGCTTTCCGCCATCCTGGAGATCAAGACCACGGTCGATCGCACCGAAGAGATCATCCGCGCCATCTGGGAAGTCGAGAAGCAATTGGATACGGTGGTTTCGCTTGGCGTCGGAACCCGGTGCGACGAAAAAGGCGAGGAGAACGTCGTGGCGCCGATTCTCGAGCGGCTCGGCTACAAACTGAACCGCGCCAAAACCAATGTCGGGCTGGGCAAGATCTCGAATGAACCGTCCGCGGCCCAACCGGAGAGCGTCCCCACGGGAGCATCACGATGACCAACACGCTGCACCGTTTCGGCGATTCCGCCAGCTTTTACGACGACTACATCGTTTTCGCGATTCCCAGCCGCGGCAAGAACGACAAAGGTTGTTTGCCCAAGCTGAAGGAATTCCTGCGCATGGCGCTGCCTTTCCAGCCTGTAAACCTGGGCGACGCCTCCAATGGCGGCGCGTTGCGCCCCAGCCAATCCATGAATCCGACCTCGCACTGGAAGCGCGACATCACGCCGGATTTCGAAGCGGTGATCAACGGAGTGAATACTCCGACCACCGTCGCCGCCGTATTTGACAAGCGCGTGAACGCCGAGAATTTCGTGAAAACGGTTCGTGAAGCGGATCTGGGGCTATGCATCAATGTGTCCACGTCCATCGACGGCGCAGAACAATGCTGCATGGCGGCCGGCATTCCGCGTCACAGCGTCGGCTATTCGCTGGGCTTTGAAGGTAAGACTGAGAAGCTGCCCAACACGCAAGTTCTGACGCTAAGCACTATGTGCGGCCACGGCATGATCAGTCATTCGCTCGCCAAGAAAATGATCGACTGGGTGAAGGAAGGCCGGCGCACGCCTGAACAGGCTGTGACTTACATGGCGCGTTTCTGTTCCTGCGGCGTCTACAATCCCTCGCGCGCAAGACGGATCCTCGAGGATGCGCGCGGCTCGATGAAGTAGGCCGCCCGCTCCCATTGCGCGCTACACTGTCCTCATAATGGGGATTAAGCCGATTCTTCTGCTGTGCTGTACCGCCACGGTCAGCGCACAAGGCGTTTGGGAACGGCGCGCGCCGTATCCTGTCCGCGCCACCGAGGTGAGCGCGGCCACACTCAACGGCAAGATTTACGCTCTTTGCGGCATTCTTCCTGACGGCTCGCGAACCACCACCCTTCATATCTACGATCCGTTTCTCGATGAATGGTCGCTAGGTCCACCCGTTCCAATTCCAGGCGGCGCCGATCATTGCAACATGGCGGCGGCGGCCGGCAAACTTTACGTCCTGGGGGCCATCCGCGTCGGCACTGCTTTCGTTGACGCGAATACACACGAGTACGATCCAGCAACGAACCAGTGGACAACAGTAGCGCGAATGAACGCGCCGCGCGGCTCGAGCGGCGTCGCCGCGATCGGCAATAAGATCTACGTTGCGGGTGGGCTGGCGGGAACGCTCAGCCTGGCTACCTTTGAAATGTTCGATGCAGATACGCGGCAGTGGGCGCGCCTGCCCGACATGCCGACGGCGCGCGATCACCTGACGGCGCAGGCGATAGGCGGCAAGTTCTACGCCATCGCCGGGCGCGTGGGTGGAAACAATTTCCGCGCGAATGAGGAGTACGATCCTGCTACGAACGTGTGGCGCACGCGGACGCCGATTCCCACGGCGCGCGGCGGACTGGGCAGCGGAACGTTGCGAAATCGTATCCAGGTTTTCGGCGGTGAAGGTCCCAGCGGCCGGCCGGAAGCGACCTTCGAGCAGAACGAGGAGTACGATCCCGTGAGCGATACGTGGGCTTCCCTGACGCTGATGCGGGCGCCGAGGCACGGCTTCTATGGCGCTACATTCGAAGGACGCATATTCACCCCCAGCGGGGGGCCCATACAGGGCGGCACGTTCTCCGATGTTCACGACGCTTTCTTCCTTCCGCTTCCCGATCCCCCCGTAATTGGCGAAAACGGAGTCCGCAACGCGGCCAGCTTCCGGCCGGAACTGGCGCCCGGAGCTTTAGTTGCGATTGGAGGGCTGCGACTTTCCCAAGGCGAACAGGTGGCCACGCGCTTCCCTATCGGGACCGAGATGAACGCAACCACCGTCCGAGTCAATGGATTCGCGGTTCCGCTGCTGTATGCCGGGCCGGCGCAGATTAACTTTCAGCTTCCCTACACCCTCGTACCCGGACCGATCCGCATTACCGTAACCCACGTTGGCTCGACGAGCGCGGAGTTTGTAGCGCCCGATGCCGCGCCCACGGCGCCGGGACTTTTTTCGATGTCCGGAACGGGTGAAGGACAGGGCGCGATTGCCATCGCCAATACTCGCCTGGTGGCGCGATCACCTGCCGATGACGGCGGCAGGCCGGCCCGTCGCAACGAGTTTGTAGTGATCTTCGCCACCGGCCTCGGCCGACTGGACTTTCCGCCTCGCGCCGGCGACCCGGCGCCATCCGATCCTCCCGCGCGAACCTTGGAAACGCCCGAAGTTACCATCGGCGGCGTTTCGGCCGAGATCAGCTTCTCCGGTCTTACTCCGGGATCGATCGGTCTTTATCAGATCAATGCCCGCGTTCCGGCATCCTCGCCTACCGGCTCCGCGGTCCCTGTAGCGCTGCGCATCGGCGGCCGCGCCGGCAATACGGTTACGATGGCGGTGGAATAACGCTCGTGATCCCTTCAGAACGTGTAGGAAACACCTATCATCGGCGCGACGCGCCCGCGCAGACCGTCGTCGTTAAGCTTGAACAGAACATTGAAGGCCACCAGCAGGTTCCCGACGCCGTTTATCTTGAAACCCGTGGCCAGGTTCACGGGCTGCCTTCTTCCCCGG
>Ga0187893_10006755_pt1 | contig 19368 bp, 15 predicted proteins | sample MA1701074metaG_FD_139574 | JGI IMG/M metagenome (GOLD analysis project Ga0187893, IMG submission 139574) | White microbial mat communities from a basaltic lava cave in the Kipuka Kanohina Cave System on the Island of Hawaii, USA - MA170107-4 metaG ... | reverse complement strand
TGCTAAAAGTTTTCCTTCATCAGTGAGTTTTAAAAATTGATTTTCCAGCTTCATTTTCCACCTTCAATATATTTTTTGCTTTCTGCCAGCAGATCATTATTTACCTCTTCATCTATTTTGGAAAGATCCAACCCTTCCATTGTCCGTAGCGAGATCATGATAAACTCATTCAACTTTTGTATGGCCGTCAGTTTTTCTTTTTTAAAAGGAAGTATTCCTTTTTTAATTGATTCGATATATTGATTGTTGTTGGATACATTCCACCATCTTGCGTTGCCATCAAATGAATGAGCAGAAGGGCCGAAGCCAAGGTATTTTTTTCCCTGCCAATATGATGAATTGTGCCTGCTGCGAAAACCTGGTTTGGCAAAGTTGGATATTTCATAATGTTCATAACCCGCCAATGCCATCCATTGCATCAGCAATAAAAATTGCTCTGATTGTTTGTCAGGATTAATATCTGGCGATTGATGCTGCCTGATCAATTTATCCAGCGGTGTCTTTGGTTCCACAGTTAAGGCATAACAGGAAAGATGAGGAATGTTTAATGCAATAGCTCTTTCAACATTTTGTTTCCATCTTTCATTGGTTAATCCGGGGGTGCCATAGATCAAATCAATAGTAATGTTGCTGAATTGTTGGATGGCTGATTGCAAATTGCCTATTGCTTGTTCAGCATTATGCGCTCTGTTCATCCATTGCAGGTCTTCATCAAAAAAACTTTGTATGCCGATGCTAAGACGGTTGATGCCTGATTCTTTCCAGTCTTTTAGTTTTTCAGCGTTAATATCATCAGGGTTGGCTTCCAAAGTAATTTCGGCTTCCGGCAAGACATTAAACAGAGAATAAATCTTTTTCAAAATACTATCAACCTCTTCACGGGAAAGCAGGCTGGGCGTGCCGCCGCCGATATAAATAGTTTCAATAGTTTCGCCGGCAAAATATTCCTGCTGCAAGTCAATTTCTTTCAATAAAGCAGCCAGCAATTCGTTTTTATACCGCAATGAAGTAGAAAAATGAAAATTGCAATAATGACAAGCCTGCTTGCAAAAAGGAATATGAATATAAATGCCGGCCAACGGGTTTGTTGTTTAATAAATACTTTTACTTTTTCCTTCCCCTTCGTAAGAAAGGGCCAGGTTTGAAGCTATGACCAAACTGAAACTGCAAATATCGGTTGCCTTTTGTTTGTTACACACCATTGGTTTGATGGCGCAGGAAAAATTTCCTCTTTATATCGCTCCGGTTGATAAGGATTCTGCTTTTATAACAGGTCTTGGTATTCAAACTGATTTTAATACAAGAACTGATTGTATCAACTATATCAGCCAGCTTCCGGCTTACCTGCAGGCAAAAGGATTTGTTACTGCTTCGATGGATAGCATCCATTATGATACTAGTTATGCAAGAGTTGTTTTATATATTGGTAATAAATATGAATGGGCTCATTTGGATACAAAACAAATTGATCCTTCTATTCTGCAGGCTATAGGATGGAGAGATAAAACTTTTTCATCAAAGCCCATGGATTTTTTGCAAATACAACAGTGGCAGGAAAAGATGCTGGCTTATATGGAAAATACAGGTTATCCATTTGCTAAGGTATATCTTGATAGTGTTCAAATGGAAAACGACAGGGTTTTCGCAAAATTAAAATTAGATAAAGGCCCTTCTTATAAAATTGACAGTATTCGTGTATTGGGATCAGTGAAGATTGATAATAATTTTTTACAGCGGTATCTCGATATACGCAATGGCAGTTTATTCAGCAAAGAAAAATTATTGCGTATCAGCAGGCGTATAAGAGAACTGCCATATGTAGAAGAAGAGCAACCTGCCAGGCTGATCTGGCTTAGCACCGGTTCTGTTTTGGAAATGTATTTAAAACAAAGAAAAAGCAGCCAGGTAAATGTGTTGGTTGGTTTTTTGCCCAATAATGATCAGCTTTCTTCAAAAAAAATATTGATAACAGGTGAAGCTAACCTGAATTTAAAAAATGCATTGGGAGCAGGCGAAACCATTGGGTTAAATTGGCAGCAACTGCAGGTAAAATCGCCGCGGCTGAATATTGTTTACCAGCATCCTTATCTTTTCAAAAGCCCTGTTGGTTTGGATTTCTCATTTGATATGTTTCGAAAAGACAGCACTTTTCTCAATGTCAATTTTCAGTTAGGGGCGCAGTATGTTTTAAATATCAATCAGTCGGGAAAATTGTTTATCCAGCGAACGCAAACTATTGTGAATGGTATCAACAAAAATTTCATACTTCAAAACTATCGTTTGCCTGATGAAGCCGATGTAAGCTCGGTGAGTGTTGGAGTGGATTATGAATACAATAATACCAACTATCGTTTTAATCCAACCAAAGGAAATGAGTTTCGCATCATCACCGCAGTAGGTACAAAAAAAATAAAACCAAACAGCGAGGTTCTTGAGTTGAAAGACCCTGGCAATCCTTCATTTGAGTTTGGATCTTTATATGATACCATCAAACTTAAAAGTTATCAATTGCGTATTCGCGGATCTGCGGCAAAATATTTTCCGCTTGGGCGACAAAACAGGAGCACAATTAAGACGGCTGTTAACGGCGGACTTTTTCAAAGTGCTAATATTTTCAGGAATGAATTGTTTCAAATCGGCGGTTATAAAATGTTGCGTGGATTTGATGAAGAAAGCCAGTATTTATCGCAATTTTTAATAGCCACTGCGGAGTATCGTTATCTCGTCGGACAAAATTCTTTTTTCTATGCGTTTACCGATGGCGGATGGGGACGTAATAATAGCCAGAATACGGATGTGAGCTACACCTATTTCGGAACAGGACTGGGCTTGGCATTTGAAACAAAGGTTGGCATCTTCAATCTTGCGTGGGCTATAGGCAAGCGAAGTGACCTTGAATTTAATTTGCGTCAATCCAAGATTCATTTTGGTTTTGTCAATTACTTTTAATCTTATAATGATTTCTCCGTTTTGCTTGTGAAATTGGTTTTTCGCCTGCTATTTTTGCACTTCAATTCATTTACTTGCAGCGTCGGTTTAGTTTTTTATTTGCGTTCATCTTATCCGTATGCGCTCAGGCTGCGGGCCAGGTAGCTGTTGATACCCCAACCATTATTGTTCCAGATTCTGTTTTAAAAAATCTTCCTGATTCTGTTCAAAAAAATGACAGTGCAATAGTAAAATCTGATTCAGCATTATTCATTCAGTTGAGTGATTCTGTTTCGAAAAAACCTGTTGCAATTGATTCGATATGGCAATTTGAAGAAGGCATTCCATTGCAACAGCAAATATTAAGGCGGCATCCCTACTTTGATTTTAAATCGAAACCCGTTTCTTTCCGGTCAGATATAAAACCTTTCAAAGGCAAAGAGCGGTTATTTTATGTCCTCGTTGCGTTGTTACTGATTTTTGCACTCTTAAAAACGGCTTTTGCAAAATATATCAACGACTTGTTCCGGGTTTTTTTTCGAACAACTTTGAAACAGCGGCAAATAAAAGAGCAATTGATACAGACGCCACTGCCTTCGCTTTTGTTCAATATTTTTTTTATAGCCAGTGCAGGGCTTTATGCAAATTTTATGTTGCATTATTTTGAGTTCACACCTGTCAGCAATTTTTGGTTATTATATCTCTATTGCTGTCTTGGGCTGGCTGTTATTTATTTTTTCAAATTTATTGGGCTTAAGGTCTGTGGCTGGCTTTTTAACATGCAGCAGGCAGCCGATGCCTATATTTTTATTGTGTTTATTATAAATAAGGTGATTGGTATTTCGCTTTTACCCTTTATTATTTTGCTCGCATTTAGTGATGAGCCTGCGTATAGCACCAGTATCGTATTGTCGTGGTGTTGTATCGCCGGATTGTTTTTATACCGTTTTATTTTGGGCTACAGTGCCATTCATAAGGAGGTCAGGTTCAATCTTTTTCATTTCTTTTTATACCTCTGCGCATTTGAAGTTGCTCCACTATTATTGATTTACAAGCTTTTACTATTCTTTTTGTAAATAGAATAATATACCTTTGCAAACAACTTTAGCCGACCAAACATGGTAAAAAATGGGGTAACTAAGGCCGACGATATGCAGGCCAAAAGAATAAACAGGATATTGATCACCCAGCCGAGGCCCGAAAGTGATAAGTCTCCATATTTTGAATTATCCAGGAAATATAATGTAGAGCTTGAATTTCAGCCTTTTATTCGGTTGGAGCCTATTCCGGGCCGTGATTTTCGGAAACAGAAGATTGACATTCCTAATTATACGGGAGTTATTTTTACCAGCCGTAATGCGATAGATCATTTTTTCCGTACATGCGAAGAAATGAAAGTGAGTGTTTCCCAGGATACAAAATACTTCTGCATCACCGAAGCTGTTGCGCTGTATCTGCAAAAATTCATTTTATACCGCAAGCGCAAAGTTTTTTATGGCGCTGACGGCACTAACAAAAGCATGTTTGATGTCATCAACAAACATAAGGGAAATGAAAAGTTTGTTTATGTGTGTTCGGAAAATCAGCAGGACAATGAAATAGTAAACTGGCTAAAGGCCAACAACTGCGAATTTGCTTTGGCGTTTATGTATCGTACGCAAAGCAATGATGTAAAAGAACTGCTTGCCAGCAAAAGCTATGATATCATTTGCTTTTTTACCCCAAGCGGTGTTAAAAGTCTTTTTGATAATGTGCCAAAGTATAAACAAAATGGAACTGTGATTGGAACATTTGGGGGCAATACTACCAAGGCCGCAGAAGAAGCAGGTTTGGTGACAGAAATAAAAGCACCGCAACCGCAGGCACAGAGTATGGTAGCAGCTTTGGATAAATTTTTAGCTGAACATATCAAAAAAAAATAATCTTCATTTAAATACTTGAATAAAGAGGATGTCTTGTAAAAAGATGTCCCTTTTATTTTTCAGGCTGGGCCAATGGTCGAACTTTGCTTGATGCATAAGTATTCTAATAAACTGATAAATGAAACCAGTCCTTATCTTTTACAGCATGCCCATAATCCTGTGAACTGGTATCCCTGGGGAGATGAAGCTTTGCAAAAAGCAAAGGATGAAAACAAAGCTATATTGGTAAGCATTGGTTATGCTGCTTGCCATTGGTGTCATGTGATGGAAAGAGAAAGTTTTGAAGACGAGCAAACAGCAGCTTTAATGAATGAGCATTTTATCAATATCAAAATTGACAGAGAGGAAAGGCCGGATCTCGATCATATTTATATGGATGCTGTGCAGGCAATGACCGGAAGCGGCGGCTGGCCATTGAATGTTTTTCTTACTCCCGATGCAAAACCGTTTTATGGCGGCACATATTTTCCGCCTGTCAGAGCCTTCAACAGGGCTTCCTGGAAAGAAACACTACAGGCCATTGTGCAGGCATTTAAGGAAAAAAGAAATGAAATAATCGAACAGGCCGAAAGCCTGACATCACATTTGATAAATTCCAATTCTTTTGGACTACAGAAACCGCGATCAGCAGAAGAATTATTTTCAAAAGAAAAAGTAAAAGAAGCTTTTGAAAATCTAATGAAGAATGCGGATAAGGAATGGGGTGGTTTCGGCAGAGCGCCAAAATTTCCGCTGACTTTCAGCATACAATTTTTGCTTCGTTATTTCCATTTTTTAAAAGATGAAAGAGCTTTAAACCAAGCCTTGCTAAGTCTTGACAAAATGATTGAAGGCGGCATCTATGACCAGGTGGGCGGCGGCTTTGCAAGATATTCTACCGATACTGAATGGCTCGTTCCTCATTTTGAAAAAATGCTTTATGACAATGCATTGCTGATAATTACTTTGAGCGAAGCATATCAACTGACAAAAATTGAGAGATACAAAGAAGTAATTAATGAAACCATGCAGTTTATACAAAGGGAAATGCTGCATTCGGAAAACGGCTTTTATTCTGCATTGGATGCTGACAGTGAAGGCGAGGAAGGAAAATTTTATATATGGGACAAAGAGGAAGCGGTGGGGCTTATTGGAAGTGATTCGGAAATCTTTTGTAAGTATTATGATATTACTGATAAAGGCAATTGGAATGAAGAACACTCTTATCAAAATGGAAAAAATATCTTGCGGGTTTTAAAGAAGCCGGAACAATTTGCCACTGAAAATAATATTTCTGTTGATTCGCTCATGCTAATATTACAGAAGGGAAAAATGAAATTGCTTGAAGGGCGGATTAAACGAATCAGGCCCTTATTGGATGATAAAATTATTTTGGGTTGGAATGCATTAATGAATACTGCCTGCAGCAAAGCATTTGCTGCAACAGGAAATGAAGATTACCGGAGCCTTGCGATTCAAAACATGGAATTTTTATTAGAAAAATTTTCTTTGCCGGGTTCAAATGAGTTTTATCATACCTGGAAAAACGGGGTAGCAAAATTTCCAGCGTTTTTGGATGATTATGCTTTTATAATACAAGCCCTGATCAGTTTACAGGAAATAACAGCCGATACCCGTTGGCTATTAAAAGCACAAGAGATTACTCAATTTGTACTTGATCATTTCAGCGAAGCAGAAACCGGTTTCTTTTTCTACACAAAAGCCGGTCAAAAAGATGTAATAGTTAGAAAAAAAGAAGTATATGATGGGGCGATACCCTCAGGTAATTCCGCAATGGCCGGCGTTTTGAATCAACTATCGATTTTATTTGATAAGGCAGATTGGAAAGAAATAAGTTTTAATATGATTTCTTCACTTCAACAGGCAATCACCAAATACCCCACTTCGTTTGGATGCTGGAACTGCCTGTTGCTTGAAATGACGGCAGGTTTTGTTGAAATTGCGATAACTGGAAAAAATTTTAATGCCGCACATAAAGAAATGCTCAATCAATTCGTTCCTAATAAAATATTGATGGCAACCACTGACGAAAACGCATCGTTCCCTTTATTAGCAGGAAAACCGGTAAAATCAACAGCATTTATTTACGTATGTAAAGAGTTTTCTTGTTTAGAACCAGTGCCTTCGGCAGACAAAGCGATGCAGCTTATCAATGGTTCAAACCGCCTCAATTAATTTTATGTTAATACAATAAAAATGGCTTAATATGCGTTAGAATATTTACGTCGTAAAACCCTCTTTGGTCAAACCGAATTAAATTGTAACGTTGTGGATAAGAATAAACCAAAAAATATTTGCTCCAATACCCTAAAAAGCATGAAAACGAAAAACCCTATCAACGCTATTCTTGCAGTTATCTGCCTCACTATGCTGGCAAGCTGCGGAATTCTGGGAAAGAAAAATAAAAGTAGCGGCAGTTTGACCAATGACGGCCAGGTGCACGGAATCGCCCCCGGCAGCCGTTATGTACTTCCGAAACCCCCGGGTATGGTTTACATACCGCAAGGAACATTTCACATGGGTCCCAGTGATGAGGATCCTGCTTATTCTTTCAGCTCCCGTAACCGTTCCGTTTCAATCAGCGGTTTCTGGATGGATGCCACAGAGATTACCAACAACGAATACAGACAGTTTGTCTTCTGGGTTCGTGATTCTGTTGCTGCCCGTAAAATGGGTTATGTAAAATCAGGCGCTGATGGCAACGAATATGTGGATTGGGCAAAAATGAAAACCTTGAAATGGGATGATCCTAAAACAGTAGAAGCTCTCGGCAATACCGATTTAATACTTTCTCCTGACGACAGAATTTTTGGTAAAAAGGAAATAGATGTTTCAAAGCTTCTTTATCACTCAGAGGTGTTTGACTTGAAAGAGGCAGCTAAAAAAGAGAATGCCGGTATATCCCGCTCAAGATTTATTATTAAAAAAGATGTAGCTATTTATCCTGATACATTGGTTTGGATACGTGACTTCTCCTATTCTTACAACGAACCAATGACTAAACGTTATTTCTCACATCCTGCTTTTGGCAACTATCCCGTGGTAGGTGTAAGCTGGAAACAAGCAACAGCTTTTTGTGAGTGGAGAACTCAATATTTGAATGCTTTTCTTGATAGTAAGAAAAGAACACAGGAGTCAGATTTCCGCTTGCCAACAGAAGCGCAGTGGGAGTATGCAGCCCGTGGCGGTCGTTCACAATCTATGTTCCCCTGGGGTAATTATTATCTCCGTAATAAGAAAGGATGTTTAATGGCCAACTTTAAACCCGGTCGTGGTAACTATCCTGAAGATGGCGGTTTCTACACCGTAAGAGCCGATGCTTACTGGCCCAACGATTTTGGCCTGTATTGCATGGCGGGTAACGTTGCCGAATGGACTTCATCAATATATTACGAAGGCCGCAATAACTTCCAGCATGATATGAATCCTGATGTTCGCTGGAATGCTAAAGATGATGACCCACCGCTGATGAAACGTAAGATCATTCGCGGCGGTAGCTGGAAAGACGTTGGTTATTACCTTCAAACAGGTACCAGCACTTATGAGTACCAGGATACAGCCAAATCTTATATTGGATTCCGCAGCGTAATTGATCTGCCGGCAGCGCCACAAAAAGGCCGTCGCTAATAATAAAAAAAAGCTTATAAAAGGGGGGTCTTACAAGACCTCCTTTTTAAACTGTTCAAATACAATTTTTTTTTATCCCTGTCGTTTTATTAAAAATTTAATAATCTATAAAAACGAACCCCTTATGCTATTCTTTAAAACCCCAAAAGGCCAGGTAGTTCTTAATTTCCTTTTCAGCTTTTTTGCTGCGGTGGTAATCTTTGCAGCAATGATGAAGATCCTTCACTGGCAAGGAGCTGATATTGCTATCATGGTTGGCTTGATTGCTGAAGCTATAGTGTTTCTCGTAATGGCATTCCTTGTGCCACCTCCTGAAGAACCACACTGGCAGCGTTATTTCCCTGATATCAACGTTCACCCTGATCTGGATCCTAACTTTAAGCCAACTCCACTTACATTGGCATCTGGCAATACTGGGAACCCTGCACTGACTAAACTGGATGATATGCTTCGTGAAGCAGATATTACTCCGGCTAACCTGGGTCGCCTTGGAGAAAACTTCAAAAAATTGGGTGGCACTGTTGACCGCATGGCTGATATCACAGATGTGGTTGCTGCAACCGGTGATTATACTGCTAAAACCCGTGAAGCAGCTACTGCTTTGGGCACAATGAAAGAGGCTTATGTTGGCGCTGCTAACAGCATACAACATTTTAACCATGCTGCAGAAGGAACCAAGCAATTCCATGAGCAAGTATCAGTATTGACTAAAAATCTTGCTTCGCTCAACACTATTTATGAGTTGGAATTGCAGGATACTAACAACCACCTGAAAGCAATGAACAAATTCTACAGCAACCTGACACAAGCTTCTGAAGTAATGCAGGGCAGTGTAGAAGATGCTCAAAAAGCAAAAGATCAGATTGCATTATTGGCTAACAACCTGGGCCGCCTGAACAATGTATATGGCAATATGCTCAGTGCAATGCAGGGCCGTAACTAAGCCTGATCAAACAAAAGGGTTCGTTTTAAATTTTTAAAATAGAAATCCAGTATCCTAAGAATTTTTTGAAACGTCACCATTTCTAAAAAAATAAAACCAAATCGTCATGGCTTTACCTCGTGAGCCCCGGCAGAAAATGATCAACATGATGTATCTCGTTCTTACAGCCCTATTGGCTTTGAACGTATCATCTGAGATATTGAATGCCTTTAAAACGGTAAATAAGAGCCTGGAGAATACTAACGAGACAGTGAATAAGTCTACTGAAACCATCATAGCCTCTTTGTCTGAAAAGTTAGAAGACTCCACAACCGCAACTAAAGCCAGAATCTGGTATCCTAAAGCTCAGGATGCTCAGCGGCTTAGTAAAACTGTTTTTTCCTTTATTCAGGAATTAAAAGATCGAATCCTGCGTGAAGCAGGGGGTGATCCTAATGATCCAACTAAGAAATTTAAAGAGGACAATTTAGACATTACTACCCGAATTCTTATTGAAAAAGGAGAGGGTAAGAAGTTGGAAAATATGCTTAAACAGTATAGGGAAAATATTTTGAAGATTGATCGACAAATTGATTCAGCCTTTAAAACATCATTGCCTATTAGCCTGGAAAAACCGAAAAGTAGCACTAAAGCTGGTAAAACTTGGGAAGGAGCTTACTTCCACATGGTCCCAACCGTAGCCGGATTGACTATCTTAAGCAAATTTCAGAATGACATAAAAACTACTGAAAATAGAATTGTTCAGTTTTGTCATAACAAAGTTGGGGAAGTTGTCGTACGATACGATACTTATGCTGCATTTGCACAAACTAATAAAGGATATGTGATGCCAGGAGACAAAATGGATATCACAGCAGGGGTTGGTGCATTTAGTAAAGCTGCATTGCCCACAATAGTAATAGATGGTACATCAGTTCCATTAGGTATAGATGGTGCTGCACATAAAGAAATTACTGCATCATCTTCTCTCGGTACTCATAAAATTCGGGTAAACATTACCTATACAGATCAAGATGGCAATAAACAATCAATTCCAAAAGATATAGAATATACTGTAGGGCAATCCTCCGCTTCGATTGCTTTGGATGAAATGAATGTTCTTTATATTGGATATAATAACAAAGTAAGTATCGCAGCGAGTGGTGCTGGTGATGATAAAGTAGAAGCCAGAATCACTGGTGGAGGTGGATCTTTGGTAAAAGAAGGAGGCGGGCATTATATTGCCAAGGTAAATACTGTTACTGATGACTGTAAGATTACAGTTTATGTAGATGGCAAAGTAGCAGGCCAATCTCAATTCAGAGTCCGAACCATTCCTCAGCCGGTTGGTACTGTTGGTGGATTTGCCAGTGGTGATAATGTAAATGCTGGTGCGTTTAAAGCTCAGTCTGGTGTGGGTGCTTATATCAAAGATTTTCCGCTTAACCTGAGATATAGTGTTGTCAGTTTTACAATAACAGCTGACGATCCTTCAACAGGAGATATTCTTGAAGAAAATTGCACTGGTAACCTTTGGAGCCCAAGAGCGCAGAATATTGTAAAGAACCTGACTCCGGGAAGAATGGTTACTATTGATAATCTTCGTGCCCAGGGGCCTGATGGAAGAATACAGAAATTGCCGTCATTGGTTTATTATATCAGATAAATTTTTTTAAGATGAAAAGTTATGTAGTAAAAGGTTGTTTGGTAGCTGTGTTCGCAGCGTTATTGGTATCTGACGCGGAGGCACAGCGTTCTGGCCGCAGAAGGACAACTAATCCTCCTGCCGGTAATAACCAACAGACTAATCAGCAAGTAAACAATACCACGCAGCCGTCCGGCTACAATCCCTATGGCAATATTCCTATTGTTATAGATTCAAGTGGCGTATCGGATACTACTGTAAAAAAATCATTGCGCAATGATAATGCCTTTGATAAAAGCAGTTTGAATGCCCGCACACCATTGCCTTATGAGCATTTGAGGGCAGATGACGCCTTGTTTGCTGAAAAGGTTTGGCGTGAACTCGATCTTCGTGAAAAAATGAACCAAATTTTTAGATATGAAGCTGAGAGCGATAATGGCAGCCAGATGTTCATTAATATGCTGCTAAAGGCTGTTAATTCCGGAGAGGTAACAGCATTTTCTGACGATCGGTTTAGCACACCAATGACAATGCAGGAGATCCAGCAACTTACGGTAGGCTCTGCAGATACAGTTCCCCAGGTTGATCCAAATGATCCCAGCAAAGTGTTGAGATATGTGGTGACAAGAGCAAGCTTTAATGCAAATAGTGTAAATAAACTTCGTATTAAAGAAGAATGGGTGTTTGACAGAGAAGCCAGCCGCTATTTCTGCCGTATTCTTGGTATAGCGCCTCTTAAATCGCAATACTTTCCAAACGGGCAGGAAAGACCAGGAAGCACACCTATGTTCTGGATTTACTACCCCGATATGCGTCCAATCTTAACGAAGTACGAGGTATATAATCCCAAAAACATGGGTAATAATCGTATGACCTGGGAGGAGCTTTTTGAAAGCAGGATGTTCAGCAGCTATATAGTTAAGTCAACATTGGATAACCCAGCCAATCGTGCTATCAGGACTTACATCAAAGACCCAATTCTGGCTTTGCTGGAAGGAGAAAATATCAAAGAGAAGATTTTCAACTATGAACAGGATCTTTGGTCATACTAACAATTATTAGGACTGATTTTATTTTAGATTAAAAAATGCCCCTTAATTGGGGCATTTTTATTACGCAAATAGTTCAATCCTAGCTGCTTAAAAAAAGTATAAAAAAAGCTTGCATTACTATAGGATAATAGAAAATTTGTTGTATTTTCGTTTCGGTTTTTCATAGGATATTGGATTTTAAAAACGGGGCTGGATTTCTATCCTGGCCCCATTTTTATTTAGGTTGCTTCATTTCTTTTTGTTCGAAGTAATTATATATTAAAGCTGCTTTTGATTTTCCTATCAATTCTTCCACATCCTCCTTGTTTGCTTCACGGATATTTTTGATTGACTTGAATTTTTTGAGCAAAACGTCAATAGTTGCTTTACCAATACCTGTAATGTCTTCCAGTTCATTTTTAAAAGTGCCTTTGCTCCTTTTAAGCCTGTGAAAGGTGATTCCGAACCGATGCACTTCATCACGAATGCGCCTGATCAGTTTTAAACTATCGCTATTGTAAGGCAGTTTCAACGATTCTCTGTCGCCTGAAAAAAAGATTTCTTCTTCATTTTTCGCAAGTCCGATAAGTGTTGTCTTGCCAGTTGCGTCTAATTCGCTGATAGCTTCCAGTGCTGCGTTTAATTGACCTTTGCCGCCATCTATGATCACCAATTGAGGAAAAACTAAATCTTCATCTATTAACCGTTTATAACGCCTGTACACAGTTTCTTTCATTGATGCAAAATCATTAATGCCTGTTACAGTTTTTATATTGAAGTGGCGATAATCTATTTTGCTCGGCTCACCATATTTGAAGCACACCATTGCAGAAACCGGGTAGCTTCCCTGGAAGTTGGAGTTATCAAAGCATTCGATGTGTATCGGCAATTCTGGCAACTGTAACGTTTGCTGAAGCTCTTCCAGCACTTTTATCGTATCGGTATTTTTGTTCAGTTTAAGCCTCTCTTTGTTTTTTAATTCTTCAATAAAATAGTTGGCATTTTTTTCCGAAAGTTCCAGCAGCTTTTTTTTATCGCCGCCTTTTGGGATAGTAACTGTAATATCATTTTGTGGATAGTCAATAGCAAATGGTATTACAATTTCCTTTGCATCGCTGTTAAAAGAATCACGCAACTGCGCAATGGAAAAACTTAGAATTTCTTCAGCAATTTCATCAAGATGTGTTTCGGCTTTTGTTGTTTGTGTTTGAACGATGGTGCCATTTCTTACCATCAAATAATTAATGTAAGCGATGTCTTTATCTTTTACCAGTGAAAAAACATCATAATCTCCGCCGCGGGGATTAGCTACTACGGATCTTGCCTGGTAATTTTCAAGGTATTCGATTTTTTTCTTTGCTATTTCCGCTTTTTCAAATGCCATCTCAACAGAAAACTTTTTCATTTCATCTCTGAAATGTCGGATGACAGGCGATAGATTTCCTTTCAATAAATTTTTTACCTGGTTTATATTTTCCTGGTAATCTTCAAGCGACTGCAGACCTTCACAGGGGCCTTTGCAATTGCCTAAGTGATATTCAAGACAAACTTTAAATTTTTTTTGCCTGATATTTTTTTCAGTAAGGTTCAGCGAACAGTTTCTTAGCGGAATAGTGTGCCTGATAAACTCAATTAACTCTCTTACTTTTTTTACTGATGTATAAGGGCCAAGATATTCCGAACCATCATCTATTTTTTTTCGTGTAAGAAAAACTCTTGGGAAAGGTTCATTTTTAATAATAATAAATGGGTAAGATTTGTCATCTTTCAGATTAATATTAAAGATGGGCTGAAACTCTTTGATCAATGAATTTTCTAGCAAAAAGGCATCTTGTTCAGAATTTACGATTGTAAAATCAATCCGGCTGATGCGTCGTACAAGTTCATGGGTCTTGTAGCTGCTTAGGTTTTTATTAAAGTAAGAAGTAACTCTCTTACGAATATTTTTTGCCTTGCCTACATAGATCAGTATGTTTTCTGCATCATGATATTTATAAATGCCGGGCTCCTGCGGAATGCCGGATACAATATGTTGAAATTCGGCTGTTGTCATAGTCAATCACTCTCATTCCAAACTACTTTCACTGTGGAAGTGTTTTCTGGTTGACCGGGTAATTGCTTGTTGGTAGTAACCTGGAAACTTTCATCTACTTTCCACATCAATTTTTTTTCCACTAAGCTGTCTTTTGAATTTTGCAGGCTGTTAATAATAATATTGGTTACTTTATCATCGCCTGACGGATCTGGTTTAATTAAAACTTCCTGTCGCTGTATAATTTCTTTTTCAGGATTTACAGGTGTATAAGTGATCAATACCCGGTTAAGCGTTTCGTCAAAAATTTTCTCCTCATTGTACCGGTCTTCATATTTGCCCGAGGAAATATCAGGAATAGTCAAAAAATCCTGCGCCTCTTTCCTGAAATTTTCCCGATGTATATAAACTGTATCTGTTCTCAGACTATCAATATAAATCACCTTGCGAATGGAATACAACGACGTATCAATTGACGCTACCTGGCTTTGCAGAAAGGAGAGTACAGGGAAGAATTTTTCTTTAGCCTGTTTTTCTTTTTCCTTGCAGGAAGTAAAACGTGTCAGTAAAAAAATAACCCAAAGAAATATAATAGATGATCTCATTTGAAAATGGAAATAGTTAATTATATCAGTTGGTAAAATTAATTGAAAACAAAATTTTGAAGTTAAATATTAGCATTCAGCTATTGAAATAAAAAATCCCGTTATAGCAACGGGACTTTTACAATTATTTTTTCTAAAACTTATTCATTTAGCGTAAGCCCCACTTTCAAACCAAAGTCAAACAGGTTTTCTTTAACCGGGTATTTGTTGTGGAAGCTGGAAAGTATTTGATAGCGAACCTGCGGCCCAATCTGCCATTTGGTTTTGCCACTGGTATAGTTTACAAATGTTTCAAAACTGGTATTCAGATTTACATGGCGTATCAGGCGGGGTACTTCTGCATAATTTTTATAATCCGTGGAAATGAGATAGGCTCTGTCGCTTAAAATATAAGTGGGCTGTATAGTGCCGGCCACTCCAACATTTGTTTTCTTATTACCAATAAGTTTTACTTCTGCTCCAATGGGTGCAGAAACAGAGAAATAATAATTCTTAAGCCAATCTGATTTGTAGCCGCTGTAATTGCGATAATAAGTCCATGTATTAATGTTTCCCTGGTTTCCGTTCAAATCAATTTGGGCAACTTCACCGTTAAATTGATAAGCTTTTATATCATAACGGTTGATATTAAATTGTAAACCGCCTCGAAGCTTTAAATTTTTGGTGATGGGATAGCGGGCTGATAAACCGAGTTGCAAACCAAGATCCGGCTTGTGTGTAACCACACTGTTTACATCTGCCAAATTAGCGAAGGGGTAAACGCCAGGCGCTGGCTTGTCAAAATCTTTGTTTACACTTAACTTACGATAACTTACAGTAGGTGTGACGAATAACTGCCAGCTAACCCGTTTTGCCGGTTTTTGGTATTTGTAACTGTTAATTACGCTTTCAATAGTTAAGAGAAATAATTGATCAGTTAAACCTGACTTAACATTATCAACTTTTACAGGGAGCTTTTCTTCGGCCAACAACTTCGATGTGATCAGTTCATTGTTGTCTGCAAAAGATCCAGCGGATATAATAGCCGGCGGAGACATTTTGTTGATTAAAGACGAATAATTCTTTTCAGTACTGGCTGCTACTGCTACATCTTCCACCGATGGCAAATTCACAATTATTTCATCTGCCGTCAATGGCCGGAGGTTTTCAATTTCAGCAAATGGGACATCATTATTAACTACAATCTCATCTGGTATGGCCAAATAAGGTTGTGCAAAAGGCAACAGGTTTTCAATTTTTTCAGATACCGTTGTTGAAATATTTTTTAGAGAATTTTCCTTAACTGGTATAGCGCTATTAACGATTGAAGATTGATCTTGTTTTTTATTGGAAGGATAAGTGGTCATTACCCACGTAACAGCACCGCCGGTTGCCAACAATAAGATGGTGAGCCAGAAACCATACCATCTTCTCCTGGTATGAAGTGTACTATTTATCCCTTTCCATACCCTTTCAGACGGATACATCCGGTATTGGTCAGCATTTTGTTGTACAAACTGCTCAAAATCCCTATTGCTATAATTGCTCTCCATAACCAGTTACTATTTTAGGTACGCATTATCGCTGGCTAACGGCCATAAGCCAGTCAACTTCTTGTTTTGGTTTCTGTATGATCTTCTTCTTTGTCAAAATATCTTCCAGCATAGCTTTTGCCCTTGTGTATTGGCTGCGGCTGGTGCTTTCTTCTATATCCAGCATACTTGCAATTTCCCGGTGGCTAAACCCTTCCAATGCATACAAATTAAGAACGGTTCTATACCCAATCGGCAGCATCCTGATACATTCCACCACCTGTTTGGCCTGGATAATGGCCGGTACAGATTCTTCCCTTACCTGGATACCATTGGCGTGAATGATGTCAACACTTTCGTTGAACTTCTTGTTTTTCTTCAGAATATTGATGCAGGTATGAACAATGATGCGCCTGATCCAACCTTCAAAAGCTCCACGGTTTTCAAACGTATGGATCTGCAGAAACACTTTAATGAAGCCTTCCTGCAACATGTCTTCTGCATCTTCCCGGTTATGTGCATACCGGTAGCATACAGACAACATTTTCGAACTATACTTATTGTAAAGTTCCCGCTGGGCGGCCGCATTATTATTCAAACAACCTTTTAACAGGGCTTCCTCGGTCATAGATACCGTTTGGGGGTTGCCTGTAATTTAGACATTTTTTGTTTACAAAAGCTGCACACAATGCTAAATTTCGGGCGACAATAAAAAATCAATTCTGTTTTTTGCGGACAAGGCTATCCATGGGATACTTTGCTTCGAGGCTGTCGCGGATGGCATCAGCCCAATTGATCAGTTCGTTTTTCTCTTCTTCTGAAAGTATAGCATCCTTGTGCATCCATGTATAGGATTTAAGCGGCATTTCGCCTTCTTTTACCTGCTCTGCTATTTCTTCCATCTTGTGGTATTGATAACGTAGATTCCTGCTGGTGTATTCATCAAAGTTCAGATGCTCTTTTCCTTCTTCGATATGATGGTTAAGCCACCAATGAACGGGCTGAATCTGGCTATACCAGGGGTATTCTGTATTGTTGGTATGGCAATCATCACAAGCTTTTGCCAAAATCGCTTTTACTTTTTCAGGCACAGGATATTTGTTGCCAACATTATTAGCTTGCAAGCCTTCAGCCTTATTTTTTTCAGGATGGATGAATTGTATCACAATTAGAATAATCAATAGAGACAAGAGGATTTTCCTAAGCATGGCAAAATTTTATCTTGAAAAATAAAATTAATCAATCAAAATATCTCCTGTCATTTCCTTTGGTATGGGCAGGCCCATCATTTTTAAAATGGTTGGAGCTATATCACCAAGTTTTCCCGGTTTAATTGTTCCTTTCCATTCCTTATCAATAATGAAAAGCGGAACAGGATTGAGTGTATGAGCTGTATTAGGCGAGCCATCCTCATTGATCAGATAATCTGAATTGCCATGATCGGCAGTGAGGAAAATTGTATAACCATTTGCCAGACCCGTTGTCACTACTTTTTCTACACACTTATCTACCGTCTCAGCAGCTTTTATTGCTGCTTCCCAAACGCCGGTATGGCCCACCATATCTGCATTAGCATAATTGAGACAAATAAAATCAGCCGACTTGTTTTCAATTTCTGGCAGCAATGCATCCGTCATTTCATAAGCACTCATTTCGGGCTTAAGATCATAAGTAGCCACTTTAGGAGAGGGAACCAATAATCTTTTTTCTCCCTCAAAAGGTATTTCTCTTCCGCCGCTGAAAAAGAAAGTAACATGCGGATATTTTTCCGTTTCAGCAATGCGAATTTGTTTCAAGCCATTCTGCTCAATTATTTCACCTAATGTATTCCGCAGATCATCGTTTTCAAAAACAACATTTACATTTTGAAAGCTCTGATCATATTGTGTCATCGTGGTATAATGCAATGACAATTTTTTCATATCAAACTCCGCTAAATCTATTTGCGTAAGCACTTCTGTAATCTCACGGCAACGATCAGTTCTAAAGTTGAAACACATTACCACATCACCATCATTTATTACGCCGGTTGGTTGTTGCGCATTATTTATTATAACCGTTGGTTTGATAAACTCGTCGGTTACATTGTTTGTATAAGAATTTTCAACAGCTTTTACAGGATCAGTTGCAAATTCACCTTTTCCATTAATCAGGGCGTCATAAGCCAGCTTCACTCTTTCCCAGCGTTTATCCCTGTCCATCGCAAAATAACGTCCGCTGATGGTAGCAATTTTGCCAACAGTTTTATTTAAATGATCCTGCAATTCTTTAATAAACCTTAAGCCACTTTTTGGATCGCAATCACGGCCATCAGTAAAAGCATGAACAAACACTTCAGTTAAACCTTCCGATTTGCAGATATCGAGGATAGCTTTTAAGTGATTAATGTGCGAATGAACACCACCGTCGCTGACCAATCCAAGAAGGTGAAATGGTTTATTATTTTGTTTGGCAAAACGTATTGGTTTCAGCAGCTTTTCATTTTTAGCAAAAGATCCGTCGCGGACAGCAACATTGATGCGTTGCAATTCCTGGTAAACAATACGGCCGGCGCCAAGATTAAGGTGACCGACTTCTGAATTACCCATTTGTCCTTCAGGCAGACCAACCAATTCTCCGCAGGTGGTAAGTGTTGTATTTGGATATTTTGAATATAAAGACTTAGTAAACGGAACATTTGCGTTTTGTATGGCATCAGCAGATGCAACTTTCCCCACTCCCCAGCCGTCCATAATGGCCAGAATTACTTTTTTTTGTGGCATTAGCTCTTTGTTGTTGGTTTAGTATAAATTCGTTCATTATCAGGTAACAATGCGATGTAAATGTACAACTCATTCATCTATTTGAGCCTTAAAGATATAGAACAAGAGGTTTTTATTATTTTAGTATCACGATAGCGATCCGTACTCTATGGCATATTTTTAGTTTTTAAAAACCTATGAAAATCAATTTTATCATGAAAACGATTTTTACTCCGATTCTGATTGTTTGCCTGGTTGCTTTTTCTTCCTTTGTTCAGGCCGGCAATATTGATGGTGTAATAAGTGCACTTCGTTCGGGCAATGCTGGGGAATTGGCAAAATATTTTGACGACAATGTTGAATTATCTCTCCCTGTAAAAAGCGACAGCTATAGCAAGGCCCAG
>Ga0187893_10006754_pt1 | contig 19368 bp, 17 predicted proteins | sample MA1701074metaG_FD_139574 | JGI IMG/M metagenome (GOLD analysis project Ga0187893, IMG submission 139574) | White microbial mat communities from a basaltic lava cave in the Kipuka Kanohina Cave System on the Island of Hawaii, USA - MA170107-4 metaG ... | reverse complement strand
GAAGCATCCGGTGGAATTCTACTTCTGCTCTTCACAGTAGTTGCGCTTTTTTGGGCAAATTCCCCCTGGTCAAGCAGCTACTTCGGTATTTGGGAAACCAAATTAAAGTTTGGTGTAGGTAGTTTTCTGCTAGACAAACCATTAATCCTCTGGATAAACGACGGGCTCATGGCGATGTTCTTTTTCGTTGTGGGGCTTGAAATTAAGCGGGAGGTCTTGGCTGGGGAACTGTCCTCTCCAAAACAAGCGGCGCTTCCGATAGCGGCTGCCTTGGGTGGGATGGTCGTACCGGCAGTTTTATACTCGACATTGAATGTAGGAAAGACGGGCGCCGCCGGCTGGGGAATACCAATGGCTACAGACATTGCTTTTGCCCTGGGCGCTCTCGCACTTTTGGGTAAACGCGTGCCTGTTTCGCTTAAAGTGTTTCTCACCTCTCTTGCCATTGTCGACGATATTGGAGCTGTTGTCGTGATAGCCCTCTTCTATACATCACAAATATATTGGTCAAACCTCATAGTCGGAGCCTTTTTTCTTCTGGCTCTATTAGTGGCAAACCGTGCGGGTGTACGCAATCCGATTTTATACGCCGTGCTTGGGATTGGCGGGCTCTGGTTAGCGTTTCTCATGTCTGGTGTTCATGCAACTATAGCCGGAGTGCTTGCCGCTATGACCATACCGGCTGGCACCGGAATCGGCAAAGAGGAGTTTGTAAAGAAAGGTCGTAATCTGCTCGATGAGTTTGAAGGAGCTGCAGAGGGTGACGTGTTTGTCAGCACGCAGCAAAGAAAAGCAGCGGAGGAAATAGAATCAGCGAGTAAGCTCGCACAGTCACCATTGCAAAGGTTAGTGCATGCTCTTCATCCCTGGGTTATATTCGGCGTCATGCCTTTATTTGCATTTGCAAACGCAGGTGTAGTTTTTGATGAAAATCTGGCTGAGACCTTCACAAACCCAGTAGCAATGGGAATATTGCTTGGACTGGTGTTGGGCAAGCAGGTCGGAGTCACACTTTTTTCATGGCTTTCTGTTCGGATTGGCGTTGCCGCTTTGCCACCAGGAATCAAATGGCTGCAAGTCTACGGTATAGGATGGCTGGCAGGAATAGGTTTTACGATGTCTCTCTTCATAGCCGGTCTCGCATTTGAGGATCCTCAACTTCTCTCTGTTGCAAAGCTTGGGATACTCTCGGCATCTGTTATAGCAGGAGTTGTTGGCTGGGCGATTTTAAGGGGAAATAGCAATATAGACAGGTGAGAGATATCCCATGAGCGACGCCCGTTTCCCCCAGATAAATTGTTTAAGTTAACGTCTTCAGAACCGGAAATTATTCTAAGATTGAAGACGTATCTCCGATTGCATTAGCAGTTGTGTTATAAGAATATTTAGCAGAAAATATTGAATCATGCAGATACCTTTACTCACTGAAATTGTCATCATATTTGGGTTGTCTACGGCCGTGCTGCTCATATGTCATCGGCTTCGCGTTCCCTCAATCGTCGGGTTTCTTGTGACCGGAATACTTGCCGGACCACATGGTTTCGGTCTCGTAAAAGCGGTTCACGAGGTAGAGGTTCTGGCTGAATTCGGAGTTGTCCTGCTGCTGTTTACAATCGGAATCGAGTTTTCCCTCAAGAATTTACTCCAGATTAAGAGGTCTGTGCTTTTAGGCGGATTCATTCAGGTCTTGTTGACTATCATAGTCTCTTTTGTCATAGCAAGACAACTGGGGCGTTCCTTTGAAGAGTCCATTTTTATTGGGTTTCTCATATCTTTGAGCAGCACCGCTATTGTGCTTAAACTCCTTCAATCGAGGGCAGAAGTTGATAGTCCTCACGGGCGGACCTCTCTTGCAATTCTAATCTTCCAAGACGTGATTGTCATACCGATGATGCTGCTGACCCCGGTTCTAGCTGGAACCGGCGGTAATATCGGCCAGTCTCTACTCGTTCTTCTTGCGAAAGGCATAGGCATAATTCTTTTGGTCTTTGTAAGTGCCCGCTGGGTTGTGCCGAGACTCTTGTACCAAATAGCAAGAACCCGGAGTCGAGAACTTTTCTTGCTGAGTATAGTGGTAATGTGCTTTGCAGTTGCCTGGCTCACTTCGAGTGTAGGTCTTTCTCTTGCTTTGGGGGCGTTCTTAGCCGGACTTATCATATCAGAATCAGAATACAGTCATCAGGCGCTCAGCACTATTCTGCCATTCCGAGACGTGTTTACCAGCTTGTTTTTTATATCCATAGGAATGCTGCTTGAAGTTGATTTTATCATTAATCAACCATTTATTATTTTCTTTTTAGTCTTAAGCGTTTTGGTACTGAAGGTTTTAACCGCAGGTTTTGCCACAGCTCTGCTTGGGTTCCCTCTTCGAACTACAATTCTAACAGGGTTTGCTCTCAGCCAGGTCGGCGAGTTCTCCTTTATATTATCGAGAACCGGAGTTGAACACAACTTGCTTGACTCTGACGTTTATCAAGCCTTTCTTTCCATCTCCGTATTAACCATGGCTGCGACGCCTTTTATCGTGAATTTGTCTCCTCGGATAGCCGATGTCGCGTCCCGTTTGCCGATATCCGAGAGATTAAAAACTGGTTTGTTTCCAATACACGGTATGAATGTTCCTGATAAAGCAAAGAGGTTAAAAGATCATCTCATAATCGTGGGATTCGGCATTAACGGTAGAAACCTAGCCAGGGCTGCTAGAGTCGCTGGCATTTCATACGTTATAACCGAGATGAACCCGGAAACAGTCAGGAAAGAAAGGGCAAACGACGAGCTTATTTACTATGGGGATGCAACTCAGGAGTCGGTTCTTGAGCACGTGGGAATAAAATATGCCAGGGTTATGGTAGTTGCTATATCCGACCCTGCGGCGACCAGGCAGATTGCTGCTATTGCTAAAGCTTTAAACCAAAGTGTTCACATTATAGCAAGAACGCGCTTTATTCAGGAGGTAAAACCTCTTTACGAGTTGGGAGCTGATGAAGTAATACCAGAAGAGTTCGAGACATCTATCGAGATATTCACCAGGGTTCTCAACAAATACCTCATCCCAGCGGATGAAATCGAGAAATTCATTGCTGAAGTCCGTTCCGACGGCTATGAAATGTTCAGGACTCCATATACGCCGTCTCAGTCTCTATTCGATTTGACCCTTCAGCTTCCCAATATTGAAATAAGCACCATGAGAGTGAAAGAACGTTCTGTTATTATAGGAAAATCTTTGGCTGAAATTGAGCTCAGGAATAGGTACGGGGTAACCTTACTAGCTATACGTCGGGATTCCAGCATATTGGCTAATCCGGATAGGGATACGAAATTTTCGGAAGATGATGTACTAATCATCCTTGGTGAACCGGATAAAATAGCCGAGGTCTCGATCTTATTCCGAAATCCGTAAAGATAAAAAAATTGAGCTGTCTTGTTCACTGTGGCGTCAGTGGTGCTGTAGCAAAGTTGACACCAAAACGACGGCACCAAATTGTGACAGAACGGTACTTTTTTAAATCAACATCTGAAGGCACATCGTAGTTTTGGTTGCCAACGTTCCCTTTGATCGGCCCCAGTGACACAAACTCTGCTTCCTTCACGCTATTATTATCTTCAGAGTCTTCAAGCGCAACAAGATATACGAGAACATCGGGACCATTTGAAACGTGAAAATCAGTAAAACGCAATACCATTTTTGCGTTTGCCATCTTAAATAAAGTGGCTGTGCCCTGTCCATCGTGAGCGACGCCATGAAATTCACCTCTAGCTAAAACCTCGGGCGAAATAGCAGATGGATGGCCTTGGTTATTATCAATCTCAGGAAATTCTTCGTTAATAGTTCTACTTATAAAAAGTCTATCCGGGCGGAAAAGGTACCAGAGTACGCCGATTACAGCCAATATTAAGACAATAAGTAAAAGTTTCATCCGAGAATGCCTCCGCAAAAAATTCTATGAACAAGAAGTTGTCATGATATTAACATCGCCAGAGATTAAAAAAACCGGATGAGCAGTTAGCAGAACTAAAGGTAAAAGCCTCTCCGACATTTGGAAAAGAGGCTCTATAATATATTGATATTGCGTTACGCATCAATTGCCTACTTGTCCAGGTGGGCAGACCCAAATGCAACTCTAAACTTTGCACACCAGATTACGACCGACTTGAAATTTTCCAAATTTATTCCCTCCGGAATTTGATAACTCTGTGTTCCTGTCTGTTTCTTTAAACTCCCTAGATTTATAAAATCTTTGTTGTCGAAAGATTCGGGCCAATCCTCCCTGTGTAGCAGCACCTGCAGTGCAGGTCCCTTGTCTGCCGAAAAATCCTGATTCAGGCGAACTGAAACCCCATCTTTGTTTTTTCTTATCTCCACCGTTCCTTCAGTGGCATGGCTACCTAGAGTTACGAATTTACCCGAAGACAAAAGCTCCTCTGCAATTCCACTGCTGCCGTCGAGGAAGATCATCATCAAAACTACTATCATCAATCCTGTTGCTCTAATAGGTTTAAAAATCATTTAAACCTCCTCACTTATTTTTATCAGCTAGAATGCAAGTACCAAAGCAAGGATTCGGCAGATTAATGAAATTCGGTATATATCTTTAAATTCAGGGTGATTTCCAGTTGTGAAAGGAAAACCAAAGAAACTGTATTCATTCAATTACTTTTGTTGAAGAATCAAGCCTTGTGTCCCTGAAGAGATGCCTCTTAATTTTTCTTGTCGTTGTTTTTGGAAACTCTTCATGCCTTATAGCGAAATGTCTTATCCTTTTATAACCCTCCATAGTTTCGTTTATATTTCTGACCTCATGTTTTATGAACTCCCAAATGTTCCCGTCGCTTAACTCTTTGCCCATGCGTTCTAGCGTGAGTCTAACCTCATCGATATTCGGATAGATAATGGCTTGGATGCTCTCATCGTCAGGGCTGAATACAAGAGCTTCTTCTATATAAGGAGATTTTAGAAGTTTCTCCTCAACCTCTTCCGGAAATACGTTCTTTCCTCCCCTGGTAACGATCAAAAACTTTTTTCTTCCGGTTATGTAGAGATACCCCTCTTCATCGAAATATCCTATATCACCGGTCAAAAGCGATCCATCCGGAGTTAAGACTTCTTCTGTAGCGCGTACATTCTTGTAATATCCCTTCATTATGTTGGGACCTCTGGCTATTACTTCTCCGTTCCCTTCATTGTCCTTATCTCTTATTTCAACCTCATCACTGGGTATTATCATGCCCGCGCTCTCGTTTTTCGGCTTTGAAGGCGGGTTTAGGCTGATTAACGGAGCGGCTTCTGAAAGACCATAGCCCTGAATAATAGGGAATCCTAACTCGCCCAGTCCTTTTGACACCAAGTAGGGTAGGGCAGCTCCTCCGGATACTATTAACCTTATCTTGTCGAGCCCCAATCTCTGTTTGACCTTGTTGCCGATAGACTTTTTGGGCAAAGCCTTTGTGATAAGTCTTTTGAATCCCGCCTGATTGGATAGTTCCCTGTCTATTCTTTGATATAATTTTTCCAGGATGAGAGGCGAATTGAGCCAGATTGTGGGCTCGGCGTTTCTTAAGTCTTCGGTCATTTCATTCGGTTTAAGACTTCTTGCATAAAACACGCTCATCCCATTATAGAAAGGAGTGAGCATCCCTCCCGTGCATTCATAGGAGTGGTGAATAGGAAGGACTGAAAACATTCTATCCTCCGGAGTGAGCCCTATAGTTCTGTAAATGTCATCTACGTTGGACATAGCATTTTTGTGGCTCAGCATTACGCCCTTCGGGTCTCCTGTAGTGCCCGATGTAAAAAGGATTTGTAAGAGATCATCTGGAGAAACGTTTTCCATGTTCACTCCGGTAGAGTATTTTTTAGAAAACTGGTCAAAGTTCTCCATAACTATTATATGTTTTAGCTCGTCCAGTTCTCCGGAGACTGATTGAACATCCGAGAGAAAAGAATTGGATACGATTACGGCTTTTACAGATGAGAATCGGAGGATAAATTTCCAGGAATCTTGCGAAGCTCTTCCGTCGAGTGGAATTGCTACAGCGCCTATCCAAGAGACTGCAAAGTACGATATTGCCCATTCCGGACGGTTTTCACCGAGAACAGCTATGTGGTCGCCTTTGCCAATCCCAGAGTCTTTAAGGTGCCTGGCGAGTTTCTTTACGTACTCTAAGACCTGGGTATAAGTAAATTCTTGGATATTTTTGTCTTTGGGTATTAAGTAAGCGGTGTTTTCACCATATTTTTCAGCGCATGTCTCCAGCATCTCTGGAATTGTTTTTATTCCGAGCCCTGCTCTTATTGTCGGAATTTTTCTGGACGGTCTGTCAAATCTTTTCATATCCTTATTCCAGTCTCTTGAAATATCCTAATTGAGTTGAAAGCCTACAAAGCCTATCGGTCGTAGGGTGATATTATACAGTTTGGATTATGAAATATCTCTGTATTTGTCCGCTCCATAATTATAAGAAGAAAAGAGGACAAATATGCTTTATTATTTAGGGGTCTTAAACCTTCTAGTACCTCGAATTGGTTGTAACTCATTTATGATAAAAATTTGTTTATTAAAATTAGGGAAAGAGATAGTTAGAAAGTAATAAGGAGACATTGATAATGTACAGAAAATGCTTTGCGGCGAAAAATCCGTCTTATATTAAAGGGATTATATTTGCGATTACCTTCATTACTTTTTTCACTTCTTGTGCGGGAGTAGGGTTTCTCTCCGGCGCACAATCCGAGTTTGACAGGGGACTGGCGTTTTTTAACAACGGTAAATACGAAAACGCTATTCCGCACTTCAAAAGAGCAACAGAGATTGACCCGAATTTTGGGAATGCTTACCTCTACCTGGGAAGGTCATACCTAAACCTGGACAGGTGGTCCGAGGCTCTACCGCCTTTGAGAACAGCTTATAGAATATCTCCAAATGAAACCAAAAAAGAGGCTCTCAATCTTCTTCTAGACGCTCTTTTTGGGGCTGCAATCTACCAGTTTAACAAGGGGAATTTTCGAGACTCTGTCGGTTTACTGAAAGAGGTTCTCCAATTAGACCCGAACTCCAGCAGAGCGAGGATTGAATTGCCCAGGACGCTCACTGACTTTGGAAGCGCTTTGTTATCCAAAGGAAGGGGTTCCGATGCTATACCGGTTTTTAATGAAGCTATAGAGTACTCGCCAAATAATCTCGACGCTTATATCGGGCTCGCAAACGCTTTTCTCACTAACGGGGAAATCCTAAAAGCGCTTAAAACTATACAAACCGTCATCAAGATTGACCCTACAAACAGTGAAGCTCAATCTCTGATGAAGGAATTACAGATAAGGTGATTTCCACCAGGCTTAATAAGGCTTAATCCTCGAGCACTCCGAGAAGATGGAAAAGAAGTTAGGATAGTTTCTTGTCATCAGGACTGATATTTTATCCCTTTTTCCAAAAATCCTCGACCCAATCGGCTAGAGTTTCTCTATCAACAAGCTCACATCCCTTTGAACTGGCAGATTGGATTGCATCTTCGGTAAAATAGTTATCAGAAATAACCATGCTCGCATTGCAGCCGTAGCGGTGTTTTTCTCTTTCGATATCGCTTATGGCAAGAGATGAGACTGTGGACGGTTGTTTTTTTAATTGAACGGCGTACTTAACATTTTTCTTTTGAGCGATGAAGTCTACACCTAGATTGAAATCCCCATCAGGGGCCTCAATCTTAAAACCGCGTCGGTCTAGTAAGTTACAAACGTAATTTTTGAATTCGTCAAGATTCATTTTATCGATACCTGACAGTTGAAGAACTCGATCTCGCTTTGCTCTTTTTCTCTTTTGGGATTTGAGTTTTGTATAAATTAATATTTTGTGACAGATCAAGATAAAAACAAATCCGGCGATTACAATCCCGATTAGGTTTTTCTGAGAGTCTGATTTATTCCATACCTCTTTGAGCTTTGCAAGTAGCTTGTCAATTTTGCCTTCCGTGCCTGGTTCTTTGATTCCATGCCGATGCTTCTCAGGAATCGTTTCAGGATTATCTGTTACATGAACCACGCCATCCTCATCGACCCATTTATATATCCTTGCAGCAAAAACTACACTGGACGTCAAAAGAATCAAATAGATGATTATTAATATGAATTTAGTGCCTTGCATGTTGATGCTGAGTTAATTATACCAACAGTTGAATTTCTAATCTCTCCAAGTCTTGATTTTGAATTTCCTATTGCAAAGCATGCGATAAATTTGTAGAATGTTTACATACAATAAAAGGAGGAGTTGACAATGGACATTAAGAAGGTGATTGACGGGTTGAATAAAGGGCTTTCTCTCGAATACGCCAGCATCATCCAGGGACTTCAACACAGCTTCCTCGTGCAGGGTCTTTTCAGGGAGTCGATTGCTCCTATGCTGAGGGGACATGCCGAAGAGTCTCTTAAACATGCCAAGATGCTGGGGGAGAAGATTGCTGCGTTGGGAGGACTCCCAACAGTAGAACCGGCGCCGGTAAAGCAGGCGAACGACCTAATGGAGATGCTCAAACAAGACCTCGATCTGGCTTATCGGGTGTATGAACACTATGAGTCTGTTTTAAGGCTGGTTCAGGATGATACTCCGCTTCGAGTTATGGTTGAGAATTTGGTAGAGGCGGAAAAAGAAGATTGCGAGGAGCTCGAAAAGATACTCGAGCTTAAGAAGATAAAGGTTAAAGACAAGGAACTGAAATTTAGCGTAAAATAACAGGCGAGACAATTACTTCAAGATAAAAACGCATTCAGCATGGGCAACTATTAGAAAAGGCGGGTTTATACCCGCCTTTTTATTGGCGAAACTTCAATGAGTTATTAAATATAAATTTTTCAAACCTGGAAATTTATAACCTTTTTAGATATAGGAATTTCCTCTTGCTTTATGAGTTTGGTCTCATACGACCTATCCGTTTTAGAAAGAACCAAGGCAAGGGCTTTTGCTTGACCGAAGTCAAGGGGAAGGGTTTTCTGAACGAACCATCCTATTCCTTCACCAAAACTCAACAGCCTTATTTCATACCTATCTTTTCCTTCTTCTTCGATGATGACGACCTCTATAATGTGGTCATGGTCAGTTCCACCTATGCTTCCCAGAAGGGCTTCATTCACTGCGCTGTTCATTTAATTCACTCCTTAAAAATTGAGTTGAATACGCAAATATTGAAAAGCAATATCAATTTCACCTGAGTTTAAGACGGTTGTCAAATGTTGGAAAAAATGGAGGCCTGATTAATCGAGTCTCTACACAGGAGGGGATTAACTCATTTGTATCGTGACCATGCAACCGGCCAAAGTCAAAGCTCAAAAATTGATAAAAAAAGAAATGGATATTACTATTAAAACATGAATTTATACGCTCTTATTTTGGCAGGCGGAGAGGGGAAAAGATTCTGGCCGCTCAGCAGAAAAGACAGACCCAAGCAGTTCCTGTCTCTTTTAGGCGGAAAATCCATGATAAGGCATACCGTTGACCGGATTCTTCCTCTTGTCCCCATTGAAAACGTCTTTGTCGTTACTCTTGAGAAGTATACAGACGAAACTTTAAAGCATATACCTGAGCTTCCGAAGAATAATATAATCGCCGAGCCTCTAGGAAAAAACACGGCTCCCGCGGTCGTTATAGGTTCACTTAGAGTTAATAAAATGAACCCCGATGCGGTAACTGTGATTCTACCGTCTGATCATGCAATAGGGGAGGGGGATGTTTTTAGAGATGTCTTAAAGTTTGGAATACAAGTTGTTAACCAGGAGCTGCCAAATGGCGAATATCCCCTATTAACGCTGGGTGTTAAACCTGAAAGACCTGAAACCGGTTACGGCTATATCAAAGAAGCCGAAGTGGTTAAGGCATCTAAGAAACATAATGCAAAAAAGGTTGATAGGTTTACGGAAAAGCCGGATTTACAGACAGCATTGCGATTTCTCGAAAGCGGAGGATATTATTGGAACAGTGGAATATTCATATGGAGAGTTTCATCGATTCTCAGCGCTTTTCATAAACTACTTCCTGAATGGCATAAGCATTTTGATAGAGTTCAGGAGTTATTGAACACGCCCGGAGAAAAAGCAGGGCTTCTCGAATTCTACGAGCAAATAGATTCGGGTCCAATCGATAAATTTATTCTGGAGAAATGGGAGAGCACACTGGTCATACCTATAGATTTTCAATGGAGCGACATAGGAAGCTGGGAGGCTTTAGACGGTTTCTTGAGGGCTGACAACAAAGAGAACATTCTCCATGGCGAAGGCGTGTGCGTAGATTCTTCGTCATGTCTGGTGTTTGGAGATACAAAATTAATAGCTATGGTCGGAGTGAATGACTTGGTAGTAGTCGAGACAGATGATGCAATTCTAGTCTTGAAAAAAGACAAAGCACAAGACGTTAAAAAGGTAGTTGAGACGCTGGAGAAGAAAAAGGGAGAATATACCTAGAGTGGAATATTAACCGCAGATATGAGCAGGAAACTCTTGTTCTTTGAGCAAGCTTGGGATGCGCGCCATGAAATATCTTAACGGGCTATTGCCCAAATCCAAAAATGTCATTTCGACTCCTTCGGCTACGCTCAGGATAAACTCCGGGAGAAATCTTTTTTTAAGATTATCCACACATGAAACAGAAAGATATCTCACATCCGTTCGATATGACAGACTATTTCTATGTTTGAACAACAGCCCGTTAAGAATCAACTCTGTTCCATCCCAATTGCAAATGAGCATAAGGTATCCTAAAATAAGTCTGTAATTACGAACAAAAAAGGAGACTATGAGAGAAGGAATACTTTTTATATTATCAGGTCCAGCCGGCAGCGGTAAAACTACGCTCATCAAGCGGTTGATTGAGAAGTTTTCTGATATTAGGTTCTCAATTTCTTGCACTACCAGAAAAAAGAGGCCCGGAGAGCTGGACGGTGTAGATTACAGATTTCTATCAGAAGTCGAATTCAAAGAGATGATACGAAAAGGCAGTTTCGCCGAATGGGCAACCGTTCATGGCAACCTTTATGGAACTCCTATGAAAGAGCTCGAGAACTCCAGGTCAACCGGTGCGGACTTGCTTCTGGATTTGGATGTCCAAGGGGCTCGGAATATAAGAGATAAATACCGGTCAGGTGTTTATATTTTTGTCGCTCCTTCTTCATTCGATGTGTTGAGAGAACGGCTCATTAAAAGGCGGAGCGATGAACAGTGTGAAATCATGAAACGTCTAGAGGATGCAAAGAAGGAAATGGAAGAGGTCCAGATTTATGATTATATTATTATTAATGATTCCCTGGATGAAGCGCTGGAGAAACTGGCCGCCATACTGGTTGCCGAGAGATGCAAGAAGGACAGGGTCTTAGGATTAATAGAAGGTAATTTTTAAAACGTAATTTAAGTACCTTGTATTAACTCATAAAAATGGATGTCGATGAATGTTGTTATAGTTTTCTCGTTAACGGGTTTACTGGTTAGCGGTTTTAAATTGCCTGCCTGTTAACTCTCAACTCTTTAACTGAAAACACATTTTTAGGTACTTTCGTGCTCGTTCGTGGCTACAATTAGAAGGTAAAGGGACATTATGATCAGGCTGAACGATATTATAGAAAGGGTGAATTCGTATCTCTACATACAGGAACCCGAACTTGAGCTTATTAAAAGCGCCTATGTTTATTCTGCCAAGGTTCATACAGGCCAGAAGCGCAGTTCGGGAGAACCATATCTCAGTCATCCGCTCGAAGTTGTTGCGATACTCACTGACATGAAGTTAGATGTTTCATCTATCATAACGGGATTTCTGCACGATACGGTTGAGGATACCTTGGCAACGCTCGAGGATATAGAATCGCTCTTCGGCAAGGAGATTGCACTTCTGGTCGACGGCGTAACAAAGATAAGCCAGCTGCCTTTCTCTTCGAAGGTTGACGAGCAGGCGGAAAGTTTTAGAAAGCTTATTCTCGCGACGGCTAAGGATATACGTGTGGTTCTCATCAAGCTTGCCGACAGGCTACATAACATGCGTACGCTGCAGCATCTATCGGAAGACAGGCGTAAACGAATTGCGAAAGAAACGTTTGAAATTTATTCGCCCCTTGCTCATAGGCTTGGCATCGACTGGGTGAGAACCGAGCTAGATGATTTGTCTTTCCGCTTCTTAAACCCCGCCGAATACGACCTCATTTCAAAACGTGTTGTAAAAAAGAGAAAGGAGTGGGAAAAATACGTGGACGAAGTCAAAAACATTCTTGGCTCGAAGCTGACAGAGTTTGGCATAAAAGCTGAGATTAAAGGCAGATTTAAATCCGTCTTTGGAATATTCAGCAAGATGCAATCCCAAAACATAGAGTTTGATAGCGTCTACGATGTCATAGCGTTCAGGATCATCACCACTTCGCTCAGAGAATGTTATGAGACGCTGGGAGCTGTGCATTCTACATGGAAACCAGTTCCCGGAAGATTCAAGGACTTTATTGCACTCCCCAAGGGAAACGGCTACCAGTCGCTTCACACGACTGTTATAGGCCCGTTTGGAGAAAGAATGGAAATACAGATCAGGACCCGGCGGATGCATGAAATTGCGGAACACGGCATAGCCGCACACTGGAAGTACAAAGAGGGGAGAATAGAAAGCGGCGAGACCGATAAAATATATTCAAACCTTAGACAACTCCTTGAATGGAAAGACATAACCGATCCGACAGAATTCCTTGAGGCGGTAAAGGGAGACCTAATTCCAGATATGGTTTATGCGTTCACTCCTAAGGGAGATTTGAAAGAGCTGCCGAACGGGGCGACGCCGGTTGATTTTGCCTATTCGATCCATACAGAAGTTGGAAACCGTTGTACTAGAGCACTCGTAAACAGAAAAATAGTTCCGCTCGACTACCGTCTCAGGAGCGGAGATACCGTGGAGATAGTAACATCGCTCGATAAGCATCCCAGCCGCGACTGGCTCAAGTTTGTAGTGACTTCACGCGCTAAAACTAAAATCCGCTCGTGGCTTAGGATTGAAGAGAGCGAACAATCACAGGTCGTTGGGAAATCTATTTCGGAGCGAAAATTCAAGCAACACGGCCTTGATTTCCAGAATATGTTAAAGAGCGGCGAGCTCGATAACGCGCTATCGGAACTGGGCTTCAAGAATGGTGAAGAGTTTTACCTGGCTGTCGGGTTTGGAAAGGTCGGGGTGGCCGACCTATTAAAGCTTGTTCTCCCGAACGGGAAGTTGGATCAAACGCCTGAGAAGGAATCCAGGCTTCAGAGGATAATAAATACGCTTACCCGTTCGACTGTAGGCGGGGTTCTCGTCAAGGGATACGACGATGTGATGATAAGGTTTGCAAATTGTTGCTCTGCACTGCCGGGCGAGGAAATACAGGGATACATAACGCGGGGACGTGGGCTCACCATACACAAACACAACTGTTCTCAGCTTCTCGACACCGACCCTGCAAGAAGGATAGATGTAGAATGGGATAAGGGCTTCAGAGGACCTAGGGCTGCAAAGATAATGGTAGTTTGTAACGACCGTCCCGGAATGCTGTCGCTCATTACCCGATCGATTGCCTCTTCGGATGTTAACATATCTAAAGCCGAAATACATTCCACGGATGTGGACAGAGCAATCGGCACTTTCGATGTTGCTGTTTCAGACCTTTCTCAACTTGAAAACCTGATAAGTTCGATAAAAAAGGTAAAAGGGGTAATATCTGTGGAGAGGATTCTAGGGGTGGAAGAAGGATAACCGGTGTAAAGTTTAAAGCTAATAGAAAGATGGAAGCACAAAACTCTAAACTTAAAACCCTCTGAAGGAGATATATTGAAACAAGCTGTTTCCCCATATATACTCAAAACCCTGATATGATAGGCTTTTGGTCGAAAGAATATCAAAATAAAAAAAGAGCAAAACAGGCAGTCAGTACAGCAAGCGCTATTCTGAAGAAAAATTCGTCAAAGATTGAGTCGAGAGTTGCTGAAACTATAAGGGAAAAGGTGAGTCAAGCCGAAAAAGCTCTCAGCGACGGCAATCCAGATAATTTAGTCAGAAAGACCCAAGAGCTGGAAAACGCAGTAGGCGACCATCTTTCCAGGTTCAGCAAATCAAAATTTAGACAAAACGCGGAAGCGCTGCTCGTTGCGGTAACCCTTGCGCTCTTTATAAGGACGTTCATCGTACAGCCCTTTAAAATCCCCTCCGGTTCTATGATTCCAACCCTTCTTGTGGGAGACCATCTTCTCGTGAGTAAATTTGTCTACGGCACCAGGATTCCTTTCACTGACAAATTTATTTTGGCCGGTATCAAAGACATTCAAAGAGGTGACGTCATTGTCTTTGTATATCCCGACTCCGAGAACGACCCTTCGAAGAAAGGGGTTCATTACATAAAAAGGGTAATAGGCGTTCCGGGAGACGACATAGACATAAAGGGCAGGAACTTGTATATAAACGGTGAAGAAATTCCGCTTAACTTTATTGGTGATTTCTATGATGAGAGGAGCGGCGTAGCGTATGACGAGTACGAGGAGAACCTTTTTGGAAGGAAGCACTCTGTAATTTATGAGAAAGGAAGAGAGGTTACACAGAAGGGGAACTATATCCCGCTGGAGAAAGTGCCCAAGGGTTATTATTTTGTGATGGGAGATAACCGCGACAACAGCCAGGACAGCAGATTCTGGGGGTACGTGCCCGTGGGAAATATAGAGGGTAAAGCCTTTTTGATCCATTGGTCATGGAACCTTGAAGACGAGAATATTCTCGATAAAGTAAGGTGGAACAGGATTATTTCCGTAATTAACTAAGATTGTTGCAAGGAGGACAGGCATGAATCTAAAGTCAATTTTTTGGGTTCTGGTATTGGCGCTTATTTTTTATGTCGGCTTCAAGGTGGTTCCGATATATTACAGAGGGATTATAGGGTTGAGGAGCGTATGCAAAGAGCAGGCTGACTTATATCATAAATATGGAAAGGAGTATGTTTTTAGGGGTCTCGACGAGTCTCTCGATAACTTGGGGATACCAAAGGATAAAAGAGAACATAATGTGACTATAAAAGAGAATTCTGTATTGGTAACTATTACGTATGAAGACATGGCCGATTTCTTCGGGAAATACCAAAGGGACTTCAGCTTTAATTATGAGTGCGAAGGAGTACTGAAGAGCGTGTTATAGCAGGACTGCTTATGCCTAAAGTCATTATGGATTCACAAACAGTCGCCCGTGCTATATCCCGGATATCTAACCAGATTCTTGAGAGAAACAAGGGCGCTAGGGAGCTTACAGTAATAGGTATAAGGACGCGTGGAATTCATATCGCCGAAAGAATAGTGGATAGGATTGAAAAACTGGAAGGTATAGAACCTCCCCTCGGAACTTTGGACATTACTCTCTACAGGGATGATTTCCGCAGGAAAAGCGAGTGGCCCAGCGTTCAAAAGACCCATATCACATTTTCGGTGGAAGATAAAATCGTAATTCTTGTTGATGACGTAGTCTACACGGGAAGGACTACGAGGGCCGCTATAGAGGCAATAATGGATTATGGGAGACCCTCTTCAATTCAGCTTGTAGCTCTCGTCGATAGAGGCCACAGAGAGCTTCCGATACAGGCTGATTACGTAGGAATAAAGGTTATGACTCAGCAAAAAGAACAGGTGAGAGTTCTCCTCAAGGAAACAGACGAAAAGGACGAGGTCGTGGTTGTCGAGGGTGAGGAGTAGGAATGGTCTTTCAGAGAAAGCATATTTTAGGGCTCGAAGACCTCACCGCTGAGGAGATAAAACTCGTGCTCGATACCGCGGAATCGATGAAAGAGGTGTCTCTCAGGGATGTAAAAAAGGTTCCCGCTCTCAAAGGAATAACAGTTGTCAATCTATTCTTTGAGCCCAGTACAAGAACCAGGTCTTCGTTTGAGATTGCGGAAAAAAGGCTGAGTGCCGATGTGCTTAACTTCACCCCTGATCAGAGCAGTGTGGTGAAGGGCGAGACTCTGTTAGACACGGCCAGAAACCTTGAGGCTATGGGCGCTACTGTGATCGTGATCAGGCACGCGATGTCCGGGGCGCCGTGGGTGCTGGCAAGAGAGCTGGACTCTTCGATCATCAACGCAGGCGACGGTTCGCACGAACATCCCAGCCAGGCGCTTCTCGACCTGTTCACGATAAGAGAGATAAAAAAGGAGATTGGCGGCCTCAAAGTCGTTATAGTGGGAGATATACTTCACAGCCGGGTTGCCAGGTCTGATATTTGGGGCTTTATGAAGCTTGGCGCGGAAGTAAGGGTGGTCGGTCCTCCGACTATGATTCCAAGAGAGATTGAGAATGTCGATGTGAAAATTTACTACAACTTAGAAGAAGCCCTCAAAGGAGCCGACGTTGTAATAATGCTCAGGATACAGAAGGAGAGGCTTGGAGCAGAACTATTTCCATCATTGAGAGAATATTCGAGGTTTTACGGACTCACTCGAGAAAGGCTGGGGCTAGCTAAAAAGGACGCTACCCTCATGCATCCCGGTCCCATAAACAGGGGAGTTGAGCTGTCTTCAGAGGTTGCTGACGATGTGCATTCCGTAATTCTCGACCAGGTGACAAACGGAATCTCAGTGAGGATGGCAATGCTCTACCTCGTAGCCTCAGGCGGGGGAAATGGATGAATATCCTGATAAAGAACGGACGCATAATCGACCCATCAGCAAACCTGGACAAATCGGGCAACGTTTTCATTGAAGACGGCAAGATTAAGAATCACCCGTCCGATATAAAAAAGCTGGAAAAAGACCAAGCTGTAAAGATCATAGATGCAGAGGGATTGATCATCGCACCCGGGTTCATAGACTTGCATGTTCATCTCAGGGAGCCGGGTTTTGAGTACAAAGAGACTATCCGCACCGGTTGCGAAGCCGCCGCCGCCGGAGGATTTACTTCTGTTGTCTGTATGCCCAACACAAACCCTGTGAACGACAACGCATCGGTTACGGAATACATACTCCTCAAAGCCAGGACCGAGGGGATAGTCAATGTGTTCCCCATAGGAGCTATAACAAAGGGAGAAAAGGGAGAAACGCTCGCGGAGATTGGGGAGATGTGGGAGGCAGGCTGTGTGGGAATTTCAGATGACGGTATGCCTGTGATGAACTCAAGGGTTATGCGCCACGCTATGGAGTACGTCAATGCTTTCGGCATTCCCGTTATATCCCATGCCGAGGACATAAATCTTTCTGGGAATGGAGTAATGAATGAAGGCTTTACTTCAACAATACTTGGACTAAGAGGGATTCCAAATGCCTCCGAGGAGGTAATGGTAGCCCGCGATATAACCCTTGCCGAGCTAACAGGGGCTCATCTCCACATTGCCCATGTCTCTACAGCAGGTGCTGTGAGGCTCATAAGAGACGCTAAAAAAAGGGGAGTAAAGGTTACTGGAGAGGCTACACCCCATCATTTTACCCTTACCGATAAGGCGATTCTCAATTACGACACTAATGCCAAAATGAACCCTCCGGTCAGGAACCAGGAAGATGTTGACGCTCTAAAAGAAGGGCTGAAAGACGGCACCATAGATATAATCGCTACTGACCATGCACCTCATAGCGAGGATGAAAAAAAGGTAGAGTTTGACCTGGCGCCATTCGGAATTTCCGGTCTCGAAACTGCTCTGCCGCTCTCTCTGAGACTCGTAAAAGAGAGAGTATTGACTATAAATGAGATGATAAAAAAGCTCACTATAAATCCCGCGAAAGTTATCGGGATAGACAGGGGTACTCTAAAAGCAGGGGTTGTGGCGGATTTAGTGATTTTCGACCCGGACAAATCAGTTACCGTCGATAGAGAGAAGTTCCGATCAAAAGGGAAGAACACTCCGTTCCACGGCTGGCAGCTTAATGGGAGTGTTGCGCACACTATTGTTGGCGGTAAGGTTGTGTTTTCGGTGTGAATATCGAGAAGATTTAATCAACGACACTTGAGCCTTCCGTTGTCGTTGATTATACCGTCATCGCAATTGCTGTATTTAATTTCAGTATCACGCCAGGAGCCGTTTGTTTTTCTGCACTCTGCCTTTAGGTATTTGCCGTCAACTCTGATGTCTCTGCATGAGAGTTTATAACTCCCTCCAGGCAGTTGGTATTTGCACTTAAGTCAGCCATTGTCGTTCCAGATGTCGTTATCGCATCCTTTATTGAAAAAGAGGACGCATGTACTGGTTGTAAACCGAGTGTAGCTTAACCTACTTCTTAACTGTTTGTTTACCGTACTTCTTGACTGCTTGCTGGATGCGCGGTGAGGCCTTTTTCAGATCATCGGGAATCATTACGGGGTGAAGCTCGATGCTGGCATTGAAAGCCAGAAACCAGGGCTCAGCCAACCCAGGAATTTGGGAGGCATCCTGCATATCGAGGAAAATAAAACCCGTCCTCTGCCCCTTGTCCTCGGCGAAGTACACCGCCTCGGGCTTTTGTTCAGCAAGGATTTCCGCGATTGTTTCGGCTAAGCGACCTTTCCTTGCAGCTTCATTACCTGCCTCAACTGGAATTGAAACTTTGAGTAAAAAACGCATGGGACACCTCCATATATTTTTATTTCAAAAATGGGACGCAAAACTTTTCCACATTTAAAAAGAAAAAGGCTCTACCTCAATGACACTTGAGCCTTCCATTGTCGTTTAAAGAAAAAGGGAACACAAACATTTTCTAGTTACCCTGAGCCCTTCGATACTTCAGGGTGAACTCCGCGAAGCATCTATCTTTTATAGATTCTTCGCCTTCGTCTCAGAATGACAAATCTAGAAGTTTCATATCAAGAAAAATGGACGCAAGCCTTTTCCACTTCAACGACACTTAAGCCTTCCGTTGTCGTTGATTATACCGTCATCGCAATTACCGTATTTTATGTCGGTATAGCGCCACGACCCGTTTGTTTTTCTGCACTCTGCTTTGAGATACTTGCCGTCCACTTTCATGTCTCTGCATGAGAGTTTATAACTCCCTCCTGGCAGCTGGTATTTGCACCTCAACCTGCCATTGTCGTTCCAGATGTCGTTATCGCATTCTTTATAGTTGATGCTGGACCCTCGCCAACCACCGTTACTTTTCTTGCAATCAGCGTACAAGAATGAGCCTTTGGTCACATAGTTTTTGCAGCTTTTCTTGTAACTTCCTCCGGGTAATTTTGAGTATTGATTCGCGTCGCATCTCAGCTCTCCGTTGACGTTATGAATATCGCCATAGCAAAGTCCATAAATAATTCTGGATGATTTCCAGTCTCCATACCTGTCTCGGCACTTTGCTGCTAATACCGGTCCGTCCAACACGTAATCCTTGCAACTCCTTTTATAACTCCCATCCGGGATATTTTGTGCGTTTGACGGGCTGACTGGAATAAATAATGTCAAG